>Ga0068863_100001978_pt1 | contig 20370 bp, 17 predicted proteins | sample KBSSwiS62_FD_66596 | JGI IMG/M metagenome (GOLD analysis project Ga0068863, IMG submission 66596) | Switchgrass rhizosphere microbial communities from Kellogg Biological Station, Michigan, USA - KBS Switchgrass S6-2 | ecosystem: Host-associated > Plants > Roots > Rhizosphere > Soil ...
CGGCTCGGCCAAGGAGGTCCGCCAGTTCCGCCTCGACACGGCGGGGACGGCGCTCGACTACCAGGCGGGCGACGCCCTCGGCGTCTGGCCGGTCACCAGTCCCGAGCTGGTCAAGGAATGGCTCGCCGTCACTGGAGCCGACCCCGACGAGCCGGTGACCGTCACCGGGGTCGGCGACGTGGCGTTCGCGGACGCGCTGGGCCAGCATCTCGACCTCACCGGCGCCGGCACGGGGTTGCTGTCATTCCTCGCCGAGCGATCCGCGGACCGGCGGCTGCGCACGCTGCTGCGCCCGGACAACACCGACGAGCTGGCGAAATGGCTGTGGGGACGCCAGGGCGTCGACGTCGTCGCCGAGCTCGCGGTCCGGGCCCCCGCGCAGGACTGGGCCGCCGCCCTGCCCCGCCTGCGCCCGCGGATGTACTCGATCTCGTCGAGCCCCCTTGCCCACCCCAGCGAGATCCACCTCACTGTCTCAGTCGTGCGCTACACCGGCGGCGCCGGCCAGCCACGCCAGGGTGCGTGCTCCAGCTACCTCGCGGACGCCGAGCCCGGCTCGCCCGTCCGCGTGTTCGTCCGGGAGTCCGCTGGTTTCCGCCCGCCCGCCGACCCCGACACCCCGATCATCATGATCGGCCCGGGCACCGGCATCGCGCCGTTCCTCGGCTTCCTCCAGGACCGCCAGGCCCGCGGCGCCACCGGCCGCGCCTGGCTACTGTTCGGCGAGCAGCGCGCGGCCACCGACTTCTACTACGCTGATGAGCTGGCCGCGTTCCGCGCGGCGGGCACGCTGACCCGTCTCGACACGGCCTTCTCCCGCGACCAGCGCACCAAGATCTACGTCCAGGACCGGATGCGCGAACACGGCGCCGACCTGTGGTCGTGGCTGCAGGACGGTGCCCACCTCTACGTCTGCGGCGACGCGACCCGGATGGCCGCCGACGTCGACGCCGCGCTCCGCGACATCGTCGCCACCTACGGCCGCCGCCCTCCGGAAGAGGCCGCCGACTACGTCCGCCAGCTCACCAGCGACCACCGCTACCTACGCGACGTCTACTGAGCGCCGACGCCCGCTAGTGACCGCCGGCTGGGTACACGGCCTCGTCCTCGGCGACGTGCCCACGCCCACCCCACGGCCGGGCTGGTCGTTGGTGCGGGTCGTGTCGTCGTCGCTGAACATGTACAGCCTAAGGACGCTGCGCGCCTGGATGGCGGCGTTCACCTCGCTCGACGCCATCGTTCCGTACACGCTCACCAGCCACTGCTACGAGCCGGTCCCCGAATGGATCGCCGGCTTCGCCGCCGCCACCGCCGCGCCGTTGCCCGGCCGACACCGCGGGTGATCGGACGCCGGTCCCGCTACGTCCTGGGCTCGATGACCGGCGCGAGCAGCTTGATCAGCGCGTCCGGGCGGCCGGTCGCCCCGTACGCCCAGCAGGCTCCGTCGTTCGCGCGCCGTTCGAGCCGCTCCCAGGCGACCGTCCAGCCCGCGTGCGCGGCGAGCTGGCGCAGGAACGCCCGCTGCGTTCGCCCGTTGCCCTCCCGGAACGGGTGGATCGCGTTCAGCGCGCCGTAGAGCGAGGCGAACGCGACGATGAAGTCGTCCCAGTCGTCCACCCGAGTGAGCAGCCGGCGCGCGGCCAGCTCGGCGAACAGGTCGTCGAGCCGGGTGGTGATCAGCCGCGCCGGACAGAACCGCGACGTTCCCTTGGAGATATCGCCGATGCGCGGCTGGCCCGCCCAGTCGTAGACGTCCTGGAACAGCAGCAGGTGGAACCCTAGCAGGTGCGCCCTGTCGTACGCGCCTGGCACCGCCGACACCGTGAGGCCGACGGTCCGGACGCCGACCAGCTCGTGCTCCACCCTGTCCAGCTCGGCCGCGTCCCGAAGTCCGAGCAGGTTGCGCAGGCAGGCCGTGCCCGGCCAGCAGTAGGGGTCCTCGTCCCGGTCGTCCGTTCTGTCAGCGAGGTGCCGGTCGTCGTCGCGCACGGCGCCGTCACGCCGCCCGATACCGGGGGCGAGCTCGGCGATGATCTCCTCAACGGCGCGCGTCCCGGCGGCCGCCTCGCGCAGCCGGTCAACCGCCTCCGGGCTGAACTCGTGGCCCTCCAGCCGCGCGCTGCCCACGGCGACGTCCACCGCGATCTGGGGCGAGGCCCGCAGCCGCCGGTAATAGTCCGCCAGCGTTGCCGGGTCGATCACCCGGCCGCCGCGGCGCCCGGCACGCCGCCCCTTGCGCGCGAGCCGCCACGGTGCCTCGGCGCGAACGATCCGGGACAGCTCTCCTTCGGAGAAGCCGCCGTAGGACCGGACGACCCGCTCCAGCCCGTCCCGCGCGGGCGCCGCGAGCCGCGCCGGGTCACCCGTCGGCCAGGATCGTGCCTCGTCCCGGTCGCGGCACTGGTCCGCCAGCCGCGGCACGACCGGGCCATCGGACCGCGCATCGAGGTCGTCCGCGAACAGCCGCTCGCCGTGCTCGGCGAGCCACCAGGCCTGCGCGTAGTACATGAGGATCTGGAGCCGCCGGGCCCGCATCGGGCCGAGCCGGTCCAGCAGCCACGCGGCGACGTCGTCGACGTTGTGCGCCATCGTGTCCTTCCGCTGGGAAAGTCCCAGTCTAGGACCGGTGGCCGCCGTGGATCGGGGCGATACCCCGCCAGCTCAGGCGCGCAGCGGGTCCCGGGCGAAGGCGCGCATGCCGTCCGCGAAGGTGGTCACGGGACGGTAGCCGAGTAGGGCGTGGGCCCGCGCGGAGCTGGCGACGATGTGCCGCACGTCGCCGATCCGGTACTGGCCGGTACGCACCGGGGCGGGCCCGCCGAAGGCCTCCGCCAAGGCGTCAGCCATCTCACCGACGGTGTGTGGCTGGCCGGAGCCGACGTTGACGGGGATGAGCCGGCCGGGCGCGGCGTCGTGCTCCAGCGCGGCGAGGTTCGCCCGGGCGATGTCGCGGACGTGGACGAAGTCGCGCCGCTGGCCGCCGTCCTCGAAGACCCGCGGCGGCCGGCCGCCCTCCAGCGCGCTGCGGAAGATCGCGGCGACGCCCGCGTAGGGCGTGTCCCGCGGCATGCCCGGCCCGTAGACGTTGTGGTAACGCAGGGCAACCACGCTGGCGCCCGACGCCGCGGCCCAGGCGGCGGCCAGGTGTTCCTGGGCGACCTTCGTCGCCGCGTAGACGTTGCGTGGGTCGAGCGGCGCGTCCTCGGTGACGGGCAGCGCCAGCAGCTGCCGCCCGCAGCGCGGGCAGGGCGGCTCGAACCGGCCCGCCTCCAGGTCCGCCGTCTTCCGCTGGCCGGGGCGGACCGGACCGTCGGCCGGGCAGGCGTAGCCGCCCTCGCCGTAGACGACCATCGAGCTGGCCAGCACCAGCCGCCCGATCCTGTGCCGGGCCAGCGCGGCCAGCAGCACCGCCGTCCCCAGGTCGTTGTTCGCGGCGTAGGCCGGCAGGTCCGCGAGGTCGACGCCGAGGCCGACCATCGCCGCCTGGTGGCAGACGGCGTCCACCCCGCGCAGCACGCTCTCGACGGCGGCCGGGTCGGTCACGTCGCCGACGACGAGCTCCGCCGCGCTGTTGACCGCAGGCTTCTCGCGGTGCACTGCGGGCAGCAGGGCGTCCAGTATCCGTACCGTGTGGCCGGCCTCGACGAGCAGGTCGACGATCCGCGAACCGATGAAACCGGCGCCGCCGGTCACGAGTACCCGCATGCCCGTGACGCTAGCCGCGCCCGGGCCAGATGGAGCTTACGAACCGGGGAAGGCCGCAGGCGGCCAGGGCTGTCAGGCGGCGGGCAGGGCGACGACGAAGCGGCAGCCGCCGGGGCGGTTCTCGACGGTGACGCCGCCGCCGTGCGCCTCCACGATGCCCCGCACGATCGTCAGGCCGAGGCCCCCGCGGACCCTGGGCCCGAAGCCCTGGTCGGCGGCCTCCGGGGTGCGCGCGCTCTCCGCCTCACCGCGGAACCCCAGGTCGAACAGCCGGGGCAGGTCTTCCGCCGGAATGCCCCCGCACCGGTCGGCGACGGCGATGAGCGCGACCGGGCCGCCCGCGGCCGCGGTGCCCCGACCACCGAACGCCCGCTGGACGTCAACGGCGATGACCCCGTCGTACGGGGTGTGCCTGATCGCGTTGACCAGCAGGTTCGTCAGCGCCCGGCCGACCTGCCGCGGGTCGGCGTCGGCGAAGACGGCCCGGTCGGCGCGGCCGGTGACGGTGATCCGCTTCGCCTGGGCGATCGGGCCGACGGCCGCGACCACGTCCGACACCAGGTCGGTCACGCAGACCTTCTCCTGGGCGAGCCGCAGCGCGCCGGCCTGGAGCCGGGCGAGCTCGAACAGGTCGTCGACCATGCCGGTCAGCCGCTCGGCGTCGGCCAGGATCAGCCGGTGGTAACGGGCCGTCGCCCCGGGGTCGGTGACCAGCCCGTCCGTGAGGGCCTCGGCGGTCGCCCGGATGCCGGCGAGCGGCGTGCGCAGGTCGTGACTGATCCAGGCGACCAGCTCACGGCGGCTCGCTTCCAGCGCGCGTTCCCGCTCGCGCGCTTCGACGAGGCGCACATGGGTCGCGTCGAGCGTGTCGCCGAGCCAGGCGAGCTCCTCGGTCGGCACCGGGCCTGGCGGCTGATAGCCCGGGTCGCCGAGGGTCTCGGCCGCCCGGGTCAGCTTGCCGGTGGCGCGCACGACCGGCAGGCCGAGCCCGGCCGCGGCGCCCACAGCGACCAGCGCCGACAGCGCCACGACGATCAGAACGACCCGCAGGTCGCTGGGGGAGAGGAACATCGCGCGGGCGGTGACCGTCACGCCGGCGGCCACCGCGAGGATGGGGACCGTGCACGCCGCGACGGCCGTCGCCCGCAGCGACCGGTCGCGCAGCAACCACAGCAGCGGGACCCCGGTCAACGCCAGCGCCGACGAGCAGACCAGGGCGATCCCGATGACCTGGAGGTCGTCGCTCATCCCGCCGCCGCCCCGCCGGGCGCGGGCACGGGGTCGTATCGGTAGCCGACGCCCCAGACCGTCGTGAGCAGCCGAGGTGTCTTGGGATCGTCCTCGATCTTCTCCCGCAGCCGCCGGATGTGGACGGTGACCGTCGACTGGTCGCCGTACGTCCACCCCCAGACCCGTTCGAGCAGCTCCGCCCGGGTGAAGGCCCGGCCCGGGTGGCGCAGCAGGTAGGCGAGCAGGTCGAACTCCCGCACGGTCAGGGCGAGCGGCGCCCCGTGGCGGACCGCGGACCGGGCCCCGAGGTCGATGGTGAGGGCCCCGGCGGTCACGGTGCCGGCCCCGGCGGGCGCGGTCGTGTGCGCCCGGCGCAGCACCGAGCGCACCCGCAGGGTCAGCTCCCGGGGCGAGAACGGCTTGGTGACGTAGTCATCCGCGCCGTACTCGAGGCCGGCCACCCGGTCCGCCTCCTCACCCCGGGCGGTCAGCATGATCACCGGGACCGGCCGGCGCCGCCGCAGCCGGCGGCACACCTCCAGCCCGTCGAGGCCGGGCAGCATCAGGTCGAGCACCACCAGGTCGTAGTGGGCCGCCTCGTCCGCGCGCAGCGCCGCCGGCCCGTCGGCCACCCGGTCCACGTCGAAGCCCGCGTTGCGCAGGTAACGGTCGACGACCTCTGAGACGGTGGCGTCGTCGTCGACGACGAGGACACGGGGCACGCCGCCACGATAAGGCGCGCGAACGCCGCCGCGGGACGGGGCGGCCGCGGCGTCACCGGCTCGTAAGAACCTCCCCCCGGGGCGCGTCCCGAGACTCGGTTTTCCTTGTTTGGTAAGGGTCGCGACCGGTCATCTGGCGGCAGGGCGTCACTACAGTCCCGATCATGTTCACGCAACGTAACGATGCCCCAGCTCGGGTCGACGTGATCCTGCCCTGTCTGGACGAGGCGGGGGCGTTGCCCTGGGTCCTGGACCGATTGCCGCGTGGCTACCGAGCCGTCGTGGCAGACAACGGGTCGCGGGACGGCTCCCCCGAGCTGGCCCGCGCGCGCGGGGCCCACGTCATCGACGTGCCGCGCCGCGGCTACGGCGCGGCGGTGCAGGCGGGGCTGCTCGCGGCGGACGCGGAGGTGGTCTGCTTCTGCGACGCCGACGCGTCGGTCGATCCCGCGCAGCTGCCGAGGCTCGTCGCCGCGCTGGATGCCGCGCCGGACGGGCCGCCCACGCTGGCGCTGGGACGACGCCGGCCGACGTCGCGGCAGGCCTGGCCGGCGCACGCCCGGTTCGGCAACGCGGTGGTCGCCAGTCGGCTGCGCCGCCGCGGGGTGCCCGTCCGTGACCTGGGCGCCCTGCGGGCCGCGCGGCGCGCCGACCTGCTGACGCTGCAGATCACCGACCTGCGGTTCGGCTACCCGCTGGAGCTGCTGCTGCGCGCCGCGCGGGCCGGCTGGCGCATCGCCGAGACCGATGTCGACTACCACCCCCGGGTCGGCCGCTCGAAGGTCACCGGCTCGCCGCTCGGCACCGCCCGCACCGTGCGGGACATGACCGCCACCCTCGCGAGCGTGCGGTGACGGCCGCCGGCGGGCAGGCCGTGACACTGCTCGTGATCGCCAAGGAGCCGGTCCCCGGCCGGGTCAAGACCCGCCTCACCCCGCCCTTCACGCCCGCGCAGGCCGCGGACCTCGCCACCGCGGCGATCGCCGACACCCTCCTGGCGGTGGAGGCCCTGCGGCGCTCGCCGGCCGGCGCGTCGGTGCGTCCGCTGCTCGTGCTGGACGGCTCCGCCGGCCCGTGGCTGCCGACGCGGATCGACACGGTCCCGCAGGCCACCGGGCCGTTCGACGCCCGGCTGGCCGCGGCCTTCGACCTGGTGCGCGGCCCGGCGCTGCTGATCGGGATGGACACCCCGCAGGTCACCCCGCGGCTGCTGGCCGACGCCTGCTCGGCGCTGGCCGACGCGGACGCCGTCCTGGGTCTGGCCGCCGACGGCGGTTGGTGGGCGCTCGGCCTGCGCCGGCCCGCCGGCCGGCTGCTGCGCGGCGTGGCGACCTCCAGGCCTGACACGGGCGCGCGGCAGCGGGAGCGGCTGGAGCGGGCAGGGCTGCGGGTCGCGTCGCTGCCCGTGCTGCGCGACGTCGACACGGCCGCCGACGCGCAAGAGATCACGCGGCTGATGCCCAACAACCGGTTCGCCACCGCACTACGGGCCGCACGCTGCGACGGGGGCGCCTCGGACCGGTCCGCCAGGTCCGGCGGCACCGGGTCGCACCAGTCGGGTCCGTCGGGCGAGGCCGATTCGGCCAGGCGCGCGCGCACCGAACCAACCCCGCGCGCGGTTACGACGCTGGTCCCGAGGACGGTCCGCCGGTGACGCCCGTGGCCACCGCGGCGCCGACCGCGCTCTACGAGGCGGCGCTGCGGTCACCCGACGGCCGACTGTGGGTCCGCCTCGCCGACGGGGAGCGCCAGCCGCTGCCGGTACCGGCCTGGCGCGGCGAGATCACCACCGCCGACGATTCGCTGCTGCGCCGCTGCGCGAGCCCGGTGCTCGACATCGGTTGTGGTCCAGGCCGGCTCGCCGGTGCCCTGGCCGGGCGGGGCCTGCCCGTGCTGGGCATCGACGTGGCACCGTACGCGGTCGCGCTCGCCCGCGCGGCCGGCACCGCCGCCCTGTGCCGCGACGTCTTCGACCCGCTGCCGGGCGAGGGGCGCTGGGCGACGCTGCTGCTCGCCGACGGGAACATCGGCATCGGTGGGAACCCCGGCCGGCTGCTCGCCCGGGCCGGCGAGCTCGTCGCCCCGGACGGCGCGGTCCTCGTCGAGCTTCAGTCCGAGCCGCGCTCCCTCGGCGTCCAGCTCGTGCAGCTGGAAGCGCCGGATGGCCGCCGGTCACGGCCCTTCCCCTGGTCCTTCCTCGGCCACGCCGAGATCCTCGGCCACGCGACGGCCGCCGGCCTCACCCTCACCGAGACCTGGCGGCGCGGCGGCCGGCACTTCGCCGCCCTCCGCCCGCTCTGCCGGTCCGACGCCCACCGGGCCGTCTGTTAGCTGCTTGCGCCACTCATGCCGGGTGTCGCGCCGCGGGAGGGGAGGGCCCTGCTCGTAGCGGATCTGACCGGGCTTGTTCTGATCGCCGCTCCGCTGGGCGTGCCGGTTCTGGTCGTGACCGGTCTGGTCGCCGCGTGCGCGGGTCGCGTGCGCGGCGATCAGGGCTCCAGCCGCCAGCCAGACGGCACCAAGCACCAAGGCGAGGTTGCGGCCGTAGGGAAGCGGATCCACCGAGGGGTTGCCGGGGGCGCCGCCGTAGCCACGCCACAGCGGGAGCGAGGACAGCACCACCCCGGAACTGACCAGCAGTGCCCCCTGCACGATGGCCCGGTACGGCGCCCGCACGAGCCGGGTCAGTGCGAGGCCGACGAGCGCGGCGACGGGCGCCACTATCAGGTCGTGCGCGAGCACGCCGCCGACCAGCCAGCGGGCGGCCTGCGTGGGATGGGTCGCCCGCGCGGCGGTCAGCAGCCCGTGGACCCCATACCCCAGCGCCGCCAGGCCGGCCGCCGCCAGCAGGCCACGCCCCCAGGGCACTCTCGGCGCATCGCGCGAGCTCACAGCGTCTCGGGTTCGCTCCGTCGCCGCACGCCCCCCGTTCAGCGCAGCCGCGCTGGACGGGGACCCCTGCTCGGCCGGGTCTTCCTCCGTCGGACCCGGCCTCCGCTCGCTTGCTCCTGCACTCACAGCATCACCACCCGGTGCACCCATTTGGTCTGTAGGACTCCGGGCCGATCCGGGGCGATGAGCCGGGCCGGGTAGCCGTGGTCCAGGCCGAGGTCGGCGCCGTTGAGGCCGGTGGCCAGCAGGGTCAGCGGGTCTCTGGCGTGCGGTGGGCGCACCTCGCTCATCCCGTAGCCGCCGCGTTCCAGCGACTCGACGCGGACGGTCGCGCCGGGTGGCACGCCGGCGGCGTCGAGCAGGTCGCGCAGCCGCGGCCCGTGCCAGCTCGCGTCGGCCGACCAGCCCTCCACGCAGGTGATCGGCAGCCGGGCGGTGTGCCGCTCCCAGCCGAGCAGTTCGGCGAGGGTCAGGCTGTAGGGACGCGGGCCGACGACGTCCAGCCGGTAGCCGGGGTCGCGGGCCACGGCGAGCACCCGGGCGGCGGCCGCGGTCCGGTTCACGGGCAGGTGCTGGGGGCCGACGTCCGGCCGGCGTGGCGCGAGCAGGTCGAGGGCCGCCAGTCCGGGGACGAACTGGCCGGCGTTGGTCACCGCGATGACACCGACCGCCGTCCCGACTGCGATTCCGAGCCCGCGGCGGGACAGCCCGCCACCCGGCGGCTCGGCCGGGACGCCGAGGTCGGGCACGTTCGGGCCGGGCACGTCCCGAGCCACCGCATCCGGCACGGACGCATCCGGCAAGGGCGCATCCGGGTCGAGCCCGCGCGCGCGGCCCGGGCCGACGTTAACCCGCACGACCGCGAGCTTCGCGGCGACGTGGACGGCCAGCGCCCCGATCGTGATCCACGCGACCCAGTAGTGCGTCACGGTGAAAAAGAACCGGAAGCGGTACCACTGCGCGATGTTCGCTATCCCGGTGGTGAGCTGGAAGATCGCTCCGGCGACCAGCGGGAGAACGGACAGGCGCTCGGCCGCGTGCGCGACGGAACGCAGCGGCGGCCATTCCCACAGCCGCGGATAAACCGTCCACAGTTTCGCCAGCAGCAACGGCACACAGGCGAGCCCGGTGATCACGTGGACGCCCTGGGTGACCCGGTAGAGGTCTACCGGACGCGACGGCCAGTCCAGCCATGACGGCGGATGCTGCATGAAGTGCGAGATCAGGCCCGTCGCGAAGCAGACCGCGAACGCGACGCCCAGCCAGAGGCCCAGCAGCGCGGCGACGCGCGGATGGTGCAGCCGGCTGGGGAAGGCGCCCTCGCGCAGCGGGCCGCGCCGCAGGAACGCCGGCGGTTCCGGAAGCCTTCTCGTCGCCAGCCGCATACCGCCGACCGTAGCTATCGACGCACCACGCCGCGGCTCGCGAATTCTTACCGAACGAGGAAATTCCGCGCCGCATTTCCAAAAGCTTACGAAAAAAGGAAGTCCGCTGGCCGTAGCGCGATGCTGGCCGGTCGGACTGCCAGGCTCGACGAATGCCAGGCGACGCCGTGACCATGCGACCCCCGACGAGCATGGGTCAGCCGAGTGCCGGCCAGCCCAGCGGCGGCCGGACGAGCGATACGGAGCCAGCCGCCGCGGACCCGGACACCGGCCGTCGGACGGGCGTCGGGGCACGGGCGGCGCTGGTGGGAGCCGCGGTCGGCGGAGCCGGGCTGCTCGGGCTCCAGCTGGCGATCCTGCGCGAGCCCGGCTACCTGGTGAGCCGGCCGGCCCTGCTGTACCTGACCCTCTCGTGGTGGGCGCTCGGCCCGCTCACGGCGGTACTGCTGCTGCGCGCCCGGCCACGCCGGCTGGCAATCGCGCTGCTGCTCGGAACGAGCATCGCGATCCAGGCCATGGCACTCACCCACGGCCCGCGGCTGTCCGACGACCTGTACCGCTATGCCTGGGACGGCCGCGTCCAGGCCGCCGGCGTCGATCCCTACCGCTACGGCCCGCTCGCCCCCGAGCTCACCCGCCTGCGGGACGGCTGGCTGTTCCCCAACTCGGCCGGCTGCACCGCGACGCACCCGGTCCGGCACTGCACCCGGCTGAACTATCCGCGGGCGCACACCATCTACCCGCCAGTGGCGCAGGCCTACTTCACGGCGGTGCACTTCCTGCCAGGGCCGCCGCGGGAGCACAAGGAACAGCTCTACGCCTCGCTACTCTCGCTCGCGCTCGTCGTCCTGCTGATGAGAACGCTCGCGGCGCGCGGCCGGGATCCGCGCTGGGCCGCTTTCTACGCGCTCTCACCGCTCGCCGGGCTGGACGTCGGTTCCGACGCGCACGTGGACGTCCTCGGCGCGCTGTTCGCCCTCGGCGCCCTGGCGGTCCTCACGACCCACAGGCCGGGAGCCCCGCGGCCCGCTGACCAGCGCGCTGGCCCGCCGAGCAGGCGCCGGGCGTGCGTCGCCGGGGCCCTGCTCGGAGCGGCTGTGGCTGTCAAGCTCTACCCGGCGCTGCTGCTGCCGGCAGCCGCCCGCCGCCGGCCAGCCGTAGTGGTGGGGTCGGCCGCGGCCGTCGTCGGCCTCGGCTACCTGCCACATCTGCTGGCCGTCGGCACCGGGGTGCTCGGCTTCCTCCCCCAGTACCTCAATGTCGAGGGATACGGCCAGGGCAGCCGCTTCCTGCTGCTGGCCGGGCTCGGCCTACACGGGTCGGTCGCGAAGGCCGTCGCCGTCGTCCTGCTGGCCGGCGTCACCGTCGCCGTGCTGCGCGCGTCCCCCCAGCGTGTCCCCGTCGAGCGCGCGGCGCTGTGGCTGGTCGGCGCCGCGTTCCTGATCGCCACCCCCGCGCAGCCCTGGTACGGCGTCCTGCCCGCCACCCTGGCCGTGCTCGCCGCGCGCCCGGAATGGCTCGCCGTCCCCGCCGCCGCCTACGTCCTCTATATCTCCCTGTTCACCCGCGTCCCCGTCGACGCGTGGACCCTGCGCGTGTCGGCCTTCGCCGCCGCCGCCCTCGTCGTCGGGGTGGTCGGCGGGTGGCGCGCACGATCAGCCGCGTCAGCCGTTCCCCCGGCGTGACCATTGGACGTCAAGCAGCAAGCCTGGACCGCCGCAGCCCTCGTCGTGGCGGTGGCCGGCGGGTGCCGGGCACGATCAACCACCTTGCCCGATCAGGCCAGTAGAACGCTACGATGTGGGAGGGTTCTGGCGCTTTGCGTCGCAACCGTGGCAGGCCGCGCAGGGCGGCTGCCCTGGGTCGTGCCGGTCGGTCAGCGAGGCACCTACGACAGGCTCGGAAAAGGAACTGAAGCCAGTGGCGGACAGCGGTGGCGCCGAGAGCGGGGCGTGGGCATTCGACTCGGTGGCGGCGGGTGGGGGAATTCTGGGGGCCGACGGGCACCCGGTCGACCTGCGCACGGATGTCCCCCACATCGCTCGGGTCTACGACTACTGGCTCGGCGGCAAGACGAACTACGCGGCCGACCGGAAGGTCGCCAAGGCCGTCATGGCCGCGATGCCGGCCGTGACGGAAAGTGTCCGCGCCAACCGGTCGTTCCTGCGCCGCGCGGTGCGGCTGCTCGCCGCCGACCTCGGCATCCGCCAGTTCCTCGACATCGGCACGGGCCTGCCCGCCGCCGACAACACCCACGAGGTCGCCCAGCGGGCCGCCCCGGACGCCCGCGTCGTCTACGCGGACAACGATCCGATCGTGCTCGCCCATGCTCAGGCGCTGCTCACCGGCACACCTGAGGGGCGCACCGCCTATGTACACGGCGACGTGCGGCGGCCGGGCGAAATCCTGGCCAAGGCCGCCGACGTCCTCGACTTCACCCAGCCGATCGCCCTGATGCTGATCGCGATGATGCACTGCGTGCCCGACGAGGATGACCCCTTCGGCATCGTGCGCACCCTGTCCGACGCGATGCCCCCCGGCAGCTATTTCGTCCTGACACACCCGGTGCCCGCCGCCGAGGCGCCCGCCGGCGACGTCCCGGCCGAGGACCTCGCGGCCGCCTACGCGCTGATGCGTGAGGCGTCCACCGGCAGCTTCCATGCCCGGCCACACGACCAGGTCGTCCGGTTCTTCGACGGCTGGGAGCTGCTGGAGCCGGGCGTCGTCCTCGCGACCAAGTGGCGCGCGGACGAGCCCGAGTCCACAGTGATCTCGGTCGGTGTCGGTCACAAGCCGGCCTGACGGCGCCGCCGCGTCCAAGCGCGCCGGCTGCTCCCGCGTCACCTTCTACCAGTGCTTCTCCAGCAAGGAGGACGTGCTGCGCCACCTGGCCGGGCAGGTGGCGCGCCAGGTCAGCGCCTCGGTGGAGGCGATGCGGCTGCTGACCCCGGCCGCGGCCGGCTGACGGTGATGACGCCGCTGTCCAGCACGCTCGCCAGGATTCCCACTCCCGGACCGGAGTCCGGCCGGGCGTGGTCGCCGGCGACGCTGCGCGCCTGGCGCGCACCTACAAACGACGTGCAGGTCGCCCAAGCCGGCATCATCCGGATGTGGGTCGACGCGACCCTGGCGGCCGACCGGTCCCCGGACCCGCACCTTCGCCAGGACACCGACGAACTGGGGGCTGTCGGCGCCTGCCCTTCGGTCAGGACGAGCGCCAGCGGGCGGCATCGGCGGTCAGCGGCAAGGTGGATTTTGCTGGTCAGCCCACCCCTGGAGCGCCCGAGCAGGGCGACTTTCAGTCGCAGCCGACGCCGGCGCCGCACACGTCGCCGCCGGTCACCGCCGGGGTCGTCGTGTCCGTCTTGTCCCTGGGCGTCGCCCCCTTTTTCCCGGGCTCCCTTGCGGTGGCGGCCTTCTCCAGGGCGTCGAGAACCTCGGGGGTCAGATGCATGCCCGCGGCGTCCTGATGGGCCCGCACGGTCGTCGAGTCCACGCTGACCAGGGACAGATCCACCTCGTCCCGCCTCGCCGCCTCGGCAATCATCCCTTCGAGCAGAGCGGCGAACACCCCGGCGTCGCGCCACTGCCGGAACCGGTTGTGGACCGTCGACCAGGCACCGAACTGTCTCGGCACCTCCCGCCACTGCGCGCCCGTCCGAAACCGCCAGACGACACCCTCGAACTGCGCCCGCAGCCGCGCCGGATACGGACCGAACTCACCAACAGGCAGGTACGGCTCGATCAGCGCCCAGTCTTCATCCGTCACCTGTGACCGCGTCATACAAGACGATCTACCGGGCCAGACACCCCAACCCGAGCCGAACCGCCAGGAAGATCACAATCAGATACACGCCCTAGTACCAGTTGATGCTTGACGTTTCCGTCCCACCTGATGGTTGACCGCCGATCTAGAAACGTGGCGCGTGCGGCGCGTGAGACCTCTGGCGCGTGAGAACGCCCGCCATCTCGCGCACCAGAGACGAAGGCCGCCCGAGGCTGCTACGATGCTGGTCATTTTTGATCACGAATCCGGACGGCTATTTTAAGTATTTTCAGGGCTGCGCGTCTATATAGGGCGGACAATTGCACCAGGCGGCTGTCGCTGCCCTCGCGTCACATCGCCGCCTCCCAACGTCCCGCTCAATGAATGACCTCGACAGCTATACACGAGCAGTTCCTACTATTCGCTAGCGGAAACTAGTGCCGCGATTTTTGCGCGCAAGGCATCGTTAAGTGGGCGAAGTTGAGATGTGGCTGGCCCTTCCGTGATGTAGCCCTGAACGTGGTGTATGCCGTGTGCATACAGATCTCTGAGAGAAACGGGAGAATACTGGTCGAAGCCCTCGACGACGACCGTGCGTCCGCGGGAGGCTATTCCTGAGTGTAGAGCTTCATTCGCCATCGCCATCACGAGATCGAGTTCATCGAGCGCGAGGCTGTGGTGCAAAATCGCGCGGTCAACCTTGATTTGAGTAATCGGCAGGTTTGCTATTCGATCAAGTGTCGCATACCCGACTCCAAAGTCATCGACCGCAAAGTCGACATGAAGTTTTCGCGACAGCTCACCGAGACGCTTTCGGAAGTGAGCTATTGGCGCAACTCCCAATTCATCCTTCTCATCTCCACGCGGCTCTATCGGATCCCGCTCCGAGATCTCGAGAGTTATCCGGTGCGGAGGAATTCCAGCCTCGCGCACGGCGGCGGCAAGACCGCGCTCGTAGGCTCCGCTTAGCAATGAACGGACTGAGACGTTGATGGAGACCGGCTTCAGTCCATCGATGCCCCAGTGGCTTTCGGAATGAGCTTCCACATAACTGGTGATCGCCTTAGCGGCCAGAGTCTTGTCCCGCTCAATCACAAATTCGTCGCCCCACTTTTCAGCCACTGCCAGCACATTGAGTGGCGCTCGGTTTTCGTTGATGTCACGTCGAGCGAGGGCCTCCCAACTCTCGATGCCCACATGGCGGGTAATAGTACCAAGGGACATGACAGGCTCGAACACCATTGTTAGAGAATCCAGAATTCTCCGATATGCCACCAAAGCTGACCGATAGAGCTGAAGTGGGACGCGCCCGAAGTCCTCACGAAGCGAAGTAAGTACAGCCATCTCATCCTCCACCGTGTTGGCTGATGACATAACTCGCCAAAGCGATGTTAGGATGGTTGCCAGCGGTTCGCCGAGGTCAATGAGCCTCTGCGCGGGCTCAACGAACACGAGGAGACGTCCTCCCGCCGGCCCTGTAAGCTTCGCCAGGGGCAGCAGAAGAAACCGTGCGCCCGTCGGATGGCAGGCGTACCCGAGAGACGAACGGTCATAGACGAACCGTCCAGTGGTAGCTCGCAGAAGGTTATCAACCAATGCCGCGTCGTACTCTCCAGATGACGCCAAGACTTTGATATCCGCACCCTGTACGGCCACTTCCAGAGCGGCACTAGCCTCTATACCGGTCCGCAAAACACCCAGATTTGAAGAGGGGTCGCGCGTACTCTTCGGCCGTAGATCTCGATCCGAATGAAAATACCGATCGAGGAGGTGTCTAATTGTAGATATGTTCGACTCGAGAGGATTTGTAAGGGTGAGCAGATCAAATCGGGAAACCGATGTCGATTTTTCTCGATCCCTTTCCGGACCAGCGACGCCTCGCGCTCGCCCAGGCGCGAGATCTGATTGCCTATGCCGGCTCGTAACAGCCTCCCCTTCCGACGCTTCAGCGGCGCCAGCATTAAATATAGGGTTCTCTGGAAAGGATTGGAGGGCTGCCTCGAAAAGAGAGTGCCGACCGCCAGGCCAAGCGCCATTCTCCGCCATTTCGGATACAGCGGACCAGAAACCATGCGCGTCAGTTGCCGCCCACGTGGGGTGTCGGCTCGGAGACAGGCCGGACAACTTCAAGACGCGTCGCGCCGAGTTTGCCTCTGGAAAGGCTTGCGCGAACGCCTCGACCTCGCCCGACGACAAACCGTGCACAGAAAACTACCCCCTGTAGTCGCCTTGGTTGCTACTAATTGGTCGGAGCATAATCCGGCTCTGGGGGGCATACGGGTCCAAACGGTCAACGTAGCGAGACGACCTGTCATGTCGCCGCGACGGAAGGTTGGAGCGCCCCCGTTCGAAGGTCCGATCCGATGCCTCCGCCTTCGCACCGAGACCGGGGAGCCGCCGAAGGGGCGTCATCGCGATACGGGGCGCTAGGTAGCAGGGATCGAAGCGCGTTAGGAGAGACCCCCGAAGATCTGAAGTCTTGCTGCGGAGCGAACTTCTGACCTGCGGCTCTACAACCTCACGAGCGTCGCATCGACGGTTCTTCAGCGGTTTCCTAGCCCGCCAGCAGCGGCCTCCGTAGCGCAACGACCCGTTCAGCGGCGTGACGACCGCGAAGCCGAACGAAACCGAACGAAGATCGTCGCGAACTTTCTGTACTACCTTCAACCCGAAAACCGCAGGTAGACGCACCGCCACCCGCGGTCAGCCGCACCAGGTCCACCGAGAACGAGACCGGCCCCGCCCCGGCGCATAGCCCGGAAATGCCGACGGCCGGCAGTCCCACGGGGGAAGACCGCCGGCCGCCGGCGAGGCTACCGCGCGACTACCACCGCCGACAGCCGTTCCGACAGTCGGAGGCCCGACCGTGACCGTCCCGGACCAGCTCCGCCAAGGCAACAACCGCCGCCGGAGGTACCAGCCGAACCACGGTCATAATCCACGCCCCGGCCGCACTGTCCCGAGCCGCGCGCAGCAGCTCCGCCACCGTCAGATCAAACGGCGTAACCCCCGATTCGCACCGGCCGCGCCGAGGTCAGGCACCCAACCGGGCACCTCACCGGCCGGGACCGTCACCGCGTCCACCGCAGCCCCCGAACCAGCCAGGTCCAGCGCCCCCGACGCCGACCGGGCGCCGAGTCGATCACCACACCCGCCGCGAACTCCCGGAACATCATCACGACGCCCGACCCCGCCCGGTCCATCGAGACCACATCCACCAGCAGCGACGCGGCCAGTTCCGACTCGCCGCCCGGGTGCTCGCCGAGTTCGGAGACGACCCAACCCGCTCGCCCGCGTCGCCGTCAACAAACGGCTGCGCGACGCCCTCTACCTGCAGGCGTTCGCGCACCGATGCCAAATCACGGAAGGACTACGCCGGCACTGAACGTCTCGCTCGGTGCGAGGGCCTACTACGACGCCCACCGCACCCGCGGCGCCACCCACCACCAGGCTCTACGCGCCCCCGCGAACCGACTCGTCGGCATCCTCCACCGCTGCCTACGCCACCACACCCCCTACGACGAAGCCACTGCCTGGCCCAACCAGACCACTGACCCGGGCCCTGCTCGCCAGCATGCGACCCTCGGCCCTCAGCAGGCCCACCGCCCGGTCGACGACCCCATCCCGCGCCACGAACATCGCAGGCAATGGTCGCGACGCCCGTAGCCACTCCCACGACGACACCCACACCGCCCTAAGACCACCACCACCACCAAACATCGGATTGGCCGGGTAGCGCCCCGCCGCCGCGGTCAGCAGGCGACGGCGGCCGTCCCACAGGACTCCACGGGCCAGCTCCACCGACACCGAATCCCACAGCTGCAGCGAGCTCGACACGTTCAGCGCTGGCACCCGCTCACGCGGAAACCCAGCCGCGCTTAGCAGCTGCACAGCCGAAGGCAGATCCGGAAACACCCGCGCGAACTCCGAGACCTCAGCCTCCGACAGCCCGCCCGCCAACTCCGACGGCATGAGCTCCCCGAACAGCACGACCCGTCATACCGGCGACCAGCATCCCATCCGCCACCAACCAGACAACGCCGGCAGCACCACGGCCCACGCCGCCGCTTCGAGGCCGCCGACGGCAAGCCGGCGTGGTGCCAGGGCTGATGCCAGGGCCGCCCGTGCCTCTTCCGGCTTCGCCGGCCTCTGTCAGGTCCCGGCCTGGACCTCCATGGGTTCGGCGGCGGCTTCGGGTGCGTCCGGGCCGGCCGCGGCAGCGGGGCGGGACGGGCGCATCAGGACCAGGACGAGCGCCGAGGCCACCAGGCCGATGACGCCCGCCACGGCGAAGCTCGCCTGGACGCCGACGACTCCGGCCGCGTGCGCCGCGGCGTCGAGCGCGGGCCGCGCCGGCGCGGGCGCCTTCTGCAGCAGCCCAGGAGTCTGGCCGCCGGCGATCGCGTGCGCGACGGTGCTGTGAGCCGCGACCCCCCGACCGGCCAGGTCATGACTCGCCCTGGCGACGAACACGCTGCCCAGCGCCGCGATGCCGAACGCGTAGCCGAGCTGCCGGGTGGTGTTCACCGCGCCCGCGGCCATTCCGGTCCGCTGGACCGGGACCAGCGACATCGAGATCGAACCGAGAATCGGCGTCGCGATCCCCACCCCGAAACCGATGATCGCGAAACCGGGGACCAGCGCCGGCCAGCGCGCCGACCCGTGCACCATCAGCGCCGCGACCAGGTCGCCGAGGCCGATGAGCGCGAGGCCCGCGCCAAGCACCAGATCCCCGCGGCGCTCGTGCAGGAACCGGCCGAGGAACGCGGACGCGACGAACGCCGCCGCGGACAAGGGCAGTCCGGTGAGGCCGGACTGCAGCGGCGACATTCCCAGCACCGACTGCAGCCAGATCGACGTGTAGGTGAACGCGGAGAACGCGGCGAACGTCAGCAGCAGCCCGCCGCCGAGCACGCCGACGAACCGCCGGTCTCGCAGCAGCGCCAGGTCGAACATCGGGTGCGCGGACCGGGCCTCCAGCAACACGAAGGCGGCCAGCAGCACCGCCGCTCCCGCGAGCAGCAGCCAGACCCCGAGGTTCGACCAACCGTCGTCGTTCGCGCGGATCAGCGAGTAGGTGGCGCAGCCGGCCGCGGCGCTGAACACCACGATGCCCGGGACGTCGACCGGGACCCGGCGCGGCGAGCGGGAGTCGCGCAGGACGACCGCCGCCAGCGCGATCGCCACCGCGCTGACCGGCAGGTTCACGAAGAAGATCCAGCGCCACGAGATGTACTCGGTGAGCAGGCCGCCAAGGATCGGCCCTACCGCCGATGACGCCCCGACGACGGCGCCCCAGATCCCGTAGGCGGTGCCCCGGTCCCGCCCCGCGTAGGAGGCGTTAAGCAGCGGGAAGTTGGTCGCGAACATGGCGGCCGCGCCGGCACCCTGGACGGTGCGCGCGGCGACCAGCACACCGGGGTTGGGGGCCAGCCCACACATCAGCGAGCTCAGCGCGAACAGCGCGAGGCCGCCGAGGTAGGCCCGCCGGTGGCCGGCGATGTCCGCCACCGAGCCAGCCCCGAGCACCAGTGCGGCCAGGGCGAGCGCGTAGGCGTCGACCACCCACTGCAGGGCGCCGAAGGATGCGTGGAGGTCGACGACCATGCTTGGCAGCGCGACGTTGACGATCGTCACGTCGATCAGCAGCATGAACGTGCCAAGGCTGACTGTTGCCAGCGGCAGCCATTTGCGCATCTCGGGCACCTGCGTTTCTCACGAGACTCGGCCGCCCGGACGGCCGGGCGGAGATCGGGAGGCGGGGCTGACCGCCTCGGACCCAGCATGCGTCGCGGGTCCGACAAGTTTGGGCGTTGAGCCTCACGGTCCTCAATCGGTACGTACGACACCCGCCGTCGCGGTGCCGGGTCGCCGCCCGCGCGAACCGCGCCGACCGGGCTCGGCCCGGCGGGTTCCATCGTCCCCGCCCGGGACGATCCCCCGCCCGGCGCGGCCCGGTGATGATCAGCGCGATGCGGTCCGGTGATTACGCTGGGATGGTGACGCCCGAGGAGCTGGCCAACCTCGCCCATGTGCGGCGGGCCCGCGACCTCATGGACCGGGACTACGCGCTCCTGCTCGACGTCGCCGAGATCGCCCGCGCGGCGCTGATGTCACCCGCGCACTTCTCCCGGCAGTTCCGAGCGGCCTACGGCGAGACGCCGTACGCCTACCTGATGACGCGCCGCATCGAGCGGGCCAAGGCGCTGCTGCGCCGGGGTGACCTCTCCGTCACCGAGGTCTGCCACGCCGTGGGCTGTACGTCGCTCGGCTCGTTCAGCGCCCGGTTCACCGAACTGGTCGGCGAGACGCCGACGGCCTACCGCGACCGGGACCACGGAGGGCTCGTCGGCGTCCCCGGCTGCATCGCCAAGGAGCTCACCCGACCGAGCAGGATCCGAGAAGCCATTCCGACGCCCGCTCACTAGCGTCGGCGGCATGGAACTCACCCTCGCTCGCTGCTTCGTCATCGTCCACGACCCGGACCGGGCCTTGACCTTCTACCGTGACACGCTCGGCCTCGAACTGCGCAACGACGTCGCCCGTGACGGCTTCCGCTGGATCACCGTCGGCGCCGCGTCCCAGCCCGGCGTCGAGATCGTCCTGACCAACTACCTGCAGGGCTCGCCGGCCGACGTCGACACCGTCGCCGGGCTGGTGGCCAAGGGTG
>Ga0068863_100001980_pt1 | contig 20355 bp, 14 predicted proteins | sample KBSSwiS62_FD_66596 | JGI IMG/M metagenome (GOLD analysis project Ga0068863, IMG submission 66596) | Switchgrass rhizosphere microbial communities from Kellogg Biological Station, Michigan, USA - KBS Switchgrass S6-2 | ecosystem: Host-associated > Plants > Roots > Rhizosphere > Soil ...
CGCTCGCCGGTGCGCCGCACCGCGTCGAGGTCCAGCTTGTCGAGAACGGCGAGCAGCCGCACCATGCCGACCGAATCGCCTTCCCAGGTCGTGTTGAACTTCTTCTCTTCCTGGAAGAAGGTCGCGAGCGCTTCGCTGACGAACAGGACGCCGTTCTGCGCCTTCTTCGCCCAGGTGACGAGGTCGGGCGGGCAGGGCAGATCAAAGAGCTCGTGCGCCCACAGCCGGCCGGTCATCCCCCATCCGGTCTGGACCTCGTCGAAAATCAGCGGCACGTCGTAGATGCGCGTGAGCAGCCGCAGCTGGCGCATGAACCGCGCGCTCGCGATTCGAACGCCACCTTCTCCCTGAATCGGCTCGACCAGCACGGCGGCCACGCGCCGCGACCGTCTGACGACGTCGGCGGTCAGCAGCGCGCGCTGGGCCTGGACGAAGGCGTCGACATCGCGTTCGGGGCGCGCCAGGAACTCGTCAATCGCGTCGATCTCGCGTCGGAAGGTATCCCTGCTCTTCTCCGCACGCGGCAGCCGACCGGACACCAGCAGATCCCACAACTGCTTGAGGCTGCGCTCCTCGCGGCGCAGCGTTTCCTTCGGCGCCCGGGCCTCCTCGACCGGGAACGGAATGTGTGGCCAGTCGAACGTCGGAAACCCGAGGCGCGCTTTCTTCCGATGCGTGACGGCCAGGCTGCCGAGCGTGCGTCCGTGAAAGGCGCCCTCGAACGAGACAATGAATCCGCCCTCGGCGTCCTCCGTCGTCTTCACGCGATTGAGCAGCACGGCCTTGATCGCGTTCTCGACCGCCTCGGCGCCGGTGTTGACGATGAAGTGACGCGGCGTGCCGGCGGGCGCGATCTGGGTCAAAGCGGCCTTGAGGCGCAGCGACAGCTCCGTCTGATACTCGGAGTGCGCATAGCGGGACACGATGTATGGCAGCGAATCGAGCACGGCCTGGACGACCGCGGGATCGTTTTCGCCGAACGGTTGGGTCGCGATGAGCGCGCCCATGTCGAGGAAGCGATACGGCTCGCCGGCGGGGTCGCGATCGACGATCGCCAGGTACGGCCCCACCGACTGCGCGGGATCGAACGCCACCGGCAACGAGAAAAAGAGGCTGCTCGACGCGGCCTCCAGGGCGGCGTGCGAGGCGGGCAGCAGGTCGCGCACCAGATCGTCGAGTGCGCGGTCGCCCTCGCAAAAGGCCTCGGGGACATGCACGCGCATGTCGCCGGCTCGGTAGCGCGCGTTCAGCCGCCCAACGCGTTCCAGGAACTCTTCGACGGTCGAGGTGGGTGGAGCGAGCGTCTCCATGCGGGCCTATGTAGACGATAGCGCGGATCGCGGGAGCGCGCGTCTGGCGAAGATTACAGCCAGCTCTCCAGAAGGAAGCGGCACTCTTCGAATCGCGCCGCGACGGCGCCGACCTCGGTGGCGCGCACGACTTCGGCCGAACAGACCTGTTTGCCGGTCGGCAGGTTCCCCACCTGCATCGGCGGCGAGAGGATCACTTCGACCGAGGTGCCTGGCGTCAACTCGGTTGGACCGAACAGCACGCCCGACTCACTGAGGTTCACCACGCGGCTTGGATGCCACCCTTCTTCGCCGGCGCGCCGGTACATGATGGTGATCGGCAGCGCGACGCGTCGTGCTCGTGGGGTGTAGATCATCGAGTTCATACGTCCCCCGCATGCCGGGCGATTCCGTGGAGCCGACGGTATCCTCTGCGAGCCGCGGCCGAAGTTCAAGCGGAAACCTGCGGTGCTTTTGCGTTCGCGTCCGCTGTGGTTTAGGCTACCGCCACTGCGATGACCACACCCGATCGGACGCTCGGTGTCGCCGTGTGCGGCACCGGCTGGTGCGCGGCGCAGCACATTGCCGCATTTCAGAAGAACCCGCGGGCGCGGGTCACCTGGATCTGCGGCCGCGACGTCGAACGGGCGCGCGCCGCGCTGTCGAAGGCGGGCGTCGCGCTCGCCGGCATTCGGCTGACCAGCGACTACGAGGAGCTGCTGGCGGCGCGCGACGTCGACATCATTTCGATTGCGACCCCCAACCACCTGCATGCGGACCAAGCCGTCGGCGCGGCGCGCGCCGGTAAGCACTTCGTCCTCGAAAAGCCGACGGGCCTCGACGTCCCCGAGCTGGTTCGCATTCGCGACGCCGTTCGGAAAACCGGCGTGCGGACCATCGTCTCGTTCGAGCTCCGCTACAACCCCTACTTGAAATTCGCGCGGTGGTTGCAGGCGGAAGGATGGCTCGGCCGGATCCGTTTCGCCCGCACACAGTACCTGTCGAACGTCACTGATTGGTACAGCGGCTGGGCATGGGTGCGCACACGAGCGAGCGGGCGCAGCCATCTGCTCGCCGCCGGCTGCCACGCCGTGGACGCGCTGCGCTTTTGCTCCGGTCTCGAACCGACCGCCGTCAGCGCGCTCCATACCCACTTTACGAGCGGCTACGAGTGGCCGACCTCAATCATGGCCAACATGACGCTCGAAGGATCGGCGCTCGGCCATGTCAGCAGCTCTACCGACTTCATGCTGCCGTACACGTTCGTGGTGGAGCTGATGGGCGATCGCGCGACCCTGCGTCAGAACCTGCTGCAAAGGCTTGACGAACCGCTCGACGTCGAAGCGCTGGTGGCCGCGAATCCTTTTCCGGACGTCCGCCTTCAGTCGGCCAAGGATATGGTGGGCCGGCCGGCGATCCAGATCGACTGCACGATGCCAGAGACGGCCGACGTCAGCCACCACCCGTTTCAGGCCGAGATGGACGAGATTGTGACCTGCGTGCTCGAGGATCGCGAGACCTCGATCAGCGTCTTCGACGCGCAGCGCACGATGGAAGTCTGCCTGGCGGCCGATCGGTCCGCGCAGCTCGAAGGGCAGTCGGTCAAGCTGCCGTTGGTCGTAGACTAGGACAATTGGCGATTCAGTGAATTGGTGAATTTATGAGCCGACCGACCCGCCGTGATTTTCTCAAGACCGTCGGCGGCGCCGCTGCGACCGCGCCGGTGGTGCTGCGCGCGCGGACCTCGGCGCCGTCACAGGCGCCATCGTCGAACGACCGCCTCCGCTTCGCGGCGATCGGCGTCGGGATTCGCGGCCAGCAGGATCTGCTCTCGGCGCTGAAAACGCCGGGCGTCGAGCTGGTGGCGGCCGCCGACGTCTACGACGGACGGCTGACGCTCGCCAGGGAGCGCTGGGGCAATCAGCTCTTCACCACGCGCGACTACCGCGAGGTGCTGGCGCGCCGCGACGTCGATGCGGTACTGATCGCGGCGCCGGATCACTGGCACACGCAGATGGCGGTTGACGCGATGCAGGCCGGCAAGGACGTCTACGTCGAAAAGCCGATGGTGCAGCAGCTCGACGAAGGTCCGCGCATCATCGAGACCGCACGTCAGACCAATCGCATTCTGCAGGTTGGCAGCCAGCATCCCAGCTCCATCGTCTACGGCAAGGCCAGGGAGCTGTACCGTGCCGGCGCGATCGGCGAGCTGAACCTCGTCGAAGCGTGGATCAACCGCAACTCCTCGATGGGCGCGTGGCAGTACTCGATTCCGCCCGACGCTGCGCCTCAGACCATCGACTGGGATCGATTTCTCGGCCGCGCGCCGAAGCGGCCGTTCGACCCGGTGCGACTGTTCCGCTGGCGCAACTATCGCGACTACGGCACTGGCATTCCCGGCGATCTCTTCGTGCACCTGTTCACCGGCATTCATTTCGTGCTCGACGCGCTGGGACCAACGCGCGCGATTGCGAGCGGCGGCCTGCGAAAATGGAACGACGGCCGCGACGTGCCCGACGTGATGCTCGCGCTCTATGACTATCCGAAGACCGCGTCACATCCGGCGTTCACGCTGTCGCTGAAGGTCAACTTCGCCGAGGGCGCCGGCGACGCCTACGTCTTCCGCTTCGTCGGACCTGAAGGCGTGCTCACGATCGGCGACAACTCGGTGACCTTGTCGCGGCGGCCCGCCGCCAGGGAGCCGGGCCAGACGGCCGAGTCGTTCGCGAAGGCGACTCAGGACGCCTACATGAAGGAATACCGCGCGAAGTATCCCGACAAGCCCGAGCTGCAGCCCCGCGCCGACGAAACCTACGCGGCACCGCAGCGCTACAACAGCACCGAGGATCACTTCCGCAACTTCTTCGACGCGGTTCGCACGCGGCGGCCGGTCGTCGAGGATGCCGTGTTCGGTCTGCGAGCTGCGGGACCGGCGCTGCTCGCCAACCTCAGCTACTTCGAGAGCCGCGCGATCGGCTGGAACGCCGAGACGATGACGCGGACCGCGATCGAGTCACACTGAAGACGATGAACGCAACGGCCGCTAAGCGCGCAAAGTTGGAATTCTTATCAAGACCATGCTTTGCGGTCTTTGCGGTCCAGGGTAGTCAGGAACCGAGCACGAGTTCGACGATCGTATCGATCGGGTCGACGGCGTCCCGGGGCAACTTCACGACGACGCCGAAATCGTGCTCGGAGAACTCGGCGGCGCGGCCAGTGCCCAGGAAGCGCGCGCTGCGAACCCTGGCCCCGAGAGGCGGCACCAGCAGCGAGGTATCCGGCGCGTCGAGCACGTGCACGAACACGCGGTTGCCCTTTCGCGTCGTGACGCCCCAGGCATGGGGCACGATCGGACCGCCGCGGGTGCCGTAGATCGCTTCCCCATTCTTCGCCGTCCACGCGCCGATCTCCTGCAACCGCGACACAAACTCCGGCTGGATGCGGCCGTTCGGCATCGGGCCGACGTTGAGCAGAAAATTGGCGTTCGATCCGGCCGCGCGCACCAGGTAGCGAATCAGATCGCGCGTCGACTTGTGCCGGCGATCCGTGAGGTTGAATCCCCACGACCCGTTCATCGTCTCGCAGGTTTCGAGCGGCAGATCGCCGATCTCCGAGTCCTTGTTGAAGTCGGCGGTGCGGCCGCCCGGCAGGTCCTTCTCGAACATCTGAAAATCTTCGCCGGGGAACGGGCGGCGGTGGTGGTTGGCGCCGATGAGCGCCTGGGGCTGCAGTTCGTGAATCAGGGCGTAGGTGCGATCCAGCTGCCACGGCGCCTCGGGGCGGTCCCACCATCCGTCGAACCAGATGCCGCCGATCTCGCCGTAGTTCGTCAGCAGCTCGCGCAGCTGGCCGTTCATGTACTCGATGTAACGGGACCATTCGCCCGTCTCGGGACGCTCCGCGTCGCGGCCGGTGCGCCCGCGCGGAAAGTAATCGCCGTGATGCCAGTCGAGCTGCGAGTAATAGAAGAACAGCTTCAATCCCTGGCGACGGCATTCCTCGGCGAGCGCCTTGAGGACGTCCCGGCGATACGGAGTGCGCGAGACGATGTTGTAGTCGGAGACCTTCGAGTCGAACATCGCGAAGCCGTCGTGATGCTTGCTCGTGATGGTGATGTACTTCATGCCGGCCGCCTTCGCGAGGGCGACCCACTCGACCGGATCGAACGCGACCGGATTAAACTGCGCCGGCAGCTTTTCGTAATCGGCGACCGGAATCTTCCGATTGTTCATCACCCATTCGCCGTCGCCGAGCACGCTGTAGACGCCCCAGTGCACGAACAGGCCGAACCGCGCGTCCTGGAACCACTCGCGCGCCGCCAGATTCGCAGCGGCCGGCCGATAGCCGGTCTGCGCGTGCCCGGTCGCGGTTGCGCCGAGCGTGCCGAGCGCCGCCGCGCCGACCGACACGAACAACAGCGAACGTCTCGTTGTCACGATCGATATGATGCTCATATCAGGTATTTGTCGTAACCGGCCTTGACGAGCTCCTCGTAGGCGCGCCAGACGTCGTCTGGAATGTCCTGGTGGATCTGAAAACCTTTCGCGGGATAGCAGCGGATCCGCTGCAGATCGCCGACCATGATCGCCACCACGTCGTCCGGCGACAACGCTTCGTGTGAGTATTCACTGAGATAGGCGTCCATCGACTCCTGCGGCGACGTCACCACCACCGCTTTCTCAGGCCAGACTTTCCTGAACGTCGCATAGCTCCGGCGTTCCATGTACGGCTTCTGGACGACGATGAACGACCGAGGATCGAGCCCTTTCTCCGCGAGCAGCTGCCTCGTGAACTGGACGTTCTCGCCGGTATTCGACGATCGATTCTCGACGAGGATCCGCTCCTTCGGAACGCCCATGCCGGCGGCAATCGCGGCGAATTGATCGGCTTCCGGCTCCTGCCACAGATGCCGCGTGATCGCCCCGAGTCCACCCGCGAAGATCAGCAGCGGCGCCCAGCCTTCGAGAAACAGCGCCGCGCCGCGTTTCGCGACCGTCTTGTCGTGGCTGCACAGGACGAGGATCGCATCGGCCCGGGCCAACTGATGGTTGACGTGATGGTAGTCCCAGAGCGTCTGCGCAAGCGCGCGGATTCGATCGTTCATCGACGCTGGCAGCCGCCGCCGGTCAACGGAGACGACGGAGATAACGGCTTAACCACAGAGCAACGGAGCAACTGAGGTTAAACGGAGAAAACACACAGCTTCACGCGACACAGAATTCGACGGGTCGGCCTGCGGCGCAGGCTGACTAGCGCGATCGGATCGAATCATGAAAACGAACACGGGTGATCCCGGTCGTGCTCGTTTTCGTGATTCGATCCGATCGTGCAGCGTCGCTTCGCGACGCCCGTCGAATCGCTGACCTCTGCTCGTCTCCGTTACTCCGTTGCTCTGTGGTCTAGCCGTTCGCTCCGTGCTCTCTGTGACCTCGGCGGGCATTACACCGGCTTCTGCCCCTCGAGGAACCGGTCGAGGCGGCGCACGAGATCGGTCAAGTAGGCGCTGTCGCCGCCGGACACTTCCGTCGTGAAGCAGCCGCGATAGCCGATGTCTGAGAATGCCCGGTGGACGGCGATCCAGTCGATGTCGCCCTCGCCGATGTTGCGCCACGCGAACCGGCCGTTCGGACGATCGAGCTGGAAGTCCTTCAGGTGAACTTTCGCGATCCGCGGCCCGAGCGCCCGAATCCAGTCCTGCGGGAAGCCGTAGAACACGACGTTGCCGACGTCGAAATACGCCTTGAGCCAGGGCGACTCGAATTCATCGACGTAGCGGGCAAACTCAATCGGACTCAGGAGGAACTTGTTCCACACCTCCTCGACCGCGACGATCACTTTCAGATCGCGCGCCACCGGCAGCAGCCGTTCGCGAATCACACGCTGGGACCGCGTCCACGCGTCCTGATACGAGGTGGCGGCGTCGACGACCGCCGGAACCAGCAGCACCGTCTCGGCGCCCCAGAGCGCCGCGTTGCGCAGCGAGGCCTCCATACCGGCGACGCTGCGATCGACGACCTCGCGGTCGCTGCTCGACAGCGGATAGCGCCAGTGATCCATGTTCATCACGGAGTGCACGCGCAGCCCGGTCTTCTCCGCCGCCTCGCGGACTTCCGCCGCTTCGTCCTTCGACGCGATCGTCTGCATCTCGATCGCGTCGAAGCCGGCGTCGCGCGCGATCTTGAAACGCTGCGCGTACGGGAGATCCTTCGGCAGCATCGAGATCAGCACGGCCTTGCGAGGCATGGCCTGGCCGGCGGGACGCACCGACGTTAGGACAACCCCGGCGGCGACAGACTGCAGGAACGTGCGGCGATCTATCACGCGTCCCCCGCCTTCAAGCGCTCTTTCAGGTAATCCGAGGTCCGCCACGCCATCGCCAGGATCGACCAGGTGGTGTTCTGCGTGCCGCCGCAGACGAACGGCGCGGCGTCGGCGATGTAGACGTTCTTCGCGTCGTGCAGCCGGCAGAAGCGATCGGTCACCGAGGTTCGCGGGTCGTCGCCCATCCGCGCCGTACCGATCTCATGGATCGACCAGCCGGGCGGCAACGGCTCCCGCTCGATCTTGATGTCCTCGGCCTTCGCGGCCACCAGCATTTCCTCGATCGAGTCCGCCATGTCCTTCGCCATCTTCAGCTCGTTGTCGCGGAAGATGTAGTCGAACTTGAGCACCGGAATGCCCCACGCGTCTTTCACGATCGGATCGAGCGTGACGCGGTTCTCCTTGCGCGGCAGGACCTCACCGAACCCGCCGAAGCTGATGAGCGCCGGATAGTATTTCCGCACGTTCGACTTGAACGCCTTGCCGTATCCCGGAATGTCGTGTGCCATGCCGGGGTACTCGGAGCAGCCGCCACCGCCCTGGAAGTGGTAGCCACGGATGAAGTCGGGGTGCTTGTCGGTGATGTTGCGGAACCGCGGGATGTACGGCGCAACCGGACGGCCGTCGTCCAGCGTCGCTTCAGTACCAATGCGGGCCGGGATGTATCCGCTCCCGCGAATCCCCATGATGTGCTCGCTCAGATAGCAGCCGAGTACACCGGACGAATTCCCGAGGCCGGCCGGGTGCGCGCTCGATCGCGAGTTGAGCAGGATGCGCGTCGTGTCCAGGGCACCGGCGCCGAGGACGACCACTGGCGCTTTGAAGTCCATCACCTCGCGCGTGTTCGCATCGATGACCCGCACGCCTGTAGCGCGGTTCGACGCCTCGCCGACGAGCACTTCCGATACCCTCGAATACGGGCGAACGGTCAGATGGCCGCTGTCGCGCGCCGGATAGATGAGCGCCGTCGGCGAGTGGAACGCCGCGTTGATGTCGCAGCCGCGTCCGCACCGCCCGCGCCCCGCACAACGCGCCCGGTATTTGTTGTTCAGGACCCCTTCGGTCGTGACGCCGGCGCGGCCCGGGATGTAGTGGCGTCCCATCTTGGCAATCGCACGCTTGAACGCCACCTCGACGCAATTCAGCTTCGACGGCCGCTGAAACACGCCGTCGGGGACCTGCATGAGGCCCTCGTTCGTCCCGGAACATCCGAGCAGCACGTCAACCTTGTCGTAATACGGCTTCACATCGTCGTACGAGATCGGCCAGTCCACGTCGAAGCCGTCGCGGCTGGCGGCGTTGAACTGGAGCGGTCCGTAACGCAGTGCGCCACGGCCCCAGAAGTTCGTCTTTCCACCGAGGACGTTCGCGCGCACCCAGGCGTACGGAGTCCCGGTCGTCGGATTCTGCCGCTCGTCCACGACCCAGTTGCGGGTGAAGCGATTGCTCGCGTACGACGCCACCTTCTTGTACTTGTCGAACGCGGGGTTCGATCCGTACGGGCGATCGAGAAAGCTGTACTCGGCGACGTCGATCGGCCGTTCGCCTGGCGGCAGGCGGCCGCGCCGGTTCGTGGCGTACGGCCACTCCATGGTCCGGTACTCGGTGCGAACGTCGATCATCCGCCCGGCTTCGAGCAGCAACACCTTGACGCCCGCCATCGCCAGCTGAAACGCCGCCATTCCCCCAGCGGCCCCGCTGCCGACGACGATGACGTCCCAGCGATCGCTGCCGGGTTTGATCGAGTCGGCGAGCCGCTTCGATTCGTCGAGGGCGCGCGTCAGGTTGACGTCGAGCGTCGGATCGTCTTGTGTCATCTGAACTCCGAATCCAGAACCCCGAACCCAGATGATCTAGTGATTGAATGATTTGGTGATTCGGTGATCGTTGGATCATTGGGGGATTGGGTGATTTGCTGATTGACCGAACAATCACCCGACAATCACCCAATCAGCCGATTACGCAATCACCCGACAATCACCCAATCACCAGGTCACTCAATCACCAGATCGGTCGGTTACATGTGTTTCTGCCCGCAATGCGGGCAAGCCTTGCCGTCCTCTGTCTGGCAACCGACGAATTCCTTGAGGAACACGTTGCCCTTGTAATGCAGTTCGTCGTGAATGCCGATCTTCGACGTGTAGTACCCGCGAATCGTCGCCTGCTTCGCCATCACGAAGAACGCTTCGAGCGGCGTCTGCGGCGACTTCTCGTTGCGGCTGATGGTTTGCAGAATGGCGTCAACCTGAGCGGCCGTGAGTTTGGCGAACGGCGCGCGGAACCGCGCCGCGGCTTCGCCGTCGAGCGCGGCGAGGCCGCCGAGCCATTCCAAGGACAGCCGCCGGTCGCCTTCGCTGACCAGCAGATCGATGTAGTCGGCGACGCGCGCCTGCTTCGCGCCCGGAGAACGATCGTCGGTGGGAATAATCGCGTCCGCGAGAAGCTCGAGAGTCGCGAACTGCGATGGAGAGAAGACCTTGGGCTGCGGCGGCGCATTGCTCTCCTGAATGCGCGCGAACGCGAGCAGGCCTTCGTCGGACAGCCACGGCAGCGCCGCGACCGTGCCGATGCCGGTACCAAAGGCTTTGAGCGCCGTCCGCCGGCTGACCCCCGCGGGCTTCAACTCCTGGGCTTTCTGCATGGCACATCATGCTGCCGATGCAGGGGCGCGATCAAGAACGTCCGGTGCCTCGACGAAGCGTGACGACGCGGTCCGCGCCGACGTCTGTAAACCGCTCGCGCTGGCCGTCCGGCCACTGCACCACAATCGCCGTGACCGCCGCAGCCGCGCCGAGCCCGAAGTGCGCCCGGACGTCGCTCGCCGACAAGTAGCTGCCGTCGGTGCGCACCCGCCGCCAGAGCGTGGGACGCCCGGTTCGCTCGATCCCCACCCAGCCGCCAATCCCGAACCGGTTGCCGGGCCGCTGGTCGAGTTTCACCTGCAGCCAGTGTTGTTGCCGGCTCGACTGGTTGATGAGCAGGCGGACGGGACCGTTGTTGTTGGTGAAGACGATGTCGACGTCGCCGTCGTTGTCGATGTCGCCAAACGCGGCGCCACGGCTGATCTCGGCGCGCGCGAACACGGGCCCGCCCAGCGCGCCGGCGTCTTCGAAGCGGCGTCCTTCCAGATTGTGGAACAGCTGATTGGTCATCCTGAACGGCGACGGCTGGCCGCGCTGCGCTTCGACGATGTTGACGGCGCCGTTGGCGATGAAGAGATCGGGCCAGCCGTCGTTGTCGTAATCGAACCAATCGGTGCCGAACCCGGTGAACGCCGCCGTCAGGCGCGCCAGCCCTGTGCGCGCGCGCACGTCTTCGAAGTTGCCGTGGCCGTCGTTCAGGTACAACACCGATGTCTCGCCGGCGATGTTGGTGACGAACAGATCCTCGTCGCCGTCGAGATCGAAATCGCCCGACGCGATGCCCATACTGCCCTCGGGGTTGCCGGCGGCGCTCAGGGCCGAACCAGAGATGACACCTTCGTCGACAAACGTGCCGTCGCGCCGATTGATCCAGAGCTGGTTCGGCGTCGCGTCGTTCGCGACGTACAGGTCCGGCCAGCCGTCACCGTTGTAATCGCCGACCGAGACGCCGAGCCCGGCGCCGTCGGCTTTGGCGATCCCCGTGCGCTCCGTGACGTCGACGAAGCGGCCGTGACCGTCGTTGCGGAAGAGGCGGTCTGGCACCGGCCGATACGAACGTGGACCGCAATAGTCGCGTGCGCCAACTGAATCGGTGCACTGCTTGTTGCCGGCGACGGTGAAATCGACGTAGCGGGCGACGAACAGATCGAGGAAGCCGTCGCGGTCGAAGTCCACGAAGGCGGCGCTGGTGGTCCACCCTTCGCTCGCGACCCCGGCCTGCATCGTCGAATCCGTGAACGTCCCGTTGCCGTTGTTGTGAAGGAGCGTCGTCGTACCGAAGCCGGTGACAAAGAGATCGAGGTAGCCGTCGTTGTCGTAGTCCCCAACGGCCGCGCCCATGCCGTAGCCGCGGACAGCGATGCCGGCCTGGCGGGTCACGTCAGTGAAGCGCAGCGTCCGGCGGCCGTCGGCCGACACCGTCAGGTCATTGCGGAACAGACGACAGTCAGCGAGCGCATTCGGACCGGCTCCGAGCGAGCCACTCTGAACCAGAAAGACGTCGAGGTCGCCGTCGTTGTCGTAGTCAAACAACGCGACGCCGGCGCCCATCAGCTCCGGCAGGTAGTACTGACCGGTTGCGCCGTTGACGTGGGTGAACACAAGTCCGGTCGACGCAGCCGACTCGACGAAGAGCGGCTCGGCGGCCAACATCGCGCGCCGTACGCCGCCGGCAGGCGAGTTTAGCGCGATCGCGCCGGCAGCACTGATCACAAAGATGAACCGCAGAGGCCGCAGAGACCGCAAAGAAAAAATCTTCTCTGCGATCTTTGCGTTCTCAGCGGTCAAACGTGACGGGTCGCTCACCGGAGTCGCGCCAGGGCTGCCTCGGCGGCCGCTAGCAGGCCTAAAGGCCTGCGCTACGAGAGGCCGCCGACGCAAAGGCGTCATCGCAGTCGCGCCAGCTCGCGCTCGATGGCAGCCGCGAGCTCGGCCTGCCCGTGCGTGGCGGCAAGCTGCTTCGCGTCGGTCGCCCACTTGATGCCTTCTTCACGGTGACCCGCACGCACGTGGGCGGTCGCCAGGGCAAACAGGTACCGCGGAGCGTCGGCGTCGCGCGGCTCGGTCAGCTTCTCGAGCTCCACGATGGCGTCGGTCGGCCGCGAGAGGGCGATCAGCATCCGTCCGAGATTGAAGCGCGCCAGCCGGAATGTGGGCTGCGCGTCGACGGCCTGCCGATACGCGGCGGCCGCGGCGTCGATCTTCTGCTGCCGTTCGAGGATCTGGCCGAGGTTGTTGTGGGCGCCGGCGTGACGCGAGTTGACGGCGATCGCCTTTCGATAGGCGTCGGCCGCGTCGTCCCAGCGTTCCTGGAGGCCGAGCAGCACGCCGTAGTCGTAGTGAGCATCGGCGAGGTTGAACCCGAGCGCGACGACGGTGCGATAGTGCGATTCGGCCTTCGGCCAGTCTCGCGCGCGGCCGTAGAGCACGACAAGGTTAGCGTGCGCCTGGGCGATCGACGGATCGAGCGCCAGGGCCGCTTCGTGAGCGGCGATCGCGCCGGCCAGATCGCCGGCATCTGCCAGCTTCAGCCCCCGCTGCAGGTTGGTCTGCGCGTCGTCTCTCAGCGACGTGACGGTCGCCAGCACCGGGTCCGCGATTGCCGGCCATCGCGGACCGTATTGCGCGTGCCGCTCGAGCGCGCGCTGCGCTTCTTCGCGGCGCCCGAGCGCACGATACGAGAGGGCGAGCGCGTAATGCGCGGCCCCCCATTCGGGAAAGAGCGACACAGCGCGCTGGAGATGCGCGACCGCTTCCTCGTGATGCCCTTCGGTTGCCGCAATCCGCCCCAGTCCGAGCTCGGCCGCGGCCTCCGATTCCGGAACGCGACGCAACGCGTCGAACAGCCGCTGGCTGCGCTCGATATTCCCCGCTTCGAGGAGCGCTTCGGCCAGCTTGACGCGGGCTGGCAGGTCGTCCGGCGAGATCGTCAGCGCCTGCTCGAGCCGCGCTGCCGCTTCCGTCTGACGCGCGAGGCGCTGCAACACAATCGCGTCGAGGTAGTGCCAGGCGAACGTTTTTGGCGCCAGCGACTGAGCGCGGGCATACGCCTCGTGTGCGGCTTCCCATTGCTCCCACGCGTGCAGCAGGCGGGCGAGCGCACCGACCGCCTCGGCGTCGTTCGGACGCGCGGCGGCATCCTTGGACGCGCGCGCCAGCACGTCACGCGTCGGCGCCGAAAACGAATCAAACGCGAGGCGAGGTAAAGGCGGAGGTGCAGCCTGAGGTGCCGCCGCCGCGCCTTCGGCGCTATGGCGGGCCAGGGCGGTGGAGAGCGCGATCGAGGAGATGAGAAGGAGAACTGCGCTGGTCATCACGGAGTTGCGGATCGAGGATTGCGGATTCTGACGTTTCCGTCAATCCGCAATCCGCAATCCGCAATCCGAGATCCGAGATCCGAAATGCTAGTAAGTGAACCTGAGCCCTAGCAGGACCGACCGCTCCAAATAGGCCGAGTTGGTCAGAGCCCCGCCGCCAGCGATTTGCGTGATCTGTCCGAACGTGCCGGACGTCACGTTGCCTTGCGGGTTGGCGAAGACCGGCTTGTTGAAGATGTTGCCGGCCGTGATCCGGGCCTCGAGCCGCTTCTGTCCACCCACGGGGAACGACCGCTGGACGCCGAGGTCGAGGTTCCAGCCGCCAGGGCCATAGAACTGGTTACGACCCGTGTTGCCGAAGCGCACGCCGCTCGGCTGAGCGAATGCCGTCGTATCGAACCACGCGCCGGCTGAGCCGATCTTGTCGGTGACGTTATAGCTGCCGACGAGATCCGCGGTCTGCTGGTTGCTCGGCGTGTTCACGAGCGTTCCGCTGCCCGTCATCGTGAACGGGTTGCCGCTGAACGCGCCCAGGACGCCGTTCAACTGCCAGTCTCTGACGATGGCCTGAACGGCATTCGCGTAGCCGTTCGACGTATCGCCACCGATCTGGTACACAAAACCCATCTGCAGGTTGTGCCGGCGATCGAACCCTGCCGGCGCCCAGTTGCGATCGAGCTGGCTGAGCGTATTGAACGTCAGCGTCGAGCGGCCGTCGTTGTCCGATTCGTTCATCGCCTTGCTGAGCGTGTAGGCACCCTTCAACAGGAAGCCGTGCGAGTACCGCTTGTTCAGCGCGACTTGCAGCGAGTTGTAGCGCGTCTTCAGGCGATCGCCCCACGAATTGATGGCAACCGAGCGCCCAAGCGCGAAGAAGGGCCGCGACTGGTCGCCGCCGCCGATCACGGTCGGCGCGTTGATGTCCAGCGCGGCATAGCCGCCCACGCCCTTCGCCCCCACGTACGCGATGTCAACCGTCAGATCCATCGGCAGGCGCCGTTCGAAGGCGACGTTCCATGTGTGGACGTAGCCGCGATCGATGTTGTCGATTTCCGGCGTGTACTCCGCGGCCGCGCGATCGAGCGGCACACGACCGCTGCTGATGTCAGGCCCCTTGATGGTCGGAATCCCCTGTTGAATGGGCGCGTAATAACCGAACGGCTCGGGGTTGAAGAACTGCGACGCGACGGTCACCGGATAATCGTTGTCGCCCCTGACCGCGCGCGCCCAGCCCTGCGCGTTGTACGTCAGGCCGTAGCCCGAACGGAAGACGGTGTTGTCGTCGATCCGGTAGATACCGCCGACCCGCGGCGCGAAGTTGTCCAGACCGGCAGACATTCCGTTGTTCTGCGGATTGTTGCCCCTGCCGGCGACGAGCACGTCGAGCCGTCGGTTGAAATCGGGATTGGACAGATCGAGCCGGTCGAGACCGCGTCCGTCAGCGCGATGCATGATCGGGTAGAACTCCCAGCGGAGTCCGAGATCCAGCGTCAGGCTCGACGTCGGCGTCCAGCGATCGCGCACATACAGCGCGTGCTGCCACTCGCGTGCGGTCATCAGCTCGTTCTGAACGCTCTTCCTGGCGTTCCCGACCAGGCCGAGCAGGAACGAGGCGTACTGGTTGTAGAAGTTGTTCGTCTGGCCGCCGCGCAATGCGGTGGTGCCGCCGTTGAAATCGAACCGTCCGCGCGGATTGTCCGTTTCTGGCTGCCAGTGGTCGAGGTACAGGAAGTTCAGGAAGTACCCACCGCGGATGTCGTGCCTGCCCTTGACCTTCGTGAGGTTGGTGGCGATGGAGTACGTCCGCTCGTCGCGATAGATCGGATTCCAGCCGTCGCGATTCCCGAGCGCGGAGAAGCCGGTCTCAAACTGAGGATAGCCGGCGTAGCGCTGATCGCCGATGCCCTGATCGTTGGTGCCGGGAATCTTGAGGACGTCGAGCCCGAAGTTGCCGGCGTTGAAATCCGGACCGAGCACTTCCTGCTTCTGTCGCGAGAAGCCGAAGGTGCCGTCCATCAACAGCGTGGGGCTGAGCGTCCAGGTGTGGCCCGTCGTCAACTGCCACACCTTGGTGTTGCCGCCGTCGCCGGACGCGTTCGGATCCGGTCCCAGGTAATTCGTCAGGTCGTCGACGATCGCATGCATGTGGCTGAACTTGACCCACAGCTGGTGCGTTGCCGTGCGGTTCCAGTTCATCTTCAGGTCGTAGTTCTGGCGATCGACCTGCCGGTCTTCCTGACGCTGGTAGTTGTTCGTCAGACCGCCGGCGCCGATGCCGGCGGTGTTGGGCATTGGGGCCAGCTGCATGATCTTGAGAGAGATCGGGTTGATCATGCTCGCCGGAATCTGGTTGTTCGCGAACTGCACGCGCCCAGTACCGTCGGCGTTGCCCGTGAACGGGTTGTAGATTTGCTGCAGCGAACCGTTCGTGTTCAGCGCCTTGCTGAAGTCGCCGGCGCGCAGCGCGGCGTCCGGCACGCTGAAGAAGGTGAAGAGACTCTGGCTCCGCTTGTAGCCTTCGAACGACCCAAAGAAGAACAGTTTGTCGTGTTTGATCGGACCACCGATCGTGGCGCCGTAATTGTTCGTCTTGACCGGCAGCTTGTCGGGCACTGGCCCGGCCCCGAAATAGTACGGCTTTGCGTTGAGTTTGTCGCTGTTGAAGCCCTCGAACGCGGCACCCCTGAATGCGTTCGTGCCAGACTTGGTGACGACCGTCACCGCCGCGCCCCCCGCCATCCCCTGCTCGGCGTCGAAGCTGCTGGTCGACACGTTCACGGTGTCGACAGTTTCCGCCGGCGAGATGTACATGTTGTGGTTCGGCAGCCAGATGTTCATATTCGTGGCGCCGTCGGTGCGCGTCGAATTCTGCGTATTCGCCTGCCCGTTGATGTTGGTCGCCATCGACCGGCCCGGCGTATCGGTTTCCGCGTTGCCGAACGACATCGGCATCGTGCCCGGCACCAGGTTAATAAGCGCCTGATAGTTGCGGAATTTGTTGAGCGGCAGCTGTGTGATGATTTCCGACTTGAATTCGGTGGAGACGTCGGCCTTGTCGGTTTGCAGCAGCGGCGATTCGCCGACGACCAGGACCGACTCGGTGACCGACCCGACTTCCATGGCGACGTCGAAGCGGGCAATGTCGCCGATGGTGACCGGCACGTTGTACCGCGCCGTGTCGCGGAATCCGGTCAGCGTGATCTTGATGTCGTACGGTCCCGGCTGAACGTTGATGATGCTGTAGGCACCATCCGCATTCGTAACCGCCTCACGCGTCAGGTTGGTTTCCTTATTGACAATCGTCACCGTGGCGCCGGGCAGCACGGACCCTGTGGAGTCCTTAACTACCCCGACGACGCTGCCGTAGAGAATCTGCGCCGACGCAGGCACTGCCATGAAGGCGATAGCAAGGAACGAAGCGGCGATGGCGAACCTGGCGACAGACCAGACGCCCGATCGCGAAGGTCGAACGGTACTTGCCACGAATCCCTCCTCCGTCAAAAACGAAGACGAACAGTGACTAACAAAGACAATGAGTCGCGCAGAGATTCGCACCGCAGGGCTTGGGCTGTCAAGGCCGATGTAATGGATTTCAACTAGTCCGTGACAAGCCAACCAAATTCTTGAATCCGGAGGAAATAGTTCGCGTGTAGGATGTGCGCTGCCAGCCCGCAGCCATGTCACACGATGAGCGCAGAGGTCGCAAAGAACGCAAAGAAAACCTATTCTTGGCGGACTTCGCGGTCTTTGCGTTCTTGACGCGCTTACGAGGTTCTGATGAAGCCGCTCACCGTGTTTCTCGGCGAAATGACCAATCCGGAAGTCGAGGCGTTCCTGAGAATTGGTCATACGGTCATTATTCCGACCGGCGCCACAGAGCAGCACGGACCGCACGGGCCGCTCCTGACCGACGTGCTCATTCCGCAGGAGGTGGCGCGCCGCGTGGCGCTCCAGATCGGCGCCCTCGTCGCCCCGCCCATCAACTACGCGCTCTCCTATCCGCACGTAGGGTTCACTGGGCTGGCGCACATCCGCATTCCGACCTTCATGGCGATGATTGGGGACCTGTGCGCCTCGTTTGCCACCGCGGGTTTCCAACGAATCGTGTTCCTGAACGGCCACTACGACAACACGTACGCCATCGCGTACGGGTGCGCCGATGCCGCCGACCGCATGCCCAAGGGCGTCAAGGCGTTTCCGGTCAACTACTGGGACGGCCTCACCGCGGAGGAAGTCGCGGAGTTTTCAGGCCTGAAAAACGGGTTGCACGCGAACCTGGCCGAGACGTCCGCGGTGCTCGCGATCAACCCGGCCCTGGTCGACATGGAACGGGCAAACGCCGAGTTTCCGCCGTTCCCGGAGTACACGGTCAACACCCCGCCGGTGCACACGGCCTTCTTCTTTACGTCCCCGGGATCGGTCTATTGGGCGACGAAATCCGGCACGTGGGGTGACGCCCGCGGCTCGACCGCGCAGATCGGCGAGCGCTACCTCCAGGCCGGGGTCAGGTCGACGCTGGCGGTGCTGGAGAACATAGAGAAGACTTTCGACGCCATGCCGCCGCGGTAGCTTGAAAAACAAGTAGCGCAGGCCTTTAGGCCTGCCCGGTCCGGCAGCCCTGAAGGGCTGCGCTACGAGAGGCAGAACAGGTCGTCCATTTTGATCGTTAAAACATTCGTCGATCGCTCGACCCTCAGCGTGACGGCGGCGCAACAGGCGGCGCACGCCCTCCGTACTGCGATTGAGGCTAGGAAAGAAGCCCGGATCGTCGCCGCGACCGGTGCGTCGCAATTCGACTTTCTCGACGCCCTCACCGCCGCGCCCGGCATCGACTGGTCGCGCGTCGAGATGTTTCACCTCGACGAGTACGTCGGGCTGCCGATCGATCACCCGGCCAGCTTCCGCAAGTACCTGCTCGAGCGGTTGATCAGCAAGACGGGTCTCACGCGGTACCACCTGCTCGACGGCGAACGGGACGCCTCGGCGGTCGCCGATCGAGCCGGGCGCGCGATCGCCGAGCGCGCGATCGACGTCGCGTTTGTCGGCATCGGCGAAAACGGCCACCTCGCGTTCAACGATCCGCCCGCCGACTTCACCACCGACCAGCCGTACTTGATCGTCACGCTCGACGCTGCCTGCCGGCGGCAACAGGTCGGCGAAGGCTGGTTTGCGTCGATCGACGAAGTGCCGTCACAGGCGATTTCGATGTCGATCCGCCAGATCATGAAGTCGCGCGAGATCATCTGCGTCGTACCCGACGCGCGAAAGGCGCTGGCCGTCAAGGCCTGCCTCGATGGTCCGGTGTCGCCGGCGGCGCCTGCTTCGATCCTGCAGACACACGCGAACGCCACCGTCTATCTCGATCGCGAGTCGGCGAGCCTCCTCACCCCGGAACGGCGCGGCGACATCCTCACGAACGCTTCATGAAGGTCACGCTGCCGGGATTGTTCGACCTTCAGGTCAACGGCTTCGGCGGAGTCGATTTCAATGCGCCTGACCTGACCGCGGATCGCCTCGACGACGCGCTCGAGCGGATGCGGCGCACCGGCGTGACCCGCTGTCTGCCGACGCTCATCACGTCGTCTTTCGATCGCTTCGCGGCGAGCGCTCGCGTGCTGTCGCACAGCTCTCATCCGGCGATCGCCGGGATTCACATGGAGGGTCCGTACGTTTCGCCCGACGACGGCTATCGCGGTGCGCATCCACACGCGGCCGTCGCGACACCGACCCTTGACGATTTCCGCCGGCGCCAGGACGCGGCCGCCGGACGCATCGTGCTCGTGACGCTCGCTCCGGAACGGCCTGGCGCGCTGCGGCTCATCGAACATCTGGTTGCCGCGGGAATCCGCGTGGCGCTCGGGCACACCGCCGCCACGGCGCCGCAGATCGCGGATGCCATAGCTGCCGGCGCTACGATGGCCACGCACCTCGGCAACGGCTGCCCCCAGCTGCTGCCCCGGCATCCGAATGTCATCTGGGATCTGCTGGCGGCCGACGCGCTGGCCGCCAGCGTCATCGCGGATGGTCATCACCTGCCGCCGGCCACCGTCAAATCGCTGATTCGCGCGAAAGGCGCGCGGCGAACGATCCTCGTTACCGATGCGATTGCCGCCGCCGCGTCTGCGCCAGGACGCTTCAGCGTCGCCGGCGTCGAATGCGATCTCGACGACGACGGAAGGGTGTCGTTGCCGGGGACGCCTTACCTCGCCGGCTCCAGCCTGACGATGGACCGCGCCATGGGCAATGCCGTGCGATTCACGGGACTGCCGCTCGACGACGTAGTGCCGATGGCGTCGACGATACCGGCGACGTATCTGGGCACGTCGACAGCAGGCACGGTCACCGCTGATTGGGACGCCGCCGCGTGCGTCCTTCGGATTTGCGAAGTCAACACATGACGATCACGCTGCTCGACTGGGCGGTCCTCGTCGGCTATCTCATCGCCATCACTGCGATCGGCCTGATCGTCGGCTACCGCGTCCGCCGCAGCCGCGAGTACTTTCTCGGCGATCGAAAGTTCGGCCCGTGGGTGATGATCGGCCAGAGCTTCAGCGTCGGCACGCACGCGGAAATGCCGGTCGCGCTCGCCGGCGCGGTCTACGGTCTCGGCGCGTCGGCTATCTGGTATCAGTGGAAGAACCTCTTCATCACGCCGATCTACTGGATCATGGCGCCGGTTTTCCGGCGCATCCGCCGGACGACGATGGCGGAGCTCGCCGAGGATCGGTACGGCCGGTTCATGGGCACCAGCTACATCGTGTTCGCCGTCTGCTTCTTCATCATCGA
>Ga0068863_100001984_pt1 | contig 20337 bp, 19 predicted proteins | sample KBSSwiS62_FD_66596 | JGI IMG/M metagenome (GOLD analysis project Ga0068863, IMG submission 66596) | Switchgrass rhizosphere microbial communities from Kellogg Biological Station, Michigan, USA - KBS Switchgrass S6-2 | ecosystem: Host-associated > Plants > Roots > Rhizosphere > Soil ...
TCCCCACACGGCCGACCGGACTGAGTTCGAGCGCGAAGCAAATCGATCTCGGCGAGCGACACATCACCGCTGAGCCACGTCGACCAGTCCGCGATTTGCCCGATCAGGGGTAGATCGGGGGAAAGCAGCGGATCCTCACGAAGCCCACAATGAGCTGCTGCACTCGACCAGCGGTAGTCTTCAGCGCGATCCACCATGCTGGCCCGGACCGGATTGCGTTCCACATATCGCACAGCATTCCAAAGGTAAGGCTCGTCCAGAACCGCCGACTTAAACCGTTCTCCCCACAGATGTCCTACCTGATCGTACTTCGCGTTGAAGTAGTCGGCGTAGGTACCATCAACATTTCGAAAGAAAATGCCGAGCGATTCTTCCGCCTTGGGGACAGCAACAAAATGAACGTGATTCGTCATTAACGCATAAGCCCAAATGCGAAGCCCAACTTTGATGATCTGATGGAGAAGGATGCGAAGGTATGTCTCTCGATCTGATTCATCCCAGAAAAGCACACACTTCCTGTTACCTCGGTGAGTGATGTGGTGCGGCATTCCCGCAACAACGATCCGTGCAAGTTTCGCCATAGGTCGCTCCTCGTGTTGGGGGATTAAGTAGTGCATCCCCTGACTGGCTTTCGTGCATTGCAGGCAGCGAGCCAAAGCTAACTAACAGAAACTCCTAGCGGGCTTTCAATGAAGTCGGGGAAATCACCGAAAATGTTCGCGGGATATCGCGACTTTTGAAAACGGGAGACGTGAGTTTGGGGGTTTAGTAGTCCGTCCCCTTTTCTCCTGTAGGCTTTGTTGCTAATCGTGTCGGCGTCGATTAGAGTACCGCCAGAATTCACACTGAGGAGTTTGTATGGCATTTTCTCTCAACACGCGGAAGTCGGGTGATGTCGTGATCATCGACATGTCCGGCAGACTCTCAATCGGCGAATCCGTGTTGCTGCTGCGCACGACAATCCGGCGGTTCCTCGAAGATGGAACGGTCAAGTTCGTCCTGAATTTGGGCAATGTTTCGCACATCGATAGCGCCGGTTTGGGCGAGCTTGTGGCCACGTACACCTCCGTGCGGAATCGGGGCGGCGATGCAAAGCTTCTGAATCTGGACAAGAAGGCGAAGGATCTCATGCAGATGACCAAGCTGCTGACGGTCTTCGATACCTACAACGATGAGGCTAAAGCGATCCAGGCGCTCGCCTGAGAGATCAGGAGGACTCGCACCATGACATATCGCACACTGTCATCCCTCGTCCTGGTGCTGTGCGCGACCCTGTCCGGTTCCCTGCTCGCGCAGACACCAGGAGCTACAACGCCGAAAGGCACGGTTGATCGCATCAAGGTGCATGGAAAATCTCTGGAAGGGAATCTTGAAGGCGACTCCCCGGACCGCGATGTCTTCGTCTATTTACCACCCAGCTACAACGCAAACGCCAATCAGCGGTACCCCGTCGTCTATATGCTCCACGGTTATGGGTTGACCGCCGAGCGCTGGATGCCGTTCACCAAAATGGCAGAGGCGGCTGATAAGAACATCGCTACGGGAACAATTAAAGAAATGATTCTTGTGAATCCCGATGCCTTTACGCGTTACAGCGGTAGCATGTATTCGACCTCTCCCACTATTGGCGATTGGGAGACCTTCATCGCGGAAGATCTGGTCTCTTACGTCGACAGTCATTACCGAACGATTCCTGACAGGATGAGCCGCGGCCTCGGCGGTCATTCCATGGGCGGGTATGGCACCGTGCGTATCGGGATGAAGAGGCCGGATGTGTTCTCGAGCATGTACATCATGAGCGCATGCTGCCTCATGAACAATCCGGGTGCCGGCGGCAACCGCGGCGGTGGTGCGCGCGGCGCTGCGGGTGCACCAGGCGCGACTCCGGCACAACCCAACCCTGCACAATCGGCAGGCAATGCTGCATCTCCAGCCGGCCCAGCCGGCCCAGCCGGCGCAGGAGGTCAGGGAGCCCCGGGTGGACAGGGCCGCGGCGCGCGTGGTGGACGCGGCGGACTTGGAAATACGCAGGCGGCGGAGGCGGCGGCGTGGTCATCGAATCCCAACAATCCGCCGACGTTCTATGACCTTCCGGTAGTTGACGGACAGGCACAACCTGCGATTGCCGCCAAATGGGTTGCCAATTCCCCGCTTGCGATGGTCGATCAATACCTGACCAGCTTGAAGAAGTACAAAGCGATCATGCTTGAAGTCGGGACACAGGACACGCTCGCCGGCTCGAATCGACAACTGGACGAAAGGTTCACGTTGTTAGGTATCGCGCATACCTTCGAAACCTACGACGGCGACCATACCAATCGCGTGCCCGTGCGTATCGAGGAGAAGGTCCTGCCATTCTTCTCCAACAATTTGTTATTTAGTGCGCCACGACGATAGGTCTAGCGACGACGGGTTGAGACGTAGGAAATTTTGAAATTGTACGAGTCCGGGGAACTCAAAACCGAAACTACAAGATCTCAAATTGGACGGGACATCACGGGCCAGCCGTCCAATCTACCCTCTTGTAATTTCGGTTTTGAGTTCCCCGGACTCGTCCGATTTCAAATGACGAGATGTTGCCCCATGGGTACTACACTTTCCATTACATTCCGGTAAACTAGCCTTTGACTGCATCGAGATACGACGGAACTCACAGGATTTCAAAATTCTTGTCCGTAACTTGGACGTTATCTTTATGAACACCCAAACGAGTTGTAGGGTTCCTATTCCCAACTTTCCCGATCCCATCATCGATGCGCCTTTGGCTGCGACGCCGGCGCGGCAGGTCGCCGTATTCGCCGGGGGTTGCTTCTGGTGTGTTGAAGCCGTCTTTGCGGAGTTGCAAGGCGTCGAGTCTGTGCGCTCCGGCTATGCCGGGGGAACGGCCGAAACAGCTAACTACAAAGCCGTTTGCAGCGGCCAAACGGATCACGCAGAAGCCATCGAGATCATCTACGATGCCAGCAAGATTACGTACGGCCAACTCCTCAAGATCCACTTCTCGATTGCGCACGATCCGACAACATTGAATCGGCAGGGCAACGATGTCGGGCGGCAATATCGTTCCTCCATTTTCTATGCCAATGAAGAACAGCGGCGTATTGCAGAAAGCTACATCCGGCAGATGAACGAGGCCGGCATTTTTGACGCGGCGATTGTCACGACCCTGGAGCCTATGGAGAAATTTTTCATGGCCGAGGCGTACCATCAAAACTACGCAGCGCTGAATCCGGGCCAGCCCTACATTGCCTACGTGGCCCGGCCGAAAGTGGAAAAGCTTCGTTCTTACTTTAAAGATCGGTTGAAAAAGTAGTCAGGACCGCATTTCCGCAATGACAAGGGTTATGTCATCGGATTGATCGTGTCCGCGGGTGAACTCCGCAATAGAGGCAATCAATGCGTCGTGCACGCGAACCGCTCCGGATGAAGCTTCTCGCCGGAAGATTTCCTTTACCCGGTCTTCTCCGAACATTTCCTCATGCGCGCTTTCCGCTTCCGTGAGGCCGTCCGAATAGGCGAGAACCACATCGCCGGGCCGGACTTCGATCGGCGTTGCATCGAAGGTCGCAAAATCGAAGGCTCCCAGGATGAGATTCGTCGACGGCAGCTCGTCGATAGTTCCGTCAGCAGCACGATAAATGTAGCCTGGGTTGTGCCCCGCGCTGATGTACTGCCCACGACCGTCGGGACCGATCGTGCACACGAACATCGTCGCAAACTTTCCGGAAGACTTTGAGCAAAGAAATCTGTTCAAACGGTTCAGGGCCGAGGCCGGCCGATCTCCATCCTGCAAACGAAGCTGAAGACAGCCCAGGATCATGGAGCTCAGCACCGAAGCCGCGACTCCTTTACCAGAGACATCCGCGATCACGAAAAGAAGTTCTCCCGACGGCATCACCTGAAAATCGTAGAAGTCGCCACCGACATATCGTGTCGGCCTGCAGAACGCAGTTAGCGTCAGGAAATCGAGTTTCGGGATCTGCCGAGGGAGCAGGCTTCGCTGCGTTTCTTCCGCCAACGCAAGATCGCGCTCGAGCGTCTTGCGCTGTTCAATGCTCTTCATCATCTCGACGCGCTCGAGAACGTTGCCTGCTTCCACGGCCAGCTTATTGAGGATCTTTTCGTCGAGACCGGAAAGCGAGTGCATCGCTTTTGTACTGTCGAGGTACAAAATTCCGAGAATTTCGCTCGAGTCTCCGTCCTTGCGGATGCCCAGCAAGGGAAGACACGCCATCGCGCGAAGGTTCATGCCGACGATGCTCTTCTGTGATGCGAACTCCTCCTGGATTCCGGCAACCATGAAGATCGCCTGCCGCTTCGCCACGACATCGCGCACAACGCTCTGGCTGGTTTTGAACTGAGACTCAGAGAGCCTCCGATTTTGCCCGTCCATACCCGCGGCGTAGCCAAAGCCGTCCGGCTTTTGCGTCATGATGGAAGCCCGTTCCGCGCCGCTTATCCTCAAAGCACTTTCAAGAATCTGATGCAGCGCGTTCTCCGGGGTAAAAACCTGGCTCCATTCGTTCTGGAGATTGAGAACGCAGAGCATTTTTTCCAGATCGGAAGACTCCGAAGGCAGTACGCGTCCAAGGTCGGTCAGAGATCTCTGGACAATCTTCGTGGTGTCGAGGTCTTTCCGAGCCTCTGCGGAATCGACATAGAAGATGAATTCTTCGCCCTTCCCGAAAACGATTCGGTCCCCGTGCCGAACGGCAGACCGGCTGACGCGCTCTCCATTGAGGAATGTGCCGTACCGGCTCTCGAGATCCTCGATCTCGTAGCGGTCGCCATTGGCCACGAGTTTTGCGTGGCGTCTCGAAACATGAAGGCTTGGCAGCAGCAAGTCCGAGCCGCCGCCGCGTCCAATGACGACCTCGGGCACGGCGACAAGATACTCCTGCGACCTTCCGTCCTGCGACTTCCATTTCAAACGTGGAGCGTTCATGCAAGAACCCGAATGGAGCGAACCGGAGATGTAACGACGGATCTTCCTGCTGTGACAATCTCCATGCTGAAGCCGACGTAGATTCCGCCAACCTTGAGAAAGCTCCCGCGAAGCGAGCTGCCGGCGAGCTTCGCAGCGGTCTTCTCCGGAAAGAAGTGCCCGCCGCGAACGACAACCTCACGTGACGTGCTGTCAATCACGGTAATCTCGTAGAGCGTGTTCTCGGTCTCGACTTCAATCTCACAGAAGTCGCGAAGAGTTCCGAGTTGTATGCCGTGAGTCCAATCGTGGCTTACCCACGTGTCGAGGATCCCGGCTGCAGCGTACCTCGTCGTTTCAGCCATCGTCTGACTTGTACAACAAAGAACGTGAGTCGGGAATGAAAAAATTGGGCTCAATGGACAGGCAGTTCGATTGAGAAGGTGGATCCAACTCCGACCTTGCTGACCACAGACAGGGTACCCCCCTGGCTCTCAATCGCATGCTTCGCGATCGCGAGCCCAAGACCGGTTCCCCCCGAGTCGCGAGTCCTCGATTTATCAACACGGTAGAAGCGCTCGAAGACACGAACGAGGTGCGCTGCCGGAATGCCTTCCCCCGTGTCAGTTACATCAATGCGCACGAACCGTGTCGAAACGTTTACCAAAATACGCACTGCGCCGCCCGGGCGGTTATAGAGAATTGCGTTATCGAGAAGGTTGGAGAGAGCCCGCATCAGCCGCGGGCGATCCACTTCGATTTCGATTGAGGGGCAATCCAGCTCCGATCGAAGGTCGCTTGCAGAGAACAAGTGTCGCCTGGATTGTATTTGCTGCTCGATAACCTCCTTCAGGTTGATTCGTTCCTTCGAGACGGGAACCTCGCACTCCATGCTGGCCAGGACGAGAAGGTCTTCGACAAGCGTTTGCAGCAGCTTCGAGTTCCTGTCGATCGCTTCCAGAAACTCACGAAGCTCCTCAGGTTCGGAGGGTTCCATGGCGAGAAGCGTCTCGGCAAAACCACGGATCGAGGTCAGAGGCGTTTTGAACTCATGAGAAACGTTGGCCACGAAGTCCTTTCTCATCCGTTCCAATCGCCGGATCTCTGTCAGATCGTGGAAAACCATCACAATAAGTTCTACGTTTCCACTCAGTGCGCGGACCGGAGACGCCTTCGCAAGCAGTACTTTCCCCCGCCCTGTCGTGAGCTCGATTGCCGGAGCATCCACACCATCCAGAGCCATTCGAACGGCGGATTCAATCGACGGATGCCGCACCAGCTCCATAGGAATCCGGCCCGCTGCTGTGCCCTGAATGTCCAGCAGGCCCTGGATGGCACTGTTCGCAAGGACAACACGCGCTGCGCGATCGAAAACGACGACGCCGGAGCTCATCGCTGCAATAACAGCATCCGTCCGGTGTTTGTCTGCTTGAAGCTCTGCCATTTTGAGCCGTAAATCTCTCGCCATAGCGTTGAGAGAAGAGCCCACAGTCGAAAGATCCCTATCCCCGACTTCCGGAATTGGCGACTCGAGGTCACCGTAGGCTAGTTGCCGCGAAGCTTCCGCCATACGGTGCAGGGGCCGTGAGACGGCCGCGTAAACCATGTACCCGAAAGCAATCGACAGCCCCAGTCCGATCAGCATCGCCAAAGCCAAATGCCGCCGAAGATCCGACACAAGTACGTCGATCGACGAAAGCGGCGTCGCCAGCCGCAGAACAGAGCCGTCGTCAAAAGACACGGCAACATAGATGAACGACACACCCAGTGTCGCGCTGCGGCGGACCGCGGTGCCTCGGCCGCCTCGACGCGCATCGATAAATTCAGGCCGATTCGAGTGGTTTTCCAGGCCCGTCAGTCCATCGGAAGCTACTTCAGAATCTCCTAGCACCCGGCCATCAGCAGCGATCAAAGTCACTCGAACACTCAGAAGCTTCGCAATCTCTCTCGCCAGCTCAGTCGCATCTGTGTCGGCAGGACGCGAGCGGACAAATTCTTTAGCGAGCGTCGCGGATCGATACAACTGGTTCTCGATTTCAAATTCGAACGTTGTCTTCAGACGATCGGTCAGGAAATAACCCAGGACGAGACTCATGGCGCCGAGCGCGATCACGTTCAACGCCACAAGCCGGGAATGCAGACGGAGTGCCACAGTATTAAAAGGTGGACAGAATCTTGTAGGCGAGTGCAGCGACTGTAGCCGCAGCGGGAATCGTCAACAACCACGCCCAGACGATTTGCTTGGTGATGCCCCACCGAACCGCAGACAGGCGCCGCGTGGATCCCACACCAATAATCGCTCCCGTGATTGTGTGTGTGGTGCTGACAGGAATCCCATTCATCGCGAGGCCAAAAAGACAGATCGCGGCGCCGGTTTCAGCACAGAATCCGCCTATGGGGCGGAGAGCCGTAATCCGGCTCCCCATCGTCTTCACGATGCGCCAACCGCCGGACAGAGTTCCCAGGCCGATTGCCGAATGAGCGAGCAGGATCACCCAAAGCGGAATCTCGAAAGACGGAATGTATTTGTTTGTGTAGAGCACACCGGCGATGATTCCCATCGTTTTCTGGGCATCATTGGTGCCGTGTCCCAAACTGTAGGCTGCGGCGGAAATCAGCTGCAGCCTTCGGAACTTGTTGTCGACTCGACGCGGCGAAGAGTCTTTGACGATCCAAAGTGTGCCGGCCATCAAAAAGAATCCCAGAATCATGCCGATTACCGGCGACAGGACGATGAAAGCCAGCGTCTTGGTCCAACCCGAGGCAATGATGACCCCAAGTCCGGCTTTCGCAACGGCGCTGCCGGCGTATCCGCCGATCAACGCGTGAGAAGAACTCGTAGGCAAGCCGAAGTACCACGTAAAAATGTTCCAAAAAATGGCGCCGAAAAGCCCCGCCCAGATCACGGTGTTATCGACGGATTTGAGGTCCACCATACCACTGCCGATGGTTTTCGCCACGCCGACGCCAAAGCCGAATGCTGCCGCAAAATTGAAGAAGGCCGCCCATAAGACAGCTTTGCCCGGCGACAATACCCGCGTGGAAACGACGGTCGCAATCGAGTTTGCAGCGTCGTGAAAGCCGTTCAGGTAATCAAAAACCAGCGCGGTAAAAATGATTCCAGCAACGATCCAAAAAGTCGGAGAAGTAAAATCCACTCAGAAAAATCCTTTGTAGCCGTATATCGCCTGGGTCTGTTACATTCCCTTGGCTGCCTTACACCCTCTGGCGCCGCGTGATTATACCCGCAAGATCGATCGAGGAGACGATGAATGGGTCTGGGTTCTGTATTACGTTTTTTTCTGCCGCACGACGATAAGTTTTTGCCTTACTTCGAGCAGTCTGCAGACAACCTCAAGGAGGCGGCAGGAATTTATGCAAGCCTCGCGAAGGCATCCAACCGCGACGAGCTGACGGCTATCCGCGACCAGATCAAAAAACTCGAGCACGTCGGCGACAAACTAACGCACAACATCTTCGAAGAGCTGAACAAATCATTCATCACGCCCTTCGACCGCGAAGACATTTATTCGCTGACGAAGAGCCTGGACGACGTTCTCGACTTGATGGATCACGTCTCAGACATCTTCGTGCTTTACAGAATCGAAAAGCTCGAAGACGGTATGGTGATGCTGCTCGAGGTGACGCGTCGCGCGGTTAATGATATCCACAGGGCGATCCACGGCTTGAGAAAGCCCGACTATGAGAAAGTGCGAGAGCAGGTCATTAGCGTTCACGCACTCGAAAACGAAGGCGATCGCCTGTACCGTCACTTCGTCGGAAGCCTATACGCCGACGAACGTGATGCCATTCGCTTGATGAAGTACAGCGCCATCTATAACGAGTTGGAGCAGACCATCGACCGGTGCGAAGACCTGATGAATGCAATCGAGTCGATTGTGCTGAAACAGGCTTGAGGAAGCCCTAAACGTCCGGCGACGGAAGCTTCCCCTCAGTTCTTGGGTCGCGGTAACTCGGAAACCACTTCTTTCGGCTGGTAGACTTCCGAAAGCGCCTTGAGTTCCGGCGCTTCCAGCTTCACGGCGAGCGCGCCTACAAGCTGGTCCAGCTGCTCGAGCTTCGTCACACCAATAATCGGCGCCGTGATTCCGAGCTGCTGCAAAACCCACGCCAGCGCGACCTGAACATTGAGCAATCCCAACCGCCGCGCAACTTCCGTAATCCGCTCTGTGATCGCGAAGTCCTGGGGTGTGTAGTACAGCTTCTTCATGTAGTCATCGGTCTTGGCGCGAACGGTATCTCCCCAATCTTCCTTGCGGCGTTCGCCAGTCACGAATCCTCGCGCGATCGGGCTGTAAGGGATGACGGCGATACCTTCGGCGCGGCAAAGCGGAATCATCTCCCGTTCTTCCTCGCGGTAGAGAATGTTGTAGTACGGCTGCATGGAGACCGGCCGCGTAACGCCGAGCGCATCCGCTTTGTAGAGAAGCTTTGCGAACTGCCACGCAGACATCGTGGACGCGCCGACATAGAGCGCCTTCCCTGCGCGGACGATATCATTCAATCCGACAAGGGTTTCCTCGATCGGTGTCGATGGATCCCAACGGTGCATCTGGAAGAGATCCACATAGTCCGTCCCCAGACGTTTCAAACTGGCGTCGATGGAATGGAAGAGATGCTTCCGCGAAAGACCGCGATCGTTGGGGTCCTCGCTCATCGGGCTGTGCGCCTTGGTGGCGATGACGACACGCTCTCGCTTTGCACCAAAATCTTTGAGCGCCCGGCCCAGAATTTCTTCCGATACGCCCAAGGAATACATGTCGGCTGTGTCGAAGAAATTGATGCCGAGTTCGAGCGCTCTGCGAATGATTGGACGGCTTTCCTCTTCTTCGAGAGCCCACTTCCTCCAGGTTCGCGACCCGAAGCCCATGGTTCCGAGCGCGAGTCGCGAAACCTTCAACCCTGTTGAGCCAAAGCTGACGTATTCCATCCTTGAAAGACTAATTCAACGTGACGTAGCGCTGTAGCCGGTTGACTTCCTTCTCGTCCCAGTACTTCCGCATTTCGCGATGGAATTGCTCCATGCTCGTGTAGGGGCGATATTCTTTGAACTCACGCAGGATGCGATTCGGCTGTGCAGCCGGAATACTGAGGAGTTCTTCGTCGGTCGCCGAATTGAGATTGACCGGGACGAACACGTACTGTTCGAGACGGGAGACTTCTGCCTCATCCCAGTACTTCCGCATCTCGCGGTGAAAAACCGAGAGGCTCTTGTACGGGCGATATTCCTTGAATTCACGCAGGATGCGATTCGGCTGCGCGGCCGGGATGCTGAGCAACTCGTCGTCGGTTGCCGTGTTCAGATTGACGTGAACAAACACCTTGCCGTAAACCTCGTTGAGCTGAGCCTTCGTCAGTGCGGGCATCAATGCTGCCGCGAACTCTGTCACGTTTGCAAACGGACGCTTGTCCATGATCGCTTTGACGTAGGCTGCGTTCATGTGAGGGACCGACATCAGTTCCTCTTGTGTCGCGCGATTCGCGTCAAGCAACCCCTGCGACTTTCCTACCTGCGCATGTATGAGCGGAGCGATTCCCATTGCCAGCGCGACCAAGGCCAGCAACACTTTTAAACGGTTCATCATTCCTCCTTCGATTGTTGCCCCAGTGTGGGGTGGCGAAACGTAAAGATCAAGCCAAGCAATCCGAGCTGAACTATTGCGCCCGGTGCGAGCGCCGGTGCGGCCCCGGTCATCACTTTTGCGAAGAGCGCCATCCCCTTCATATTGGGATCCCCTTCGAGTTCAAACTTCTCGTTGGCCCAAAAGTGAAACCCCGTCCCCAGGATGCCGGCGATCACCAGCAGAATCATGGTGATCTGAAAAGCTTTGAGGCTGGCCGACTTCCTTTCGAGCCCGTGCCATGCGAGGACGAGAAGGCTCATCACGAGCAAAACGATGGGAATCAATTGGTCGATGCCGACGATATGGCCCAGGAAAAGCAACTCGCTTCCCGTTCCGATAACACCAAGCACAAAAACGGCCAAGACCATCAACCGCATGCTCATGAATCCAGAAATCATATGCCAAAAAACCAAAATCGGGGCCAGGCACGCTGTTTCCCTATTTTCCCGCCGAAAAATTGCTGCGAGCTCGGTTGTTGGCCCCCGGGAAACAGGGAAACAGTGTGCCTGGCCCCGACTTTTCGGCTCTTGCCAGATTGTCACCGTTTTCGGCACGAAAACTCCTGTTCCTGCCGTATTTTTTCTTTGACAGCGATGGCGGTTCAGACGATGCTTGATATCTGATTTCAAAGGAGTTCCAACCGCAGAGGAGGTCGGAATGGCAGCAATAAACCTAACCGTCAACGGCCAGCGGCAGAGCGTGGAAGCGCCTCCGCAAATGCCGTTGCTGTGGGTCCTGCGCGACACCTTAGGTTTGACCGGGACAAAATTCGGATGCGGTATGGGACTTTGTGGGGCGTGCACTGTCCACGTCGATGGGCAGGCGCAGCGTTCATGCAGCACCCAGATATCGGCTGTCGCGGGCAAGACCGTGACGACAATTGAGGGGTTGTCGCCAACAGGATTGCACCCTGTACAGCAAGCATGGCTGGATGTCGATGTTCCGCAATGCGGCTATTGTCAACCCGGGCAGATCATGAGCGCCGCCGCACTCCTCAGCAAGATTCCGAATCCCACCGATGCTGACATCGATTCGCAAATGCGCGGAAATATCTGCCGCTGCGGAACGTATCAATCGATTCGCGCCGCAATCCACCGTGCCGCGCAGGGAGGTCGGCGATGAGTATCCAACTCGACCGGCGCAATTTCCTGAAGGTTGGCACGGCTGCCGCGGGTGGTCTCCTCGTGGGTTTCTATTTGCCGGGCAAGGGTGAACTATCAGCACAATCTGCGCCCTCGATAAAGAACCTGAATGCCTTCGTTCATATCGGAACGGATGATCTCGTCACGTTTGTCATCCACAAACCCGAAAACGGACAGGGCACCACGACATCACTTGCGCAGCTTCTTGCTGAAGAACTGGAAGTTGACTGGAACAAGATCCGCTGGGAATACGCGCCGATTGCGCAGGTTTACGCAAGTGGCGGACTACAGGGCACGGTCGGAAGCCAGGCGATCCGGACGACGTACAATCCTCTGCGGCAAGCTGGAGCCGTTGCGCGCGAGATGCTGAAAGAAGCGGCGGCGCAACAGTGGGGCATCGACAAGGCGCAATGCCGCGCAGAGAACAGCACGATCGTGAACACGGTAACGAATGCGCGGCTGAGCTATGGCAGCCTCGCGGACGCAGCGTCTCAACTCACACCTCCTGCAGCCAATACGATTCAGGTCAAACCCGTGTCCGAATTCAAAGTCGTCGGCAAGGCTACAAAGCGCCTCGACACTCCTGCGAAGGTCATGGGCAAGGCGGAGTTCGCACTCGATGTACGACGGCCCGGAATGTTGTATGCCGTCGTGGCGCGTTGTCCCGTAACGGGTGGATCTGTCGCCGGCTTTGATGCGACCGCGGCGAAAGCTGTTGCGGGCGTGAAGCATGTCGTGCAGATTCCTGAAGGAGTCGCCGTTGTTGCAGACAATACATGGGCAGCGATGGAAGGCCGCAAAGCACTCGTCGTCCAGTGGAACGAAGGCGAGAATGCTGCCCTGAATACGGAAGCTATCCGCGACATCCTCACGAAAGCGACAGCAACGCCTGGCAACGTCGCCACACGTCGCGGCGAGGGCGAGGAAGGGCTCGCAACATCGGCGAAGCTGATCGAAGCGATCTACGAGGCTCCATATCTGGCGCATGCGCCGATGGAGCCGTTTACTTGTGTCGCGGATGTGAAGTCGAATTTTTGCGAAGTCTGGGTCGGCAGCCAGCTTCCCAGCATCGCAAACCAAAATGCCATGCAGGCAAGCGGTTTGCCGGCGAATCAGATCAATCTTCACACGCTGTATATGGGTGGAGGCTTCGGCAGCCGCGGAGGCGGGGCCTTCGTCACCGAAGCAGTCGGCATTTCAAAGGCGCTCGGTGTGCCCATCAAGCTGACCTACACGCGCGAAGACGACCTCCAGACCGATCGATTCCGCCCGGCGTCCTACGTCCGATTCAAGGCGGGAATGGATGCCAGCAATAAGCTGATGACGTGGACGGCGCGTGCCTCCTGCTCGTCATTCGCCGCGCAGGGCATGCGAAACGGTGTGGACCGGGAAGGAGTCGCCGGTATCGACGACATCCTGTATGGCATTCCGAACATCCAGGTGGAATACCGCGAACCCGGCATCAAGATCCCGACGAACTATTGGCGTTCAGTCGGGCATTCACAGAACACATTCTTCACTGAAAGTTTCATCGACGAACTCGCGATTGCAGCCGGCAAAGACGCGGTTGAATTCCGACGCGAACTCCTGGCGAGCCAGCCAAGACTTCTCGCGGCGCTGAATCTCGCTGCGGAAAAAGCGGGTTGGGGCAAGCCGCTTCCTGCCGGAAGAGCGATGGGCGTCGCGGCAGTAAACTGTTTCGGCAGCTTCAATGCACAGATTGCAGAAGTCTCGATTGAGCAGGGCAAGGTTCGCGTCCATCGCGTCGTGAGCGCCGTAGACTGCGGCGTTGCCGTAAATCCTGCCGGCATCGAGCAGCAGATGCAAAGCGCCATCGTTTACGGATTGAGCGCCGCGTTGCGCGGCAACATCACATTTGAAAAGGGGCGCGTCCAGCAGACGAATTTCCATCAGTACGAACCGCTGCGCATTGACGAAATGCCCCTTATCGAAATCCATATTGTGCCGAGCACAAACAATCCAGGAGGCATGGGCGAAGTCGGTACGCCTGCGATCGCGCCTGCGGTGGGGAATGCGATATTTAAAGCCACCGGGAAGCGCGTCCGGCGCCTGCCGTTCAGCCTCGAAACTTTTGTTTAGGAGGTCCTTATGCAGAGAAGTTTATTAAGTCTGTTAATAGTCGGAATGCTATTCCTAGCTATACCGATGGTAGGCCATCACTCAATTTCTGCCGAGTTTGATACCAGCAAGCCTATCAGCTTCACGGGCACGGTGAAGAAGGTGGCGTGGATGAATCCACACATCTACACACACGTGGAAGTGAAGCAGCCGGACGGAACCGTGCTGGAGTACCGGGTGGAAGGCGGACCGCCGAACGCGCTGTACCGCAGTGGCTGGAGAGAAGACACCTTGAAGCCCGGCGACACGGTAAAAGTCAGCGGCGTCCGAGCGAAGTCTCCGACTTCGATGAACATCGGTCAGGCCACGATCACCAAGGCCGATGGCTCTCCGGTGTTCGGAAGATAGTTTCGTTTAAGGATTCGCAGGCTTGCCGGGATCCCCGGCGAGCCTGCTGCCCCACCGGTTATTCTCCTGGCAGATGTATTCCTGAATCTCGCCTTCCGAGTCCCACGTCACATCAAAAGCTACTTTCCACGGCGCCGTGTAAGCACCGGGGTCGTCAATCGTCGCTTCATAATGCAGCGTGTACAAATCGGTGCGGGTGAAGCGTTCAATAAGATGCAGCTTGTTTGTGTGCGGCTTTCCGCCCATATCGATCCAGCTGCCTTCATTAAACCCGACAACATCGATTACGAGCGTTTCGCCTTCCCAATGGCCAACCGAGTGGCCAAGCCATGTCGGCGTAAGAGTGTCAGCGGGTGGGTGGGGACGGTCATCTAAATAAATGTTCCGCCAGATGTGTGCCCCACCTTCATAGATCATGACGATGCGTTTCTGCTTCGGCATCTGCAGGATTTCCATCGGATACGGCGTCGTCATCAGACGCGCGCCGACAGGCGGAAGGCATAGTCCGTTCGGATCATAGAGTGATCCCGATGACTTTCGCTCCGCAGCAAGGGCGGCAGCCCAGGCCTGATACGGGATTTCCTTGGGTTCAGTAAGGATCGCGGTGTAGTCCTGATATTGCGAAGGCGCCCAGTACCCTTTATTGGGAACGATGCTCCCGAGGTTGGGAGTTCCATCCTCAAGCTTCGGCGCCGGCGGACGGTTTGCCGGAGGCCGCGGCGCGCGCACTTGCGCTAACACCGTCATGCTGAGCACCAGAGTCAGCATCAGCAGGATTCCCGATGGCTTCATGGCTGCGAAACTATAGGCGGGATCGGTGGGTGTCAAGGCTATAATCTGCCCACATTCGAGGAGGCAATCATGAATCGCAGATGGTTTATCGGAACTGCGGCCGTTCTTTGCGTCACTGTTTCAGCAATACTCGCGCAGGCACCCCAGGGACGCGGAGGACGCGGCGGCGCACCGGATACGGTGATGCCGGCACGTCAACTCAAGCCTGGACTCTTTCTGATAACGGGTGGCGGCGCGAACACAGTGGTGCGCGTCACCACAGAGGGTTTGATTGTTGTCGATACGAAGAACCCTGGAGACGACCAGTACAACGGTCTGATGACAGCCATCAAAGCCGTGAGTCCACTCCCGGTCAAGTACGTTATCAACACGCAGCATCATCCCGATCATGTTGGCAATAACCAGAAGTTTCTCGATGCCGGGGCACAGGTGCTTGCGCTCGAAGCGCTCAAGAGTTTCATGGCGAGTGATCCGAGAACTACAGCGATTCCCGGACGTCCGACCCAGACCTTCGCCAAAGACTATGTTCTCAAGCTGGGCGGCGCTGAAGTTCAACTGCATTTCTACGGTCGAGGCCACACAGGCGATGACACGATGGTGTACTTCCCTGACGCGAAGGTCGTCATGGTCAGCGACGAAATGTCGGACGGCAACCCCGTCATCGATTGGGCCAATGGCGGAAGTTGGGTGGAATGGTCGAAGGTCCTCGACGGCGTACTGAAGCTGGACTTCGAGACCGCGATCCAGGGCCGAGGCGAACCGAAAACACGGGCCGACGTTGAAGCGTTCAAGAAAAAGGTGGATCTGGTTATCTCGCGCGCATCAGACGCAATCAAGGCGGGCGCTACGAAAGAGACGCTGGCCATGCAGGTTAAAGTCGATGATCTGGCTCCCTTCACGCTCAACGCTCAGTTCTTCGGTAACCTTTACGACGAACTTAAGAAGTAAGGGAGCGTGATCAAGGAAGGAAGGGAGAGAGGAATTTAAAATTGGAGAGTCCGGGGATCGCATAAATCTCAAAACCGAGATTACAAGATCTCAAATTGGACCAGACATCACAGGAACAGCCCGTCCAATCTGCCCTCTTGTAATTTCGGTTTTGAGATCCCCGGACTCTTCAATTTCAAAATTCCCCTCTCTCGCTCCAAGGTTCTCGCGCGCGTCTGATCTCCGAAATTTCGGAGTTTGATTTTCGCTGCGCTCGGCCGGCTTGAAGTTTCGATTGTTTCTATTTTGTTTCACAAACATCGAAACAACTAGGTTTACGCCGCTTCCCTCTCCCTCTGTAACAATCTATTCATCCCGCATTCATAAGCGTTTCAGCGGCTCTCCTTAGCCTGTCGCTTACACAAGTTCTCATTCCTAAATGGACCAAACTGAAAAAACGACTGACTAAGGAGGACTCCTTTGAAGGGACCATTCAGACTCTTAAGTACCGCCCTGTTGATTGCCGTAATGTCGGCATTGGCTTTTGGCCAGGGAGATCAGGGGCGAATAGCCGGAACCGTCGAGGACGCCAGCGGAGCAGTAATTCCGGGTGTAACGATAACCATAACCAATGTTCGAACGGGTGAGCAGCGGACTGTCCTGACGGCTGACAGCGGAAATTACGTAATGCCCGCCCTTCGGGCCTCGGAGTACGCGGTGTCCGCATCACTGCCAGGGTTTGCGACTTTGGAACGCAAGAGCCTGCAATTGGTGGCTGGCCAGAGACTGGATGTCAATTTCACACTGCAGGCTGCAGCTGTCGCGACCACAGTGAACGTTGAAACTGCCGACGTTCCTATTATCGACACCAGTTCGGCAACAATGGGCATCAACGTTGATCAACGCGAAGTCCATGACTTGCCCATCAACAGCCGACAGCTCTCGCAGTTGTATCTTCAGGCGCCCGGCGCGCAGAACACGGGTTCCGGGACGTTTGGCGACATCCGATTCAGCGGGCGCGCAGTAGAACAGAACGCAGTTCGTTTTGACGGCATTGAGGCTTCCGCCATCATCGACGCAAGCCCCGGTAACGTCGGAGGCGAACTGGTTTCGCCATTCCGTTTGCAGAGCAGTCTTGAGAACGTGCAGGAGTTTCGCGTCGACTCCAACAATTACCCCGCGGAACTGGGAACAGGAACCGGCGGGCAGGTCAGCGTGGTCACCAAGTCCGGAAGCAATGAATTCCATGGATCACTCTTTGAGTACCTCCGGAACGATGCGCTGGATGCGCGCAACTTTTTTGACAAAGTAGGTAAATCGCCTCTGCGGATGAACCAATTTGGTGGGTCGATCGGCGGGCCGATCGTGAAGAACAAGGCGTTCTTCTTCTTCAGCTATGAAGGATACCGGCTTCGTAATGGAACGAACTTTATCGAAGCGGTTCCGAACGATAATGCAAGAGCCAGGGCGGTTCCTTCGATTCTTCCCGTCTTCGACGCCTTCCGCAGCCCCAATGCCTTTACGGTTGCCGGCGCGTCCGCCGATCCGGACTACGACATCGTCCAGCTCAACGCAAAAAACACGGTTGATGAAAACTCCTTTGGTTTGCGACTGGACTATAGGATCAATGAGCACCATTCGCTGTATACGCGCTTCTTCCGCGATCAGGCAACAAGCATTCAGCCTCAAAGCGTAAGCGGCCGCGAGTTGAGAATCAGAAGCTGGCCGCAGAATGGCGTGATCGCATTACAGTCCACGCTGTCTGCTTCGCTCATCAATGAGGCCAAAATCGGCTATAACGGCGCTCTCACACGCGGCTTCGGTTCCGCGCCGGTACTGGCAAACGGCATCGACACGTCGAACATGACGATCAGTCTGACGGGCAATATCGCAAACACAGGAATTGCAGGCCAGGCAAGCAGCACTGGAGTTGCAACGGCTGGCGGACTTGTCCGTCTTAACAGCCAGGCAAACGGCAGAGGTGCTCCATACACGCCCTGGACGATCTCCTACATCGACAACCTTTCCTGGTACCGCGGCCGGCACAACATGAAGTTCGGAGGAGAAGTCCGAACGATCCGGACGTGGATGAACCGGTTTGGCGGTACGACATACTCGTATGCGAACCTGTCGGGTTTCCTCAACAACACAGCGCAGAACACCCGATTTGTGGGTGATCTCTCGGATCCGAGTCTGATTAACGGAGGAGCCACAGGAGAACGCAAGGGCGAGCAGGAGTACTACATTTTTTATGCCCAGGACGAGTGGAAACTCGCTCCGAGGCTCACAGTAAACTATGGCCTTCGTTACGAGTATTACACCCCGATGCGAGAGGCCAACGACCTCGCGGTTCTGTTTGATATTCACACGGGCCAGCTCCGTTCGCCATCGGACGACTTCTATAAGTCGTCGTCAACTAACTTCGGGCCACGCGTGGGCGTGACGTTCTCACCGAGCATCAAGACCGTTCTGCGCGGAGGCTTTGGCATCTACTACGGCCCTGGACAAGGCGAAGACCTCATCCAGCCCATCGAAAGCGATCTTGTCAACGTTCTCAACAACGGCGGCGCCTATCCCGTCGATCCGGCGGCGGTTCGCGACAATTTTGCGAACAATCCCAACAATCGACAGTACGCGCCGCGCGCTTACGACACCGACTACAAAGTGCCTGAACGGATTTATCAGTACAGCGCGTCGATTCAGCAGGAATTTGCTCATGGACTTGTGGCCACAGCAGCGTATGTCGGCAGCCAGGGCCGCAATTTGTTCGTCCGCAGCATCGCAAATCGAATCGTTTCGGTGGATCCCACGACGGGAACCATTACCCGTGAGTTTGATATTCCGCAACCTTCCGGAACACCTCTGCGACCCTATGCGGAAATCGATTACAAAACGAGCGGCGGGCACGACGCCTACGATGCGATGCAGCTCTCGTTGGTCAAGCGCAGTTCGGCGGGGTTGACCCTAAACGCGCAATACACGCTTGGACACAGCCGGGGAACCAGCGCAGGATCGAATGAAGCGATCACGGTTGGTAACAATGCACGAGACATCAAGGACTTTGACTACGATCAGGGAGACAATACCTTCGATGTTCGTCACAACTTCAACGCAAGCGCCGTTTACACGCTCCCATTCGGACACGGACGGAAGTATGGAAGTAACACCAGTGGAGTGATGAACGCATTCCTTGGCGGCTGGAACGTTTCAGCGATCGCGAATGCTCGGAGCGGAATTCCTATCAATGTCCTGATCGGGAGACCCGACACTGTGTGGGTCGATTCCGCAGGGGTTGTCTACGGCGGTTCGGGAGCGGGACGAACGGCGATCATCAACACACCCGGCGGCGGATCCAGCCGCGCAACCCGACGGCCCAACTTGATCCCGGGAGTTGATCCGTATTTGAACAATGATCGTAACCTGCTCAACCCCGCCGCGTTTTCAATGCCTGCTCCAGGTACGTTCGGCAATCTGTCGCGGAATGCTCTGCGAGGACCCGATTTCCATCAGTTCGATCTCGCCTTCCAAAAGCAGTTCGGCCTCGGCGAGTCGCGTAACGTCGAGTTCCGAGCGGAATTCTTCAACATTTTCAATCAGACGAATTTTGCCAATCCCGGATCGACGCTGGCGGCCCCAGCCGCCACATCATCGGCGACAGTCAGTGGGTCAAATCCGTATGGCAATCCCCAGGGCGCGCTCTCGATCCAACCGGGACAGGCCTTCACCCAGGGTATCGCCGGCAGCTCCTTCGGTGTCATGACCAGCACGGTGGAACGAAGCGTCGGCCTCGGTACTAACCGGCAAATCCAGTTCGCTCTGAAGCTCAATTTCTAACCCCCCAAACGACAAAAATAAGGGCCGGTGCCCCCGCACCGGCCCTTATTTTTGTCTCAAGGCACCAAAAGCAACTGAAGTCGTGCAAAGACGTTTAACTAAGGCCATCCCCTGGGAAACAGCCTTCCGCGTTTTGGAGGTAGCTCGCAGGTGTCAATCGCGATGCGATAACAAAAAGAGACGCAAGCGTTGACGGATTTCGTCTCGGACTGTTCTGAAAGTGCGCAGTTGCGCCTCGGCTGGCGCTTCTGCCGGATCATCAAATCCCCAATGGATCGGCTCAGCACCGGGAAAAACAGGGCACTGCGCCCTGGCACGGTCGCAGACCGTGATGACGTAATCAAATCTCTCATTAAGGAACGATTGGACGTTCTTTGAGACCTGCGCACTGATATCGATGTCGATCTCCTTCATGCCTCCCGTGCTTTGGGATGCACGTCCTTGGGGTGGGTCCCCGCGCTAAAAACATCGTATTCGTCGCCCGCCAGCTGTCGCAGAATTCCTTCTGCCATCTGGCTTCGCGCTGAGTTACCCGTGCATAAAAACAAGACTCGTTTCTTCATGAGAGCCTCTCAGTCGGACTGAA
>Ga0068863_100001990_pt1 | contig 20307 bp, 19 predicted proteins | sample KBSSwiS62_FD_66596 | JGI IMG/M metagenome (GOLD analysis project Ga0068863, IMG submission 66596) | Switchgrass rhizosphere microbial communities from Kellogg Biological Station, Michigan, USA - KBS Switchgrass S6-2 | ecosystem: Host-associated > Plants > Roots > Rhizosphere > Soil ...
ATTTGACATCATCCCGGTTGCTAAATTTGCCGCAAAGATAAGGAGCGGCACTTTAAAAACCGAAAACGGTCAGGAAAAAAGATAAGCGTGTTGATCGCCCACAAAATCAGCCGTATTACAGTGGCCCAAACAAGCTGCCAAGAGTGGTTTTAAGTTTTGCGTCCCGTAATATATCTCAGGTTTTTTCCCCGTTCAACGACATCGATCTGATCTTTCGGGCGATTGACCATTTTCTTATTGGCAATAGGGTGATTGATGTGCAGGATGGTATCAAAACGCGTTCAATTTCGGCAACAGGAGCAATTTGCAGACACTCACCTCATGCTTGTTAAGAATTGTCCAGGAATGAAGCAAATCTTCGTCAAGAATATCCATCAGGCAGGTTTATATTAATCTTTTGGATGTGTTATTTTAGCTTTTTTGAGCATTATGTTAATCCTTATCATCCTGGTGAACAGCCTGAATTTTTCTGTATCTGTTCTATAGATCACTTCGCGCAACCGTGCTTCCTCCAGGGCTTCCCTGCTTTCATACACAGGGCCTTCGTGTAAAATGTTCTTAGTCAAATCCCTTTTCGGACGATCGTTCATGCACGCAAATTACTAAAATTTTTGACAATTTTGAAGACAGGGGGATCAGATATTAATAGCGGCAGGCTGTTTCTTTTCAAACTGCATTTCGTACAAACGCGCATAGAATCCGTTGTGCTGAAGCAGTTCTTCGTGTGTTCCCATTTCCTTTATTTCCCCCTTATCCAACACAATTATTTTTGACGCCTTGCGAATGGTGGAAAGACGATGTGCAATAACGATGGATGTTCGCCCGGCAATCAGTTTATCGATGGCCGCCTGTATAAGCTGCTCGCTTTCTGTATCCACGGAAGAAGTAGCTTCATCCAGTACCAGGATGGATGGATTGTACAGCAACGCCCGTATAAACGACAACAGTTGCCGTTGACCAAGTGAAAGCGTGGCGCCTCTTTCCATCACGTTATAATCATACCCGCCCGGCAATTCCATTATAAATTCATGCATGCCTATCAGGGTTGCAGCTTCTATTACCTTGTCGCGTGAGATATCCGGGTTGCGCAGGGTGATATTATCTACAACAGACCCGGAAAAAAGAAATACATCCTGTAATACGATCCCTATCCGGCTTCTCAATACATCGAGGTTGTATTGTTCTATATTTATATCGTCAACTTTAATACTGCCCTGCTGAATATGGTATAGCCGGTTCAGCAAACTGATAATGGATGTTTTGCCGCTGCCGGTATGCCCAACAATGGCGACGGTTTCTCCGGGATTGATAGTGAACGAAATGTTCCTGAGTACATACCGTTCACCCGTATACGCAAAAAATACTTTATCAAATTCGATTTTACCCTGTATGCTGCCCGGCGCAAACCTGCCCCTGGCCGAATCCGGAATAAAGTCTTCATTGTCCAGCACCTTGAACACCCGTTCCCCGGCAATCATACCCATTTGCAGCACATTGAATTTATCGGCAATAACGCGCAAAGGCCTGAACAGCAGGTTCAGGAATAAAAAGAAAGAAATCATTTTACCGATCATGGCGCCCGCGGCAGCCGGATCGGTTGCGCGCAGCAGGTGCGCCTCGCTGGCAGCCCACCAGATTAACAAACTGGTGGAAACCGCCAATACGATTTCTACCACCGGAAAAAAAACCGAATAGGCAAAAATGGCTTTGATATTGGCATTACGGTGATCCCGGTTAATCTTCGTAAACTTGGCCGCTTCTCGTTCTTCTGCTGCAAAAGCCTGCAGTACATGCATGCCCGTTATATGCTCCTGTACAAAAGCATTTAAGGCTGCCACTGCATTGCGAACCCTGATAAATGATTTGTTTACTGCTTCTTTAAAAAAATAGGTGGCCACTACCAGCACCGGAAAGGGTGCCAGGCAGATAAGGGATAGTTTCCAATCGACCACAAACATGACCACCAGCACCGAAATAATGGAAAGCAAATCTGCGATAATGGGTATTAATCCGTCGGAAAAAATATCATTGATAGATTCTATATCATTAATGGTGCGGGTGGTAAGCGTACCAATGGGTGTCTTGTCGAACTGTGAAAGATTCAGCCCCAGTATTTTGTTGTATACCTGCACGCGCATATCTTTTACAACGCTTTGCCCGAGCCAGGCGGTAATATAAGAGAAATAAAACCGGATGATGCTTTCTGCCAGCAATAAAATGATTTGAATGACGGTTATCGTAATGACCATTTCAATGAAGTGATTGTGCCGGTCATCGGTTGCCGGGTGAAAATACCGGTTGATGGCAACCATTATTTTGATAAAAGGATTGTGTATCTCTTCAGTAGCAGAAACAGTTCCTTTTACATAATTATTGATGGTTAATTGCACCAGGTAGGGTCGTATGGGCGCCAGCACCGCCAGCAACACAGCCATTGACAAAGAGATATAGAACTTCTTTTTATAGGGCGCTGCAAAGCGGAATACCCTTCTCAGCAAAGCAAAGTCAAAAATTTTTTTCCTGGGCTGCTGGTCTGCCATAAGAAGCAAAGATAAATATGGGTATTATGAAAATTTAATAAAATGTGAACGGCGGCAACGGCATTGGAATACCAGGTTTTACATTTCTACCATCGCTTTACGATAGGCCTTAATAAAAATAGCGCCGAGGTTTTTGTACGGGGGGATATAATCATCAAATTTTTCTTTTGCTGAATTGTTAAATTGCTTGCTGAGATCTTTCCACATCGGTAACCATTCAATATTTCTGCCTTCCAGCAAAACCGTGTTCATGGCTTTGAGAATGGGTTCATTCACGGTTTTGGTACCTACCTGTTTAGACGAAATAATATGTGCGTCTGCACTGATAGTAAGTACTTCATTCAAATTATTATAACCGCCGCAGGATCCCAGGATAACAATCCTGGCAGATGGTTGTATCTGCGCCAGTGAATATTTTACGTGGTAACTATGGCCACGGTGTATGTAAATCGTAGGTCTTAAATGTTGCGATTCCAGGTAAGCATTTAGTTTTTCCTGTGCTTTTGCGTCCGGGTCATCCGGTCCGTACAATGGCTTATTGGCAAATATCCAGACCGGTTTGCCTTTTACCGATTTTATAGTGAGCCAGTTCTCATTTTCTGCCATCTTCCACTCGGGCCGGCCGGCAAACAATGCCTTAAAATTGGCGTACGAGTTCTGCCCGTCTTTATCTTCATCGCCATAGAAAAATACCTGTTGTATTACGCGGCCGCTGTCGGTTGCCAGGCTGCTATAGCTTACAGAGTAAATTGGAGGTATGCCCAATTGTTTGGAAAGATCTACTTTTTTACTCGTGTCTGCAGATTCAAACAATGTCTTTTCCAACCGGTAGACTACCATTCCATTTTTATCATTGTTCCGCACACAGCGATCGTAATTCCAACTGGCTTCATCCAGCATGAAACCCGCCAGCGTTGCGTTTTTTTCAAAAATACTGCTGTAAGAATCCGCCACATCCACGGCATCTTCCACCGTTGCAGTGGTCGTGGTCTTTTCAAGGCCGATGATAAATGCTTTCATCAATGAAGTAGCATTTTCTGCAGGCATCGATTTCAGCAGCGTATCAAGCGTATTATAAGCCGCGGACATTTTTATAAACTTCCGGAAATAATCTGCCTTCACGCTCATCACGAGACTGTCTCCCCTGGGGTTTTTCATCTTTTCAAAAATTCTTTTGTAAACACCCAGGTAGCTGGAAGTATAAATAACATCCTCGCTCACCACGCAGAGGTAATATAATTCCTGTGGTGTCAGCGGCTCAAGGCATTTAAATCGTATGGCATCGGGTTGATCATGCAAGCCATTGATTTCATTTACAAACACATCTCTTGCCTTACTGGCCATCATATGAGTCAGCGATTGCATTTCCATCGGCGTGTCTTTCGCCGGTGCCATCATTCGCCCTACAAAATCGATCCTGGTTTTTACGAGTAACCGGTAATAAGCCAGGTTATCATCCTTTACTTTGTCAATATCTTCAAAACTGATTTTATTATTGATCAGTAAATCGATAAACGGAAAGTATAACTGACCACTTTTGCTAACGGCCATCTTCGCAATGGTATGAACATAGGGATCGTCAATGGAACGGATACGCGCCCCCAGGCGGTCACCCACAGCCGCATAATTATAGAATTTTTTCATATCGTTACGGGCTGCGGCTTTTAACAAACTATCGGCAATACGGATATCCGGGTTACGTTGCAGAATGCTCAGCACATCGTTGGGATGAAGCCCGATGTATTTTTCCAGTAGAATGGGTCCTGACGTTTTAACCCCGGGGTTCTCCGGAAACTTAAAACATTCAACCAATATCTTACCCACCGGATAACTATTTTCTACTACTACCGGTTCTATGCTTTCGTGCTTTATATCCAGCGCCATTGATTTCTCATAAGCGGCAACCAGGTCTGCTGCAATGGTGATCGGAAAATCTTCTTTCCGCACATTACTGCGGTAACCGGAAAGCAGGGTTTCCAGTCCCAATATATATTTTACCTTTGAAGAATGGGAAAGGGTTGAATCAAGCTCTATTTTTTGCTGCAATTCATCCACCCTGTCCAATAAAGCGTATTCGAGCTGGCCATTAACGGTTGGATCTTTCGACAGGGTGATCGCATCATCTTTTTTTCCGTCCATATCCCTGATGCGCTGTTGCTGGGCATCTACTTTGTCGTGAAAAAGTACCCGGCCTTTATCTGGTATAAAGCGATAGACGGGCGGCTGGGCCTGCATAATATAGCAACAACAAACCAGGAGGCAGGCGGATATTAATTTTTGCATAAGGACTGTCATCATATAATAAGGCAAAAATACTATCATTCTGCTGCACAGGAGCGAAAATTGCAGGTGATGTTTATTGCAGTAAATAATATAGCTGGCAAGGGCAATCGCAAACCACAGCCGAACCATTTGCTGTTATATTTGTATAATGCTCCCCTGCCGGTTGCGACAGTATTAAGAAATTGTAAACTTACTATTATCATTTTCCGTTGATAGTCATTTAAAGTAGGTTTGCTCAAATAACGCTTAATGGAAAGCAAGGGCAAAAAGATATTGATTGCAGATGATGAACCCGATATACTTGAAATTGTTCACTACAATCTCAAACACGAGGGTTACGAGGTATACACTGCCAAAGACGGCGATGACGCATTGGTTAAAGCCAAGCAACTAAAACCGGATCTGATTATCCTGGATATTATGATGCCCAAAAAAACGGGCGTAGAAGTCTGTTCCATCCTGCGTACACAACCCGCATTCAAAGACACCCTTATTATTTTTCTTACTGCGCTCAGCGATGAATCTTCACAAATAAAAGGTCTTGATACCGGAGCCGATGACTATGTAAATAAACCCATCAGCACCAAAGTACTGGTAAGCCGTGTAAATGCGCTGTTCCGCCGCATCAATAAACCCGAAAATGAAAATAGTAGCCTGCAGTTCGATAAATTATTGATTGATCCGTTGCAATACATTGTAAAAGTGAACAATGAAGAAATGACACTGGCCAAAAAAGAGTTTGAACTGCTGTATCTCCTGGCCGCCCGGCCCGGCCGTGTTTTCCTGCGCAACGAAATATTGAACCAGGTATGGGGTAATGACGTGATTGTCGGTGATCGCACCATCGATGTTCATATCCGGAAAATACGCCAGAAACTGGATATGGATTGCATTACTACCGTTAAAGGTGTGGGCTACAAGTTCAACCTGTAAACAAACACTCCCGGCGTTTGTCTCAATACGGTATGCTCAATACTAAGTACTTTCCTTAGCTTGCACCAGAAACCAAGGTTGCACATGGATCTAAAAAATCTTTCCCCCCGCCAGGTAGCCGCCGTTAATGCTTTATCAATCTCCGTTCTGGTAGCGCTGGCCAATTATATTTTTATTAAAAGCTGGTGGATTGCATTGATTACGCTGGTGGTGCTGTTTGCTATCGCGTATTCACTCATTTATTTCCTGCTGCAGCAGTTTATTTACCGGCGCATCAAGCTCATCTATAAATTTATTTACCAGACCAAGGCCAGCAAGAAAGAAGAAATGTATTACAAGTACATTCTACCCAAAAAAGGAATTGACGAGGTAAATGAAGATGTTGAAAAATGGGCGGAACAACGCAAGGCAGAAATAGAGGTGCTGCGGCAAAATGAAATCTATCGTAAGGAATTTCTGCAAAACCTGGCCCATGAATTCAAGACTCCCATCTTTGCCATACAAGGCTATGTAGATACTTTACTGGATGGCGCCATGGAACAGCCCGATATAAGAAAAAAATTCCTGGAAAATGCCAGCCGCAATATCGATCGGCTGGTTAACCTCATGAACGACCTGGACGAAATTTCAAAGCTCGAAAGCGGTGAGCAATTGCTGTACAAACAGAATTTCGTGATCCAGGATCTCGTAAAAGAGGTGTTTGAATCGCTTTCCATTAAACTGGAGAAAAAGCAAATGACCAGCAGTATCAAAAAAGGTTGTGAAGCTCCTGTTACCGTTTTTGCCGACAAAGAGAAAATAAGACAGGTACTGATCAACCTCACAGAAAATGCTTTCAAATATGGAAAGAATGGAGGATATATTGAAGCGAGTATATATGCAACCGACGGCGAACATGTACTCACAGAAATAAGTGATAATGGGATTGGGATTGAGGAAGAGCATCTGTCGCGCATCTTTGAACGTTTTTACAGGACCGATGCAGCCCGCAGCCGCGATAAGGGCGGCACCGGCCTGGGCCTGGCTATCTGCAAACATATTATTGAAGCGCACGGCCAGTCTATTCATGTACGCAGTACACCTGATGTCGGCACGTCCATCGGCTTTACCCTTGACGCCAAAAGAGATTAATGGCCCCTGGTTCAAAGAAAACGCCCCGGTAAAAACCAGGGCGGGACTGCATGAGAAAATGCTGCTCTTTGCTTAAATAAACCATTGATTACATAACAACTCATTATGAACTGCAGCAAAAGTACCTTTGGGTTGTTAAGGGTATATGATGGTATGTTTATGCAATTATTATCAATATCATCGCCATCAGAAACGAAATTGCAGACGGCAGGTAAAAACATTATCCTTTAGATCTGCTGTGTATCCGGTAAGGAGGGTGTTTTCATTTTTAACTTTCGCATACCACAACAGCAACCGCAGGTTTTCATTGATATAATAATTGTATCCGAAACCCCAGGTGCTGTATTTTATATCGGTGGCATTCAGACCGGCCCCTGGCCTGCCAATATCATTCCCATTTACCCTGCGGTTAGGGTCGTACCAATCGTACTTGATGCACAACTGGTGCTTACCCAAAAAGCCATGCAGCAGGTAAATAAAAGCACCGTCAAAATTTCTTGTATAAGAAGGTTCTGTAAGCAAGCTGGCCGGTGTTTCACTGGTACCGGTCGTAGCCGTTTGTGTGCCTCTCCAATATTCCGCCCGCAATTCGGTAATACCGGTATTTCGTTTGTATTTTACCTGTATGTCGGCTCCGCTGTACCGGCGGGGTGCTTTTGTATTGATATTAGACAAAGCGGAATCTGTGGCAAACGTTTTTAGGTCCCCGAGGGTGGCAACACGATTCATGTACCGCGTATTTTGGAGAAAACCCCCATTGAGATAGGACAAACCGCCGGATAATAGAAAATGTTCTCCCGCCTTAATTGGCTTGATGTACAAGCGGGCAATAAAATCCTTGTATGAGTCGTAATCCCCAACCGCTGTTAATCCCTGGCCGTTAAAAAAACCGGCATCTAGTTTAAAGTGCCGTAAAGGATGATCCTTTTTCCTGGGTTCAAAGGAAATCATCATTCCGAGATCGCGTTCAGTTTTCATCAGTATCTGCGACATCCTGCCTCTTTCGGGCGATTCCCGATCGGGCGAGCCCAGGTTGACTTCATACCCAAAAGGCCGTGCAAACATGCCGGCTGAAACAGAGAACAATTGCCATTTATTTTCAAAATAACGGCCCCAGAAATCACGGATAAAGACCCCTCTTTCTGTTCCATCAAACTGAAACACAAATTGGAGAACAGGTTGGTTTTCCTTGTTAAACCGGGCGTAGTCGAAGCGCAGGCGACCGCGGCGGAGGCTGAACCGGTTGTCTACATGCAGGAGAAAATCGCCACCCTCATAGCCCGCCTGACCCTTTGTGCTGGCTACCTGGAACTGGGGCTGTATATACCCGCCGATTCGCAGATGGTCGTAACTCTTGTATAGTGAAAAAAGGCTTCTGCCAACATCCTTGCTGGTGTCAATCATATCCATCAGGAACTGGCTTTCCGCTTTAGAGACAAGGATTGACAGGAACAGGGTAATAAGCAGGCGTCGCGGCATTTTTTAGGGGGAAGTTTTGCCCAAAACTATCGAAAAACCGTGTCTATGTTAAGAAATTATTACCAAAATCTAATTGCTTCGAACCCGGTTTAAACCTTCTATTTTTGCCCAAATTTCATTGTATGGCCAATTCATTTTTAAAGATATTTATGCCGAAAGACAGGGTGTTTTATTCCCTGTTTGAAGAAGTGGCCGCAACAGTTGCCGAGATGGGCAGGCTTATGAAAGACGTGGTGGCGGAGCCTGATTTTGACAAGCGCGCAGCCCTGATTTCCAAGATGGAAGATTTGGAGCATATCAATGACGATTTTACCCACCGCATTTTTACAGAACTGGGCCGCAATTTCATAACGCCGTTCGACCGGGAAGACATCCACTACCTGGCTTCTGCGCTGGATGATATTGCAGATTATATTTATTCTTCTGCCAAAAAAATTAATTTTTATAAGGTTAACCCCAACGATCAGGGCATACAAAAAATGGCCGACCTGATTGAGCAGGGATCCGAACACATCAAGAACGCAGTGGTGGAATTGCGCGACATGAAAAACATGCGCAAAATAACCGACGCACTCGTAAAAGTAAACAGCATCGAAAACCAGGCTGATGATATTTTTGATTTAAGTATCGACCGCCTGTTTGAAACTGAACCCGATGCCAAGGAAGTGATCAAGAAAAGGGAGATTTATCAGGTAATGGAGATTGTAACTGATAAATGTGAAGACGCGGGCAATGTTATCGAATCAATCATTATAAAATACGCCTAAACAAATGTGGAAATATGAAAATGTGGGAAATGTAAAAATTAAAAAACCCGCATCGCACTGTTTGCATTTACCACATTTACACATTATCACATTCATCACATTTCCTTTATGACTTTTCTTGTCATTATTATTATTCTTGCACTGGTCTTTGATTATATTAACGGGTTTCATGATGCAGCCAATTCCATCGCCACCATTGTCTCAACCAAGGTACTAACACCTTTTCAGGCTGTTTTATGGGCCGCTGTGTTTAATTTCGCAGCCTTTTTCGTATCCAAATATGTTTACCACGAATTTAAAATCGGTAACACTGTTGCCAAATGGGTAAACCCTGAATTCATAACGCTGGAAGTTATTTTCGCCGGTATTGTTGCCGCCATTATCTGGAACCTTTTTACCTGGTGGTTCGGTATACCTTCGTCTTCTTCACATACATTGATGGGTGGCTTTATCGGTGCCGCCATAGCTCATGCAAAAGGTCTGCAGGATGCAGGACATACGGTGGTCAATTATAGCAAAGTAATCCCTACATTTCTTTTCATTTTTGCCGCCCCATTGATAGGAATGGTCATTGCATTTGTGTTAACACTGCTGATTGTAAACATTTGCCGGCGTGCAAATCCTTACAAAGCAGACGGCTGGTTCAGGAGATTGCAACTTGTTTCATCGGCGTTGTTCAGTCTTGGCCATGGCGGTAACGACGCGCAAAAAGTAATGGGCATCATCGGTGCAGCAATGATTTTTTACCAGAAAACCCAGGGACACGATATGACCTTTAACCAGTTTGTTAGCGAATATTGGTGGGTACCATTATCCAGTTTTACGGCGATTGGCCTGGGCACCATGAGCGGTGGCTGGAAGATTATTAAAACCATGGGCACCCGCATCACAAAAGTAACCCCCCTGGAAGGCGTGGCAGCAGAAACAGCCGGCGCACTCACGCTGTTTCTGACAGAAAAGCTGGCCATTCCCGTTAGTACGACCCATACTATTACCGGTTCTATCATTGGAGTGGGTGCTACCAAGCGGCTATCGGCCGTACGCTGGGGTGTAACCATTAACCTGCTTTGGGCATGGATACTAACCATACCCGTTAGTGCAGCGCTTGCTGCCATTGTATACTATTTATTGAAAATATTTCTCTAATGCCTTCTCAACTGTTATGAAATAGTTGCCGGATACCTCTTTTTTATTTTCCGCTATCTTATCTATATTGTCTTTTCTTTGCACAAACAATATATGACCGTTTAAACCTTACACAATGAAGGGAATAATACTGGCAGGCGGCTCTGGCACGCGTTTACACCCGATTACCTATGCTATCAGTAAACAGATAATGCCGGTTTACGACAAACCCATGATTTATTATCCGCTTTCTACATTGATGCTGGCCGGCATCAGCGAAATATTGATCATTTCCACCCCGCATGATTTACCCATGTTTAAAAAATTGTTCGGAGACGGGAAAAACCTGGGTCTTCAATTTTCTTACGCTGAACAACCACTTCCCAATGGATTGGCACAGGCATTTGTAATCGGTTCCTCATTTATTGGCGATGATAGCGTGGCATTGGTATTGGGCGACAATATTTTTTACGGCGCCGGCCTGGGTAAAACATTGCAGGAAAACAATGATCCCGATGGCGGAATTGTATATGCTTACCAGGTGAGTGACCCCGAAAGATATGGCGTGGTTGAATTCGATAAGAATATGCGCGCCATTTCAATTGAAGAAAAGCCAGCCGAGCCTAAAAGCAGCTACGCCGTTCCGGGCTTATATTTTTATGATAACAGTGTTGTTGAAATAGCAAAAAGCCTGCAGCCCAGTGCCCGCGGGGAGTACGAAATAACTGATGTAAACAAAGAATATCTGCGCCAGGGAAAACTGAAAGTGTCTATCCTGGATCGGGGTACTGCCTGGCTCGACACCGGTACATTTGATTCACTGATGCAGGCTTCCATGTTTGTGCAGGTAATTGAGCAGCGGCAGGGTATTAAAATTGCCTGCATAGAAGAAATTGCCTACCGCAAAGGGTTTATCACGAAAGAGCAGTTAACAAAATTGGCGCAGCCACTCCTGAAAAGCGGATATGGTCAATATCTGCTCAATTTGGAAATGGCCTAAATTGTTCACATCTTGCATCGTTACAAATGAAGGTTATGCCGGGCTTGCCAGGCGAAAGGATTAAAAGTTTATACATGAAAAAAATTCTTGTTACCGGAGGATGTGGCTATATCGGTTCACATACGGTGGTAGATTTGATAGAAAACGGTTTTGATGTGATTTCGGTTGATAACAATTCCCGTTCGTCTGCGCGTATACTGGAAGGCGTGGAAAAAATAACGGGGAAAAAAGTAAAAAATTACAAGGTAGACCTTTGTAATTATGATGATACGTTTGCCATCTTCCAGGAAAACGATGATATTGCCGGCATTATACATTTTGCCGCTTACAAAGCTGTTGGCGAATCCGTAGCAGAACCGCTGATGTATTTTGAAAACAATGTGGTTTCACTGATCAACCTGCTGAAATGCGTGCACGAATTTAAAATCCCTTATTTCGTTTTTTCTTCTTCCTGTACCGTCTATGGCAATCCGGATATAATACCTGTTACAGAAAAAACGCCGCCCAAGCCGGCAGAATCTCCTTATGGTTATACAAAGCAAATGGGAGAGCAAATCATCAATGAGTTTTCCAAAGTAAATGAGGTGCAATCCATTTTACTTCGTTATTTCAATCCCGTTGGTGCCCACCCTACCATACAGATTGGTGAACTGCCCATTGGCAAACCAGCTAACCTGGTACCTGCTATTACGCAAACCGCGGTAGGCAAACTGCCGCAGATGAAAGTATTTGGTGATGACTATCCCACCAGGGACGGCTCCTGCATCCGCGATTTTATACACGTTTCTGATATTGCCCATGCACACACTTTGTCTTTACTTTATCTAATAGAGGGCAAAACCGATAAAAATTGCGAAGTATTTAATCTTGGATCGGGCAATGGCGTTACCGTGCTGGAAGCCATTAAAACTTTTGAAAAAGTAAGCGGTGTAAAATTGAATTATATAATAGCGCCCCGCCGTCCGGGCGATGTGATTGCCATTTATGCCAATAACGAACTGGCCGTTAGCCAACTGGGCTGGCAGGTAAAATACTCGCTCGAGGACATGATGCTTACGGCCTGGAAATGGGAACAGCGCCTGACGGTTGATGCCAAACTCTACAATAAACAAAATGCCGGGTTGAACTAGCCTGCACGATGACTGCCTTTTGCTGCGTGGCATAAAACAATACCACACTGTCCCGCGACTCCTGCAATTATATTGTGGTGATGTAAAAATCATTGCCTAAAACTGCCAACTTCTTCCTTACTTTGCGGCACTAAATACGATTTTACATGGCATTAAAAGATATTAAACCAACAGGTCAAAAAGATACACGCAGCGGGTTTGGAGATGGCATTGCAGAAGCGGGCAGAACCAATCCAAATATTGTAGCCCTCACTGCCGACTTACTGGGCTCCATGAAACTGAACCAGTTTATCAAAGAATTTCCTGAAAGGTTTATTCAATGCGGTATTGCGGAAGCAAATATGATTAGTATGGCGGCCGGCCTGACCATTGGCGGCAAAATCCCCTATACCACTACTTTTGCAAATTTTTCTACCGGCCGTGTGTACGACCAGATTCGGCAATCAGTAGCTTATTCCGGCAAAAATGTAAAAATTTGCGCCTCTCATGCCGGTCTTACATTGGGAGAAGACGGTGCTACTCATCAAATACTCGAAGACATCGGTATGATGAAAATGTTGCCGGGTATGACCGTGATCGTTCCCTGCGACTATGCGCAAACCAAAGCTGCCACAAAAGCAATAGCCGATTATGAAGGACCTGTATACCTTCGCTTTGGCAGGCCGGTTTGGCCAATTTTTACATCTGAATTACCTTTCGAAATCGGCAAGGCCCAGTTTTTTTCTGAAGGCACCGATGTAAGCATTTTTGCCTGCGGCCATATGGTTTGGAAAGCTATTGAGGCCGGTATTGCCTTACAGGAAAAAGGAATCAGCGTGGATCTGATTAATATTCATACCATCAAACCGCTGGATACAGAAGCAATCATCAAATCGATCACCAAAACCAAATGTGCTGTAACGGTGGAAGAGCATAATATTATCGGCGGTTTAGGCGACAGTATTGCGCAGGTTGCCGCTAAAAATCTGCCTATTCCCATTGAATACGTTGGAACCAACGATACTTTTGGAGAAAGCGGCACCCCCACCCAATTGCTTGAAAAATATGGTTTAACGGCTCCCCATATCATCAACGCCGTTGAAAAGGTAATAGCAAGAAAAAAGGCATAACCTGCTAAGCTTAAAACCCGGCTCGTGCCGGTTTTTTTTGCAGCAACATTTCGTTCTTCCGGCTGTTGTGAATATTGTCGTTGGCCAGATAATAGCATCTTTACCCTAAAAGAACTGTACAAGGCTAATATTTTTTACTTAGCAGCGTTAAATGAAGCCGGATTTCCGGTCTCCAACAATATTGCTAACAAAATAGCTAACTATGGCAGTGGTTATACAGGATGCGGAACTGTTGCAGGAATTCCGTAATCCTTCAACAAAAGAAAAAGCGTTTACTGCTATTATAAAAAAATACCAGGAAAAATTATATTGGCATATCCGCCGCATGGTGGTAGAACATGAAGATGCCAATGATGTGTTACAAAACGTTTTCATACGTGTTTGGAACGGTCTTGAAAACTTCAGGGAAGACAGCCAGCTCTACACATGGCTGTACAGAATAGGCACCAACGAATGTCTCACCTTCCTGGAACAGAAAAAAAGAAAATCATCGGTATCACTTAGCGATGTCGAAGGAACCCTGAGCAATAGCATCAAAGCAGATAAGCATTTCGACCCTAATAAACTGGAGTGGAAGCTACAACTGGCTATGCAGCAACTCCCCGAAAAACAACGGATTGTTTTTAACCTCCGTTATTACGATGAAATGCCCTACGAAGAAATGAGTAAAGTGTTGGAAACCAGCGAAGGAGCATTAAAGGCCAGCTATCATCATGCAGTGAAAAAAATAGAAGATTTTATACTGAATCATTAAACTTTGCAGACCTGTTCCCTTCTTAGCTGTGTTAATGGAAAATAGCAACCCAATATTAAATGAATTGATGCAAATAAGCCCTTTACTGAGGGCTGTTGACAACCGTACACCCTATACGGTACCCGAGGGTTATTTTGACACGGTAGCCATGCAGGTGATATTGCGCATTGCAATAGAAGAAAAATCAGGGGAAGACCCGGTGCTGCAAATAAATAACGAGACAGTTTACCAGGTTCCCGAGGGTTATTTTGAGAATCTTGCGGGAAATATAATCAATCGAATTAAGGCCGGGGATGCAGCTAATGCAAAAGAAGAACTGGAACTGTTGTCACCCTTGCTGGGCCGCATAGAAAAGACCAATCCTTTCAGTTCTCCTGAAGATTATTTTACCGATATCTCCGATAATATAGTAGCCGGTGTAAAAGCTATTGCATTTGTAAATGAAGAGCTGGAAAATTTATCGCCGGTTATGATGGGGCTTAAAAACAAACAGGTGTATGATGTGCCTGAAGGTTATTTTGAAACCGCGCCGGCCGTCATTTTACAAAAAGCCAAAGAGCAGCGGCCTGCAAAACTGATTGGAATAAATTTCAGTAAAAGAATAATCCGCTATGCAGCCGCGGCAGTAGTTACCGGTATTATAGTGCTGTCGGGTTATTTGTATCAGAATAAAAATGCCGCACCTGTAACTGATATCGCAAAAGCAACTGCTAAAATTCCAGACCAGGAAATCGAAACCTTTTTAAACAATAATACAGTATCTCTTGCAGATACGTACGCAGATACATTGAATACAGCAACAGTGGAAGAGAACGGTGGCACAGATGATACAAAAGATTTATTAGCCGATATATCCGATGAAGAACTCCAGAAATATGTAGACCAGCACAGTGAAACCCCTATTACAAATTAAAATGGAGTGAACATGAAAAAATATTTACTTATACTATTATTGACTATCGGCTTTTTGTTTAAGGCTGGCGCACAGGGGCAGGAGCCCGATGGCGGCGCCAAACTGCAGGCGCTCAAGATTGCCTGGCTCACCAAAAAGCTCGACTTGTCGCCCGAAGAGGCCCAGCGTTTTTGGCCTATATACAATAAGTATACAGAAGAAATACGTGCGATACGCCAGGAGCAAAAACAAAAAAACACGCCCGAAATAGAAGTGGAAGATAAGATCCTGGGAGTACGCAAAAAATATAATGGTGAGTTTTCGAAAGCGCTTTCTGCTGAAAAAGCAAATACCTTCTTTCGTTCGGAAAGAGATTTCGGAAATGAGATCAGGAGAGAACTACAGGAACGCCGTATGAACCGGCAACTAAACAAGCGAGGATTGCGCGATTAAATCAGTCTCTCAGGTGTTTTTCATAGGTTAGCAGGCCGGCTTTTTTGAGCTGGCCTTTCTTTTTATACGCTAATAGGCCGCGAATTTTTGCTAATTAACGCTAATCTGCAACAAATCACTTTCGACATAAAAGTTGCAGAAACGCCATTCAATACGTACAAATGATCCTTTGAAATTCGAGCTTATCAGCACCAAAGTTTACGAGGATACCAAGCTTTACTTGTGATGCCTTCAAATAATTAATGGTTTGTTTGAATGCATCCGTTGGGACGTGCACCACCGCTTTTACCTCGAGTATAATAGACCCAAAAAGGAAAAAGTCTGCGTTGAATCCATGTGGCAGAACGATTTCTTCGTAGGAAATATAAATGCCTTTTCTCTTTCGTACAAAATATTCTTATCCTTTTTAAATTCAATTTCCAGTGCATCCTTGTAAACGATTTCCTTGAAACCTTTGCCAAGTTTGGTATGTATTTTCATACAAGAACCAACAATTTTATAACACTCTTCTTTAAATATCAGATCAGTCATTCTTACCCACAAAATAGCCAATCATTTCGCGTCGTCTATGTTCACAACACCCGATCTAAATGAGTCTTTTCTTTTTCAGTGACGGTTATTATCGCTAAAAATCTGAGAAATCATCTTTTCTATTTTGCCCAGAAAACAGCAGGTAGGGCTCAAGATTAGCGGCCCATTGGTTCCAATTCGCAGTCTATTGGTGTTTATATATTGGTGTTTTAATGTCGTGGTAAAACAAAAATGTCCAGTTTTCTGCTTCACCCTGCTTCCACCACTGCTGCCGGAGCTGCATGCATTTCTTGCCATCATAATCATATTTGGCAACGAACTTATTTTTCATCTGTCCGAGTTGGGGCGCATCGTCGCCACCAAAAAAGATCTTCTCACCCGCATCTGCAATCCAGAACACCTGGTGAAAGGGGCTGTGACCGGCCGTCACTTCATATTTTATATACCCGTCAATGACTCCACTGCCATTCAGCAAATGAACGTTGGAAGCTGTTTGCAGGCATTCCAGCTCAGCGGGAATATAAGAAGGCAATCCTTTTTCCAGGGCGAATGCCAGCTCCTGTTGCTGAACATAATAGGTTGCATTCGGAAATGCTATTTCATGTTTGCCGCTCTGTTCGTCTTTTTTGCTGATGCCACCGGCATGATCTTTATGCAGATGGCTCATCAAAACCTTTGTTACCGTTGACGGCGAAATACCGGCATCCATCAAATTTTTATGTAATTGCAGGACACCTTCCTGTTCAAAACCAAGACCTGTATCCAGCAACAATATATCTTCTGAGGTAACCACCGCAAAAGGCTGCACCTCCACCAGCAAACTACCCGTAGCTCGTTGCTGCAAATCGTCTTTATCAGCGTCAAAAGGAACAAAAAGCTTTGTTTTATCGATGGTAAAAGCGCCTTCACTCAGCGGAATAATTTTCATGGGGCAAATTTCCGTGAATTGTTTCAGAAATAACAGGACTGGAAATATTCCATGAAATTATCTCAACACCATTTGCCGATCGGCATCCAGCCGGATAAGAATAAACAACAACATGGTAAAAGTGAGCAGCGCTGTACCGCCGTAACTGATAAATGGCAAAGGAATGCCTATTACAGGAGCGAGACCGATGGTCATGCAGATATTAATCGTGATGTGAAAGAAAATAACAGACGCCACTCCATAGGCATAACACCGGCTGAACACACTTCGCTGCCGTTCTGCAACAAAAACAATTCTTAATATCAATAGCAAGTAAACCCCCAGCAGCACAAAACTTCCAATAAAACCAAACCCCTCCCCGATGGTACAAAAAATAAAATCGGTTCGCTGTTCGGGTACAAAGCCGTTCCTGGTTTGGGTTCCTTTTAAAAGGCCTTTGCCCGAGAACCCACCGCTGCCAATGGCTATTTTGCTCTGTTTGACATTATAATCGCCCGCTTCTTTTTTCTTCTGTGCTTTCTCAGGATCTTCCTGGTCGGCGCCTCTTTTAATATAGTCTTCCGGAACATCTTTACCCAGCATGCTGTAAATTCTTTCTACCTGGTATGTTTTGAATGCGTGCTTGAACGCGAAGGGAACCGCAAACCGCTGAATACCCACACAGGCTACCCAGATAACAACTATGACTACAAGCGTTTCTTTGCTCCGCCTTATTTGCCTTCGCATAAAGTAAATGGTTCCGGCTGCTATTATTGTAAGCGAGATCGCAAGTATATTGGGCGGAACGGTTAACGTGGCTACCACCAGTGTTCCTATTGAAAACCCGACAACCAGTATAGCAGCGGGTAACCCTTCCCGGTACATCACCAAAAAGAAAGAAAAATATACCAAAGCCAGCCCTGTTTCACTCTGTGCAATACTGAGTACTGCGGGCGCTACTGCGATAGCGGCGGCAATCAGTTGCGAGCTGGTTCTCCTGAAATCTGTTTCCACCCTCGACAGGTATTTGGCGAGTGCCAGGTTTACAAATAGCTTACACAGCTCAGCCGGTTGCAACTGGATGGCGCTCCCGAATTTAATAATGGATTTTGTCCCCTTGATATCACTGTGAAAAGGAAAGACCAATAGCATTAATACAATTCCAACTGCATACGACAAATTCGCAGTTGCTGTAAAAAACTTGCTATCCGTTAACAGGATAAATGTGGCAAATATGCCCGAAATAATAAAAAACAGTGCCTGGCGGCTATAATCAGTTTTAACCGATAAAAAGCTTTTGAGCACATCATCCCCTTCCTTATAAGTTGCCGCGAATATGCTGAGTATGCCAATACATACCAGTATAATATACAGCCATACCAGTAGCCAGTCAACACCTTTTGATATTTCAGCATTTCGTTGATTCATGGATTAGGTGGTTACAACAGGTTTACGGGGTAACATGGCTGTTTTTGTTTTAATGGCGGGTTGCGTATTTGTTGCCGGGTATTTGCTTTTATCTTTAGACGGTGTGGTATCCGGCCGGGCCCGGTGCAGGAATTTCCTGATAACACTACTGTCTTTTGTCTGTTTAAAATAATTAAAGGCCCTTAAAGAATCCGCGGTGTATTGTTCCGGTTCAAAATATTTTGGAATCAGGTTGATGGCTGTCACGCGTTCCACTTCTTTTTTGGTTTCGGCCCTGAGGCTGTCTGTAAGATATTGCTCAAGCAAAATATTGGCAATGGGGCCTGCCGCAGCCGCGCCAAATCCACCGTTCTGGACCACTACAGCAATTACAATTTTTGGATTCTCCCTCGGAGCAAAAAGTACGAATACGGAATGATCTTTTTGCTTTATCCCGTTGTGATAATTTTCTGCGGTACCGGTCTTGCCGCAAACAGTAATACCCGGTATTTTAGGCAGCCCTTTACCAGTTCCCACCGTCATCACGCCTTCCATACCATCTATCACGTCTTCAAATGAAGGATCCGGGATATGCGTAAGCACTTCGTGTTTGGTCCGGTACTTATTCATCAATGCGGTATCTTCTGTTGTTTCACCTTCTATCTTTTCTACAAAATGCGGAATGTAATAATATCCTTTGTTGGCAACAATGGAAATGGCATTTGCGATCTGCATAGGCGTAGCAGTCATTTTATCCTGCCCTATACCCAATGTAACCATGGTGCAGGAATTCCATTGCCCGCGATACTCTTTATCGTAAGCTGCTGTATCCGGAACATTTCCGCCATCCTCGCTGGGCAAATCAACACCCAGGCGATGTCCATAACCAAATGCCGTCATATATTTATGCCACTCCGTTAAGCCCTTTCTGGAACTGTGCAATTTTGGATTGTCGATTGTCATCCTGAATACACTGCTGAAAAATGAATTGCAGGACCAGGAAATACCGAGTCGCAGATTAGCAGCATGCCCGGCAAACTTTTCCGTGCATTTTACGGTATGGCTGCATCCATGATAGGCGCCGCTGCACGCAATACCGTAGCTCGGTGTAATAACGCCTTCGTCGAGCGCCATCAAAGCGCCCAGTGGTTTATAAGTAGAACCCGGAGGATATTGACCTTTGATCGCACGATTAAATAGCGGGCTGCTGACGTCACGAAAAAGCTTGTTGAAATTTTCCTGTTTTTCAGACCCAGTCAATAGGTTGGGATCAAAGCCTGGTCCAGAAGCCATGGCAACGATACCGCCTGTCTTAGGTTCTATGGCTACTATTGCCCCGACTTTATTGGTAAGTAATTTTTCTGCCAGTTGTTGCACCTGGATATCGAGATATGTGCGCAAGCCCCTACCCGCAATCGCAGCCGTATCATCGCGGCCGTTTTCAAAACTTCCCTGCAGGCGGTTTTTGTTGTCTTTAATGATATATTTTACTCCGCGTCGGCCCATCAAAACCCGTTCATATATCTGTTCCAGCCCGCTGCGACCAACGTAATCGCCCAGGCGGTAAAATCCGTTCGATCTTTTTATTACCGAAGAATCTGCTTCGCCCACATAGCCCATCACGTGCGCAGCTGCGTTAAAAGGATATTGCCGGATCGGCCTTTCCACCAGGTCAAAACCGGGGAACTTCCAGATATTTTCATCGAGCCTTGCATACATACCCGGGGGCAACAGATCCTCAAAAACAGAGGGTCTGAATTTAGTGTTCTTAAACACAGCATCCACCATACGTTTTCTGAATTCCGCCGTATCAATACCGAGGAGGCCGCAAAGCGCTGCGGTATCTATATTCTTTACCTGGCTGGG
>Ga0068863_100001994_pt1 | contig 20276 bp, 18 predicted proteins | sample KBSSwiS62_FD_66596 | JGI IMG/M metagenome (GOLD analysis project Ga0068863, IMG submission 66596) | Switchgrass rhizosphere microbial communities from Kellogg Biological Station, Michigan, USA - KBS Switchgrass S6-2 | ecosystem: Host-associated > Plants > Roots > Rhizosphere > Soil ...
ACGCACGACATGTTCGGCGGCGACCGCAAAGGCGCGAATCTTTTCGGCAACTGTCTGCTCGCGCTCGATGCCCGCACCGGCAAGCGGCTCTGGCATTTCCAGACGGTGCACCACGATCTGTGGGACTACGACCTCACCACCGCGCCGAAGCTGCTCACCGTCCGTCACAACGGGACGATGGTCGACATCGTCGCGCAGGCGACGAAGTTCGGACTGTTGTACGTGTTCAATCGCGTCACCGGCGAGCCGCTCTGGCCGATTGAAGAACGTCCAGTTCCGAAGAGCGACGTGCCAGGTGAGGAGTCGTCTCCGACGCAGCCGTTTCCCACCAAACCGCCGCCCTTCGCGCGCCTGAAACTCGACATCACCGACATCAATCCGTACTTGGACGATCAGGAAAAGGAGCGGCTCAGCGGCATTCTCAGGAACGCCCGTAACGAGGGGCTGTTCACACCGCAATCGTTGACGAGCGATCAGATCTCCATTCCCGGCGAGCTTGGCGGCTCGAATTGGGGCGGGGCGGCGGCGGATCCGACCACCGGCATCCTGTACGTCCGCACCGCCGACCAGCCTGGCATTCACAAGCTGCGTGAGGCCAACCTGAACGAGACGCCGTCCGGCGGGGCGGCTTCAGGTCCGCCGCGTCCCCCGCTGCCACAGATTCCTGGCGTCACGCGCTACACAGCGCGACTCGGCGCGATGTTCGTCGCGAAGAACGGCCTCCTGGCGATCGGCCCCCCCTGGGCGGAGCTGGTCGCGTACGACTTGAACGAGGGCACCATCGCATGGCGCGCGCCGCTTGGCACGGTGCGGGCGCTCGCCGAAAAAGGCATCAAGAACACGGGCAACGCGCGGCGCGTCCACCGCAACGGGCCCGTGGTGACCGCTGGTGGCCTGATCTTGATCGGCACGAACGCCGACGGCATGGTCCGCGCGTTCGACAAGGACAATGGGCGCATTCTGTGGGAGCGCCAGCTCGACGCAAATCCCGAAGGGCTGGCGGCCGTGTTCGAAGCCGGCGGCCGCGAATACGTGGTCTTCTGCACATCGACCTACGAATCGGTGCCGGACGGGGACATCGCGATCGTGCAGGGGAAGCTGGAAGCGCAGGGTTACTACGTGTTCGCCCTGCCGCAGAAGTAGCCGAGCGAGAAGATGAAGCTCAAAGGCAAACGCGCATTGGTGACCGGCGCCGCGCGCGGCATCGGCCGCGGAATCGCGGAGGTGTTCGCCGACGAAGGCGCCGAGGTCGCCGTCAACGACTTCGAGAACCTGGCGCAGGCAGAAGAAGTCGTCCGGGCGATCAGGTCCAAGGGCACGCGGGCGATGGCGATTCAGGGCGACGTCGCGAAGCGGGCGGACGTGGAGCCGATGATCGACCAGGTCTGGAAGGAGCTCGGACCGATCGACATCCTCGTCAACAACGCCGGCATCGAGACAATCGTTCCGTTCCTCGAGCTGACCGACGAGCAGTGGACGCGGCTCACCGACGTCAATCTCCGTGGGGCGTGGCTCTGTTCGCAGGTGTTCTGCCGGCGCGCGCTTGGCGAGGGACGTCAGGGCGCGATCGTCAACATCGGGTCGATTCAGGCGGCGAAAGTGCTTCCCGGCCGCACGCACTACGCGCCGAGCAAGCTCGCGCTCGAGGCGTTGACGCGCAACATGTCGGCCGAGATGACGCCGCAGGGCATTCGCGTGAATTGCATTCATCCCGGCCTGATCGACACGCCGATGACGGCCTGGGTCATGAAGGATGGGGACATCCTGCCGCTGATCCTGGCGCAGATTTCCCTGGGCCGGGCCGGGCAACCCCGGGAGATCGGAACCGTTGCGGCGTTTCTCGCGTCGGACGAAGCGAGCTATCTGACCGGCCAGTCGATCTTCGTCGACGGGGGATGGGAAGGAAAGTAAGGGTGCTGGGTGCTTAGTGCTGGGTGCTGGGTGCTCGTGTCGGGTGCCGAGTGCTCGCGCCGAGTGCCAAAAGGAACAAGGCACAGCACCAGACACGAGGCACCAAGCACTAAGCACGAGCACCCAGCACTTAGCACCCAGCACTCAGCACCCGTGTTATGCGTAAACTGATCGATCTGAGTATGGACGTCTACCAAGGGATGATGACGTATCCCAACGTCGCGAAGCCAGTCATCGTCGAGATGGAAAACCACAGACAGATGGCACAGAGCGTTGGGACGGATCAGTACGGCGTCGACGAGATCACCAATCACTGCATGATCGTCACCGGCGACCATATCGGCACGCACATCGACTCGTGGGGCCACGTCAAGCCGGACGCGCCGCGCGCCGAAGGGATTCCGATCGAGTACTGCTACGGAGACGGCGTCGTGCTCGATCTCACACACAAGGCGCCGGGCGACGAGATCACCGTCCCGGACATCGAGGACGCCGAGCGCCGGCTCAACGGCTACCGGATCAAGGCGCTGGACATCGTGCTGCTGCGGACCGACGCCGCTAAGCAGCGCACCGACAAGGCGTACCTCGCCAATCACCCCGGCATGACGAAGGAATCTGTCCACTACGTGCTGGATCGCGGGGTGAAGGTGATGGGCATCGACGCAATCGGCTTCGATCCTCCGGTCGCGAACATGTTCGAGCGCCGCAAGTTCTGGGAGGCGCACCGCGTGATGCGCGAGCGCGAGTACTACCATCTCGAGAATCTCTGCAACCTGCACGAGATCCCGCCACCTTTCCATTCGTTCACCGTCAGCGTCCTGCCAGTCAAATGGCGCGGCGCGTCGGCCGCTCCCGTGCGCGCGGTGGCGATTATCGAGGGCTGATCGCTTTCAAGAACTCTGCTCACGGCCAAGGACACAAAGGGCAACAAAGGACACAAAGGTCCTGATTCATGAACGGTGCTGATCGCCTGTTTCGATTAGAAGGCAAGGTCGCGCTTGTGTCGGGCGGCTATGGCGGCATCGGCGAAGTGGTCTGCCGCGGCCTCGCGGCGGCAGGCGCGACGGTGGCGATCAGCGGCCACGACGCCGGCAAAGCCGAGGCGTGCGCGGCATCGATCCTCGGGAACGGCGGCGTCGCGTTTGCCGCGGCATTCGATGCCCGATCGGTCGACGACACGCGGCGGATGGTGGACGACGTCGTCCGTCACTTCGGACGGCTGGACATCCTGGTCAACTGCGTCGGCCTCAATCGGGAGGAGAAAGCCGAGGAGGCCACCGAGGAGATGTTCGACCACGTCGTCGACGTAAACCTGAAGGGCGCGATGTTCCAGGCGCAGGCCGCGGCGCGGCACATGATTCGCCAGGGCGAGGGCGGCAAGCAGGTGCACATCGGATCGGTTCGGACGCTGCTCGCGCTGCGCGGCCGTGGCTACGCCGCCTACTGCGCCAGCAAAGGCGGCCTCGCGATCCTCTGCAAGCAGCTCGCGTCCGAATGGGCGCCGCACCGCATCAACGTGAACGTCGTCGCGCCGACGTTCGTCCGCACGCAGCAAGTAGCCCACATGCTGTCGGATCAGCAGTTCTACGACGCCCTCGTCGCCCGCATCCCGCTCGGACGGATCGCCGAACCGCAGGACGTCTGGAACGCAGTGCTGTTTTTTGTATCCTCCGCCTCGGATTTCGTCACCGGACAGACGCTGTATCTGGACGGCGGCATCACCGCGACGCAATAGCGTAAAACGTACACGTGAAACGCTCTAGCGGTTTGGCAGCGGCAGGAATTCGGCCGGCGAGAGCGCGCGGCGAGTGAACCGCGCGACGCGGATGGCGCCCTTGAAGTAGTTGACGAGGTTCATGCGCACGCCGACGGATGTTTTGCCGGCTCTCTGAGGATCGAAGTGGATCTCGGCCGCGCCTTCCTGCACGCCGTTGACGTAGTTCCTGAACTCGCGGCCGTCGTAGACCGCCGCCACGTGATACCACGCGCCCTGCGAGTGGAGACGCTTCGGATCGATCAGTGCCTTGCTGGACGTTCCACTGAAGACGAAGCTGTCGAAGTACCACTGGTTATCGACATTGCGGAGCTCGAAGAGCATGCGGTTTTCAGTACCCGTTTCCTGGAGATGCAGCCAGCGCTGGGCCTGCTCCCCGCCGTCGGGACGAAAGATCGCCTCCCAGGTAAAGGTCGCCGCTCCCGCCAGCGGGTGGACATCGACAACCAGCGCGGAGTCGACGCCGTTGAATTCAACAGCTTTGCCGAGTGGAGTGTCGATCACGCGGGGACTGCCGAGAACCGTCGTCGGATGGCCGCCGATGGCATCGAGCCGATCGAACGTCCACACTTCAGGCGGCGCCTGCGCCATGACCAGGTGACTGCAGATGAGAACCGCCGCCGTTGTCGCAGGAAACAGTTTCATGGACGCTCATTTGAACGCAATCGACGTTGGTGTCATCACCTTGACGGTTTCGCCCGTCGGCGTCAGCTTGCCCGTGGCCTGATTGACGTCGAACACGACGATGGTGTCGGTGCCCTGATTCGCGGCGTAGAGCTGGGCGCCGGACGGATCCAGCGCGAAAAACCGCGGCGTGCTTCCCTGCGTCGGTGCCCACCCCACGCTGCTCAACAGGCCAGTTTTGTCGTCGATCGCAAAGATCGCGATGCTGTTGTGGCCACGGTTCGATCCGTACACGAACCTGCCCGACGGCGCGACCACCACCTCGGCACCGGTGTTGTTGCCGGTGTAAGTGGATGGCGTCGTCGGCACGATTTGCAGCGGCTTCAGCATGCCTTTGTCCGGCTCGAACTCGTAGGTTGCCATCGTCGAATCGAGCTCGTTGATCACGTACGCGAGCGGGCGTGTCGGATGAAAAGCCACATGGCGAGGCGCTGCTCCGGCGCGTGCCACCACGTGCGGCGGGTCGCCCGGGATGAGCTTTCCCCGGACAGCGTCGAGCCGGTACAGGAAGATCCTGTCGAGACCCTTGTCGGGCACCACAATGTAGCGGCCGGTGCGATCGAACGGACAGTCGTGGGGATGCGGACTCTCCTGCTGCGTCCGGTGCGGACCGGGCTCGCCCTTCATCGTGGCCAGGTCGGCACGCACGCCGAGTGAGCCGTCCTGGTTGACTGGAAACAACGCGAGGCTGCCGGTCGCGTAGTTCGCGAGCGCGAGAAAACGGTCGGTGCCATCGATCGCCAGGTGCACGCCGTTGGTGCCGCCGGTTGGTTGTCGATTCAGCACATTCAGCCGGCCTGTGCTCTGGTCGATCCGGTAGGCCGTGACCTGGGTGCCATCGCCGTGCGCGGAGTACACGTGCCGGCCGGCGCGATCGAGGATGAGGAACGACGGATCGGCGAGGTCTTTCAGCTGCTGAATCAGCGTCCAGGTCTGTGTCCTGGGGTTGCGCTGATAGACGCTCAGCCCTTCGCCGCGGCCTCCGTCCTTCGCGGTAAAGCTGCCGACATACATGAACTGCGGCGATCGTTGACGGCCGTCGTCTTGTCGCTCGAAGACCGATGTAGCGGACGCACTCGAGCGGCGAGCTAGAGCCGTAGCTGCCCCAGCAAGTCCGGCGAGAAATGTTCGCCGCCCTAACGCTTCCACGTATACAGGATCCCGAAGGACACGCGATGACCGGCGCGGTTCTTCGCTTTCGCGAAGAACGCCGGCGCATCGCTGTTCGAGTTGACGATCACGTAGCGGTAATCGATACGGAATCCCCACTCGGGGGCATCGCCGCCGCGAAAGATCTTCAGACCGCCGCCGACGTTCTCGGCCACGAACGTCTCGAATCCGATCGTGTTCGGGTCGTATCCAAACTGGCCAGTCGGCGTACGGGAATGGAGGGCAACCGCGCCGACGCCGCCGGTCACGTAGACCGGAAGGCGCTTGCCCGACGCACCGCCCGGGAAGAACACGACGTTCCCCGAATAGCTCCACACGTTGGGCATCTGGACGTGCAGGACCTCGGCTCTGTTGAAAAAGACGTCTTGTGCCAGCCCGAAGCTAATCGTCAGCTCGCCTTCGACGGCGATCTGCCTGGTCGCGTAGTACGTCAGGTTCCCGCCTGCGGTATACACGTTGAAGTCGACTTCCTTGTTGTCATCGCCGCCGACGAAGATGGTTCCGCCGATTGGATACAAGCCGATTTCCACTTTGCCGGCGCCGGTCGCGTTCTCCTGCGCCGCCACGCTGCAGCCGACCGCCAAGACGAACACCGCAGATGCGAAGACGGTTCTCATGCTCGTGGTCCTGTGCCCGCCAAGCCGAAGCTGCGGGTGCGATTGTCCAAGGTTGGCCTTACCACTTGAACTGGTACGCGATTCGCGGGAAGCGGCCGGGCAGAATGGCCGTCACCTGGCCGAGCGACGTGCCGACCGAATCGGTCATCGTCCGGATCGCGTTGCCGTTGAGGACGTTGAAGACATCGAATTGGAACGTGTGCACCTTGCCGTGCCCGTAGCGAAAATTCTTCCTGATGTTCACGTCGAGCTGATTCCACCGTTCACCGAAGAGCGATCCCGGTTCGTTGAGCACGATGGTTTGTGCCTGGGTCCGCTGGCCATTCGGGAAGAGGTTCGCCGCCGGCTGCCAGGTGATGACGCGTTCTAGCCCCGGATAGCTCTGCAGCACGGCGCCGACGTCGACGCCATAGCGCAGCAGGTAGTTGCCGGCCAGCTTGAATTCGTGGAGAAACGGCATGTGGAACAGCCGCTGATCGCAGAAGCGGCCGCCCTCCGACGCCGTCCGTCCCTGATACAGGTCCGTCACCGTCACGCCGTTGGGGTTGTCGTCGGACTCGCAGAACACCGACACGTTGCGTTCGGCGGTCCAGCTGCCGAACAGCGTGCCGCCGCCGGCAAGGCGCGCAGAAAACGAGGTCTCGAAACCGGTGTACAGCGATCGGTTCTGCTGGCTGCTGCGATCGACGAGGCCCTGGCCGAACACCGAGTTCTTTGCCGAGTTCAGGTTGTACACGGTGATTCGCTCGTTCGGGTTCAGCACCGCAGCCACCGCCGGATCGGTGATGGCGGGCATCGTCACCTGAAACGGCGTGTAATCGCTGAGCGTGATGAGGGTGCGATCGGTCATCTGAATGTTCCTGACCGTCCGCTTGATGAAGAGCGCACCGACCGCCAGGCCCGGCCTGACCTGATGCTGGAGGCCCGCGGTGAACTCCAGGTTGTACTGTCGCCGCAGATCACCCGGCAAGGCGCCGGAACGAAGGCCGAAATTCCCTCCGCTCGGGCTCGGTCCAATCTCGGAGTCCTGCGCGATGCCGTCGTTGTTGGTGGGGGCGGCGACGCCAGAGCAGGCGGTCCCCGCCGCGTTGAGCGCGCAGTCGAACCAGTTGCGGTTCTCCTGACGCAGGCCCGCGTCTGCATACGTCAGGAATGGGTCCGCGTCGTACTGACGATTGTACTTGCTGAAGTTGGTCTTGAGCGCCGTCTTGCCGTCTCCAAACAGGTCGTACACGGCGGCCATCCGCGGCGCGTAGTCCGGCCCCCACTTGATCAGCCCGTGCTGCGCCGGGAAGAACCGGGCCGGCGCGAAGCGACCGGCGGCCGCGCTCGTTTCCTCCATGCCAGCCGCGAACCACTCCACACGCAAGCCGGGATTCACCGTGAGCCGTTTGAGCGTCCACGAATCCTGGACAAAAAACGCCGCGTCGTACTCGACGATCCCGGGGGCTTCGAGCGGCGTATTGAACACGGTGACCGTGCTCGGCCGTCCGGCGTTGTAGTTCAACTGGATGTCGCCGTTGTACTGATTGCCCATCCTCCCGTCCGGACCAATCTCGTGGGTGTAGCCGATCTTGATGTTGTGGGTCCCGGTGACATACGACATGCGTCCGTCGAACACGTTCCTCGTGTTGTCCTGGCGCTGACTCAGGAGCGAACCCCACTGGGTGCACCCGGTGTCGTACGCGCATTGCGGGTGGATCTGGCGCTGCGTGTCGGTCTTTCGCGTCTGCGTGTACCACTCCGGCGTGCCGCGCTCCTTCAGATTCCCTGCTGCGGGACCACCCAGCCAGTCGAACGCCGCCATTGAGAAGCCCGCCTCGAGCAGGAATCTGCGACCGAGCGTCGACGTCCACTTGATGTTGCCGGCGAAATGATGGGCGTGGACCGGGTCGCGCAGCTGGCCGACTCGTGGATCGACGCCTGCGGTGAAGTCCTTGCCCTTGCGCTTCCACCACCGCGACCCGAACGCGGCAATCTTGTTGTTCGGCGTTGCCTGCCACGTCAGCCGCAGCGACGGACCGCGGACGTACGTGTCCAGGTACGAGTTGATAACCTCGCCGTCCGGCGCGACGATCTGCACCGGCACATCCGCGACGAGTTCATCCGAGGACTGGTGTCGGGCGGTGGCGATGAACCACAGCTTGTTCTTTTTGATGGGCCCACCCAGTGACGCCGAGAACATCTGAATGTGCTTGATGCCGTTGGCGGAGCGGATGCTGAACGGCGACGACCGCAACCGGTCGTCGATGTTGTCGGCCTGCCAGTCTCCGCTGCTGAAACCGAGGAAGGCCGCGCCGCTGAACGTGTTGCCCCCGTCCTTCAGCACGCTGTTGAGTCGAATGCCGCCGCCGGATGTGTCGGCCGGAATGCCGCTCGTCATGACCGTGATTTCCGACTGCAGCATGTCGTCGAAGTACGAGAGCGAGGGCCCTTCGAGGCTCTGGATCGACATCCCCTCGACCAGCTGCTCGGCGTCGTTGCCGGAGAGGCCGTGGGCGCGCAGCGCGACCTGTTCGGTCATTCGCGAGCCGCCGATGTCCGGCGTGCCCGGCCGAACCCCTGCGGCCAGCACGCCAATCGACATCACGTTGCGTGAAACTGGCAGGCTGTCGATGATGTTACGCGTTAGTACCTGCGTTCGCGAGGCCTGCATGACGTCGACCTGGGGCGATTCCCCGGACACCGTCACCGATTCTTGGAGCGCGCCGACCTTCATGTCGGCGTTTACGGTGACGACCGTGTCGGACGGCACGTCGACGCCGGTGCGCGTGAGCGAGGTGAAGCCGGACAGCGAGAATGTCAGCTTGTACGGCCCGGGCCGCAACGCTTCGATGCGATAGCGGCCCTGGTCGTCTGTCGCAACCGCCTTCACGCCCTCGATGAGCACGGGACTGGCGGCCTCCACGGTAACGCCCGGCAGCACAGCGCCGGACTCGTCCTTCACGAGGCCGACAATCGAGGCTTGAGCCCATGCGCTGCCGGCCGAGAACATCACGCACGCGAACACGACCACGGGCGGAACGATCCGAAGAAGCCTGCGCAGCATCGCAGCCCACCTTTCGTCGTTCTAGCGGATCCCGAAATCCGGGGATCCACGGCTTCGAACGCGCGTCAGTATACCCACTGACCGGCGCGCATCACCTTACTGATCTTGATCGTGTTGTTGATGTCGACAGTGGGATCGGCGTCCAGCAACATGAGATCGGCGGCCTTACCAACGCGAATCGACCCGTACTCTGGATCCTCCGACCTGGTGAGCACGCGCGCGGCATCGAGCGTCGCGGCGCGGATGGCCGCAAGCGGCGCCATACCTGCCTCGACGAACATCTGGATTTCGCGATGGGTGGCGTGCCCGAAGGGAGTCACCTGCGACGCCTCGGCGCCGCAATCGGTGCCGGTCACGATTCTCACACCGGCGCCGGACATCGCCTTGATGAAGGGATAGCTCTGTTCGCGCATCCGCGCCTTCCGCTCCGCGAAATCCGCAGCCGAAAGGGTCTGCGCCTTCCGGTCTGCGTCCGTCAGCATTTGCCGGCCGCGTGGATACAGGGCATCCTGCAGCACGGGGAGTTTGAGGATGTCCGGGTGCTCGTAATAGAACCAGCGCGACTCGATGTTGGCCAGCGTGGGAGCGAAGGTCAGCTTCTTCGCCTTCGCATACGCGATCAGCTCGGCATTGACCGGCTGATCGATCGGGTTGTGGAGGAAGTCGGTCACACCCAGATCGGCCAACTGGTGCAGGCTGGCGACGTCGGTGACATGCGAGGTGACCGGTATCCCCTGCTTCTTTCCCTCGTCGACAATCGCGGCGATCACATCCGGCGGAAACTTCGGGTTGGTCATCCAGATCTTGATGAAGTCGACCTGCTGCGCTTTCAGGTTCCGGACGTTTGCGCGCGCTTCGTCGGGCGTCGTCGGCTTGAACGTCGGCGCGCCTGGATAGGGACCGCTGACGTTGAAACCCTGGCCGGCGGTGTAGGCACGCGGCGAAAGAAACGCCTGGCTTCGCGTCTGACGAAAGAGCGGAACCGTCTCCGGCTTGTCGTTGCCCGCCGACCGCATGGTTGTCACACCCCACCGCAGCTGCGCGATCCAGTACCGCTTCATGTCCTCCGGCGGCTGGTTGATATGGCAGTGGACATCGACCAATCCCGGCAAGAGGACCTTGCCGCGGGCGTCCACGCTCTCGATGCCGTTCGGAATCGCCACGCGCGCACGCGGTCCCGCGCGACGAATCCGATCGCCTTCCACGATGACCACTGAATCGTCGAGGGGCGCACCGCCGGTGCCGTCGATGAGGCGTGCGCCGACAATGGCGACCGGGCCCGGTCCACGCACGGACGCCGGTTGACTGGCGAGAGAAACAGAGAGCGCGACAGCGCTCAGGACCGCGACAGAGCAGGAAACCGCAAAACGCACGGCGACATCTTACACTCGTAGCGCAGCCCTCCCGCTTTCGATGAAGCTACGGCGGACCACCGTCGCCTTGGCGAGGTGGTCAGGGCTGCCCGGTGGGCCACGTCCCGTTTGTCATCGGCACGGACTTCAATTCCGCCGGGTCGATCAGGACGTGCTTGATGCGCTGTCGTTTCCAGGTATAGGTGATGTGGACGAGCCCGTCAGACGTCTCGATGACTGCCGGGTACGAGTATTCGCCCGGCTCGCTCTCGAGCACGAGCGCCGCCTGCCACGTTTTGCCGTCGAGCGACAGGGCCACGTTGAGCGGTGAACGACCGCGATCGGTGTGGTTGTACACGATCAGGTGACGTCCGTCGCGCAACGTCACGGCATCGATCCCCGAGTTCGGATTCGGCAGCGCGGCCAGCGTCATCGGCGTCCAGGTTTTTCCGGCGTCGGCCGACCAGGTCTCGAACAGACGTCCGGCGCGTGTGCGGCCGACCGCCTCCAGCCGCCCACCGGGGTGGATCAGGATACTCGGTTGGATCGCGTCGATGTCGTGGCCGTCAGCGAGACCGCCCGCCGAGGACGTGGTCCAGGTACGGCCGCCGTCACCGCTGCGCTCGAAGTGCACGCGCCAGCGGCTCGGACGATCGGGGGATTCTGTACTGCTGGGCGCGAGAATAACGCCGTCGGCAAGCCGCACGGGTTTGTTTTTGATCGGCCCGAGAATGCCGTCCGGCAGCCGTGTCGCCTCGCTCCACGTGCGCCCGTCATCGCGAGATGTCCGCACCATTCCCCACCAGGTTTGCGGCGACGGCCCGACCTTGTAGAACAGGGCGAGTGAGGCGTCAGGCATCCGGAACAGAACCGGATTCCAGCAGGGGTGCCGGGTGCCGTCGGCCTGAACGCCTGTTGCAACCTCGATTGGAGTGGTCCACCTTCCGGCTATGCGCCGCGAGATCCAGATGCCGACGTCCGCCGCTCCTTCGCGCGTTCCGCCAAACCATGCGGCGGCGAGTCCTTCGCGGGTCTCGACGATCGTCGAGGCGTGCGCGCTGGCAAACGGCGCGCGCTCGAACACGAACTCCGACACCGTGCCACCTCGTGCCGGCTCCAGGCCGCTCTTCCTGATCGCGCCGTCAGCGGCCGGAGACGCCAGGAACTCGAGGAGCGCTTTGGCCGCCGCGGAAGCCCGCGCCCCCACCGCGATTCCTGCGGCGAATACGGTCACGCGCTGTGCCTCCTTTGGCAACGGGCCGACGTAATCGATGCCTGCGACCGGAAGCAGCTCGCTGATCTGCTGGAAGGCGATCTCGGCTTCGCCGCGCGCGACGAGCGCGCCGGCGGGTCCGCTGTCGACCATCCGGCTCTTGGCGCGAATCGCGTCGGTGATGCCAAGCCGGGGAAACAGCTCCGAGAAGAAGTAGACGCCGCTCGCACTCGATGAGAAGGCGATCGACCTCGCCCCCATCAATGTCTTCGTGAACGCCTCGAGCGTGCTGATGTCGGGCTTCGGCGCGCCGGATCGCACCGCCATGCCGATGCTCGAGCGGACGAGGTCGACACGGCTGCCGCGAACGACTTTGCCGTCCGCGATCAGTCCGTCGAGCGCAGACGCCGCGAGAATCACGACGTCGATCGCATCGCCCCGCCGCAGCCGGTTTGGAATCGCGTCGGGAGAGCTGCCCATCGACGGGCCGAACGCGGTCACGACCGTGTGGCCGGTGGCGCGCTCGAATTGCGGAACGAGTTCCAGATACGCCGCCGTAAAGGCGCCCGACGTGACGACCTTGATCTCGTCGGCCGTGGCAGCGGTGGCCACGAGCAGACCGGCGAGAACCAGGAAGCCGAGGCGTCGAGGCACGCGCATCACGTCGCTCATCCCATTCGACTCCCTCTGATTGGCGCCACGTCGTTAACGTGGAAGTCCGGCAACGTCCGTCCGCACCTTGTAGAGCGTCTTGCCGGCCGTCACGTACAGCGTCTTCATGTCCGGACCGCCGAAGGCGTTGTTGGTGATGAAGTCCTCGGGAATCGGGATGAACTTGAGCAGCTTGCCTTGCGGCGAGATCACATAGACGCCGGTTTTCGTGTCGAGCGTTTCCGAGGTGCCTCGCAGCTGGTTCATCCCGGCGGACGCATACAGGTTGCCCTGCGCGTCGATGCTCATGCCGTCGGCGCTGCGCCCCGGATAGAAGTTGTAGTGCACCCGCATGTTGCCGACCGTGCCGTCGGGATGCAGGTCGTAGGCGCGAATCATGCGGGCACCGCCCGCTGCTCCGTTCGCCTCTATCAGATACAACAGCTTGTCGTCAGGTGAAATCTGAATGCCGTTCGGCCGCTGGATGTCAGGGGTCGCGAGAATGCGCGTGAGCTGGCCGGGACCGTCAATCCGATAGACAGCCCCACCGGTCAGATCGGTGAAGTACAAACGGCCTTTGCCGTCGATCGTCACATCGTTCGGGCCGACGAACGGCTTGCCCTGGTAGTTGTCGGCGAGGACCTCCACTTTTCCCGTCCGTAGGTCCGTGCGGGTCACCTGCGGCTTGTTCTTGATCAGCACGCCGGTCCGCTGCGATTCGGCCCCTTCACAGGCGACGAGACGGCCCTGCGGGTCGATCAGTAAGCCATTCGCCCCGTTGCTGCTCTCGCGAAACGTGGTCAGGACGCCTTTGGCGCTCAGTTTCATGATGCGCTGCGCGACCATCTCGGTGAAGTAGACGTTCCCGTCCCGATCAACCGTTGGCCCTTCGGTGAAGGCGACGGCGATGGCGATTTCCGGCTGCTGGGCACTGACGGCAAGCGGGACGATCGCGCCGACGATCGCGATCGCCGCGGCACCCACGTTCAGGAGACGATGAGTCATGGAAGCCTCCATCAGCTCAACACGCGAATACGGTGTGCCTCGCTGTCGCCGACGTAGAGGACGCCGCCGGCGGCAAGGACACCGTGCGGTCGGGACAACGCGCATTGCAGCGGATCCGGCTCCGGCCCGTCACCCCGACGGCCCGTACCGAGCACCGTCGTAATGATGCCGCTGCCGAGGTCGATTCGTCGAACGACGTGGTTTTCGGTGTCCGCCACGTAGACGCTGCCGCTCGCGCAGGACAGCCCTTTTGGACCGGCCAGCGCCGCACGCGGGCCGGGGCCGCCGTCACCGGAGTAGCCCTGTTGACCCGTGCCCGCGACGTGACGCATGCGACCGCTGTCGCGATCGATGCGATAGATGGCGTTCCCTTCGCGAAGCGCGAGGAAGAGGTGACCCTCCGCGTCGACGGCAATGGTTCGCGGTCCGTTCAACGGTGTGCCACTCAACGGCGCGCCATCAGGCGTCGGCTGCCGTTCGCCCGTGCCACCGAACGTCTCGATCCGCGCTGTCGAGAGATCGACACTCCGGATCCGGTGATTGCCAATGTCGCAGATCAGCAGGTGCCCCTTCGAATCGATGGCGATGCTGTGAGGCTGGCGCAGCTGCGCGCTCGCCGCCGGCCCGCCGTCACCCGAGAACCCCGCGACGCCCGTACCCGCGAAGGTCGAGATGATCCCGGTCCGGCCATCGACTTTACGGATGACATGGTTGTCGCGCTCGGCGATATAGAGATGACCGGCCGCGTCGAACTGAATTTCATGCGGCATGTTCAGCGACGCCGCCGTCGCCGCACCTCCATCACCGCTGTAGGCCTTCCGGCCGTCGCCAGCAATCGTCCTGGTCTGACGCGAAACCGGATCGAGGCGACGGATCCGCTGATTGTCCAAATCGCAGAAGTACAGCGCCCGATCGGGCCCGATCACCAGGCCGTACGGGTTGTTAACTTCGCGATCGGAGTAGCCCGGCGAACCCGTACCGATGAGGGTCGAGACCGACGCACCGGCTGGGGTCGGATACGGTATCCGACCCCGGCGACCGCGACCGAGGGGTCGGATACCGTATCCGACCCCACTCAGCGCACTGAGCGTGACCAATCCGGCTTTGAGCGCCTCGCGCCGGTTCATCACACCTGAATCCTACTCGTCTGGCTCCGCGACGGCCACTGCGCCGCTGCGGCTCTTGGGCGGCGACCGCCGCGGCACCGGCCGCCACGCATAGGGATCGCGCCGTTGTCCTCCAGGCGGCGGATGCCCACGCCGAAGTCCCAGGACCGTCAAGAGGCGCTCGATTAATCGTCGCATGGGATTCATCCTCGGATTCGCATCATCTGATTGCCGCCGCGTTGAAACTCGTAGGGAACCATTTCGATCGACACGTCGCAACCGGAATTCCGGGCAGCTTCCACAAGCATATCGACGTACGGGGAGGGCCGGCTGCCCAATGCCAGCAGCGGAAAGATGCGAACCTCCAGGGCCACGCGACAGAGATCGTGCACGGCCTTCACATGGAACGCCTCGCCCAACTGATCCGAGTACAGGAACAGGAAGTGCGAACAAACAGCGATGTCGAATGACCGGTTCGGAAACGGCAGCGCCGGAAGCTCGCCCTCGACGTACCGCCCGGCGGCCTTGCCCTGATCGTAGTCCGCCAGAAACGCCTCCATTGCTGACTTGCGCAGGACCGCGAGCTCGTCGACGGACGTGATGCTCTCCCACACGAACTCGTCGGCGTTTCGACGCGTCTGGTCGAGGACCTCGTCGAATGTCGCCTCGATCCGCTGTCGAATCTGACTCGAGTCCGCTCCATACAGAGGATCGCATGACACGACAGTGGCGCCGCTGCGCGTAGCTTCGGCGTTGAAACCGGCTGGTCCGTCCGCGCATCCCAGGATGCGCGCTCCCAGATCGATCTCGGACAACGCAAACATGTGCCGGTATTCGTCGAACGATCGGCCCCACGGCACGACGCGATCGAGTGTGAACATCTTAGGCTCGAGTCGCAGGCTTGGACAGCACGGCCGCGTGCGAACCCGCCCTATCGTTTTCCGGAGCCTGGTTGTAGGCGTCCGACTTGCCTGGAGGGATGCTGAGGTACCTCCAGTTGTCGCCGCTCAACGATTTCGCGATGTACACGATCTGACCCACGTGGTAGCTGGCGTGCGCAAGCGAGCGCTGCAGCGCCTCGATGACTTCCAGCGGCTGACGACGAATGGTGACCGTACGGTGCAGCTGATCGTCTGTGAGAGCCGACAACGCGTCCAGCAGCACCTCCCATCCCTCGCTCCATTTCGCGAGCAGGACCGCCTTGGACAGCGTTCGAGGCTGGAACTCCTCTTCACGCTGCCGCCACGATTTCTCCCCATCAGCGGTCAGGAATTCCGTGAAACGTGAGCGGAAGTCTCCAGAGAGGTGCCAGCAGATGACGGCGATGGAGTTCCCGCCGTTCGGTCCCTCCGCCGACAGCTCGGCGTCGCTCAACTGATCGATCGCCGCCTCGGCGAGAGCCTTGTAGCGAAGATACTCGGCGCGAATGGAGTCAACGATGCTGATCATTTGATGCCCCGATCGAGGCGAGGGCGGACGGCTGGGGCGAGTGACGCGGCGATTGGCAGCCCGACGAACGGGCCGTGGCCGACCACCTGCACCCACCATCGGATGTTGAACGTCGGTGGCCGATGGACGATCAGTGGGATCACTGCCAGCGACATCGCTATCCAGACGAATGGTCCGTACACGGAGGCCGCCGTGACGACCCCGTACCTTCGCCCCAGCAATGTCCGGAGCCATGCCGAATTCATGGCGAGAACCAGAAACATCACGGACCATCCGAACGCCACACCGAAATGCATGAGGAGGCCGATCGCGGCCGTTCGCGTTCCGCCAGTCAGCGCTTCGGGGCCGATCAGCACACTCGCCACACCTTGAAAGAGACGCGTCACGGTCGAGTGATAGAACGCGACGCTCAAGACACTGGAGAACAATCCATCGGTGACGCCGGTCAGGAAACCGGCGCGGGCAAGCCGGGACAGGGTCTGACGTGTCACGACGTCTGCTTCGAATGCGGCTATCTGGTCACTACGCGCACTTCGACCGCGGTCAGCGCACGACCGGACCGACTGCAGGTGACGGTCACGCGATCGCCGGCCTTGATGACATCGGTCAGCTTTCGCCGACCGTACCGGTAGAGGAGGTCCGAGGCTCCCGCTCCCTTCCCGACAATACGGGTCGACGAGTCGGTACGGAGCACCACGACCTCGTGGTCACCCACCTCGAGCGCCAGAGACGACGCGGAGACCGCCTTCACCGCAGCGTTGATCGAGTAAAGCCTGGGACTTGTTCCATCGGTATCCTGCGCGCCGGCGATGGTTACGCCGATGGCCAACGAAACCGCGAGCCAAAGAGACAACACCCGCACCATGTTCCTTCTCCTCGCGATCCTGATACGGCAATGCGATTCTAACGGCATTCGGACGCCGCTGCTGCGTGCGCAAGGGACAGTTCCTGGCGCCGCTCGCTCACGCCGATTTGCGACCCCAGGCCTGAAAGAACAAGTGCGAAACGACCAGCGTACCGGGATTGTCGATGTGAAGGCGGAGCGCGGTCTTCAATTCAGCGAGCGGCCGCTCCTCGATCAGGCCCTGCTCCAGCAGTCGCTCGCTCAGGTTCTCGGCGAAGTCCAGCAGAATGCGACGGCGACCGTGCCCGGGTGGATACACGTGAATGAGCGGGTTGACGTGCACCTCCTCGAGCCCCGCGTCGCGAAGCAGACGAGGCAGGCGGCGACCGATAAACGGATCGATGCCGTTCTTCTCGGAATATGCTACGAACAGATCGATCAGCGTCGTCCACGCGTCGGAAGGAGGGTCGCACACATGTGCGATCCAGTCCGCCTCGTGAAACGCGACCCATCCTCCCGCTCTGACGAGTCCGACTGCCTCCGCGACGATCTGCTCCGGGTTGGGAACGTTGACCAGCACGAGACGCGCTGTGACGAAATCGAAGCTTCCGCGCGGGAGCTCGGTCGATCGAGCGTCCCTGCACAACACCTCGACGTTCGCCAAACCCCGCTCGCGGGTCATCTCGCGAGCGAGTTCGAAAGCATCCTGACTCCTTTCGACGCCAACGACGCTTCCCGAAGGCCCCACACGCTCGGCGAGCAGCTCGAGACAGCCATGTGGCCCGCAGCCGATCTCGACGACCCGGGCACCGGCGGTGACGCCGACCTGATCGAAGAGCCACCGACTCTCGTGCGCCAGCTGCTGCGCCTGCTGCTGTAAACGCTCTTGCTCTGCGCGCCGGTAACCCAGCACGTACTGGTCGGGTGCGCTCAAAGTGGCTACCTCTCGCGGTCATCTCCGCGGTATTCGCGTCAGCGACGCTTGAAGAACTGAACCGCGCGTTCATGTCGCTCGGCGGCGGCTCGGCTCGCGAACGTCCCGAGATTGCGCCGCCGGCCGGTTTTCGGATCCTTCTTCCGCGAATAGAGCCGATACTTGCCGGACGCGAGTCTGCGGATCATGATCCCATCTTGGCAACATCATTCACGCATCGACAGCAGTCGACGCACGCTGCCGACGACCTGTGGCCACACCTCGGACTGCGGATCGATGAAGACAAAGTGCGTGGCGTCAGGAAGCACCGTTGTCACCACGGTGTCGCCCGCACGCTTGGAGGCCGCCTCGTAGGGCGCGACGTGCGTAGCGAACATACGGCCCGCGAAGAAGGCCTGCGGAACACCGAGCGGCAAGCGTTCGATTGGGGAGCCGTCACGATAGCGTTCCGGCCGCTCCTCGGGTGAACCTCCGAGCAAGTCTGTGACCACCGGCGCGCCGCAGACGGGTTGCTGAAGAGGAATCGTCGCCTTGAGATCGGCTGGCCCATCCAGATCGACGACGCCCGCCAAACGGAGAGGGTTGCTGACGTACAGGTCGCTGGTGTTCGTCAGCTTTGGCCGCGCGGCCAACCACATTGCGAGATGTCCGCCCGCCGAGTGACCGATGGCAATGACTCGCGTCAGATCAAGCCGTCTCTCAGGTGCCAGCGTGCGGAGAAAATCGGCCGCGTTTCCCACATCTCGGAAGGTGCCGGGCCAGCCGCCGCCTTCGTTGCCGAGGCGTCGATATTCGATGTTCCACGTCGCAACGCCCGCATCGGTCAGCGCGGCGGACAGAGGCCGCATGTTGTCGAGCGCGACGGCATTCGGAGCCAGGTTTCCCAGCTTGGCCAGCCAGCAGCCACCGTGGACCACGACCGCAACCGGATGCGGACCCGGTGTCGACGGAACGCGCAATTCCCCGAACTGCAGCGGATCCGCTCCGTACGCGATGCGGTGGACACCCGGTGGCACCGGCGCGTTCGCCAGATCGAGCGGTCCTCGAGTCTGGGCGGCGACAACACCGGTGAACAACACGATGAACAGAACAACAACACGGCCTCTCATCGCGACCTCGATTCGGAGAGGAAGATCGGTCAGGCCACGCTACTGCGGCCGCTTGAACAACCCGCCGTAGACCGCCTTTCCAAGGACGTGTCCCTGCATCGCTTTCATGACGTTCGCCCGCGTCTCGAACGCGTCCGTCGTCGGCTGCACGTCAAGCTTGATATCGAGTGCGTAGATTTCGAACATGTAGTGATGCTGCGGACCGGTCGCCGGCGCGCCAGGTCCTCGATACATCGGGCCGGTCGCGCTGATCTGAAAGCTGCCGTCGGGCCGCTGCGAGCCTTTCGGAACACCCTCGGGCAAGCTCGTCGTACTCGCCGGAATGTTCCAGACGACCCAGTGCGCCTGATCGTCCGTAGTCTTGTTGCGTGCCACGTCCATATCGCGCATGTTGAGGACGAACGACTGTGTTCCGGCGGGGACATTGGCCCAGCTGAGGGCCGGCGACGTTCCCTCGCCAGTCGCGACGCCCGGGGCAGCCTGGCTGAAACGCACCGGGATTGGGCCGCCGTCCGGGAACCCGGACACTGTCAACGTCATCGCCGGGGCCGCGGGTGCGCCCGCACGCTGACCTCCACCTTGAGCGTAAATCGGGATTGCGATCAGCACTGCGCTTGCCACCACGAGCCATCGTCCTGCTTCCATGCTGGTCCTCCTGAATGTCGTGCGGAACAGTAACATAGCCGCGGCACATCCGAGGTGTGCGCTCGATAGACCGTCGGCCCTCACAGGAGAGGGCTCATGCGGAGACTCTTATGGCTCGGGAGCTGCCACCAATGAAGTACTCGCGACGCGACTTCCTGAGTGCCGCCGCGGCGGCGGGCATCGGCGGATCGATCGGCTGTTCCCGTCAGCCCGCGCCGGGCAACCGCCTCTCCGGCGCGCCGGGCGTGGAGCTGGGCGTGGACGACGTCGCGCTGCCGGACTACTCCCACGATCTCGAAAACTACCTGGTCCGCATCGCCAACGAGGCACGCGATCGCCGCAAGCAGGTGATCAATGCGATTTCCACGCGCCAGGAAATCGCCAGCCGTCAGAAGACGGTGACCGACACCGTCTGGCAGATGCTCGGCGGACCCTTCGAGAAGAATCCGCTCAATCCGCGCGTGACCGGCGTCGTCGAGCGTCCAGGCTATCGAATCGAGAAGGTGGCGTTTGAAAGTCGACCGCGCCTGTACGTGACCGCCAACCTCTACGTGCCCGCCGCGGCTGGCCGCCATCCGGCGATTCTGGGACCGCTCGGCCATTCGGTGAATGGCAAGGCCTGGCCGAGTTACCAGAAGCTGTTCTCGAACCTGGCGCGCAAGGGCTACGTGGTACTGGCCTTCGACCCCTTCGGACAGGGCGAGCGCATTGAGTACCCGGGAACGCGTCCCGGCGAGTCTGCCCTCGGACCTGGCGGAACCAT
>Ga0068863_100001996_pt1 | contig 20251 bp, 21 predicted proteins | sample KBSSwiS62_FD_66596 | JGI IMG/M metagenome (GOLD analysis project Ga0068863, IMG submission 66596) | Switchgrass rhizosphere microbial communities from Kellogg Biological Station, Michigan, USA - KBS Switchgrass S6-2 | ecosystem: Host-associated > Plants > Roots > Rhizosphere > Soil ...
TTCGCCTAGGAATGGGCCAGAGCCGCCGTCTCCGAACCCTTACGGACGGACGCGAATGATCGTCTTCCCCGGCCGCCGCTCGGTCGAGTTAAAGGCGGCGACCGCATCGTCGAGGCTCGCGACGGTGCCGATATTCGTCCGCAGCCGGCCATCGCGAACCCGCTGCACGATTTCGCCGAGCTGGGCGCGGTCGGACTCGACCACAAAGTCGATCGCGAGGCCATGTGCGGGCCGCGCTTCTGGCGGCGCAACGATCGTAACCAACGTTCCTCCTGCCCGGATCAGCTTTGCCGACCTTTTCTGCACGTCGCCTCCGATGACGTCGAAAACCAGGTCGACTTCGCCGACATCCTCGAGCGTGTCATGGTCAAGGTCGACGAACTCGTTCGCCCCAAAACCGAGGGCTGCCTCCCGGTCGGCGGCGCGGCCGGTGCCGATGACGTAGGCACCGAACTCGCGCGCGAGTTGCGTCACCATTGAGCCGACTGCGCCGGCTGCGCCGTGCGCAATGACGCTCTGCCCCGCCTGCAGGCGGCCGTGGTGGAACAGCCCTTGCCACGCGGACAGGCCCGAAACAGGAAGACTTGCGCCAACGGTGAAATCGACGTCGCCGGGCAGCGGCGCGAGGTTGCGGGCTTCGCTCGCCACATATTCCGCGAGTGTGCCGTCGCGATACCAATCCGTGAGGCCGAATACCCGCTGGCCGACGCTCAGCCCCGTCGCGCCATAGCCAAGCGCCGTGACAATGCCGGCGAACTCGTGTCCCGGAATCGTCGGTGCCCGATCACGGTCGAGGCGATCGGCCCATGTCGAAGTCCAGCTGAGTTCGGTTCCGACGAATCCTGACGCGTGAACCTGAACCACGACGTCGTTGATCGCTGCCTGCGGATCGGGCCGCTCGACCAGCTTCATCCCGGCCATTCCCGCGTCCTGGTCCGTCACCACTATAGCCTTCATCGTCGCCTCCTTGTTTCCAGCGCTCACGTGCACGGGCGCCGATCGCGAGAGCGTCCCGCCGTGGGAAGCGCGGCGGCGAAGCCGCGTTCCCTCATCCAACCGGCTCGTGACCGCCTTCGGTTACACCCGAGGCGAATTTCTCGATCCGAGGCTGCCGGCGGCCTCGACCATCTTATACCCGACGCCGAGATCATCCCCAGCGTCGACACCAGCGGGCTTCACTTCCGGTCGGGAAACACCAATTGAGCTTTTCCGGAATCCTTGACGAAAACGGCGAGCAACTTGGCGGGCTTCGCCTTGCTGGCATTGCGAGAGACACGGTGATGCGCCCCGGGAGCCTCAGACCAGCTCTCGCCCGCTCGGTAGACCCGAGGCCGTTGATCATCGACGGCGCTGACAACCGCGCCCGAAACCACGTAAGCGTAGATGAACGCCGAACGTGGATGCCTGTGCGACGGCGAGGCCGCACCCGGTGGGTAGACGACTTCGACCGCTAGAAGCGATTTTCCGGGGACATTGGGAAGTTCGCGCTCGAAAATGGGCGTGACGTTTTCCGTCACATTGGCTTCGGCCCGCATTCCGGAATGCTCTGCGCCATGTGCGAACAAGGACGTCGATGCGCCAGCAAACATGACGGCGGCGGTCGCGAAAGTGACCATCGAGAATGACGAGATTGCATGTTTCATGATGATGGCTCCAAATTTCGGGAACTATTGCTTGGCGGCTGCCGGGGGCACGCGAAAACTGATCGCCATGCGATTGTAGGCGTTCATCATCCCGATCGCGATCGTCAGGTCGGCGAGCTCCTTCTCGCCGAAAACGGCTGCCGCGGCTTCAAAATCCGCTTCCGGCACGTTGGTGTCCGCGACCCTCGTCACGGACTCCGCCCAGGCCAGCGCTGCGCGCTCGGTATCGTCGAACAGCTTGCCGGCTTCACGCCAGCTCGGAACCAGCACGAGTTTTTCGATGGCCATGCCGCCCTTCAAAAGGTCGCGCGAATGCATGCCGATGCAATAGGCGCAGCCATTGATCTGCGAGACACGAAGGAAGACGAGGTCGAGCAGATTCTTTGGAAGGCCGCACTGAAGGACGTAGCGATGGACGCCGCCAAGCGCCTTCATCCCCTCGGGCGATGCGGCGTTATAGTCCATGCGTAGCGACATTTGAGTTCTCCGTATTGGTCTTGGGACTTGAAGACGCGTGCCGTCCTAGCAGTTCAGGCCACCAGCGACTGGACGCCCTCGCTCTGCCTCAAATCCTCGACCAGCATCCCCGAAGCATGGCGCGCGAGCGCCTGCGTCGGGGCGTTCGTGTTACCGCTGGTGATGTGCGGCATGATCGAGGCGTCGATGACCCGCAGGCCATCGACCCCTTTGACCCTCAACCTTGCGTCGACCACAGCCCGGACGTCCTTGCCCATCCGGCAGGTTCCCACCGGGTGGAACATCGTCGTCACGGCGCTCTTGATCCAATCGCCGATCTCGGTGTCCGACTGGGCGTTTGGGCCTGGGTCGATCTCCTCCTCGATGACATCGACCAGCGAGGGTTGCGCCATGACCTCGCGGATCGCGCGCACCGATTCGATGGCAGCCTTGAGGTCCCTCTCGTCGCCGACAAAGTTCGGGTTGATGAGCGGCATCGACGTCGGGTCACTGTCGGCGAGCCGCACCCAGCCGCGGCTTTTCGGCTGAAGCACGACGACTTCGAAGGTGATGCCGGAGCGGTCGCCCGACGGGCTGATCCCATCTACCGCGATGATTGGCACGTGATAGCACTGGATCGTGGGTTCGGCGGCGAAGTCCGAGGGATTCCAGTGCGAAAGTGTCTCGATGCCATTGCCCGATGCCGGCCCATCCTTGGTCACGAAATATCGCAGGCCGGCCTTGACCGTGCCGAGCCCATGCGCAGCCGATTGATAACCGAGATCTCCCTTTACATAGGCACGGACCGGCACGATCGCGTGGTCATGGAGATTTTCGCCGACCTCGGGAGAATCGACGATCACCCCGATGCCATGCTGGCGTAGCTGTTCCGCCGGTCCGATGCCCGAGTGCATGAGAATCTTGGGGCTGTGGAGGGCACCCGCCGACAACACCACCTCGCCGGCCGCGATCGTCCGCGGGCTGTCGCCATTCAGTTCGACGCCGACGGCGCGATTGTTCTCGAAAAGAATCCGGGTGACCGTCTGCTCGATAAAGAGCGTCACGCGCCCGGAGGCGAGGTGCGGCCGCAGAAAGGCGTCGACCGCACTGCACCGGCGCTGGTGGCCGACGTTCGACTGCACCGGCGCGACGCCGATCTGGCTCCTGCCATTATAGTCGGGATTGTAGGGGAGCCCGTATTCCTGGAAGGCCTTGAGGCAATATTGGTTCAGCGGATTAATGCCCTTGGGCTGCTCGACGGCAAGGCCGCCATCGATGCCGTGGAATTCGTCGTGGAAAGTGTCGTTGCTTTCCTGCGCGATGAAAACGGGCAGGAGGTCTTCATAGGACCAGTTCCCGGTGTCACCGACCGCCTCCTGCCAGGTCGCGTAATCGCGCTTTTGGCCGCGGACGTAACATAATGCATTGATCGACGAGCCGCCGCCGAGCACTCTGCCCGAGGCGTACAGCCGCTTCGTGCCATGCTGGGGCACAGTCTCATAATCCCAGATATGGCGCTTGCTTGCGAGGATCTTCGCGAAGCCGGCCGGGATGTGGATGAACGGATCGCGATCCATCTCGCCCGCTTCGATCAGTGCGATCGACGCATCGCTGTGCTCGGCAAGATAGCTCGCGACGACACAGCCCGCCGAGCCCGCACCGACAATCACGACGTCATATGATTCTTTGGACATCCCGAAAGTTCCTCGCTCATGCCATTGATCCGCGGCGGCGGCACTACGGCGGCCGACCAGGATTGATGGGTGTTACACCGAGGAAGCACGGCGCAGGCTGCCAAGGCGTTACAACTTGGCCGGGCGGGTCCGCTATGGTATGGACTATGCCTTGTCGAGCGGATGGCGACGCATCGCCGCGCTTGAGCGCGCACCCCTAATGCAACCAGGGCATCCGTCGTGCACTCAAACCGTCGTGAAGAGCTAGTTTTCAGCATTCGAACAATGACTTAGAGGTGGTCGTCGGCAATACGCCCCGAGCGGGGTAAGGAATCACAAGAGATGGGAACAGCGACGGTCGACGCGCTCCTCGAAGCGATTTCGGTAGAGATTGAAGCCTTCGCGATCTGTGAGATCGGAGAGGGCGTTCGACTCATCATTCCTCCGGTCGAGATGATCGAGATCCATTATGTGCTTGAGGGAACGCTTCATCACACAGTCGACGAAAATGAGGCTCTCGTGGCCGGCCCCGGGGCGATGCTGATCGTACCCCCGGATCGGTTGCAGCATCTGGCGACGTCCGGCGAGTCCGTCACGAGCAGGGACTGCTACGATGTGTGCATCCCCGTTCGCGAGGGCATGCTCGTTGTCGACGCGACGGACGGCAAGGAACCGACCCTCCGTATCGCATGTGGCGCTGTAATGCCGAACCCGCTGGGGTCATTCGGGCCGCTGAAGAGCCTGACACGAGCGGTGGTCGAGGATCTCTCCGACTACCCGGTTGTCTCCGCAGCTTTCGCCACCCTGCTCGAGGAAATCAAAGCCCCCCAAGAGGGCACGAGGGCGATGATGAGCGCGCTGATGAAATCATGCCTAGTAGTGCTTCTGCGCCGGCATCTTGAAACGAGCCGGTCCGCGGGCACCGCGCCGGCGGTGTTTCAGGATGCTCGTCTCAGCCGGGCGATCACCTCGATTCTGAATCTTCCCGCTGCCCCCCATTGCGTCACCAGTTTGGCGAAAGAGGCCGGTATGAGCCGCTCCGCTTTCGCGCGTGAGTTCAAAACAGCGCTCAACATGACGCCGATGGAATTCGTCGCCCACGTCCGTCTGGACCTTGCGCACCGTTTTCTCGAGACGACGGGTATGGGGGTGGAAGGGATCGCCACGGCCGTGGGTTTCCACAGCCGTAGCCATTTCAGCCATCTCTTCCGCGAACATTATGGCATCGATCCGTCCACCTTCCGCCGCCGCGAGAAACTGTGATTGACGGGACATACGGCCTGGCCGGTCGAAATTGGCATCATAGAACAAGCGCCGTCAGGTCAACGGCCAGGGCCTGACCTGCTGATCGGCTAGCGCCGCCGCGATGAGGCGATCAGCATCCTCATGCCAGCGCTTCAACTTGCGGCGGGGCACGGTCGCGCCAAACCTTCGCGGAAACCCAGTCACCAAGATCGCGGGTGATGACGTAGAACGCCGGCGTGAACAGCAACCCGAACAGGGTCACACCGATCATGCCAAAGAACACCGCAACGCCGAGCGCCTGGCGCATCTCCGAGCCGGGGGCGTTGCCGATCACCAGCGGTAGCGTGCCAATGATGAAGGCCATCGATGTCATGAGGATTGGACGCATGCGGGTCGCGGCGGCGTGCTCAGCCGCCTCGCGGCGTTCCTGGCCAGCTTTCTCATTCTGCTTGGCGAACTCGACGATGAGAATCGCATTCTTGGCGGCCAGGCCGATCAGCACGACGAGTCCAATCTGCGTGAGGATGTTGTTGTCCAGCCGCATCACGTTGACCCCCAAGATCGCGGCGAGCAGGCACATCGGCACGATCAGGATGACGGCGAGCGGGAGCACCAGGCTCTCATATTGTGCCGCGAGCAGGAGGAAGACGAACACCACGGCAAGGCCGAACGCGACAACGCCGGTATTGCCAGCCCGCTTCTGCTGAAAGGCGAGCTCGGTCCAGTCGTACGAGAAGCCGCGTGGCAGGACCTGGGCTGCCAGGCGCTCCATCGACGCCAGTGACTGGCCGCTCGAATAGCCCTTGGCCGTATCGCCCTGAAGCTCGGCCGCAGGGTAGAGGTCGTACCGCACCACGCGGTAGGGCCCGCTGTCGTTCCGCAGACTCATGACCGAACCGAGCGGCACCATCGCGCCCGAGTCCGAGCGGGTACGCAGGCGCTCCACGTCCGAAATATTGTCGCGATACGGCGTATCGGCCTGCGCCGTGACGCGATACGTGCGCCCGAGGAAATTGAAGTCGTTGATGTAGGTCGAACCGAGATAGGTGCCGAGCGTCGCGAACAGGTTTTCGACCGGGACCCCGAGCCGTTCGGCGCGTTCGCGGTCGATGTCGGCGTAGAGCCGCGGCGTCTTCGTGCTGAAGGTCGTGAAGGCCCGCGTCAGCCCGGGCGTCTGGTTTGCCTGTGCCGCCATCCGGGATGCGACCGCCTCAAGCGCTTTGTACCCGGCGGCCGAGCGATCCTCGATGATCATCTTGTAGCCGCCGCTGGTGCCGATGCCGCGCACCGGTGGTGGCGCAATCACGAAAACGTCGCCGGCCGTGATCTGGGCGAGCCGACCCGACAGATCCTTGATCAGCTGCTCGGTTGAGCCGCGCTCGCCCTTGGGCATGAGATCCATGAACATCGTGCCGGCGTTGGGTGCGTTGGTGAAACTTGCGCCGTTCAGGCCAGCGAAGGCGAGCGTGCCTCTGATGCCGGGCGTCTTCAGGGCAATGCGCTGCGCTTCCCTGATCACTTCGGTCGTCCGCTGGAGCGATGCTCCCGGCGGCGTCTGGATCACGCCGATGAGATAACCCTGATCCTGCGCCGGGATGAAGCCCGTCGGCGTTTCAGCCAAGCGCCAGCCAGCAAGAACGATGAGGCAGCCATAGGCAATGCCGACAATCGCGAGCGAACGCACCGCCCGCGCCGTGTAGGCGCCGTAGCTCCGCGAGAGCTGGTCGAAGCGATGATTGAACCCTCGGGCGAAACGTTGTGGCAGGCCGGCCCAACCGGCCTTCGTCTCGCGCTCGGCCTTGGGCTTCAGCACGATCGCAGCGAGGGCCGGCGACAGGGTCAACGAAACGAAGGCGGAAAAAGCGGTCGCGCTCATGATGGTCAGCGCAAACTGTTTGTAGAACTGGCCAGAGATGCCCGGGATGAAACTGGTCGGCAGGAAAACGCCCATCAGCACCAGCGCGATCGCAATCAGTGCGCCCGACACCTCGTCCATCGTCTTGTGGGCGGCCTGACGCGGGCTAAGGCCCTCGTGCTCCATCAGCCGTTCAATGTTCTCGACCACCACGATCGCGTCGTCGACGACGATCCCGATCGCGAGCACCATACCGAACAGCGACAGGTTGTTGAGCGAATAGCCGAACGCCGCGAGCACCGCGAACGAACCGACCAGCGAGACCGGGATCGCGATGATCGGAATGAGCGCCGCCCGCCAGCTCTGCAGGAACAGGAGGACGACCAGCGCGACGAGGACCACCGCCTCGAGCAAGGTGTGTTCTACCGCCGCGATCGACGCGGCGATATATTCCGTCGGGTTGTAGGGAATCTGATAGGCCATACCCGGCGGAAAGCTGCGCGCCGCCATATCGAGCTCGCGCTCGACGGCCCGGGCCGTGCCGAGCGCATTCGAGCCCGGTAGCTGCGTAATCTGCAGGGCTATCGTCGATTGGCCCGAGCGAAAGGCGTTGATGCTGTAGTCCTGCGCGCCGAGTTCGATGCGCGCGACGTCGCGCAGATGGATGATCCGTCCGGGCGAGGGTCGAGCAACGATGATGTCGCCGAACTCTTGCGGAGTGGTCAGTCGTCCCCTGGCCTGGACGCTCAGCTCGAACGCGGTGCCGCCGCGGTTGAAGGGCGGCTGACCGACGCTGCCGCCGGCGACCTGGGTATTCTGCGCGCGCACCGCCGCAATGATCTCGTCGACCGTCAGATTGAGCGTTTCGGCGCGGTCCGGATCGATCCAGATGCGCATGGCGTAATCACGCCCGCCGAACAGTCGCACGCCCCCCACACCTGGAACGCGATTGAGACGATCGATGATCTGCAGGGTCGCATAGTTCGAGAGATATTTCTCATCGAGCGTGTGATCGGGTGATACCAATGTCACGGCCATGAGCAGGTCGGGCGAGTTCTTGCGGACGGTGACGCCGATCAATCGCACTTGTTCGGGAAGGCGCGGCTCGGCCGTGGCGACGCGATTCTGGACGAGCACCTGCGCCTGGTTGACGTCGGTGCCTTGCGCGAAGGTGACGGTGATCGAGACGTTACCGTCGCCGGTGGAGGACGAGGACATGTAAATCATGTGCTCGACGCCGTTGATCGATTCCTCGAGCGGCGTCGCGACCGTCTGGGCAAGCGTCTCCGCCGACGCGCCGGGATAGGAAGCGGACACGACGACCGTCGGCGGCGCGATCTCCGGATATTGCGCGACGGGCAGCGTCGGATAGGCGATCGCGCCGGCAATCACGATCAACACCGACAGCACGACCGCAAAGATCGGCCGCTCGATGAAGAAGTGCGGAAAGCGCATGCTTATCGCTCCATGGCGGCGGCGGCTTGCGGGGCTTGGAGCTGCGATGAATCCGGCGCGTCGTCCTTCGCTCGCGGCCGGACCTGAACCAACTTCACGCGCACCTTTGTGCCCGGCTGCAGGCGGGCGAGACCGTCGAGCACGACCTGGTCGCGCGGTTGCAGGCCGGTCTTCACCACGCGCAGCCCTTCGACCAGCGGCCCGGTCTCGATGTTGCGCGTGGCGAGCTTGCCGTCCTTGCCGGTGACGTAAACGAGGCGGCGCGTCTGGTCGGTCACGATCGCCTCGTCCGGGATCAGGAGAGCGTGATAGGTGCCCGAGCCCAGCAGACGGGCACGTCCGAACAGGCCCGGCACAAGAAAGCCATTCGGATTCGCGACGACGGCATGGGCGCGGATCGTTCCCGAACCCGTATCGATCGCGTTGTCGACGAAGGCCATGCGGCCGCGCCAGCGGTAGTCTGGCTCGTCGGCGAGTTGGATAACGACCGGGTTGTGAGCATAGCGCGAGGACTGCCGCTGGCCGGTTTCGGCGAGGCGGCTGTACTTGAGATAGAAGCTCTCGGCGCCGTCGAAGCTGAACCAGATGGGGTCGATCATGACGACCCGGGTCAACAGCGTCTGACCGGCGATGACATTGTCGCCGAGCGAAACGCGCTTGTCCGAAACCTGCCCGGCGATCGGCGAGCGCACGACGGTGAACTCAAGGTCGAGTGCCCGCTGGCGCGCCGCGGCACGGGCAGCATCGAGCTGGGCGAGTGCAGTTCCCTGGGCAGCCTGCTTCTGGTCATATTGCGTGCGGCTGAGAAAGCCGACCCGGACCAGCGCACCCGCCCTCGCAAATTCGGCTCGGGCATTGGCCAAAGTCGCCGCCGCGCTGGCCTCATCGGCGCGGGCCTGAGCCAGCGCCGCGGCAAAGGGCCGCGGATCGAGCTCGAACAGGAACTGGCCCTTGCTGACCTTGAGACCGTCGCGGAACCCGATGCGGACGATCTGCCCAGAGACCCGCGGGCGGACGTCGACATCCTGGATCGCCTCGAACCTGCCGACATAGTCATCCCAGTCGACGACATTGCGCTGGAGCGGATAGCCCGCCGAGACGAGGGGCGCCGGCGGAGCCGGCGGAGGCGCGTCGCTGCACGCCGCCAGGAGGGCCGCGAACGCTGCTCCGAACATCATTTGTTTCACGCGTTGATTGCCCATGATGTCCTCTGTTGAAAATCAGCGGCATCAGAGCGTGTCTGTCGACGCTGCCGACTCCGCGGAGCCGAAGCCTGTTGATCTGCGACTCGCTGCGGTGGGCGATTTGGTTACGGCTCGGAGGGCCGCGACAGCATCGATCGGAGCGCCCGGCCGGGATACACACGCGTCCTGTAACCCACGCAAATTCGCCAACGAGCTAAAGCCGGCATCTGGCTCTGCCAGCAGGCTCCCGAGATCACTCTAAAGGAGAGAAACCGCCATGGTCCGAAATAAGAAAATCGTTGCGCGCGCTTCACTTGCACTGCTGCCCCTTCTTTTGACCACTCCCGCGCCCGCGAGGGATTCCAAGGCAACCGCCCAAGCGGTCGAGCTGGTGGATTACAGGTTCCAGCCCGGCGCGATCCGCCTGGCGGCGGCGAAGCCGGTGATCCTTCGGCTCACCAATTCGGCGCAACAGCCGCACGAGTTCGCAGCACCCGAGTTCTTCGCCGCCGCAACGATCGGGCCGTCGGATGCGAAGTTGGTCAACAAGGAGGGCGAAGCCGAGGTTGCTCCCGGTCGGCATGTGGACATCGCGCTGGTGCCGAAGGCTGGCACATATCACTTGCAATGCAACAAGCCCGGCCACGCCGCTCTCGGAATGAAGGGCACGATCATCGTCGAGTGACGGCTTCGCGACATTGCTCCCCGGGAGTGTTGAGCGATGGCGCTGACTGGGCGCATCTCGCGCTTTATTCGTTTGTTACGGAAGAGAACCGATGAACACCACGCATGTAGACGAGTATTTCAAGGCTCTGAGCAACAGGGACAAGCTCGGCATTGTCGCGCATTTTTCCGACGACATCGTTCTTCTGGGACCCCTGTATGACGAGCCAATTGAGGGCAGGGACGCTGTCGTCACAATCCTGTCCGGGTTTATCGAAACGATCGATAAGCTTGAGGTCGACCTCGCAATTCGATCGGGATCGGACGTCGCGGTATTCTTCACCTTCATGCGTGACGGGATTACCGTCAAAGGGAATGAGCGCCTGCGCGTTAATGAGAACGGCCTCATCGACCGCATCGAAGTCGCGTGGCGGCCGCTTCCGGCCGCAGTGCAGATCCAGGAAATTTTCGCGGCCAGGATGGGCTTCCCGGCGATGCATCTCGTTTCCGATTAACCGCGACGTGAATTAGGCCGCCCACGGCGCGGACTGGGCGCGCATCTCGCGCTTTATTCGTTTGTTACAAGGAAAACCTCATGGTTCAGGCGCGGTGGAATGGCGTGACAATCGCCGATAGCGACGAGACAGTCGTCATCGAGGGCAATCACTATTTCCCGCCGGATGCGGTCGACTGGAATCTCCTTGAATCGACGACGGAGACGACTGTCTGCCCCTGGAAGGGGGCCGCGCGTTACTTCACCATCGCCGTCAATGGCGCGCTCAACCCGAATGCCGCCTGGACCTATCCTGACCCGACTCCCGAAGCCGAACACGTTCGCGATTACGTAGCTTTCTGGAGGGGCGTGGAAGTCGGATAGCCGTCTCGGAGAATTCGGGCAGGCCCGAAATCTCCGATCCGTGAATGCGGGCAAACTTGCGACCCGACGGCGCCTATCGCACCGCGGTGCCTTGATTATTGTCGATAATGTACCGCCAGATCCCGTCCGCGCCTCGCCGCATGATGTCGCTCGCCGTGCCATGAACATGCACGAGCTTGCCGTCAGCATCCGTTCCATGAATGGACCAGTCCAGAATGATCTGGGCGGTGTCGCCCCCGACGAACACATGGCGAACGTTGGCTTTGAGCGGCACGCCGAGGTTCATGTCTCGCTGGAACAGGGCGGCGAATTCGCTTCGATCGGTGATGGTTCGTCCGTCGTTGGCGACGAACACGGCTTCCGGCGCATACAATTCCATCATCGCATCGAGGTTTCTGGCGTTAAATCGCTCGACGAGTGATGGGATAACGTCTTCGGGTTTCGTCGGAAGCGGAAAGGACTCGGACATCAAGGGGCTCCAATTCATGTTTGTTGAGCCGCGGTGCGGCAATCATGCACACGCAGTGGATTGCGCGGTGGTTACATGCGCGAGCCGAGGCGTCGCCTGATCGCGAGGCTCCACCGAACGACTCCATGAAAGGCGCCCCTTGCCCGGCCTGTAACCCGGCTCGGCGATCTACCGAGCTATGCATTGCCCCTCATTGGCGATCTCAAGTCGCGCTGGGCCGCCCGTGGTCGAAAAGGACCTTCGGGCCTTGCAAGCCGACCTCGCGCTCGTTGACCACGATGAGGAGCGCATCGACCAGTTTCTGGACTCCGAGACGAAAGGACTTCTGCAATGATTTATGTTTGGCAAGCGAGTCTTCGGGCAAACGACTACGAAGCGGCAAGAATTGTGCCGCCAGCTAGTGTTGGAGAGACCGGCTGGGACATCCTGCTAGCACTTCACTCGGATCCTAATTGCGGACTTAGTCTTCGAAAGCTCGCCTCAGTCGTGAGCGTCCCCAGCGCGGCGATGAACCGCTGGCTGGCTGCGCTTGACGAGCGTGAGCTCATCGCTCGCGCGCAACCTTTGTCCACAAGCGAACCGCTCGCGGCGCTAACCGACAAGGGCCGCGAACTGCTCGATCGTTATTTCTCGGCAACCAACGGTCTCCAGGTTGGCGCTCACCTCTAAAAGCCATTGCCCCGGGCAGGCGAAATCAATCGCGACGCGAAACGGCGAAACGAGCCTTATCGAGAACAACCACAAACATGCACCGGACCAGGTGCGGCTGATGCTGCAGGCCGCTCGCGGAACGAGCCGCACAAATAGGCGCAAGCGAGATCATACAAGGATTGAAGGTCAAGATGGACAAGGAACGAGTGAAGCGCACGATGCTCGAGCTCGAGCAGCAGCAGTTTGAGACGTCGAAGGATGCCTATCTTGACTACGTCAGTTCCACCCGGCTTGATCGAACCGATCCGATCGAAAATGACGAGCTCGCCCAGGCCGCTTTCGCGCGCGATCTGTCCGAAGCTTTTGATGAGCCGGTGCATGCCCATGCGCAGAAGATCGCAAAGCTTCAGCGGATCGATTTCGGACCCAAGTCGGTCGTTGAGGAAGGAGCGATTATCAAGGTCGCTGGACGCCAGTTCGTCGTGGCTGTCGCGACCGACCGCTTCACCTGCGATGGCAGCGAACTGATGGGCATTTCCGCTGCGGCGCCGCTCTACGTCGCGATCGAGGGCAAGCATGCGGGCGACACATGCAACTTCAACGGCCGCGAGATTAAGATCGAAGCCGTAATTTGATAACGTAGAAAATGAGCCGGCGCATGTCGGGCAACGCCGCATCCGGCGCCGCTCATTCCCTACACTTGCCACGTCAGCGCGAAGGATTCGGGCACGCCGCCGCGATATTCGATCGGGCTGGCGGCCGCGGGCTTGGGCAGGCGTACGATCTGGCGCACCATCTCCGCGATCATCGGCTTGGCGATCGATGCCGGCGGAATCGCTGCGAATCGATCCCGCCAACTCTCCGAGCGATAAAGACGTTTGCATGGTCGACCGGATCGATGCGGGTGAAATTCGTGCCCAACGTCCTTCTGTCGTCGTACTTGCTGGGAGGGACACTTCAATCTGCTAATTGGGCAGAAGCGGGACGGTGTCGGCACTGTCGAACGGGAAGAAGATCTGTTCCCACTTTCCCGGAATGAAGAAGCGCGGGATCACCTGCTCGTCGCGCGCGGCCACGGTCAGCCGGGCCTGGCGATAGACGAACAGCTCAACCAGATCCCACATCTCCCCGTCCGGACCCTTCTCATATTCGATGGACCAGCGTGCCTCCCACCGTGGATCATCCGAGATCGATCGCGTCCGAGAAGTTGATTGCACCGTTCGCGGAGGCGCCGCCTTCCCGAACTTTGGGTCCAGCGCGAGAACCTGGTCGACGATGATCTTGGCGCGAGCAGTTTTGTCCACAGACACAATCCTTGAAACGTAGAGGGGGGAAGATGCCGCAGCTTGCGCGCGGCGAGAGGCGTCGAGTTTTTCGACGCCGAGTTCGACGACCGAGGTTCACCTCTTCGTCCGCCGATGAGTATACCTCAGGTAAGTATTCGTGTCAAGGAACACTGATCTATACTTCGTAGATTCTCCGGTTATGTTGCGCGAATCGCACATATTGGAGTTTTTACTCGGTCATGGACTCAACCGCAAAATGGGGATCCGGACGTCGATGGCCCGGCTTGCGAACGCCGTCTCATGAAATCAGCGATCTCTTAGCCTGGCTTGGCGCGGCCTTCTCCGGTCAGCATAAGCAACTGAAAAGTCGACGTTTCAGTTCACCAAACGAGCGACGCTCAATTCCATCTCATAATCCAGATCGCGGTCATCTCAGGTTTTCGCGCTTCGCGTGGCCACGGGCTCCGCCCCGACCCTATTTTCCGACGTGTCTTGATCATCTGAAGTAAAAACAAGTTCGTTAAGGTTAATACCTTAGTCAAATCCAAGAATGGGAAAGTATAAAGGATGGATAGAATTGACTATGCCACAAATTCCCTTACCGGAGCCGGCATCGCCAACTTCATGGGAGAGACAATGATCAACGTGAGCCTGAGATCGCCTGTCACGCAGGTGCCGATCGAGTGGGTGGCAATGCCATCGCCCAAAGCCAACCGTCCTTGGACGCCTCGTCCAGGCGGCAAGGCGAAGATGTTGGATGACACCGAGTTCAACCGTGTCCTGCGCTACATCGAGCGCCGTCGCGTCTCGCGCGAGGCGGATCGGCTCAAGGTCTATCTGTCATTCGGGGCCGGGCTGCGCTCGTGCGAGATCTCGGGCCTTCGGCTCGGAGACGTCATCAATGCCGACGGCTCCACGGCCGATATCATCCAGGTCCGTGCCGGCGCGACCAAGGGAGGGCGGGGCCGGGAAATCCCAATGCACCCGGATGTCAAAAGGGCGGTCGACGATTTCCGGCTGAAGTACCCGCGGGCGGAGTGGTTGGCAGTCTCGGACCGCTATGGCACCGGTTACGCCAAGCACCAGGACGCCAACGCCGTCTCGGTCTGGTTCCACTGGCTCTACCGGCAGTGTGGCCTGGAGCATTGTTCAAGCCACTCAGGGCGCCGCACGTTCATCACCAAGCTTGCGCGCAATCTTGGGCCGAGCACTTCGCTTCGTGACGTCCAACGGCTCGCCGGTCACGTCCGGCTCGACACGACGGAAACCTACATCGAATGCTCGCCGGATGTCGTCGATCTCGTCAACTCGATCGGCTTGGCTTCCGAGCCAAGCGAGGGGGCGCGTAACGCATGACGCTCTCGCCCTTCTCACTGTTCATGGAGGCTACCAATGCCACCGTAGTCGAGCATTTCGAAGTGCCCCTCAGGGCCGAGCGCCTAAGCGCTCCGCCGAAGGAGTTTGCCAGTGGGCCTCCCAATGAGTGGCTCCGGGCAATGATGGGTGGAGCCGAGCAACCTCGGCTCCACCAATCCATCGGTCTCCGGATGAACCCGGTCTCCGACGAGTACCGGAGCGTGGAAGCATGAATGCCGAGCTCGCGAACCTCGTGAACCGGAGCGCCAGTCAAGTAGCCAGTCGTCGGGTTCCACGCGGTCAGCAGTCCTGGTCGGGCGCGTCCATTATGGGCGGCAGGATCACTATCGTGACCATCGTTCGAAATGAGGATGGCTTGTGGTCCATGGACGATTCCAAGTCGGCGGAATTCCCGCGGGTGGAGCGGGATCAAGCTTCGATCCGGCGGCTGCATGCCGCTTTGAGTTATCACTTTTCACGAACCGGTATCACGGAGTTACACCTAAGACTGGGAGCCGGAGCCGGTCCCCACAACGCCAAGGCCGAAGTACATATCTGCGAATGTGCTCTCGCGCTCATACCAGGCGTTCATGTTCTCCACGTGTCTCCTCAAACTTTGACGCCGTGGTTGCGCGCCAAGCACCAGGTGATCAGCTGTCAGATGGTTGAGCGATCACGGCAGTTCGCTCTCAGCGCGGCGCAATATGCTGCGGAGCGCGCGCTCGCTTGCTTCGATACGCCGGCACCGGAAAACCGCCAGAATTCCCGGCGCAGAGCCGCAATCAGGGCCAGAATCGGACTCGGTCCGCACCTAACCGTGTCTTGATATAGTGCAACAGTTGCACTACATGTGTCGCCGATGGTGACCATGCACCGTCCACTGAACGTCAACTGGAAGGTCGCCGTTTATGGCGCCGATGGACCGCACGCCGTGACGCAGCATTATCATGTCGAAGGACCGGATTTTCGCCGCTCCGTCGACATCACGACGGGCGAACTCATCATCGGCGCTCGCGACCTGCTGCTCGAGAGGTACAAGGAGTTGAACGCATGAATGAGAAGCTGCGGCAGATTGAGGGCGTCAGGGCCCAGGCCCCCACTTCGCTCGAGTTGCGCTGGTCCGATGGGGAGACTGTGGTCGTGGACCTGGCGCCCCTGTTTAAGCAGCGCGCATTCAGGTCACTTGCGGATCCAAAACTCCTCAAGACAGCAACCCTCGGTGATTGGGGCCACTCGGTTGCCTGGAATGATGGCACTGAGATCGGCGCCGATCGGCTCTGGCTTGAAACACTGTCGGCGACCGGTCGAACGGACGTACGAGAGTTTTTCGAGTGGCGCAGGCGAAATGGCCTGTCGCTTTCGAAGGCGGCGGACGCCTTGCATCTCTCCCGTAGGATGGTCGCTTATTATTCCAGCGGTGACCGCGAGGTCCCGGCATATATCCTTCTCGCCTGCCATGGCTGGGAGAACCTTCAAAAGAAGACTCAGACGGGCCGTGGTACTGCGCACGAGCGAGAGCTCGCTGAATTAGTCGCTTAGTTCATTCGACTGGATCAATGTTGGGCGCCAACGCTCGATCTGTCGGCCTACCTTTTGACTCCGAGCGAAGGCTGACCTGATGTTCCTCACTAAGGCCGAATGGGTAGGGCGATGAAAAAGTGGCATTATCCGATCTTGTTCATAGCTATCGTCGCCGCTGTGGCGATAGGTGTGAATTTTGGCGCACTCTATGATTCAGCCATGCTGAGTATGACGGGGGATTGCCGATATTGGCACGCAAGCGGATCGGCCGATGTCTCGAATTCGGAAGCTAGAGAACGAATGTCGACCCAAGAGCTGACTTGCGCGCTTAAGGGCTACGCGGAAGGTATGAGGCGCCAAAACGACGCACACTAAGTGATCTTTATTCGGCGCGAACGCCGTTCGGTCGGATTGCCATTCGGGCCTGATGGAAGGCTTCCGACGTTCCCCACTAAGGTACTGAGCAGACCAACTTACTGATGATGAAAGCCTTCTTTGGCGGTCAGGCGGTTGTTTTTGGAGGCGCGCGGAAATACTCCTGCTCTGGGAGGGGCGCGTCTTGGCTCAGAGTTTCTACGACAGGCCGATTCTCAATTCGCCGTATGAGGAGCCGAAACTCCATCACGCGCTGGACGAGGAGGGGCAGCCCCTAGAACAGCCGGCGATCGTGGGGCGGCGGCCATGCGACTTCGTCACGCCCGTCCCGAAACCGAAGAAGAGGTCCGCGAAGGCCGCTCAGGCAGCGATAGTGTTCGAGGATGAGCTCGGGCTCAGCGCCGAAGAGCAGGAATACAACCCCAAGCCGATCATCAACGAGATTCGGTCACACGTTGCGACATGGCGGTCCCTCCCCAGCGACCGCGATTGGGGCGTAACCCCAGCGACCGCGAAGCTGCTGCATCACTGGCGCAGGACAGAGGTTGAAGGACTGCGCCCGTTCTTCTGTCAGGTAGAAGCAGTTGAGACGGTAATCTGGCTCACCGAGGTCGCGTCACAGCGGAAGCAGTATTCCCACCTGTGGGAGCATGTCCGCGCTGCGAACAAGCAGTCTAGCCCCGATCTGCTCCGGATCGCCATGAAAATGGCCACGGGCAGCGGCAAGACGACGGTGATGGCGATGCTGATCGCGTGGCAGGCCGTGAATGCTGTCCGTTCGCCGACCAGCTCCCACTTCAGCCGCGGATTCCTGATCGTAACCCCGGGGATCACGATCAAGGACCGTCTTCGCGTCCTGCTCCCCGACGACCCTGACAACTATTACGAACATCGCGATCTCGTCCCACAGGACATGCTAGGCGAAATCCGCAAAGCGAAAGTCGTCATCACCAATTATCACGCTTTCAAGCGGCGTGAGACGATGGACCTGAGCAAGGTCGGCAAAAGCCTTCTCCAAGGCCGTGGTGAAGCGCCCACGACAACCCAGACGGAAGGTCAGATGCTTCAGGATGCGTGTGGCGACCTGCTGGGAATAAAGAACGTCGTGGTGATCAATGACGAGGCGCATCACTGCTACGAAGAGCGTCCCCAGGGCAGCGTCGAAGAGATCACGGATTCAGACACGAAAGCCGAAGCGAAGGAGAATAAGGAGGCGGCTCGCCTTTGGATCAATGGCATTAAGGCATTGAAGCGGAAGGTTGGCGTCCGTGCGGTTTACGATCTCTCCGCGACGCCATTCTTCCTGGCCGGTTCAGGCTACGTCGAAGGGACGCTTTTCCCCTGGGTGATCAGCGATTTCAGCCTGATGGACGCGATCGAATGCGGGATTGTGAAGCTCCCTCGCGTGCCGGTCGCCGACAACCTCCCGATCGACGACATGCCGATCTACCGGAAGTTGTGGGAACACATCGGCAAGGAGATGCCCAAGAAGGGCGCAAAGAAGTCGGACGAGCTGGATCCCCGCAAGCTCCCGACCGAACTGCTGACGGCGCTAGACGCCCTATACAACCACTATGTGAAGGTGGACGAGGCATGGAGGCAGGCGGGCATCAAGGCGCCTCCCGTCTTCATCGTGGTGTGCAACAACACGTCCACGTCCAAACTGCTCTACGAATATATCTCTGGATGGGATCGCCCCAATGACGACGGTGAGATGGTCAACGAAAGTCGCGGCCACCTACCGTTGTTTCGGAACTACGACGAGCACGGAAACCGGATCAGCCGCCCCCCGACCCTGTTGATCGACAGCGCGCAGCTCGAAAGCGGCGATGCGCTCGATCCGGAGTTCCGCAAGATGGCGGCACCGGAGATCGAGCAATTCCGTCGCGAACGGCAGGAGCGAACAGGACGCATCGAAAGCGCCGAGGACATCGACGACGCTGAATTGCTCCGCGAGGTCATGAACACGGTCGGCCGGCCAAATCGCCTCGGTGAGAGCGTCCGCTGCGTTGTGTCAGTGTCAATGCTGACGGAGGGCTGGGACGCCAACACCGTCACTCACATCCTCGGCGTCCGCGCCTTTGGAACGCAACTCCTCTGCGAACAGGTCGTCGGACGTGGTTTAAGGCGGCAATCTTACGACCTTAACAGCGAAGGATTGTTCGACGTTGAATATGCCGACGTGCTCGGCATTCCGTTTGATTTCACTGCTAAGCCGGTGGTGGTGAAACCGACAGTTCCTAAGGTCACGACGCGGGTCCACGCAGTCAAAGAGAGGGTTGCTGCAAAGCCGGAGCTAGAGATCGAGTTCCCGCGCGTCGAAGGCTATCGCGTCGACCTGCCGGAGGAGCGGATCACCGCGAACTTCACTGCCGACAGCCGTTTGACGATCGATCCTTCAATGATCGGTCCGTCTCGCGTCACGATGGCAGGAATCGTCGGGGCGACCGAGGAGCTGAGAGCCCAAGGGGTTGGCGATCAAAGACCGAGCGCAGTCGCCTACAATCTGGCAGCTCACGTCCTGAAGCGCTTCGCTGGGGATGACGGAACTTTGCCTGTCCACCTATTCGGGCAGGTCCGGAGGGTGGTTCGGGAATGGCTCGACGGCGGATACCTTGTGCTGAAGGCCGTCCCGATCGGCGCACTCGAATATCTCGAAATCAAAGACATGGCGGCGGAGCTAATCTTCCTCGCCTGCCAGCGGTTCGAGCACGGGGAAAACCGGATCAAGGCGATCTTAAATCCCTACAACCAGATGGGCAGCTCGCGGTTCGTGAACTTCACGACGACCAAGGACGTGTTCGAAACCAACTCCAAGCGATCCCATGTGAGCCACGTCGTCTGCGACAGCGACTGGGAGGCCGAGCTGGCGCGAGTGATGGAACATCATCCAAGCGTCATCGGCTACGTGAAGAACCAAGGGCTCGGCTTCGAAGTGCCCTATCGCGACGGCTCGACCCCCCGCCGATATATTCCCGACTTCATCGTTCGGCTCGATGTGGGAACGGGCGAGCCGCTCAACCTCATTCTGGAAACAAAGGGTTATCGCAAAGGCGATGCCCAGCTGAAAGCAGAGACCATGAAGACGATGTGGGTGCCGGGGGTAAACAACCTCGGCACGTTTGGAACCTGGGCGTTTGAAGAGTTCACCGATGTGTTCGCGATCGAGAGCGATTTCGAGGCTCTGGTCGACGGCTTCAGCGTGAAGGTGGCTGCCTGATGGCACGCGCCCCGTCCCGTCCGAAATCCATCGCAACGCTTAATCACGAAGCCGACACCCGTCCGAACATCCCGACCGCGGAGATGGCCGATCTCGCGGCGATGCAGGAGGAAATGCAGCCGCTTGCGCCCGTCCATTACGAGCGGGCGCGACCGCTAGAGGAAGGCGAAGAGCGCGACCGCGATCCAGACCTTGATCCGCAGATCGTCTGGAACGGCGTTAAGATTACCCTGACAAAGGATCGCATCGAGCAACTTCAACAAACCGGCTCAATCGAAATAGGCGACGCCCAACTTGTCTGGCGCGGCAAGGATCGGCAGGA
>Ga0068863_100002000_pt1 | contig 20227 bp, 13 predicted proteins | sample KBSSwiS62_FD_66596 | JGI IMG/M metagenome (GOLD analysis project Ga0068863, IMG submission 66596) | Switchgrass rhizosphere microbial communities from Kellogg Biological Station, Michigan, USA - KBS Switchgrass S6-2 | ecosystem: Host-associated > Plants > Roots > Rhizosphere > Soil ...
GTCTGGCCGGAAAGAATGCGGCCGGAGGCGTCGGTGACGGTGCCGGAGATGATCACCAGCAGCCGTTCGCCGGTCTCTTCCATCAGTTCGTCGAGCGCGAAGATCGCGGCCTTCACGTTCAAAGTGTCGAAGATGGTTTCGACGAGGAAGAGGTCGCAGCCGCCTTCGAGCAGGCCGCTCGCCTGGTCGTGGTACGCCTGGCGCAGCTCTTCGAACGTGACGTTGCGCGCCGCCGGGTCGTTCACGTCCGGGCTGATGCTCGCGGTACGCGGCGTGGGGCCCAGCGCGCCGGCGACGAAGCGCGGCTTGTCGGCGCTGGTGAATTTGTCGCACGCCTCGCGCGCGATCCGTGCGGCCGCGACGTTCAACTCGCGTGCACAGGCGCCGAGTCCGTAATCGTCCTGCGCCACCGCGGTCGCGCCGAAGGTGTTGGTCTCGATGATGTCCGCGCCTGCGGCGAGATACTGCTCATGGATCTCGCGGATGACATCGGGCCGGGTGAGCTGCAGCAGGTCGTTGTTGCCCTTCAGGTCCTTCGGATGGTCCTTGAATCGCTCGCCGCGAAAGTCGGCCTCGGTCAGCTTGTAGCGCTGAATCATCGTGCCCATCGCGCCATCGAGGATGGCGATGCGTTGGGCAAGGACGGCCGGCAACTGCTGGCCGCGCGTGTAGGGCGAGGTGTTCATCCGACTATTGTAGAAACTGCGGTAGCGGCCGGGGTTGCCGATCACGCGACAACCACTCGGATCAGTGCAGGAATCCCATTCCGCGCTGCTGCCGCACCTCTGGCTTGACGCGGTGCTCGGCTTCGAGCTGCGACAGGAACTCGTCGGGCTCGAAGGCTACGCCCAGCACGTCGGTCTGGCGCTTCACCGATGCGAAGTCGCCGGGCGCGAGCGCGCTGAGCTGCGCGAGCCGGCTGCGATGCTCGGCGGTCAGGCGATCAGCGTCGCCGTCCAGCGCTTCTGCAATGAACATGCGCTCGCGCTGCGGCCCGGTCAACGGCTTGAACTGCACCTTGAACGTGAAGCGGCGCAGTGCCGCCTCGTCCAGCTCCTGGAACAGGTTCGTCGTGCAGATGAACACGCCGGCGTAGCGCTCCATGCCCTGCAGCATCTCGTTGACTTCGCTGACCTCGTAGTTGCGCTCCGCCATTCTTCGGCTGCGCAGGAAGCTGTCGGCCTCGTCGAGCAGCAGCACCGCGCCTTCGGTCTGTGCTTCCTCGAACATCTTGGCCATGTTCTGCTCGGTCTCGCCGACGTACTTGCTCATGATGTCGCTGGCCTGGCGAATCATCAACGGCCGGTCGAGTGCCTTCGCGATGTGCTCGGCCAGCGCCGTCTTGCCGGTGCCCGGCGGCCCGTAGAAGCACAGCGTGCCGTAGCTCTTGCGCCGGAGCGCCTCGACGATCTTCGGCACCTCGAAGCGCGACTCGGTGTTCACGAGACCGAGGTCGTAATGCGTCACGACGCGCCGCGCGCCGCGCTCCATTGAAGTGTTGCCGAGCGCCTTGTCCGCGTTGCAGAGCTGACGTTCGATCAGCGCCTCCAGACCGACGCCCGGTGCGGCGTCCCCGGCCAGCTTCGCGAACTTGACGGCGGTGCGGATCTGCGCCGGCGTCAGCCCCTTGCGCTCCGCCAATTTCGCCGCGAAACCCTCGCCGACACCCACGCCGGCGAGCGCACGCGCCACCAGCGACTCGCGCGCGCCCGGGGGCGGGCTCTTCAGCTCGAGGTGATATTGGAAACGGCGGCGGAACGCTGGGTCGATCTGCTCGATGCGGTTGGTGATCCAGATCACCGGCACGGGGTTCGTCTCGAGGATCTGATTCACCCAGGCCTTGCCGCTGACGCTGCCCGAAAGGGCGCCACCGTCGCCGGTGTCCATGCGCGCGATCAGCTGGGCCGCGTCGGTCGAGATCGGCGGAAACACATCCTCGACCTCATCGAACAGCAGCGCCACGTTGGGGCTGCCCTTCAAGAACACCTGGCTGATCTGCAGCGAGCGGTAGCGGTCGCGACCGCTGAGCGAATTGCCATCGCGGTCGGCGTGCTCGACTTCGTAAAGCTCCAGGCCCGCCGCCTGCGCGGCGACCTTCGCGAGCTCGGTCTTGCCGGTGCCCGGCGGGCCGTACAGCAGCACGTTGACGCCCGGCTCCTTGCGCGCCACCGCGTTGCGCAACAGCGCGGTCATCATCTGCTGGTCGACGGCGACGAAGCTGAAATCCTCCGGCACCAATTCGCTGCGCCGGGCGGGCCGCGTGAACACCGCCATCAGGTCGGACGGGCCTTCGTACCGGCGCATCAGCACCGGCGGCAGCTGCTCGCTGACTTTCATCAGGTCTGCGAGGTCGGTGATGTTGTGCTCGGAGATCAGGTTCTCGACCATGCCGACGCGCTCCAGGCGCGATCCGGCACGCAGTGCTTCGGCCACGTCGGTCTCGCTGACGCCGGCCACGCGCGCGATCGCGGCATACGCCTCCTGCGCGTTCGAGACCTTGAACTCGACCAGCAGGCCGCGCAGATCGCGCTGATAGCGCGCGAGTGTGCCGTACAGCAGCAACGCACGCTCGGCCGGATTGAGTTGCAACAGCCGGGCGAGCGAATCGATGTTCTTCTCGACCAGCGTCGATTCCTTCTTCAGGCTGCGACCCAGCCAGTCGGCCGTCGCGCCCAGCACGGCGAGCAGGTCCTTGGGTGCGTCCTTGATGTATTCGTCGATGTAGAAGAAGAGCGTGCCTTCTTCATACGGTCCACGCCAGGCGCCGTGCCGCGCCATGAACGCCTCGTCGGTCAACGCCTCGTGGCTGCGCCAATGCTCGTTGCCTTTGCAGCGCTTGTTCAGGAACTCGCGCAGCCGCGCCAGCACCGAGCTCGGCCAGACAAGATGCTTGCCGGTGAGCGACAGCAGGCTGTTCCAGTCGCGCCGCAGATTGAAGCGGCCGGCGTTGTGCGTCGTCAGCGTCAGCACGAATTGCGAGCACATGCGGTCGAGCACCGGGGCGTCTTTCAGCCCCGGGGACAGCAACATCCTCGCATCCGACTGGCTCTTGGCCATGACACCTCCTGCGGACGACTCGTCGGTCGGGCCATCTTGGCGCAGTCTGCGCCCAGCGGCAAGCCCCGCCTGCATCCAGGGGCCAGCGAGGTTAACGCGGGGAGGTCGCCGCGGAGGACAGGGTCAGTGCAGAACCAGCGGCTGCTGCATCAACGAGGCGAAGCGCTCGATGTAGTCGTCGATCTCTTCCTCGGACGGCTGCGTCTCGATCAACGCCTGCACGCCTTCCTTGAAGCTCTCCGCCATTGCGCCTTGCAGGAAAATCTCCTTGCGCGCGAACTTGTCGACGATCTCGTAACCGCCGTGGCTCAGCGGTTCGTCGCCCGGGGCGGTGGCCACGCTTCCTTCGACCGGGTGGCCTTCCACGTCGAACTGCACCACTGCAAAACTGTCGGAGTTGTAAAGCATTTGCATGAGTGATCCTCGTGGCGACTACCTGAGGATTCAAACGCAAATATCAAGCCAGCGGTCGGCGGGTGGGTCAGGTCCCCGTGAATCGGGGGCCGGAGCCGGTCCTCAAGGATTGTTGTCGACCGACTGCAGCCGAAGCTCGAACGCCTCGTCCCCCGACCCGGATTTCTGCATGGCACGCACCGGCAGGAAGTAGCGGGTCGGGTCGATCCAGACGTGGACCTGCGTGTCGTACGGCTCGCGCGGTTCGCGCACGAACTTGAGTGCGTTGACCGTGCCGACGCCGGTCTCGACAGGTTCGATCGCGGTGCAATCGAATGCCCAGACGCTCAGATCGCCGTTCGAGCCGACGACGTTCATCACGACCTTCGCGCCGACATCTCGCAACGACGGTTCGGCCGCGGCGATCGCACCGAGCTGCACCATCCAGCTCAGCCGGTCCTGCGTGCCTTCGTGCAGCGGGAATTCGACCGAAGGCCCCGAAAACGTGATCTTCCCGGCGGCGCGCTGGAAGTTCGTGGCCTTCATCCCGCGCCGCAAGCGCTGGTCGGTGAAGCGCAGCGGCGCAACGCCGGCGGCATCGAAGCCTCCGCTGCTGACCTGGGTCAGCACGCTCAGGCCCGCGACGCTGCCCTCGAGTCGCAACTCGTAGCGATCGCCGCCCGGCTTCCACGCGAGCTCGCCGGTGCCTCGCAGTCCGCCGCGTTGCATCACGTAGCGCAGCGCGATCGGCGGGGGGACCTGCGTTCGATACCGCGGAATCGCAACCTCTGCCGCCGGCGGCGTCGCAGACGCCGCGGCAGAAGCCGGAGCGGCGGCGGCGACGAGCACATCCGGCATCGTGGCGGCAGGCGGTGAGCGCGGCGGCAGCGCCGCTGCCTTGACTACCTTGGCAACGACCGGCTTCACCGCCTCTGCCGGCACCACCGCCCGGATCGGCACTTCAGTGGATGCGTCGACCGGTGCAACGGCAACCGCAGGCTCGACCACCCGCACCTGGACCGCGGACGCCCGCGCCGCGACCGCACGCTGCGGCCACGCCCAGTCGAGCCCGCTGAACAACAGCAGGTGCGCCGTCAACGCCGCGACGCCGACCCCGCACAAGCCCAGCCCCTTGCGACTCGCCGCGTGCATCGACAATAGCCTTTCCGACGACCTCATCCGAACACCCGCATCACTCCATGAAGCTTGCCACGTATCGAGACGGTTCGCGCGACGGCCAACTCGTCGTCGTCTCCCGCGACCTCTCCACCGCCCACTATGCCAGCGGCATCGCGACGCGGTTGCAGCAGGTGCTCGACGACTGGAATTTCCTGTCGCCGCAACTCGAAGATCTTTCGCAGACGCTGAACCACGGCAAGCCGCGCCACGCGTTCGCGTTCGATCCGAAGATGTGCATGGCACCGCTGCCGCGTGCCCATCAATGGGCCGACGGCTCGGCCTACCTCAACCACGTCGAACTGGTACGAAAGGCGCGCGGCGCGGAAGTTCCCGAAAGCTTCTACACGGATCCCCTGATGTACCAGGGCGGCAGCGACGACTTCCTCGGGCCGTGCGACGACATCGTTGCAGCCCGCATCGAGCATGGCATCGATTTCGAAGCCGAAGTGGCTGTCATCACGGGCGATGTGCCGATGGGCGCGAGCGCCGAGGCAGCGCTCGAGAACATCCGCCTCGTGATGCTCGCCAACGACGTCACCCTGCGCCACCTCGTCCCGGACGAGCTCGCCAAGGGCTTCGGCTTCTTGCAGAGCAAGCCCGCGACCGCCTTCAGCCCGGTCGCGGTGACGCCGGACGAACTCGGCGGTGCATGGCAACACGGCCGCGTACACCTGAACCTGGAAAGCATCTGGAACGGCAAGCGTGTCGGCCTCGCCGATGCCGGGCCGGAAATGACCTTTCACTTCGGCCAGTTGATCGCGCACCTGTGCAGGACACGCAATGCGCGCGCCGGCAGCATCGTCGGCAGCGGCACCGTCAGCAACAAGGACTGGTCGCGCGGCTACTCCTGCATCGTCGAGAAGCGCGCGATCGAGACGATCGAGAGCGGTGCGCCGAAAACCGAGTACATGCAGTTCGGCGACACGATCCGCATCGAGATGAAAGGCAGCGACGGCCAGAGCATCTTCGGCGCCATTGCGCAAACCGTGGCGTCACTCGCATGAACCGGCGCGTGATGCGCCTGCTGGTCGGGGTGCTGCTCGCGACCCTGCTCGACTTCGCCGCACACGCACAGCCCTCCACGGCCGATTGCCCACCCGCTGCAGCGCCGCCCACGCAGGCGCAACTGCAGGCAGGCGCCAAGGCCGCACGCGATCACGGCTTCCTCTGGCGGCTGCGCAAGGATGGTCGCACGTCGTGGCTGTACGGCACGGTCCACGTCGCGCGCTTCGAATGGACCTTCCCCGGGCCGGCCCTGCGCGCCGCGCTGCAATCCAGCGACGTGGTGGCACTGGAGCTCGACGTGCTCGACCCCGACGTCCAGCGCCGCCTCGTCCAGGCGATGAGCGCGCCGACGCGCGCGGTGCTGCCGCCCGCATTGAAGGCTCGCCTGCAACGTCGCGCGGAAGCCGAATGCCTGGCGCCGCAGGCACTCGAACGTTTCAACCCGGAAATGCAGGTCGCGACGCTGGAAAGCCTGGTCGGGCGCCGCGCCGGCCTCGACCCCACCTACGGCATCGACGTCGTACTGGCCGCCCAGGCGCGCGGCGCAGGCAAGACCGTCGTGTCGCTCGAAAGCCCGGAGAGCCAGCTCGATGCGCTGATGATGCCGACACCGGCAGAGACGCTGGAGTTCGTCGACAGCGCCCTGACCGAGATGGAATCGGGCCGCGCGGTGCCGGCGCTCGCGCGCATGGCACAGGTCTGGGCCGATGCGGACCTGGACATGTTGTCGCGCTATGAATCCTGGTGCGATTGCATCAAGACGCCGACCGATCGCGCCGCGATGGCGCGGCTGCTCGATGCGCGCAATCCGTCGCTCGCCGACAGCATCGCGGCACTGCATGTGCGTGGGCAGCGCGTGCTCGCGGCCGTCGGCAGCCTGCACATGATCGGTCCGGTCGGGCTGCCGGCGCTGCTCACGCAGCGCGGCTTCGATGTCGAGCCCATCGCCTTCGCCCGCCGTTGAATGCAAAATCACCCGAGATGCCCAATGGAGTTCACGCCATGACCGATGCCTCCGGCTTCACCAAGCTCGTCCCGGGTTTCGACTTCCTGCAGGGCCTGGTGAAGAACGCGGGAGCCGCCTTGCCCGGCATCGGCCAGTGGGTCGCACCGACGATCGATCCGGCCGAACTCGAAAAGCGCATCGAGGAGCTGCGGACCGTGCAGTTCTGGCTCGAACAGAACGCCAAGATGCTCGGTGCCACGATCCAGGCCCTTGAAGTCCAGCGCATGACGCTCTCGACTCTGAAGACCATGAACGTGCAGATGGAAACGCTGCGCGACTCGCTGCAGATTCGGATGCCCGAGCCGTCGCCCGCGCCCGAACCGGCCCCCGAGCCCAGCCCGCCGCCGGCGCCGGCGCCCGCACCCAGGACAGTCGAATCCGAGGCCGCGGCGCCACCGCGCGCTCCCGGCGCGGTCGATCCGATGCAGTGGTGGGGAGCGCTCACCAAGCAGTTTGCCGACCTCGCGACCAACGCGATGAAAGACAGCGCCAAGGCCGTCGCCGCTCCGTCGGAAGCGCCCGCCATCGCTCCGGCCAAGAAGAAAGCCCCGGCGAAGAAGAAGCGCAAGCCTGCGGCCAAGCGCGCCGCAGCCAGGAAGACCGGCGCCGCACCGCACCCCTGACCTTCCACGCCCAGCCGATGAAGCACTTCCTGCACGGCCATGCCACGCACCCCGACCCCGGGGTGGCGATGGCACTCGCCGCCGCGCAGATCGACGCGCAGCGCCGTGAGCCCGGGCATGCCGATGCCCCCACGCTGGGCTGGCTCTACATCACCGACCACTGCGTGCCGCAGGCCGAAGCACTCCTTGCGGACGCTCGAAGGCGCTGGCCGGGAACGCAATGGGTCGGCGCGAGCGGCGTGGGGATCTCGGCCAGCGGTGTCGAGTACTTCGACGAACCGGCCGTGTCGCTGCTGCTCGGCGAGCTGCCGCGTGACCAGTTCCGCGTCTTCTCCGGCGCGCGCCCGCTCGGCGATTTCGACGCGCACACCGCGAACGTGCACGCCGACACCGGCACGAACGACCTCGCCGACCTGATCGACGACTTGAGCGCGCGCACCCGGACGCGCTACCTGTTCGGCGGCGTCGCCTCGGGCCGCTCGCGCACCGTGCACATCGCCGACGCGGTGCTCGACGGCGGCGTCTCCGGCGTCGCGTTCGGGCCCGAGGTCGCGATCGTCTCGCGCGTGACGCAGGGATGCCAGCCGGTCGGCCCGCCGCGCATCGTCACTGCGGCGGACCGCAACGTCGTCACCACGCTCGACGGCGCGCCCGCGCTCGACGCCCTGCTCGGCGACGTGGGCCTGGCGGGCGTCGAACCCCGCGCGGCGCTGTCGCGCCTGCGCCAGATCCTCGTCGGGCTGGGCAGCGCGGAGGACGACGCGGCCCAGCGCAGCGCGTTCGACAGCCTGAGCCCCCCGCGCGGTTCGTTCGGTGCCGACACGCGCGTGCGCCACCTGATCGGCCTCGACCCGGGCCGGCGCGGTATCGCGATTGCCGACGTCGCCGAGGTGGGCATGCGGCTGACGTTCTGCGAGCGCCATGTCGACGCGGCGCGGCGCGACCTGGTGCGCATCTGCGCCGAGGTGCGCGAGGAGGTCGAGCCGGAAGAGCTGCCGCTCGCGACCGCCCTCGCGCGACGCGACGCCGCCAACGTCGATGCGCTCCATGGCGCCGGCAGCGGCATTGCCGGTGCGATCTACGTCAGTTGCGCGGGCCGCGGCGGAGCCCACTTCGGCGCCGCTTCGGCCGAGCTGGCGATCGTGCGGCATGCGCTCGGCGACGTGCCGCTCGCCGGGTTCTTCGCCGCCGGCGAGATCGCACGCGGCAGTCTGTACGGCTACACCGGCGTGTTGACGGTGTTCCCGAGCGCCGCATGAACGGGAAGCTCGTACCAACGTTGCGCGGAGCGCGGGTGGTGCTGCGCGCCTGGACCGACGCCGACCTGGCACCGTTCGCCGCGATGAACGCCGACCCGGAGGTGATGCAGTATCTATCGAAGCGCCTGAGCGCCGATGAAAGCGATGCGATGGTCGAACGCATCCGAGCGCATTTCGAAGCGCATGGCTTCGGCCTCTGGGCGATCGATGTTCCGGACATCGGCTTCGCCGGCTTCGTCGGCCTCGCGCACGTGCCGTTCGAGCTCGACGCCGCAGGGATCGTTGCCGATCCGCATGAGATCGGCTGGCGCCTCGCACGCGCAGCGTGGGGCCACGGCTACGCGACCGAGGGCGCGCGCCTGGTGCTGGCGCATGCCTTCGAGGTGACCGGCCTGCCACAGGTCGTGTCGTTCACCGCCCTCGCGAACGTCGCGTCGCAAGCCGTGATGCAGCGCATCGCGCTCACGCGGCGGTGCGAATTCGATCATCCGCGCATGGCAGCCGATCATCCATTGCGCCGCCACGTGCTCTATGCGCTGGAGTCGCCCGCGTTGAAGCTCGCCGCATGAACGCTCCCACCCCTGCGACAGCGATCGCGCCGAACGAGCGCGCGGGCCGGCGCGCCGAAGTCGTTGCCGCGTTGTCGGACGCGCTCCCGGCGCATGCGCTGTTGTGGCAGCGCGAAGACACGGTCCCGTACGAGTGCGACGGGCTCACCGCGTACCGGGAGCAACCGCTGGTCGTCGCCTTGCCGGAGACCGAGACACAGGTCGCGGCCGTGCTGCGCGAATGCCATCGCCTCAACGTGCCGGTGGTGGCCCGCGGCGCCGGCACGGGCCTGTCGGGCGGCGCGCTGCCGCACGCGCTGGGCGTCACGCTGAGCCTGGCGAAGTTCAACCGCATCCTGAAGATCGACGTGGCCGCGCGCACCGCGACGGTCCAATGCGGCGTGCGCAATCTGGCGATCAGCGAAGCCACCGCGCCGCACGGGCTCTACTACGCGCCCGACCCGTCGAGCCAGATCGCCTGCACGATCGGCGGCAACGTCGCCGAGAACTCGGGCGGCGTGCACTGCCTGAAGTACGGCCTCACGCTGCACAACGTGTTGCGGGTGCGCGGGTTCACGGTCAGCGGCGAGGCGGTCGAGTTCGGTTCCGAAGCACTCGATTGCGCCGGACTCGACCTGATGTCCATCCTCGTCGGCAGCGAGGGCATGCTCGCGGTCACGACCGAGGTCACGGTCAAGCTCGTCCCCAAGCCGATCGTCGCGCGCTGCATCATGGCCAGCTTCTCCGATGTACGGCACGCCGGCGACGCGGTCGCGGCGGTGATCGCGGCCGGCATCATCCCGGCCGGCCTGGAGATGATGGACAAGCCGATGACCGCCGCGGTCGAGGATTTCGTGCATGCGGGCTACGACCTCGACGCGGTCGCGATCCTGCTCTGCGAGAGCGACGGCACGCCCGACGAGGTCACCGAAGAAATCGGCCGCATGGAAGCCGTGCTCAAGGCCAGCGGCGCGACGCGCCTGTCGGTCAGCGAGAACGAAGCACAGCGCCTCAAGTTCTGGAGCGGCCGCAAGAACGCGTTCCCGGCCACCGGCCGCATGAGCCCGGACTACATGTGCATGGATTCGACGATCCCGCGCAAGCGGTTGGCCGACATCCTGCTCGCGATCCAGGAGATGGAGAAGAAGTACGGCCTGCGCTGCGCCAACGTCTTCCATGCCGGCGACGGCAACCTGCATCCGCTGATCATGTTCGACGCCAACGACGCCGATCAGCTGCACCGCTGCGAACTGTTCGGCGCCGACATCCTCGAGACCAGCGTGCACATGGGCGGCACCATTTCGGGCGAGCACGGCGTCGGCATCGAGAAGCTCTCGGCGATGTGCGTGCAGTTCGCGCCGGAAGAGCGCGAGCAGATGATGGCGATCAAGCGCGCGTTCGATCCGAAGGAGTTGCTCAATCCGGGCAAGGCGATTCCGTCGCTCGCGCGCTGCGCAGAGTACGGCAAGATGCATGTGCGGCGCGGCCTTCTGCCGTTTGCGGACATTCCGCGCTTCTGACCTCACGATGAATTCGAACGACCCGGCACTGCAGGTGCTGATCGACAGAGTGCACAGCGCTCGCGACGCCGGCGCGCAGCTGTGCATCCGCGGCGGCGGCACGAAGGAGTTCTACGGCGAGATCCCGCAGGGCGAGGTGCTCGACACGCGCGTGCTCGAAGGCACGTCGAGCTACGAACCGACCGAGCTCGTGGTGACGACACGCTGCGGCACGCTGCTCGCCGAACTCGAAGCGACGCTCGCGAAGGAGGGCCAGTACCTGCCGTTCGAGCCACCGCATTTCGGCGATCCGGAGGCGGATGTGCGGGCCCGCGGTGCCACGGTCGGCGGAATGATCGCGGCCGGCCTGTCGGGCCCGTCGCGCGCGGCCGTCGGCTCGGTACGCGACCACGTGCTCGGCGCGACGCTGCTCAACGGCAAGGGCGAGGTCATGACCTTCGGCGGGCAGGTGATGAAGAACGTCGCCGGCTACGACGTCTCGCGATTGCTCGCGGGTTCGATGGGCATGCTCGGCGTGATCCTCGAAGTCTCGCTGAAGGTGCTGCCGATGGCTCCGGCGACGTTGACGCTGCGCATGGAGATGGACGAGAAGCGCGCCCTCGCGCAACTCAACGCGTGGGGCGGCCAGCCGCTGCCGCTGAACGCCTCGGCGTGGTGGGACGGCAACCTGATCCTGCGCCTGCGCGGCGCGCTCGCCGCGGTGCAGGCCGCGCGCACCCTGATCGGTGGCCAGGTCGTCGAGCCGCAGTTCGCGAGTCCGTTCTGGATCGGCATCCGCGACCACACAGACGAGTTCTTCACCAGTGCGCATGCCGCGGTGGCGAGCGGTGCGGCGCTGTGGCGCCTGTCGGTGCCGTCCACGGCGCCGCCGCTCGGCCTCTCGGGCGAGCTGCTGATCGAATGGGGCGGCGCGCAGCGCTGGCTGTGCACCGCGATGCCGGCCGGCGCGGTGCGCGACGCGACCGCCCGCGCCGGCGGCCACGCGACGCTGTTCGCTTCGCGCGACAAGACGCCCGGCGCGTTCGCGCCGCTGCAGTCCCCGCTGGACCGCATCCACCGCGAACTGAAGAAGGCGTTCGACCCGTCGGGCATCTTCAACCCAGGGCGCCTGTACCCCGATCTCTGAGTCGAATAAGTCCATCCGATGCAAACCAACCTCGCGCAGGAATTCAAAGGCACGCCCGAAGGCGCCGAGGCCGAGGCGATTCTGCGCAAGTGCGTGCACTGCGGCTTCTGCACCGCCACCTGCCCGACCTACCAGCTTCTCGGCGACGAGCTCGACGGCCCGCGCGGCCGCATCTACCTGATGAAGCAGGTCCTGGAAGGCGCGCCGGTCACGCGCAGCACGCAATTGCATTTGGATCGCTGCCTGACCTGCCGCAATTGCGAGAGCACCTGCCCGTCCGGCGTTCAGTACGGCGCGCTGATCGACATCGTGCGGCCGATCGTCGACGAGCGCGTCGAGCGGCCCAAGCGCGAGCGCGGCGTGCGCTGGCTGCTGAAGGAAGGGTTGCCATCGCCGCTGTTCGCGCCGGCGATGAAGCTCGGCCAACTGGTGCGGCCGCTGCTGCCCCACGCACTGCAGAACAAGGTGCCCGAAGGCGCGGACACGCGCGCCCGTCTCTGGCCGACGCGCACCCACGCACGCAAGGTCCTGATGCTGATGGGCTGCGTGCAGCCGGCGATGCTGCCCAACATCAACAGCGCGACGGCGCGTGTCCTCGACGCCGCCGGCATCCAGACCGTCGTCGCCGACGAGGCCGGCTGCTGCGGCGCGATCCGCATGCACCTGAACGATCGCGAAGGCGGCCTTGCGGACATGCGGCGCAACATCGACGCATGGTGGCCGCTGATCAACGGCGACCAAGGCGGCGGCGGCTTCGAGGCGATCGTGATGAATGCCTCCGGGTGCGGCGTGACGGTCAAGGACTACGGCCATGCGCTCGCGCGCGACCCGGCGTATGCCGACAAGGCCAAGCGCATCAGCGCGCTGACGCGCGATCTGAGCGAGCTGCTGCCCGATCTCGTGCCGAAGCTCAAATCCAAGATGCGACTGCACGGCGTGCCGACCACGCTCGCCTACCACCCGCCTTGCACGCTGCAGCATGGCCAGCAGCTGCGCGGCGGCGTCGAGCAGGGGCTGCGCGAACTCGGCTTCACGATCAACGTGGCGGCCAGCGAGTCGCACCTGTGCTGCGGATCGGCGGGAACGTACTCGGTCTTGCAACCCGAGCTCGCTTACCAGTTGCGTGATCGCAAGCTCGGCCACCTCGCCCCCTTGCAGGCGCAGGCGATCGTCTCGGCCAACATCGGCTGCATCCAGCATCTGCAGACCGGCACTGCTACGCCGGTCAAGCACTGGATCGAAGTGCTCGACGCCGCGATCAACTGACGCAGCCTGGCGTTCTGCGTTTATCGGGAGGTGCAGGGCGACGGCACAGCCGTAAAGATGCGGTCGGCGCTGGAGATGGCTGCGCAAGCTGGATCGACACAAATCTAACGTCACGTCAGAGTTTTATGATCAAAAGTGGAAGGCCAGTCGCAGGCCGCCCCACTGGCGGCCGCTCACGAGGATCGGCGCGGCCGCTTCCTTCATGACGACGAACCTGCCGCCGCCCATGTCACGCCGGTAGGTCTGCAGCAGGAACGGGCGCTGGTTGCGAGCCGAGGCCAATCCTGTGCGGTCATTGAAGATGCGTCGATAGCGGCTGTTTGCGGTGTCCCACGCGAGGTCGCCGCGCTGGGGTTGGCAGTACTTGCGGTTGTGCGTAGCGATGTAGCCATTGCGGTCGGCCGCAATGCAGAACACCACCTTGGGGCTCAGCGTCAGGATGCCTTCCTGCACTTGGGGGAAGAGTCGATCGGTGAGTGCGACAAAGCGTGTCGTGTGCTGCTTCGGCGTGGTGTTGGCGATGGGCCTGTAATCCTCGTCGAACAGGTCGGACATCGAGATCGCAGAGGTCTTGAGCGCATCTTCGAGCAAGGCCCCGATCCGCTCGGCGCCTTCGATCGCGGCGCGGATGTACGGCGTGTCCTCGGTCTCGACGCCGCATTCGGCGACCTGCTCGATCAAGCGCTCCGAGACCTTCAACAAGGCATCGCCACGCGCCATGGCCGTGTCGAGCGCACGGCTCGATTGGCCGATCTCCGCCTCGATCGAGGCCATCTGCACGTTCAATGCGCTGCAGATGCCGCCGCTTTGCTTGGCCGAAGCGCTGATGCCCGCAACAGCACGCTGAACTTCCTTGAGTGCCGCGTGAAAGGCTCCGTCGCGATCGAGTCGGTCGTCGCTGGTCTGGATTTCGCGTGCCAATGCGTCGATGCGGTGCCCCAACGCCCGCACCGTCGCCGTGATCTGCTGCGACGATGATTCGACCTTGGCGGCGAGATCCTTGACCGCGTCGGCCACGACGGCAAATCCCCTGCCTGCCTCGCCAGCCCGTTTGGCTTCGACGGTGGCGTTGAAGGCGACCAGCCGCGTGTGCAGCGCGATCTGCGTGATGGAATCGGCGGCCTGCGAAACCTCATTCAACTTGCCGACGATGCCGACAACCTCGGTGCCGACCTCCTGTACCGCGCGGCGGGCGCGTTCGACCGCTTCGAGACTGCCGGACGAGCCCGCCTGTATGGCAGCTTGAGCTTGCGTCACCTGCACCACCTGCGTGGCCAATTCCGCGAGCGACCTCGCTTGCTGCGTCGAGACCTTCTGCGTGTCTTCCAGCAGCCCGCGCACTTCGGCAGCCTCGCGCCCGATCGTCGACGCGTTCTGTCCAATCGCATTGACTGCGCCGCGCAGGTCGGGCTCGTTCACGTCGGTGGGAATGGGCTGCACCGGATCAACGCTGGGCTGACGGCGCAGAATGGAATTGAGTACTTGAAACATGAGCGCGGATAACCGACCAACCAGCAACTGACTATAGGGGCGCAGCAGGCACCCATGGTTGCCGAAGGTTGACAAATCAACGATTCGGCGCCCGGGCGTCGAACGTCGGCTTCATGATGGTCAGGCCTGCAGCGCGAGCGACAAGGCATCGTCGACGCTCATCGAGAGACCCATCGACCAGGCGGCGTCGAACTCGGCGGCCGGAGTCGACTGCCGGGCCGAGGCGACGGCTGCCTGCACCAGGCCGCTGGTGTAGGCGTCGAGCGTCAGTCCAGTGGCCTCGCAGGCATGCATCGCCGCCGCAGCCACGCTGGCGGCCTCCTTCATGCGCTCGCAGCGAGCGAGCAGGGCCGCCATGCTGGTCAGGCTGAACACCCTCTCCTGGAGACTTGGGGCGCTGCGCCTGGACTCAACGGCGGCTCGCAAATGAGCGTTCGCGGCTTCGAGGTCACCTCTTGCCAGGGCGACGAGCCCGAGGTTGTCCAGCACCACCGCATCCGTCACCGGCACATCGGTCTCGACGAGACGAGCACGCTCCAGTGTTTCTCGAGCGCTATTCAGTTCACCGCAGCAGAGCTCGCCGTAGCCTATCGCGGCCAGCGCACGCTTTTCCATCATCGGGTTTCTCAGCTGGCGCGCGAGCTCGACGACTTCCTCCAGATACTTGCGGGCTGATGCGAAGTCCGATTGCCCTTGCGCCGCCACCCCCAAGCTGTTGAGGATGCGCGCTTGCAGATCCTGCGCTCCTGCTGCCCGAGCGAGCAGCGCAGCCTCCTCCAGGCTGGCTCGGGCCGATGCCGTGTCGCCGAGGCGGTTCTGATCGACGGCCATGGAGCGCAGCGCCGTGATGGCGAGCCTCTTGTCGCCTGTCTCCCGCGCGAAGGACAAGGCCTCTTCGTAAAGTGCGATGGCTTGCACGTACTGCCCGCGATTGCTTGTCGCGCTCGCAAAATGAAACGACACGGTCGACCAGACCAGCCGGTCGTCGGAACGCCGCACAGCTGCCCTGGCATCGTCGAGCAAGGTGTCTGAGCGCTGACGCTCGCCCAGCTCACGCAGTGCGCCGCTCAGGTTCACCATCGCGAGAAGCTCGGTGGCTGTGTCCCCGCAATCCTTCGCGATCTCCATCGCCTTCTCGGCGCAATCGCGCCTCTGCGACATCGATACGTCGAACATCGCTCGAGCCTTCGCGAGCCATGCACGCCCTTGCTCGCGCCGGGCCCCGAGGGGCTGCCAGATGGCGAGCGCCTGGTCGAAGTACCTGCATGCGGCCTCGTGGTCGCCCAGACCGATGCAGTCGGCGCCCATCGCCTCGGTTGCCTGGGCCTGCAGGCGCTGTTCCCCCGATCCCTGTGCGAAGTCCAGCGCAGCTTGCAGTCGGCTCCATGCCGCCTCGTTGCGCCCCAGAATCGTCAGCAGCTGACCGATCTTCAGCTCGATGTGCGCCCGCTCCTGCTCGTCCTGAACCAGCGGCAGCAGGCGCTCCCAATACGACAGCGCGATCTCGTTTGCATATTCGGCCTGCGCCGACTCGGCCGCTCGCCGCAGGTACTCGCGCTGTTTGGCGAGGTCGTCGCTCAATGCGTAGTGGTGCACCAGCAGGTCCAGATGCTGACGCGTGTCCAGCGTCTCGATGTATCGGGCGAGCTGCCCGTGCAGCCGCACGCGCGTCGCCTGCGGCAGGCTCTCGTAGGTCACCTCGCGCGTGACCACATGCTTGAAGAGGTAGGCGAGCTCGGGCTCGGGCATGCACTGCGGCGTGATGTCCAGCCGCTCCAGCTCTGCCAGCTCGGCCTTGACCTCGCGCACTTCGCCCAACGCCGGATAGCAAGCGTGCAGCCAGTCGACCCGGAACTGCCGCCCGATCACGCTGGCCGTCTTGAGCGTGGCGCGCTGCCCCTCCGTCAGCCGGTCGATGCGCGCGAGGATCAGCGACTCCAGGCTGGGCGGCAGCTCGGCCTGGCGGTTCGCGTCCACGGCCCATTCGTGCAGCGTCACCTGACGGTCGCGCAGGTGGTTCAGCAGTTCCTCGATGTAGAAGGGGTTGCCCTCGGCCTGGGCATTCAGGCGTGCGGCCACGGCCTCCTCCAGCGTCTCGGCGCAATCGGGTTCCCAGACCGCGAGCCTCACGGCCACCAGCTGCGAGACCTCGGATGGCTCCAGCGGATGCAACACGATGCGCGTGCACGCGGGCAGCGCTTCGGCGCGTGCGGAGGCATCGCCGCCGTGCTCCGAGGGCCGGTGCGCGAGCACGAAGGCCAGCTTCAGCTGCGGCGCTCCGCGCACCAAGGTTTCGAGCAGCTCGAGGGACGCGGGATCGATCCAGTGCATATCCTCGATGGCGATGAGCAGGGGCTCGCGCGCGGCCAGGGCGGCCAGCACTTCTTCCAGCACGGCGGTGAGCACGTTGGCCCGTTCCTGCGGCGACAGCGAGCGCGTGAACTCGCTCTCCTCGATCGACATCCCGAGCAACGGCCCCAACACGGGCACCGCCGCGACGCGCGTGCGTGCGAGCGAGCGGACGGTGTCCTGCACGGACGAGACGTCGCCGCCGTCGCCGACGCCGAGGAGGGCGCGCCACACCGGCCGCCAGGCCAGATAGGGGCTGTGCCGCCCGGTGGCCTCGCAGGAGCCGGCGACGACCCGGAAGCCGCGGCGCCGCGCCGACAGCAGCAGCTCGGCCAGCAGCCGGCTCTTGCCGATGCCCGCATCGCCGGTGAGCGTGATCACGCGCGCCCGACTGCCGTCGAGGACTGCGCGCAGGGCCTCTTCGGCCAGCGCGAACTCGCGCTGGCGGCCCACCATGGCCGTGCCATGGCGCCGCTCCTGGCGCCGGGCAGCGTTCGAATGCCGCTCCCCGGTGACCGCATGCACGGCCACCGGCTCGGCGCGACCCTTGACGCGCACGGGATCGAGGCCGCGCAGCACATAGTCGAGCGCGAGGCTGCGGCGCAGTGCGTCGCTCACGAGGATCTCGCCCGGCGCGGCCACCGCCATCAGCCGCGCGGCCAGATTGACCTCGTCCCCGAGCGCACCGTAGGTGGCGCGTGATCGTGCTCCATAGGCGCCGACGCGTGCCGGGCCGCCGCTCAGGCCGATGCTGGTCGGCTGCAGGAAGCCGAGCTCGCGCAACGCGGGCGCCAGTTCGCGAGCGGTGCGCACGGCGCGCAGGGCATCGTCCTCATGGGCCCGGGGCGCACCAAAGGCGACGTAGGCGTAGCCACCCTTGTCGCCCAGGGTGAGCTGCAGCAGCACCCCGCCGCGATGCGCCGCGATGCGCTGGACGCGGCGCACCGCCTGGTCGAGCTTGGCCCCGGCCTGCGGATCGGTGTCGTAGTCGATAAGGCCCAGCCTGACGAACAGCGCGACGACCGGGCGCAGCTCGGCAAGGTAGGTGCCATGGCCCGCCTGCTCTCGCTCGTACACGGCCGGCAGGATCCACGGCCGCAGTGCTCCGGCGTCGAGCGACGGCGGCGGTGCGACCGCAGGTGCCGGCAGCGGCCATGCAACGCTCTGAGCCGGCTCGGTCACCGCGAAGGACTGCCCGGCGGCTTCGCGCCACTCGCGCACGATCAGAGCGGAACCGAGCGACTCGACTGTCGCGCGGTCTACGAGAACGTCGCCGGGATGCGCCACGCGCTCGGCGCTGCCCAGACGCTCGACGACGGCCCCGCCGACCGCTTCGAGCCGTTGGATCGCCGGATCGCCGACGACCATGCGCCGCGCACTGCCGCATGCGACGGCAACCTTCAGCGCCATGCCATCGAAGCCGCGCATCGCCTGCTGCATCGCCTGCGCGCAGGCGAACGCCCGCTGTGCCCCCGCACCATGCGCATCGTCGAACCAACAGCCAAGTGCGTCGCCGGCGAAGTTGACGACGCTGCCGTCGAAGTGCTCGACCCGCGCATTGAGCGCCTCGTACACCGCATCGACCCGTGCCGCCAGCGCCTCGCTGCCGCCGCGTGCGCCGGCCTCTCCGCTCAATTGCTCGCCCAGTTCGGTGAAGCCCGCGAGGTCGGCGAACAGCGCTGCTCCGGAGCTGCGCTCGGGAAGCTCGAGGCCCTGCGCAAGCGCGTCGCGGCGGTCCTGCGACAGGTAGCGAGCAAGGGACAGCGGCATGCCCGACAGTGTCTCAGGAACTGCGGGCCGTGCACGCAGACCACCTTGGCAATCCAGCAAGCCTCGAATTCGCGTTGTTGCTGGCAAGCGCTGTAACGCATCGTTCCGTCAGAGCAAGGTCAAGCTTGGCCTATCGCGTCGACGAATACTCGAGGCAGAAGGTTGCGCTCAGGTCGGCAATCACCGGGACAAATCCCACTGGCGCTCGTGAGCCCACTTCACCAAGCGAGGAAGCGTTGCCGTCATCCATGAAGATCGGCTCCCACTTTGCTGCTGCGCTGTACGCCGCAGCACTGAGCCCGCCAGTCCACGCGCAAACGCCACCGGACGCCGGCCGCTTGATCCAGGACCAGCAGCGCGATCGGCCTGCGCAGCCCGCGCGAACCCTACCCTTGCCCGCACTGGACGCTCCCCCGCGTGCCGCCCTGCAGACGCCCACTGGCGTGCGAGTGCGGGTGGCGGATTGGCGCTTCACTCGCAATGGCGCAATCCCCGAAGCCGAACTGGCCTCGCTGCTGGCCGATCTGGTGGGCAAGGAGCTGGACCTGGCCGGTCTGACCGCCGCAGCCGATCGCATCACTCGCCACTACCGCGCGCGTGGCTTCCTTGTTGCACGGGCATATCTGCCGGCCCAGGAGATCACGAACGGCACCGTCGAGATCACCATTCTGGAGGGCCGCCTGGGCAATATCTCCATCGACAACCGCTCCATGGTCGCCGCAAGCGCCATCGAACCCTATTTCGCCGATCTGCGCAAAGGCGGCGCCATTGCGGGCGCCGAGCTGGAAAGGGGCTTGTTGCTCGTCGACAGCCTGCCTGGTGTCGACGTGCAGTCCACGCTCCGGCCCGGTGCTTCCGTCGGCACAACGGATCTGGATGTCCGTATCGCCGGCGAGCGGCGGCTGGACGGCGGCCTGAGCATCGACGACTACGGCAACCGCTACACCGGCGCTTGGCGATTGGGCGGGCAATTCGCGTTCAACAGCCCGCTGGCACGCGGCGACGCACTCTCGCTGCGGGCCTACGCCTCGGACGAGCGCTACCGCTATGGGCGCCTAGCCTATCAGTCCCCCGTGGGGGGCAACGGGCTACAACTCGGCGCTGCCGCCTCCACCATGAGCTACCGGGCAGGCGAAGACTTCGCGGATCTCGGCGCGCATGGCAAGGCCGACATCGCCAGCGTCTATGCGTTGTACCCGGTGGTTCGCAGCCGGATCGCGAACGTCAACGTCCAAGCCGATTTCGACCACAAGTCGCTGGACGATTTTGTCGACAGCGCCCTCGTCCGCTCAACCAAGCGTCTCGATGTATTCATGCTGGGGCTTTCGGGCGATCTCGGCGACGAACTGGGCGGCGGTGGGCTGAATGTTTGGAGCGTGACCTATACCGGCGGTCACCTCGCCATGGACTCCGCGAGCCGTGAGCTGGATGCCGCGGGTCACGGCAGCGCCGGCCGCTACGACAAGTTGAACTTCTCGGCCAGTCGACTCCAGCGCCTGGCGATGGCGAGCGACAGCTGGACCCTGTTGGTGCAATTCAGTGGCCAATTGGCGCACAAGAATCTGGATTCATCGGAGAAGTTCGCCATCGGCGGCCCGAAGGGTGTGCGGGCCTATCCGCAAGGCGAAGCCCCTG
>Ga0068863_100002001_pt1 | contig 20225 bp, 22 predicted proteins | sample KBSSwiS62_FD_66596 | JGI IMG/M metagenome (GOLD analysis project Ga0068863, IMG submission 66596) | Switchgrass rhizosphere microbial communities from Kellogg Biological Station, Michigan, USA - KBS Switchgrass S6-2 | ecosystem: Host-associated > Plants > Roots > Rhizosphere > Soil ...
CTGATCGGCAGGTGAAAATGGCGCGCTTCCTGGTAGGAAAGCGCGTGCACGATCGCATCACCAAATTGCAGGTAACTGGCCGGAGTCACCGCGTGCAGATCCTCGACCGCCACCTGCACGATGAAGGGCTTGCCAGCGCGCTCCAGCTCGAGCTGCACCTTGCTGCCGATCGAATCATCAAGTACAGCGTCGAGCGGCTCGAAGCCGGTGACCGCCACTCCGTTGAGTTTGACCAGCACATCGCCGGGCGCCAAAAGCTTGTCGGCGCTCGAACCCGGCTGCACGCGATCGACCACCAGCATGCCGGTGTTGCCGGGCCGGGCGGTGCGCGCGGCGGTTTCGGTTTCGGTGCGCAAGCCTAAGCGGCGCAGCTCGTCGTAGGGCCGATAGCGGAATTCCGTGCCGATGGTGCCGCGCGTGACGGGTTTATGCTGCTGTATCAACTTCACCGCGCGCTGAACGCGACCCAGCGGCAGGTAAAAGCTGGTCGCCGAGCCGGTCGCACCCCCGGCATTGAGCGCCAAGACCCGGCCCTGCACGTCGATCACGGGCGAGCCGGAGGAGCCCCCCGAGGTGCCGGAGGCCGCCTGAATGTAGAAGGTGTTGAAGTCGTTGTATCGGCCGATGCCGTATTCGGGCGCCTCGCGATCGAGGCGCGCCAAAGTACCGGCCAGGATCGAGAGCTGCTCGCCGGCATCGTTGCCGACCACGCGGATCTCGCGGCCCACCTGCGCCTCTTCCGGCGCCAGCGGCAGCGCGCTGGGCTTCATGAAGCGCAGCTTGGCCGGATCGTAGCGATAGATGCCGAAGTCATGCACCGGGTCGCGGTACACCGCACGCAGCTCGACTTCCTCGCGATTGAGAAAGGTCGCCTCGGCGATCACGGGACCAGGCGTGACCACGTGGCGGTTGGTCAGTATCAGCCCGCGGTCAGCGTCGATCACAAATCCGGTGGCCTGGGCGGATACGTTGCGTTCGGTATCGAAGGAGCGCGTCTGGTCGATCTGGATCGTCACGACGCTCGTGGCGATCCGCTCCAGAGTCCTTGCCCAGTCGGCCGGCGGTGCCACTTCCTTGGGCACCGGCACGATCACCGGAGGAAGCGGTGGGGGCGGCGGGGGTTTCGGGGTGGCGCAGCTGGCGATCGTAAGCATCGTCAGCATGGCGCCCGCGGCACCCAAGCTCCGGGAACGCCACAACGCGCGGCTCACAGCCCGGCTCCAAAATTCTGTCGGAAGCGCGCTGTAAAACCGTCCCAGTCAAAGCGGTGGCTCTGGGTCCCGTGATGCTCGATCTTTATGGCGCCGGCGAGCGATGCGATGCGGCCGGTCGTTGGCCAGTCGCGGCCTTGTTGCAGGCCGTACAAGAGTCCGGCGCGATAGGCATCACCGCAGCCGGTCGGGTCCGAAAGCTTAGCCGCCTTGGCCGGTGGTATCTCGTGCCGCTCGCCGCCGGCGTATATCCACGAGCCCTCGGCCCCGCGCGTGACGATGAGCGCCTTGACTTTCCCGGCCATGGCTTCAACCGGCCAGCCGGTACGCTCACTCAGCAAACTCGCCTCGTAGTCGTTGACGGCCACCCAGGAGGACTTGCTCACCAAAGCGCGCAGTTGCTCGCCGTCAAACAGCGGCAGGCCCTGGCCCGGATCGAAGAGATACGGGATGCCAGCAGCCGCAAACTGCGCGGCGTGATCAAGCATGCCCTGTCGACCATCGGGTGAGACGATCCCCAGCTTGATGCCTGGCGCCGCGGATACCTGGTTGAGGTGCGACTGGTTCATCGCCCCCGGATGAAAGGCGGTGATCTGGTTGTCGTCCAGGTCCGTGGTGATGAAGGCCTGCGCGGTGAACTCCCCGGGGAGCATACGCACGTGCGTGAGCGCGATCCCTTGCTCCTTGAGCCAGGCTTCGTAGGGGCCAAAGTCGTGACCTACTGTCGCCATGATCAGGCCATCGCCCCCTAAGAGCTTTAAGTTGTAGGCAATGTTGCCGGCGCAGCCGCCGAAATTCCGGCGCATCGAGGGCGCCAGGAACGATACGTTCAGCACGTGAATGCGGTCCGGCAGTATGTGCTCGCGGAAGCGGCCCTCGAATACCATAACAGTGTCATACGCCATCGACCCGCAGATCAGTGCAGTCATCAATACGCTCCAGCCGCCGCTAGCGGTACAGCAACACCAGCACCCAGACCAGGGCGCACATCACCAGGCTCATCAGCACTGCAGCGGAACTGATGTCCTTGGCCAGGGCAGCCAGCTCGTGGTGCTCTAGGCCCGAGCGGTCCACGACCGCCTCGATGGCGCTGTTGATCAGCTCGACGATGAGCACCATCAGCACGGACCCGAGCAGCAGCGCGCGCTCCACGCCACTGTGCCCCAGCCACAGGCCAAGGGGCAAGGCGATGAGCGCCAGGGCGAGCTCCTGGCGAAACGCCGCTTCCTCGCGATACGCGCCGGCCAGTCCCTTTAAGCTGGTGCCGCAAGCCCGAACGAGTCTGGTAAGGCCGCCGGCCTTGACGCGATCTATCAAAATCTGCGATCCATCAGGCCGCGGCCGGGCGGTACGCCAGATCCAGCTCGCGCGCCGCCTTCACATCGTCAAGCCGGCGCACCGGCATGGTGTGCGGGGCGCCGCGCAGCGTCTCGGGATCCTTGTCGGCCTCGCGTAGTATCTCGGTCATCGCGCCGACAAACGCGTCCAGGGTCTCCTTGCTCTCCGTCTCGGTGGGCTCGATCAGCAGGCACTCGGGCACCAGCAGCGGAAAGTAGGTCGTCGGCGCATGGAAGCCGAAATCGAGCAGCCGCTTGGCAACATCCATGGCCGTCACGTGCTGGTGCTGAGCAAGTGACTTTAGCGTCAGGATGAATTCGTGGCTGGCGCGCCGGCGCGGGTACGCGGGGATGTAGCCGGCCTTCTGCAATCGCGCGAGCAGGTAGTTCGAATTCAAGGTCGCAAACTCGGCCACGCGGCTCATCCCTGAGCTCCCGAGCATGCGCATGTACACATAGGCGCGCAGCAGCACACCGGAATTGCCGTTGAAGGCTGTGAGCCGGCCGATGGACTGCGGCAGATCCGCCTCGCCCAGCCAGCGGAAGCGTGCCGCCTCGCCCTCGCCGCTGCGCGCCACGATCGGTAGCGGCATGAACGGCAGCAGGCGCGGGCCCACCCCGATCGCGCCCGCACCCGGACCGCCGCCGCCGTGGGGCGTCGAGAAGGTCTTGTGCAGGTTCATGTGCATGACGTCGAATTCCATGTCGCCCGGACGCACCTTGCCGAGGATCGCGTTCAGGTTGGCGCCGTCGTAGTAGAGCAGCCCGCCGGCGGCGTGCACGGTGCGCGCCACTTCGACAATCTGGCGCTCGAACACCCCGAGCGTGGACGGATTGGTGAGCATGATGCCGGCGGTCTTCGGTCCCACCATGGCGCGCAGCGCTTCCAGGTCGACGTCGCCCTCGGGACCGACGCCCACTTCGCGGGCCACGCAACCGCACATGGTCGCCGTGGCCGGGTTGGTGCCGTGCGCCGCGGTCGGCACAATGATCTCGTTGCGCTCCAGATCCCCGCGGGCGCGGTGAAAGGCGCGAATCATGGCGACGCCGGCGAACTCGCCGTGGGCGCCGGCCATGGGAGTAAGCGCCACGCCGCGCATGCCGGTCACCGCCTTGAGCATCTCCTGCAACTCGTACATGCAGGCTAAGAATCCCTGACTGTGCGTGGCGCTGGCGAGCGGGTGGCGGCCCAGGAACTCCGGCATGAGCGCCGCGGCATTGCAGGCCCGCGGGTTGTACTTCATGGTGCAGGAGCCGAGCGGATAGAAGTGCGTGTCGATCGAGAAGTTCAGCTGCGAGAGGCGCGTGTAGTGCCGGACCGCGTCCAGCTCGCTGACCTCAGGCAGTGCCGGCCGCTGCGCACGGCGCAGACTCGCCGGGAGCGTGGGCGCGCTTGCCGGAGCGGCGGGCCACTGGCCGCGCGCTCCGCGCCCGGAGCGCCCGTAATCGAAAATCAGCCGCTCGCGCATCTCTTTATCCATGACGCAAAACCTCGCAGGCCCGATCTCGGACCAGAGTTGATTCCATGATCAGGCCACGCGCACGGACTTGAGCACATCGGCCAGTGCCGCCGAGTAGGCGGCGATGTCGGCCCCGGTGTGCACCTCGGTGGCACAGACCAGCAGCGCAGGGCCAAGTTCCGGGTAGTGGCCGGAAAGGTCATATCCGCCCTCGATGCCGCGCGCGGCGAGCGCCTCGAGCACGGGGGCCACGGGGCGGTCCAGCAGCAGCACCGCCTCGTGGAAGCGCGCGCCGGAAAACGCGGTGCGCACACCCGGCAGGTGCGTGAGTGAGGCGACAAGCTCCGCGCTTTGCAGCATGCAGGTCTGAGCAACCCGCTCCAGGCCCTCCGCTCCCATGATCGCTAGATAAATTGTGCCTGCGAACATCAGCAGCCCCTGATTGGTGCAGATGTTAGAGGTCGCCTTGCCGCGGCGGATGTGCTGCTCGCGCGCCTGCAGCGTGAGGGTAAAGCCTGGCCGCCCGTCCAGGTCCACGGTGCGCCCGACGATGCGACCGGGCATCTGCCGCACGTAATCCATGCGCGTGGCCATGAATCCAAAGTATGGACCGCCCGATGAGAGCGGGCAGCCGAGCGGCTGGCCGTCGCCCACGACGATATCGGCCCCGCGCGTGCCCCACTGGCCCGGTGGTTTGAGTACCGCGAGCGAGGTGGGATTGACGACCGCAATCACCAGCGCGTTGCGGGCGTGCGCCCAGTCGGTCAGCGCATCGACGTCTTCTAGCACGCCGAAGAAATTAGGCTGCTGGATCACCAGCGCCGTGACGTCCTGTCCCTCGTACGCCGTCAGCGCGCTCATGTCGGTCTGGCCGGTGGCACGCTGATAGCCCGGAGTTTTGAGTTCCAGCCCCTGCCCGCCAGTCGAGGCCTGCGTCACGGTCCGGTAGTGCGGATGCACGGTGCCAGGCAGCAGGACGCGAGCGGAGGTCGACTTGCGGTTGGCGCGCACGGCCATCAGGCAGGCCTCGGACACCGCGGTCGCGCCGTCGTACATCGAGGCATTCGCCACCTGCATGCCAGTGAGCGCGCAGATCATCGACTGATACTCGTAGATCGTCTGCAGCGTGCCCTGACTGGCCTCGGCCTGATAGGGGGTGTAGGCGCTGTAGAACTCCCCGCGCGTCACCAGCGCCCACACGGCAGCGGGGATGTGGTGCGGGTAGGCCCCGGCGCCGATAAAGTTCAGCGGCAGTCCGTCCTGGCGAGCGCGCTCCTGCATCAATCGCAGGACCTGCTGCTCGTTCAGTCCCTCGGGCACCCCGTTGAGCGCGCGTACGCGCAGCTCGGAGGGAATTTCCGCAAACAGGGACTCGATATCCGGAGCGCCGATGGCCGTGAGCATTTCGGCCACGTCCGCTTCGGTGTGTGGAATAAATGGCATCAGGAACTCCTAAAGAAGGATCGCTAGAGGCTGTGCTGCGTTTAGCCGGCCTCGGCGAGCGTGGCGTAGTCCGCCGCTTCCAGCAGGTCGGCCCCGGCCAGCGGCGCGCTGGGCTTGAGGCGCATGATCCAGCCGGCCTTGTACGGATCCTGATTGACGAGTTCAGGCGATTGGCTCAGCGCCTCATTGACCGCCACCACGGTTCCGGCCACCGGCGCGTACACATCGGAGGCGGCCTTGACGGACTCGACGACCGCGCAGGCATCGCCCTGCTGCAGCTGCCGGCCGACTTCGGGCACTTCGACAAACACCAGATCACCAAGGGCTTGTTGCGCATGATCGCTAATTCCGACCTGCACCGTGCCGTCGGCCTCCTCACGAGCCCACTCATGGCTGCGGGCATACTTGCGATCCGTGGGTACATTGCTCATCGCCTGAAATCTCCTTAAGCAAATAACTGTCTGAGCGGGGGACTCAGAGGTCCACCAGGATGCGGCCGTGGCGCACGAACGGGGGCTTGACCACCCGCGCACTCGGCAACTTGCCGCGAATATCCACCTGCACCTGTCCGCCCACGCCGGCCGCCGCGGCCGGCACGCGCGCCAGGGCAATCGAGCGTGCGAGCGTGGGTGAGAAAGTTCCGCTGGTCACCGTACCGTCACCTGCCGAGGTCTGCACACGCTGGTGCGAGCGCATGATGGCCCGATCCTCCAGCAGGAGACCCACGAGCTTGCGGCCGCCCCCGGCATCACGCGCGGCCTCGAGTGCGGCACGTCCGACGAATGCGCGATCGGCCGGCTCGAAAGCCACGGTCCACTCCAACCCTGACTCGAGCGGCTGGGTGCTCTCATCCATGTCGTTGCCATAGAGGTTCATCCCGGCCTCGAGGCGCAAAGTGTCGCGCGCGCCCAAGCCACAGGGGTGCACGGCCAGCCCGAGGAGTTGTTTCCACAGCTCGCCGACTCCATCGGTCGGCACCATGACCTCAAAGCCGTCTTCACCGGTGTAGCCGGTGCGCGCCACGAACCACTCGCCGAGCTGCGCACCGAAGAAATTCGCCAGGCCCAAGGCGGATCGCGCATCCGGTGGGGTCAGGAGCGAGGCCAGCCGCGAGCGTGCTTCGGGACCCTGCACGGCCAGCATCGCCAGGTCCTTGCGTTCGCGCACCTCCAGATCGAAGGTCTGCGCCCGCTCGCGCATCCACGCGAGGTCAGCATCGCGGGTCCCGGCGTTGACCACCACGCGATACCAGCGCGGATCGAGGAAATAGACGATCAGGTCATCGAGTATCCCCGCGTCCTCTCTGAGCATGCAGCTGTAGAGAGCCTTGCCGGGCTGCTTGAGCCTGGCGATGTCATTGGCCAGCAGCATGCGCAGGAATTCCGCCGCACGCGCGCCGCGCACGTCGATCACGCACATGTGCGAAACATCGAACATGCCGGCGGCGCGGCGCACCGCGTGGTGCTCCTCGATCTGCGAGCCGTAATTGACCGGCATGTCCCAGCCGCCGAAGTCGACCATGCGCGCGCCGAGCGCCACGTGTTGGTCATAGAGCGGAGTACGTCGACCCATTTAGCTCCAGCCTGCTGTAGGACACTTGCGGCCAAAAAAAAGGCGGCAGGCACGCCGCCGCTGGCCCGCGTGCCTGCCGCCCCTCTGTCCTTCCTACCTGAGAGATCGGGCGAGCGGGCCTTAAAAGCCCTGCTGCCGCACCCCTTCGGTGGGCGGAGCCGCTTGACCGGCGCCGCCGCTCTCCAGAGCCCGTCGTTGACCTGCCGTTCCTGGTGCCTGAGCGTTTCCGGGCGGAATTTGCGCCTTCGGCGTCCGTAACCTGAGGCTGCGCTCTGGCTCCGGATCTCTTCGGTCAGATCCTTATGACGGGGGCCGAATCATAGCAGTTGCGGCCACCGCGCCTCTACAATTGCCGTTCATGGCCACCGCAGCACTCAACCGACCCCGACACGCCACCGTGGCGGTGGATATCGCCGGCGTCCAGGTGGGAGGTCACGCGCCGATCGTGGTGCAGTCCATGACCAACACCGACACGGCCGATGTCGCGGCCACGGTCCTCCAGGTGCGCGAGCTGGCTGAGGCAGGCTCGGAACTGGTGCGCATCACGGTCAATACCGACGAGGCAGCTGCCGCGGTGGCTCCGATCCGCGATGCACTGGCGGCGCAGGGCTGCACGGTGCCGTTGATCGGCGATTTTCACTACAACGGTCATAAACTCCTCAAGGACAATCCCGCCTGCGCGGAGGCGCTCGCCAAGTACCGCATCAATCCTGGCAACGTGGGCCGCGGCTCCAAGCGCGACCCGCAGTTCGCCGAGCTGATCGAGTTCGCGTGCCGCTTCCACAAGCCGGTGCGCATCGGCGTTAACTGGGGAAGCCTCGATCAGGATCTATTGGCGCGGCTGATGGATGCCAACAGTGCGCTGGTGGAACCGGCCTCCGCGCAAGTCGTGATGCGCGAGGCACTGGTGAGATCGGCCATCGAGAGTGCGGCGCGAGCCGTAGAGCTGGGACTTCCGGCCGATCGCATCATTCTGTCAGCCAAGGTCTCGACTGTGCAGGACCTGATCGCGGTCTACCGCGAGCTGGCCGCGCGCAGCTCGCACCCGCTGCACCTCGGCCTCACCGAGGCGGGCATGGGCTCTAAAGGGATCGTGGCCTCTACCGCCGCGCTGGCCGTGCTGTTGCAGGAGGGGATCGGCGACACCATCCGTATTTCGCTGACGCCCGAGCCGAACGGTGAGCGCCGGCGCGAGGTCATCGTTGCCCAGGAGCTGCTGCAGACCATGGGCTTGCGCAGCTTTACCCCGCTGGTCACGGCCTGCCCGGGCTGCGGGCGCACCACCAGCACCTATTTTCAGTCGCTGGCTCAAAGCATCCAGGAACACCTGCGCCGCCGCATGCCCGAGTGGCGGCGCTCGCGCGTCGGTGTCGAAAATCTCTCGGTCGCGGTCATGGGTTGCGTGGTCAACGGGCCGGGCGAAAGCAAGCAGGCCAACATCGGCATCAGCCTGCCCGGGACAGGCGAGCGCCCGGTCGCACCGGTCTACGAGGATGGTGAAAAGACCGTGACCCTCAAGGGCGAGCGCATCGCCGAGGAATTCCAGCAGCTGGTCGAGCAGTACGTGGAGCGCAGCTACCCGAAGAGGGTCGATCACTAACTCGCGCCATCAGCGCGGCGGACGGGACTTATGGAGACACTCTCATCCAAGCGTTGCGTGCCCTGCGAGGGCGGCGTGCCGGCCTTGAGCCGCGCCGAGGCCGAGGCCCAGCTGCGCTCCCTGGCCTCAGGCTGGCAGCTGAGCACCGATGCCAAGAGCATTACGCGCGCTTTTGGCTTCGTGGACTTCTTCCGCACCATGAGCTTCGTGAACGCGCTCGCCCACGTGGCCAACATCGAGGACCATCACCCGGACCTCGAGGTGGGGTACAACTACTGCCGCGTGCGCTACAGCACCCACTCGATCGGTGGGCTGTCTGAGAATGATTTTATCTGCGCGGCCAAGATCGACCTGATTGCGGTGAAGTAAGACAGCTCACAGACGCCGGCGCACCGCCGAAAAAATTTACGCGGCGAGACGCACTCGCATCTGCTGCAGTGCCAGCGTCCCGCTCAGCAGCGCCTGCAAGGTGACCGAGATCACCGACACCGTCCAGATCTGCGTGATCGTGAACCCAGGGTGAGTTGACAGCCACCACACCGGGATCATGAAGGTGACCAGCCGCGAGGCGGAGCTCCACAGCGACGGCCAGGTGTTTCCCAGTCCCTGCAGGACTCCGGAGCAGGTGAATACGAAGCCGCTGGCGATGCAGTTCCAGGAAATCACCCTGAGGTAACCGGAGCCGACGCTGATCGCCTCCGGCTCGGAGGTGAAGATGCCGATCAGCACCGCCGGCCGCCACAGGCACACGATCATGACCAGCGCCATCAGCACCGCGCTGAACAGCGCCGCGGAGCGGAAGGTCTGGCGCACCCGTTCCTTTTTTCGCGCTCCGAAGTTCTGGCCGACGATTGGCGCCACCGCGAATGCCACCGCCATGGCGGGCAGGAAGATCGCCTGCATGACTCGCGTACCGACACCGAACCCGGCCTGCGCCGAGGCGCCGAACGGGCGGATGACGAAGTAGATGAAGGAAAAGATCGTGAACATGATCAGGAACTCGCCGCCCGCGGGCAATCCGATGGCGAGGATCTTGCGCCACACGTCAAAGCGCGGACGCCAGTCGTGCCGCTCGAAGCGCACGTAGTGCTCGAGGCGGAAGAAGTAAATCCACAGCAGCAATACGCCCACGGCGATCGCGATCGAACTGGCCAGCCCCGCGCCCGCCACGCCCAGCGGATGGCCGGTGCCCCAGCCGCCGATCAATATCGGCGCGAGCACCAAGTTGATGATCACGGTCAGCATCTGCACCGTCATGGTCGGCTTGACGATGCCGGTCCCGCGCAGCGCCGAGGCCATCGCCACCAGCGTGAACTGCAGCGCCAGCCCCGGCAGGTACCATCGCAGGTAGGTCGCTCCGGCCGCGCGCGTGGCGGCATCCGAACCCAGCGTGTCGGCAAAATGCATCGCCAGCGGATAACCGAAGATCAGACAGGTGAGCAGCAGTGCCATCGCCATCACCGAGGACTGGTTGAAAACCAGCGTGGCGTAGGGCTGGTCCTTGCGGCCCACGGCCTGAGAAATCAGCGCCACGGTACCCACGCCCAGCACCTGTGTGATCGACATGACGAGGAAGGCCAGGTTGCCGGCCGAACCGACACCGGCGATGGCCGCGCCGCCCAGCCGGCCGACGAAGTACAGGTCGACCAGAAAGTAGAGTGTCTGGAAGATCATGCCAGCCGCGATCGGCGCCGCCATAGCGATGAGGTGGCCTTTGATCGGGCCTTCGGTCAGATCTCGCATCGCTCTATGCTAGTGGAAAGTCAGCGCGATTGCCCGCTGCCAGGCCTGCGGATCGGTCAGCGCCACGAACGCCAGACCGACAATGGCTCCGCCGATATGTGCGTCGTGATTGACGCGCCCGCGCAGGTAGCGCCCGGCATACCAGCTGTAGACCAGATACCCGACGGCAAACAGCGGCGCTGGTATCGGCACCGGCAGCGGCAGCACGTACAGCGATTGGGTCGGGAAGTACACGATCGAGGCGAACAGCACCGCCAGGATCGCACCCGAGGCGCCGAGCGAGGCGTATTCCGGATCGTTGCGGTGCTTGAGCCAGGTGCCGCCGTTGCTGATAACCAGCCCCAGCAGGTACAGGATCAGGAAGCGCTCCTGCCCTATCACGCTTTCCAGTGCGCGACCGAAGGACCACAGGGTAAAGGCGTTGAAAAGCAGGTGGGCAAAATTGGCATGCAGGAATCCGCTGGTGATGAGAGTTGCGTATTCCCGGCGGGGCACGAGCCAGTACGGTCGAAACAACCCGCGCGAGATCAGGGTCGGTGCGAACGTCAGCCCGGCCACGCTCGCGATCCCGATCAGCCCGAGGATGAGCGTTGTCACTGACATGCTCTAGAACCAGCCGTAGTTGAAGCTGACGCTGATGCGCTCACCGCGGGCAGGATTCGAGGGCACCTCGTGGCTGAGCCAGCTTTCGAACAAGACCACGCGCCCGGCCCGTGCCGGTAGGGTCACCCAGGTGCGATTGCGAGCGCGCGCCCGCGCGCGGCGCGGGGGCGCTGCCATGTATCGCGGCAGCCGCGGGTCCTCGAGCTTGAGCCCGCTGCTGCCGCGCGGAACCTGCACGTAGTAGGTGCCGCTGATGGTCGAGAGCGGGTGCAGGTGCAGGCCGTGGACCGCGCGGCGGCGCATGATGTTCACCCAGCAGTCGGTCATCTGCAGTCGCTTGCCTTTGAGGTCAAGATCGAGTGTCTTGGCGAAGCGCCGCACGTGCCGGTCAAGGCGGCGCTCGAGCTGCGCAAAGGTCGGCGAGACCCGCTGCAGCTGGCAGCGGGAGTTGTACGAAGTGTAGCCGTCGGGATAGTTACGTGCCGACCACGCCCGGCCGGCGCGGTCCTCGGCGCGCAGCTGCAGGCTTTCGCGCAGCAAGCGCCGGTTGAGCGCCGCACCGGCGCGGGAATCCAGGACGGCGGAGTACACCGGCGTCTGAAACAGGTATTGCACGGGCATGGAATGAGCATAACCCATGCGCAGGCCGCGTCGCTTCGAGTAAATTAGCGCCCTGCTAGTGACCGACATCGAGAGGAAGCAATGAATCCGCGCCGCCGCTCCTTTGCCAGCGACAATGTCGCGCCCGCCGCGCCTGAGATCATCGCTGCACTTTCCAGAGTCAATACCGGCACCGTGCACTCGTACGGCGATGATCCGGAGACTCGGCGGCTTGCGACCCTTGCGCAGGAGACCTTCGAGTGCGAGCTCGTGATCCATCCGGTCGCCACCGGCACTGCGGCCAATTCGCTGGCGCTGGCCTCCCTGGTTCCGCCCTTCGGGGCCGTCTACTGCCACGAGCTTGCGCACATCAACACTGACGAGTGCGGCGCGCCGGAATTCTTCAGTGGCGGCGCCAAACTGCTGACGCTCGGCTCACCCAATGGCAAGCTTGCAGCGCCGCAGCTCGCCGCCCCGATCGCGCACGCGCGCGAAATGGGCGTGCATCACGTGCTGCCGGCCGCGCTCAGCATTTCGCAGGCCACCGAATGGGGCACCGTCTACCGGCGCGACGAACTCACGGCGCTGGCCGCGGCCGCACACGAACACGGTCTTAAGGTGCATATGGACGGGGCGCGCTTCGCCAACGCCGTGGCGCACCTCAAATGCTCGCCGGCCGAGGCCAGCTGGAAATGCGGCGTCGACGCACTGTCCTTCGGTGCCACCAAGAACGGCGCACTGGCCGCCGAGGCAGTCATCTTCTTCAAGCCGGAACTGGCGCGCGAATTCGAGCTGCGCCGCAAGCGCGCCGGACACCTGTGGTCAAAGATGCGTTTCCTGAGCGCACAGCTCAATGCCTGCTTCGAGAACGAGCTCTGGCTCCGTCACGCACGGCAGGCCAATGCCATGGCCGCGCGCCTCGCCGAGGGGCTGCGCAAGCGCGGCATCGCGCTGTTGCAGCCGGTCGAGGCCAACGAGGTATTCGCCGCCTTTCCCGCAAAACTTAGCGCGGCGTTGCGGTCGCAGGAGTTTGAGTTTTACGACTGGCCGGTGCCGGCGGGTTCCTCACCGGCGGTGCGGCTGGTGACCGCCTACGACATGGTGAGCGACGATGTCGATGCGCTGCTGGCCGCGATCCCAGCTAGCTCGGCATAAGAACGCTGGTCTGAGTATCGCCCTCATCGTTCCCGGCGCCCCTGAGGTTCAAGGTCACGGTCGCGGCGGTCAGCATCAGCGCGGTGGCGATGACAAACAGCCACAGCGCGGCGCGCTGCAGGCGGCGCGCTGACTTCTCTGCATTCGATTCGCATGCGAACAGCGCTGCGATCAACGCCAGCAGTCCGCACAGCACCGCGAGCGCGAACAGCCGCATCGCGCCGTCGGTGATCGGCGCATCGATATACGCAAACCAGGCGAAGCCGGCGCCGAGTACGGCAAGATCGAGACTCACCAGATAGCGCGCGGCGCGGCGCAGTTGCTTGATTGAGCCCGCCCCTGAAGCTGTTTCCGCCTCGCTCACGATTCAGCCATCCAGCGCTCCATGAGCCGCTGCGCCACGGCCAGCAGCATGGGCCCTAGGAAAATGCCAGCCAGCCCGAAGGCCAGCAACCCGCCGATCACCCCGCCCAGCACCAGGATGAAAGGCAGCCGCGCGCCGCGCTGGATCAGCCATGGCCGCAGGACGTTGTCTCCGACGCTCATCAACAGCGCCCACACGCCCAGCGCGATCGCCCAGCCCACGTGGTCCTGGTACAGCAGCCACAGCGCGGCCGGCACCAGCACTGGCAGCGGGCCAAACTGCATGATGCACAGCATAAAAACGATAGAGGTCAGCACGCCCGCGGCCGGTATCCCGGCGACCCAAAGGCCAAAGCCGCTCAGTATCGCCTGCACCAGGGCGGTAATGACCACACCGGCGGCGATCGCGCGGATCGTCTGGCCGGCCAGCACCACGCTCTCGGCGCCGCGGGCCCCGCCTACGTGCCGCGCAAGGCGCAGCGTCCATTTCGCCAGCGCCTCGCCGTACATGTAAAAGACCACGACCAGCATCAGAGTCAATAAGAAGTCCAATGTGATGCTGCCGAGCGTGCCCACGTGCTGGCTCAGCCAGCGCGCAAGATTGCCTATATAGGGCTTGACCACCTCGGCCCAGTGTTCGGGAGTCTGCGACGCCGCTTCACGCCATTGGTCCGCCAGCTGCCGACCGCCGGGCATGCGATTGAGCCAAGCCGGCGGCTCGGGCCAGGGTCCGGCCAGCAGCCGTGAACTCAGATCCCACAGATCGGGGAGCCGTGTGACTAGTGTGGCCAGCAGCATCGCGACCGGTGCCACCACGGCGATGAACAATCCCGAGCTCATGGCGGCCACGGCCAGGCCACGGCGCCCGCCGAACAGCCGTTGCACATGCAGCATGATCGGCCAGCTCGCGACCACGATGATGCTGGCCCAGATGATCGCCGACAGGAACGGGCGCAGAACCGCCAGCACTCCCCAGGTAAGCGCGGCGACGCAGGCCAGCATCATGGCATTGCCCAGCAGTTGCGAGCGTCGTTCCCTCATGCCCGCGGCCAGATAGTGCGGCGAAGCTTCACGGCGTGCGCCGCCCCGCGTTCGGATAAGGCGTACCGTCGCGACGAGTGAACATGGCCGGCTTGTTGTCGGCCGGCGATAGCAGGTCGATGCCCGGATATGTCGTGGCATCCTCGGTTGGCTTGCGCGAACCCACTTCGAGCACGACTGCCTCGGCGGAGGAGCGATTCTGCAGGCAGTGGCCGTCGGCCACTCCGCCCGGGAAGCCCGCTGCATCCCCAGCCCGCAGCAGCTCGGTGCCCGAGTCGCTCACCAGCGTCACCTCGCCGCTGAGCACATACACGAACTCATCTTCGTGGCTGTGCCAGTGGCGCTGACTGGACCAGGAACCCGGCGGCAATCGCAGCAGGTTGACGCCAAACTGCTTGAGTCCTGCGGCATCGCCCAAGCGCCGGCGCTCGCGATTGCGGCACGGCTCGTCGAATGGGGGCGGATACATCGTGCCGATGACGGCGGCTACGCTGGCCGCGTCGATGCGCTTGCTCATTGTAGATGTCCCCTGCCTGGTCGCTGGACCGACAGGATACTCCCTGCGCCGCAGCTATGCGGAAGTCAGCGTGCGGCAGCGCCCCAGGGTGTGGGCGCTGTAAGTCGCGGCGATACCAGCCACGAATTGAGCTGATTGGTGGGCGCGATGCGCCCGCGGCTGATGTCCCAGGTCACGCGCGGACCAAACTGCATGCGCGGACCCGCACCGCGAGCAAACTGCAGGTCCACCAGCGAGCGGTGCGCCAAGGGCGCGCAGAAGCGCGCTCCAGGATCGTTGGATGCCGGCGAGGAGCGCTCGTAGCGAAAGCCGAAGGCCTGCGCGCGCTGGTTGTGACCGGAGAATGAGTAGCTCAGGTAGAGCATGACCTGTGCGCCGGAGTAGCCTGGCGAGAATCCGGCCAGGTCGGCAGCGCCAGAGGGCATCGCGAGGCCGCAGGCCACTAGGCCCGTACAGGCCATCGTCCATCCCCGCGGCAACCAGAGCCTACCCACAGGCTGACTCCTATAAATGCCCTTGCTCTCGCTATCCAATTTCAGGCAGTGCGAGATTCAAGTCCATACGCATAGTGCCCTATTCTGTGGGTTGGTTCACAGAAATACGTGGCCGTGGATGAATTATGGAAAGCCGGCGTGCGCTTTCCGCAGGAATTCAGCCTGAAAACGAGACGCGTTATTACTTAAGGCGGAGGACTTTCAATATAGGCAGCCGGCGTTTCGCCGCTCAGCACCTTAAGAAAGCGTGCGCGCTCGATGTTGCCGCCAGTGAGGATTACCCCCACGCGCTCGCCGGCCAGGCTCGAGCGCTCGCGTAACAGCGCCGCCAGCGGCGCGGCGCCCGCCCCTTCGCTCACCTGATGCGTGTCATCGAAGTACGCGCGCATAGCCTCGGCGATTTCATCCTCACTGACCTCCACAAAACGCGCGGCTCCCTTGCACATCGTGGCCACTGCTTCCTCCACGGGTTCGCGCGTGGCCATGCCGTCGGCAAAGGTATGTGCGGTCGTGGTGTGCACCACGCGGCCGGCGGCAAAGGAGCGTGCACCGGACGGCGCCTTGGCGGCGGAAACACCGACAATGCGGGTGGACAGCCCCAGAAGATCACGCACCGAAATCAGGCCGCATATTCCAGAGCCCATGCCCACGCCCACATACACGGTGTGCAGCTCGCGCACCGCGCGCAGAAATTCCAGCGCATAGGTGGCCACGCCGACCACCAGGTTGCGGTGGAAAGAGGGCACGAAGTGCAGCGCACGCTGCTTGGCCACGCGGTGCGCCTCGTGCTTGGCTTCGTCGAAATCGATGCCAAATTCGACCACGCTGGCGCCGAAGGCACGCATGGCCGAGTTCTGGTCGGGCGAGTTGCCCTTCGGCACGAAGATCGTCGCGCCAATGCCACTGCGCGCCGCCGCATAGGATATCGACTGGCCGTGATTGCCGCGCGTGGCGGTCACCACGCCCGCACAATCCGGCTGCTCGCGCCGCAGCCGGTCGAGATACACCAGACCACCGCGCACCTTGAAAGCTCCCGTGGGAGTGTGATTCTCGTGCTTGACCCATACCTCGCAGCCGGAGCGCTGGCGCAGTTTCGGCCAGGCGTATTGCGGTGTCGGTGGGATCAATGGCCGCAGCATTTCGGCCGCACTCTCAAGCTCCTGAAGAGTTATCGGCTGCATCGCCGCATTCTGGCTCATGGGCATCGGCGTGTTTGCAGAGCCGCGAGTGGCGCCATTTGCGAAAATGTCCGTGGCAGGATCAGTCATCGCGATCTTCGTAGCGTCGATTGACATTGCGCGCCTGCCACACGCCGGTCGATCCGGGCTCGCGCATCGAGGGGCCACCGACGCCCCAGATTCCGGTCTGGTCACCGCTATCCGGTACCATCGTGGGCCGCACCGCAGGTGCATGAACCGCACGCCAGTTGATCAGCAGCACGCCGATGCCCGCCGAGAGCAGCACCAGTGTGACGATGGCCAGTAATACGGCGCCGAACGTGTGCCCCTGCTCAAACACGGTGACTATGGCCATGAGTGCCCAGGCAGTGAGCAGGACCATAAAGACGACACCGGAACTGACCAGCACCAGTCGCATTCCCCCCGGCCTGGGAGTACGGCTCGCCGGGTGACCTTCAAAATTCATGCTTGCTGCCTCTTGAAGAAAACTCCACGAGCGCGCGGAGTGTCCGGACAATGGCACTAGCATGCGACCAGGCTCGCGCTAAGCGCAAGTGGCGGCGCGGGGCGACACGCACTGGCGGCGCAAGTGATTCAAGTAGGACGCCGCCGGACTTTCTTATCGCCAGCGCGCGCTGCCTGCAGCGCGCGCCGCAGCCAGACGGCAAGTTCCTCCGGGTCATCGTAGAGGCGCGCCGGCAACGCGAAATAGCTCATCGACTTACTGCCCGGGCCCAGAGGCGCAAAGGCCGGCATGCTTTCCGCTTCATAGAACTTCCGGCTGACAGAATCCGCCCGGAAGTAGAGCACGTCATCGTCGGCGATGGCGAAAAACACACCTTCGGCGTAGAAGCCGACGCCCCCGAACATGCGTCGCGAGCTCACCGTGCACACTTCGCCGAGCAAATCGAGCACGAAGGCATTGAACTGCGCGCTCACCGCCATGCACCATGATAGCCCGCAAACCTAAGCCGCCGGAGAGTGCGTGCCGTTAAGTGCCCTGTGTGCCGTGCTGCTCGCGGCACTTTGCCACGCGATCTGGAACCTGGAGGCCAAGCGCGCCGCGAACTCGCGCCACTTTGTGTGGCTCTATTCCGTGGCCTCGCTGGTAGTGTGGGCGCCGGCCGTGGTGTGGGTGTTAGCCCAGCCGCACGGATCCTATGGCGTTGCGCAGTGGCTGGCGCTGGGCGGTACCGCGGTACTGCACCTGCTCTATTCATTGACGCTGCAGGCCGGCTATCGGGTGGCGGATCTGTCGCTGGTCTATCCTATCGCGCGCGGCACCGGACCGCTGTTGTCGTTTGTCGGGGCGGCACTGCTGTTTCACGAGCGGCCGGGACTACCGGCGGCGGCGGGACTGCTGCTGATCGTCGCCGGTATCGTGCTGATTGCCGACTTGCACCATGCGCTGCGCCGCAGTGCGCTGCCGGGACTCGTGTGGGGCTCACTGACCGGAGCCTTCATCGCCGCCTACACTCTCAACGACGGCTGGGCCGTGAAGATCCTGGGCCTATCGCCGTTCCTGATTGATTTTTCGGGCAACTGCTTTCGCGTCCTTGCACTTTCGCACCTGGCGCTTAACGATCGCGGCGAACTGGCCCACGAATGGCGTTCTTACCGCCGCCCGGTATTGATCGTGGCGACACTCGGACCCTTAGGCTACCTGCTGGTGCTGTGGGCAATGCAGCGCGCGCCGATCAGCCATGTGGCACCGGCACGCGAGCTGGCTACGCTGGTGGGCACCTGGTTCGGTGCGCGCCTGCTCGGCGAGCAAGGTGCCGCGCAGCGCCTCGCTGGCGCCCTGTGCATCGTCGGCGGCGTGGTGTGCCTGGCGCTTTCGGGTTGATTCGCTTTTGCGCCCGCCTCAGTCAGCGCGGACGTGGTCCTGCTCGCGGTAGAGCTTCGCCACGCCGATGAACACCACGGCAAACGCGCCCATCCAGTACGCGAAGAAATTGAAGTACTGCGGCCCGACCAACGCATAGGTCGATACCCCACCGCCAGCCTGATTCCAGCTGCCCGAGCTCACGACGGACTGGCGGTGGGCGTTGTCCATCAGACGCACGCGTTCACCGCTCATTTCGGCCACCAAAAACGTGCCGGCCAGCGGCGACTGCTTGCCGTCCGCCGTGTGCACCGTGATGCCCGTTCTATCGTTGAAGTCGATTTTCTGGCCGGTCACCATGGTGACGCCCTTAGGCAACGCGACCCAGGTCTGCTCGCCGCTGGTGACGGTCGCGCCGTGAAGCTCCCGCACCATGAAGTTATTGACGGCTGCGGTCATCAGGTTGCCCACACTCGTCGAGAGCAGGAACAACGCCATGATGAAGCTCTTCATGCGCAGCGGAGCCTGCTTGTAGGAGAACTCCAGTGCTGTGATCGATACCAGCACTTCGGAAGCCGTGAGCACGACATAGGCAAGTATCTGCCACCAGACTGAGACGCTGACACCGGACTGGATGCGTCGCTCGATCCAGCCGACGATCAGGAACGAGGCGGCTATCAGGAACAATCCGACCGAGATCTTGCGCAGCGGCGTCACCTTTACGAAGCGGCTGCACAGGGGATAGATCCCGAAGGTAAAGATGGGCACCATGATCAGGATCAGCAATCCGTTGACTACCTGGATCTGCGCCGGCAGCAGCACTAGGCCAAAGCCGATGCGCTTGTCCATCAGGTCGGAGGTGGCCTGCAACGTCCAGGTCTGGCCGTTGCTCTGATCCCAGAGCGACCAGAACATCGCCACGAACAGATACACGATCAGCAGGCTCCCGATCAGCTTGAGGCCAGCGGGCGAGACAATGTCCTTGAGCCACTGCTTGCCTGCCGGCGGCACCACAGCGAAATAGCGGCGGCCGAGGTAAAACACCAGCGTTGCAAATGCCATCATCGCCGCCGGCACGCCAAAGGCGACCTTCGGCCCGTAGGTTTCCAGCCACTCGGGACACTTGTAGATCGAAAACGAGGAGCCCAGGTTGATCGACAGGTAGAAGTAGCTGAAGGCCCGCTCGATCAGGTGCTTGTTGCGGCTGGTGAACTGATCGCCCACGTTGGTCGACACGCAGGGCTTGACGCCGCCAGTGCCGAAGGCCATGAAGCCTAAACCCAGCGCCAGGTTGAGCGGCGTCGCAGGTCCAAGCGCCAGGATCGCACAACCCAGCACGTAGACAACCGAGAAGGTGATGATGGTCCGGTACTTGCCCCAGAACACGTCGGAGACCACGGCACCGAACAGTGGAAAGAAATAGGCCCCGGCCTTGAAAATGCTCTGCCAGCTGGTGGCCTGCGCCTGCCCGAAGTGCAGCGTCGTCGTCATGTAGATCGCCAGGATCGCGTTGATGCCGTAGTAGCAGAAACGCTCGGCAAACTCGTTGGCGATGATGAAGGGGATGCCCCTGGGCATCTTGTTGGAATCCATGGGCTATCCTTGCGGTAGATGAGTCAATCGAGATCTGATTGTGAAAATCCTGACTCGAGCGTCCGGCGCTAGCGGCCCGTGCCCGACCGCCCCAGCCTGACGCTGCGCATTCACGGGTGGCGCGCGCCGCCGCCGAGCATGCGCGCCGGCAGCATCACCAGGGCACGCAGCAGCGCGAATACGCCCTCGCAGGCGATGCCGACGATGCGAAACGGCAGCGAAATCAACCACACCACCGGCCAGAGTATCAGCGCCAGCAATGCCAGCGGCCAGCACAGAAATAGCAGCAGCAGCCACAGCACGAGTTTCAGCATGTCGCCACCTTGGATTGCGCTGCGCGCCGCAGATGCCGCGCCAGGGCCGGAACCTCGCCGCTGAGGCCCAGCGCGCGGCGCGCGAAACCGCGCCGAACGATGCTGCTCGCGCCGGCGACGCCCAGGAGCCGTGCGGCCAGCCAGCCTGCAGGGCCTGCGCTGCGTGAGAACAGTTC
>Ga0068863_100002002_pt1 | contig 20224 bp, 8 predicted proteins | sample KBSSwiS62_FD_66596 | JGI IMG/M metagenome (GOLD analysis project Ga0068863, IMG submission 66596) | Switchgrass rhizosphere microbial communities from Kellogg Biological Station, Michigan, USA - KBS Switchgrass S6-2 | ecosystem: Host-associated > Plants > Roots > Rhizosphere > Soil ...
TGGCTGCGGACGCGGAAAATGGGCGTCAATTCGCTCGCCTTCCGCGGCATGCAGCACGGCTATCTTTTTGCGACCGACGCCGATTGCGTGGGGTTGACCCACCGGATTCCCTGGCGCCTGAATGAGCAATGGATGGAACTGCTGGCGGCGAGCGGCACAAGTATGTTCGTGTCGGCGCAGCCCGATTACGTCAAGGAGAAGCAGCGGGCAGCGTTGGGGAAGGCCTTTCACCGCGCGTCGCGTCCGCAGCCGCTGGCCAAGCCGCTCGACTGGATGCAGAACTCGTGCCCGACGCGCTGGAAATCGGGCGAGGAATTTTTCGAGTTCAACTGGTGGAATGCGTAACCGCAGATAGCCGTCCTCATGTCGTCCATTGATCTGGTTACGCCGACGGGCAATTGCGAGCGGTTCCGCTGCTTCCAGGGCTGGCATCGGTCGCGCAGCGATTCCGAGCAATTGACCGATCAGGAATTGTGGCTGGTCTGGGCCGGTCACGGGCAGATGAAGACGCGGGAGCGGGAATATGAATTACGTCCCGGGTTCTGCGTCTGGATGCGGCCAGGCCGGATCTACGATGCGACGCAGGACGAAAGTGATCCGATCGGGCTGACGTTCATTCATTTCAGCTTCCAGAATCCGGCCCTGAACAAGTCACACGACTTTCCGGAGTTCTATCACGTGGGCGACCTGAACTATGTCGACACCGTGACGCGGCGCGTGGTCGAGATCATGCGCCAGTACGATGCGCCCGCGGACCTGAAGACGACGGCGGGACTCCTGCTCTCCGGTCTGCTGCTCGATCTCGTGACGAAGTTCCGTTACGAGGACAAGACGGGGGCGAATCCAGTGGCACGGCATCACGCGGAGTTGATCCAGGAAACCGTGCGCCATATTCACGAAACGGTGGAGGCCCCCTTGAGCGTGAAGGACCTCGCGAAGCGGGCGAGCTACAGCCCGGCCCACTTCAGTTCGCTGTTCAAGAAGGTGACCGGCCAGACAGTGGAAGCGGTGATCGTGCAGGCGCGCATCGACAAGGCGCGACAGTTGTTGCGACGGTCGGACCTGTCGATCGGGCAGATCGCCGAGGCGGCGGGGTATCGCGATGTCTATTTCTTTTCGCGGCAGTTCAAATCGAAGACGGGGCAGACTCCAAGTCAGTACCGGGTGGCGCAGTTGGAGGAGTTGAGCAAGCCGGGGAAGTAGAAACCGTCGCCGGTGGATTACAGGGCGGAAAGCGTGCGTAGCGTAAATAAGTATAAAAGAACCGATGGTTAGTCCATTGCCTCTGGAGAACCGATGACCGATCATGGCCAAAAGGCTGGCTACCGGAAGTCCGCGCACCGTGCGCGAACCGTGGTAGAGGGCAACGATGAACCAGGGCCCTCGAACATGACGCTACTCTTATCCAAGCCGGAACGAATCGACCGGGAACTCGTGCCTTTGGACGGGCACACGCCACGACGGAACTGGCTGGAACTTGATGGGCCCTGCCGCTGGGCTGGCTCGGGAAATTTTATCCATGCGGATAGATCGCTCCGGAAACCGATCGAAAAGCTGGGACTCTTGCGACCATTGGAGGCGAAATGTTGGACGGCAATCGGAACCTTTGCGAGCCCCTACTGGAACCAGGTGCGTCATGGGACGGATTGGCAAGACGTGCCCGCGCAAACGCAGTTCCTGATCTGGGAACAAAACGGCGGAGGGTACGGTTTGCTGCTTCCTTTGCTCAGCGGCGATTACGTCAACACGTTGCAGGGGGAGAAAAAGGGCTTGCGGCTGGTCGCGACGACGGGACTTAAAGGCAGGCCGGAACACGATGCGGCGGTGGTCTATGCGGCTGTTGGGCAGGATCTCTATCAACTCGTCAACAAGGCCGTGCAGGAAGTCTCCGAGCTATCGGGCTCATTCCGGCTGCGCGAAGAAAAAGCGGTCCCGGCGTTTGTCGATCATCTGGGATGGTGTTCGTGGGATGCTTTTTATTCGAAGGTTGATGAACCGAAATTCCTGTCGGCGCTGCGGTCCTTTCGCGCAGGCGGCGTCACGCCCGGCTTTACCATCCTCGACGACGGTTGGCTGCAAAACGAAGGAGATCTCCTGCTCGGCTTTGGCATGAACGGGAAGAAGTTCCCGCACGGACTGGCCTCGCTGGTCCGGAAAGCGAAGGGAGAGTTTGGAGTCGAGTTTTTTGGCATCTGGCACGCACTGAACGGCTACTGGGGAGGGGTCGATCCGCGCAGCCCCCTGGGAAAAAGGTACGCTATCTTCAAGAGCAAGGGTCTGATCCGCCCATGGCTGGGGAACAAGCGGGACCCGGTTTACCTGGTGGACCCGCAGCAGGCGGAGCGATTTTTTACGGAATTCCATGACACGCTGAAAGCGGGCGGTGTCGACTTGGTGAAGGTGGACGGGCAGTCGGCGCTGGCGGAATTCACACGTCCTCATTTTGGGCGGGTGTCGGCGATGCGTTCCTATCAACAAGCGTTGCAGACCTCGGCAGTGCGGCACTTCGACGGAGGGATCATTCACTGCATGAGCAACGGACTTGATGTGGCGTACCAGATGGAGCAGACGGTGGTGTGGCGCAACTCGGACGATTTTTTCCCGAAGCGTAATGCGGCGGCGCAGCAACTGCATGTCTACACGAATGCGCTCAACAATCTTTGGACAGGCACTTTTGCGCTGCCGGACTGGGACATGTTCCAGAGCCATCACCGGACAGCGGAATTCCATGCGGCGGCGCGTGCGCTTTCGGGTGGACCGGTTTATGTCTGCGACAAGCCGGGGCGGCAGAATTTCCGGATCCTGCGCAAGCTGGCCTCAAGCGATGGCCGGGTCTGGCGTTGCGACCGCCCTGCTCTGCCCGCGCCGGAGTCGGTTTTCGCCGACTGCCTGACGGAACCGGTCTTGTTGAAGATCCACAACCAGAGCGGCGCGGCCGGGCTGATCGGGTTCTTCCATTGCAGTGAAGTGAAGAAAAAACTGACCGGCTCGTTTTCGCCTGCGGATATTCCGGGCCTGAGGGGAAGTCATTTTATCGCGCGGAGGCATACGACAGGACACGCCCAGGAAATGCACTTGGACGGGGAAGCCGAGGTGGTCCTGCCGCGGATGGGATTTGAGATCGTGACGCTTGCGCCGGTGTTGACCGGAGGAGTGGCGGCATTGGGAAGATTGGACCGGTACACGGGGGTGACCTCGGTGGAAGCGGTTTCCGTCGAGACAGAGGGTGATTGCCGCGTGACGGTGCGGGAAAGCGGACGATATTTGTTTTGGTGCCGGGAGAATATGACCGTGACCGATGAACGAGGCTCGAAGGTTCCGTTCAAGTATAACCGGAAGACGAAACTGCTGACGGTGGAGATCCAGAAGGCCGGGACGGTGGCGATTAGCGCGGCAGGAAGATAGCGCTTACCGGCTGGATAAGTCTCCCTGTGGACCGCTTTTTCTCATTCGAGGGCCTGTTTTAGGTAAACCGTTATACGAAAATAGTGCAAAAGAATCGGCGGCAGGGTCATTGCCAGAGGGGGAAGGTTTCTCTTTGCTTGAATCGGACGCACAGAATTTGAGGCGCAACCAAAAAATTATTCATGAAAGCATCGTTGAAATGGGGCCTGGTGGGATTTTGCGCGCTGGGCCTTGGTGTCTTGCACGCTGAAGATGCGGCCCCGGCGGCTGTTCCGCCGACGGTAAAATTGAGCCTGACCGAGGCGGGGGTGGTGATCAATACAGGGTCCGAGCAGTTGACGTGGCCGACCCCTGTCCTCATGAAGAACGCGGGCGGGACGGTGGAAGGAACGACGACGATGGCGGCGGATGGGAAGAGCCTGGCGAAGAAGTTTGCCAACGGGATGCAGTTGACGGTGAGCCTGAAGGCGGACGGGAAGACGGTCACTTATGAGTTCACTCCGCCGACGGGTGAAGTGCGCGGGCTTGGGATGAACATGAACATTCCATTAGCGTATGCCAACGGTGGAAAGTACGGCTTGGGCAACGGCGAGATGAAGACTTTTCCCTCCACGAAGGGAAAGGACGAAATCGTCGACAAGGGCGACTTCGGGATGTTCCGCCTGCAATCGCCCGCCGATGTTGGCTTTGGGATCAAGATGCCGGCGGGTTGGAACAAGGTGCAGGACGACCGGCAGTTCAATGGCTCCAAATTTGAGGAGCAGTATCTTTATCTTTTTGCCTCGCACCCGGGCGAAACGTCGTTTGCGATTGTCTTCGGCGATGTTGACCCGAAGGCCCTCGCCGCAATGGCAGCGGCCATTCCACCCACTCCTCCGCCACCCAAGCCGCCGATGAAGAAATTGGTCGATCAGTTTGGGCAGCCGTTGGGAAAAGATTTTCCGGAGAAGATCACCAGCGAGGACGAACTGAAAGCGGATATCGCGGCAGAGAAGACTTACTATGATTCACTGACGCCCCCTCCGACCGACACCTATGGCGGATATCCCGGAACGGGCGAGAAGTACAAGTTGAAGAAGACCGGCTTCTTCCACATCGAGAAAATCGGCGAGCGTTTTGTGATGGTCGATCCCGAGGGAAATATTTTCTTTGAGCGCGGCCTGTGTCCGATCGCCCCCGTGCAGGACTACACATTGACCGGCGGACGCCGCGAGGCCTACGAATGGCTGCCCAATACGCCGGAAGAGAAGGCAACATATAAGTCTTCGTTCCAGGGTGGGTACGAGCCGATCTTTTCGTTCTACCGGGCGAACATGATCCGCAAATATGGGAAGCCATTCGACGACGAGGAGCAAACGGGCATCGCGGTGACGCGTATCCGCAAATGGGGCTTCAATGCGGAGGGGGCGTTCGGCGTGATGAGCAAGACGATGCTGGCGATGAACCTGCCCTATACGACGAGTTGCGGCATGGGACTCCCGGAGATCACAAAAGAGTGCAAGGTGCAGGACGTCTTCGCCGACAATGCAGAACAATTAATGGACGCTGCTTTCACGAAGGGGGTCGATCCGCGCGCGAACGATCCCCTCCTGATCGGTTATTTCCTCGGCAACGAACAACATTTCGAGGATTTGCCGCGGCTTATCCCCACGTTGAAAGGCAGCAAGGTCGGTGCGAAGAAGCGGCTCGTGCAGATGTTCCAGGAGAAATACAAGGACATCGCGAAGTTCAACGAGGCGTGGCAGCCAAAGACCCCGGCGACGAGTTTCGACGAACTGAACGACATGTCGCTGACCGTCGCCACGCAGGAAGCGGCGGATGACATGAAGGTGTTCCAGGACCTTTTCACCGATACCTATTACGGCATGGTCGCGCGCATTTTTCACAAGCACGACAAGAACCACCTGTTAATCGGGAGCCGCTGGCAGCCGGGCACGGCGAACAGCAAGCCACTGCTGAAAAATGCGGGCAAGTACATGGACGTGATCAGCGTCAATTACTACACCTACGGGATCGAGAAGGAGTATCTGCAAAAAATCCACGATCTCACAGACGGCAAACCGCTGCTCTTGAGCGAGTGGCACTATGGGTCGGCGAGCGACTCCGCCGTGGGAGGCGCGGCGAAGAGCGTAAAGAGCCAGCTCGAGCGCGGACTGGCCTATCGCAACTATGTCGAGACGGTGGCGAGCCTCGGTTATATCGTGGGCGAGGAGTGGTTCTCCTATCAGGACCAGCCGGCAACGGGACGTTTCTTCGAGGGCTACAATGGCGAATCGGGAAACATCGGCCTGATCAATGTGCTCGACCGCCCGTACAAGGTGACGCTGGCGGAGATGATGAAGACGAATTATGACCTGTTGCCCGTCTTGCTCGGCGAGCGCCCGCCATTCCATTACGACGATCCAAAATTCAATATCGGCCCGGGCGGCGGACGCAAGGAAGTCGACGCGCCGATGGCGCTCGCGGGAATGAAGATCGACGGGCTCGCCTCGGACTGGCCCGGGCGCCCGGGCGAGCATCTCTCCAAGGGAAACTTGGTCAGCGGGCCCGACGCGGGATCGCTCGAGGGAGATTTCAAGCTGTGTTGGGACAACGAGAACCTTTACCTCTTCGTGCAGGTGACCGATCCGACGCCGATGATCAATCCGGCGACGGAGGACAAGATCTGGAGCGGTGACGCGATCGAGCTGTTCATCGGGCCGGACAACATCGATGAAGGCGGCGAAGTCGCGTTCACGGACCGGCAGATTTTGCTGAGCGGCTCGAAAGAGACCGGCAGCGTGCAGTATCATATCGGCGGCACGCCCACGACGGCGAAGATCACCATGGAAGTGGTAAAGAACGTCTCAGGCGACGGTTACGCGGTGGAGGCAGCGATCCCTTGGGCTGCGCTGAACATGAAGCCGACGGAGGGGAAGGAGTTTCTCTTTGATATCGGGATCGACGACAGCACCGGCAAGTACCGAGCCCGGCAGTTGATGTGGAATGGGATCGAGCGGAACTCCGGCGACCGAAGCAAGTGGGGTATGGCCAAACTGGTGAAATGATCCTGCCCATGAAACCACACTTATCTTTTATCGACCGACAGAGGTACCTGCCTGGGAGCTGGCCGGGCCGGAGGAACGGCGACTACGGCCCCTTGTCCTCTCAAAATGAGGCCGGTGCCCGCTGGTCGGTTAGGTTGACCGTTAACCAAGAAATGCTATTGTGTACAGGATGGCAATGCCTACTTTTGGAGGTAGGGCAGTTTCGTCGTCCTCCCAAGGCGGCACGACCAACCTTACCCAACCAGTTGGGGCTTGATTGCTTACAATATTTTATCCCGTGACCGCAAATAAACTCCATCTTTCGCGTCGAGTGCGCCAAGGCCAGGCCTTCAGCTTGGTCGAGGTGGTGCTGGCCATCGGGGTCACGAGCTTTGCCTTGTTGGGCATGGTGGCGCTTTTGCCCATGGGGTTGAAAACGTCGCACCAGGCCGCCGATGCGATGACCGAGGCGCAGATTGTGCAGTACGCCCGAAACCAGCTGGAAATGACTCCGTTTACCAACCTGTCGGCTTGGGTGAGCAATCCGCTCTATTTTGACAATCAGGGCCTCCCCACGACGGCCACGGACGCCGAGCAGATTTACAAGGCCACCTTCGCTGTCGGCAATGTGCAATTGAGCACCGGCGGAGGCAGCGCCGGTTCTGTCCTCGGCGTCAATCCCAATGCGCCCAATGGCGTGGCGGATGCGAGCTTGGTGCAGCTTACCATCGTCAACCGGACCATGGCCGGCCCGGCGGCGACCAACGTCTTTCCCATCGTTGTCCCCAACGCGGGATTCTAGGAACCAGCTGGCGCGAAAGAAATCTTGCCCCCGTCCGGGGTGCGGAAGAGAATGACCTCACAACAACGCCTTGGCGCCGGACACAACTGCCGGTGACAGAGCGTCCCTTCAGGACGAGTGGCAGAGTGGTTGAATGCGGCTGACTTGAAATCAGCTTTACCCTCGCGGGTAACGTGGGTTCGAATCCTACCTCGTCCGGGTTTCTCTTTAAAGTGAGATCGGAAATATGCCTGCCCCCGTTTTTCCGTTTTTGAGAATAGTGCAGGAAATAATCCACGAGGACCGAGTGGTGTGGATAGAGTAATGGTACATCCTAAGGCGCCATAAAAATATCTCCCTACTAGTGCCTATGAGAATATTTCTAATAATTTGCGCATTCCTTGTAACGATGATTATTTCTTCAAAATCCGATACTCAAGTATTTGAAGGTGAACCCGTAGAGAGAATATCGCCGTATTTAGACAAATACATTCATAGTCAATTGGCGGTAGATGAATGCGAAATGCAAAGAAAATTCAGCGATGATCATAAAACAATCGCCATTTTAATATATAGAAAGGAGAATGGAGGTTCAAACTATGCTTTTATACTAATCATCCACACGAATGCAGATCAGTCTAGCGTGAATTGGAATAAACACTATTTACCACTTCAAACATTAAAAAATGAATCCCAGGAAATTCAAGCTATCGATGAAATCGAGACAATAGATAACGAAGCCACTAAAATTACTTTAAAGATAGATACAATACCTTCTAAAGTTCCTCCGTTTAGGGATACTCCTGTAATGCAGACTAGAGAAATTCCATCCGGCCGAATAGTAGAAACGAAATTAAGGAGAACAAGCACAATTAACGGCGCGAAATGATATCGAAAATGTGCCCGCCTCTTTTTTCACTCATTAAATCTTTTCCGGCTCCATGAGTTTCAAACCATCTCTGACACCCTCCTGGAGGGTTCCGCCGGTTTTTAGATCAAGCATTTTAACAATATCGGCCGCGTCGGCATATTGAATGAAGGCGGGACATGACTTGTTTCGTTCAATCATCTCTGGAGTGCTGTGATAGTCAAAACCATATCCTTCCGATACTCCGCCGCTGCTTGAATTGGATCCTCTAGAAATGGGAATAATGCGGAGATAATTGAACCGCTTCAGCCTCGCCATTCTTCGATTTAAGATGTGATCTAAAACCAGCCCGCTGATGTCTTCCTTCGGAAAAGCGCTTTGATAAGCCTGGCGGTAAGAACGGTAATTTACGTGGACCCAAACTTGCTCGGCTTGATGCAGGATCATCGACTCTTTCAAACGCCATATGGGCAGGCGAAGATCCCGTGAGGGAGCATCGTAGGCATGAACCAGTAACGCTTGATTCGGTATTCCGGCTTTTAGTACCCGGTCGATTTTGCCAATAAATCGTTCAATGGCGGATTCATCGCGGGCAGCTATGGGAAGATGCAGACAAGGCGGCAAGCCGGACTTTTCTATCGCCTTCTTTTTTGCGTGAACATCAATTTCACCGCTAAACATCCAGGCAGGCTCATCCCCGCTGGCAGGAATGTCTAATACAAAATCGTTTGGAGAGGCAGTTGCCTCTTCAGCGCGGGAGGAATTTATCCTCCCGCGCCAGGCATCATCCCATTTTACGGCGTTATGGTGACGTTGTCGAAGGTGGCGGTGGCCGTGCCGCCATGGTTACAGATCGGCAGGCCGACATAGACCGCTGTTCCCATGGTGAGGGTCTGGGGCGTTCCCACCTGGACCCAGGTCGTCCCATTGACCGATTGATAGCCGGTGAAGGTATTACCACTGCGGGTGAGACGCACCCAATAGGGCGCAACCACGTTGGACCCGGTCGCGCTCGCACTTGTCGCACCGGCCGAGGCACGATAGGTGAACTGCATTCCGCGTCCCGTTGTCACCCCCGAAAGGGCAAACGCCGACCCGGTGGTCAGGTCGTTCCGTATCATCACACCACCTTCTCCCTTGAGTCCATCATTGGCCGTCAGTGTGGCCACCCGCGCGGTAATGCTGGTGACACTGCTCATCGCCAAATACGCGTAGGTGAAGACATCTGCGGTGCCCGCGACCATCAGTTCCGAGCCACTGCCGGTGTTCAGTGTGAAGGTCCCGCCCGCACGGCTGAAGCTGCCCGCTGGGCTGACAGCGCCAATGTCCTGCATCGCCCAGGCCATTCCATTGCCGTAGGTCTGCAATACGCTCATCGCCGGGGCATCCACGAGGGTCGTGCCGCTGTCCGTGTTGGGCCGGAGGGGATAGGTTGCGCTCAGGTTGTAAGTGCCCCAATACGTCCCATCGACTCCATTGCTGTTGAGGTAATAGAGAAAGTTGTCGAGCGCGTTGTTCCACCGGTAATCGGGACTCGCCACATTGTTCGGCACACCAAATTCACCGATCAGGCCTTTCGCTCCCTTCAGGCTGAGCCAGAGGACAAAGGGTGCCACGCGGTCCACGCCAATGTTCGGGTACTCGTTGTTGGAATCATAGGTTCCGCTGTAAGTGCCGCTATTGTTCGAGTCCCAGTAGGTATGCGCCGAGTAGATCAGCTTGTTGGCCGAATCGGTGATGTTGAGATTGGCGTTCACGCTCATCCAGCCCTGCGCGCCGGCATAGCTGTCGCCCTCGACAATGACAAAGTGCGTCGTATCACTTTGCCGGACACCGTTTACACCGGCCTGGGCCGCATTCGAAATCCAGGTGCCGGCATCGTCGTGCGGCTCGTTCATGATGTCGTACCCGTAGATTCCCGCCTTGCTCGCAAAGTGGGCGGCCAGTAGTTGCCAGACTTGCTGATAATTGGCATAGGTCACCGGACTCGTGCCGATCACCGTCGACGTGCCTCCGGAGGGCGTGTATCGATCGTAATTATGCATGTCGAGGATGACCTGCATCCCGTTCGAGGCGGCCAGGCCGACCGCCGTATCGAGCGAGGCCAGGGCCGACGTATTCAGCGTTCCTCCCAGCGTGGGCTGGAGCGCCTCCCAGCTGAAGGGAACGCGGATCAAGTTCAGGCCCTTGCCATGATAGTAGGTCCAGTAATTGGCCTTCGTTGGATAGTTCCGGTTGGACGATTCACCGCCGGAAAAATTCACGCCGTAATTCTGCGTGACGTTGAACGTCGCGACCACCGGCGCCTGCACGACCACGCTGCCCGTCCCGCTAAAGGGAGCGCCCAGCGAAGCCGCCGTGTAGGTTCCCGGTGCCTTGGCCACGCCATTGATCGTCAGTCCCTTGAACGTCACCGTGTAATTGAGCACAACCGCCGTGCTCGATCCCTCGACCTCGAGCGCGCCTCCGGAGGTCATCGCATTTTGAAACGTGAACTGGCACCCATCGGCGATATACAACGTACCGGTGAAAGCGGTGGCCGTGGTGACATTCATGAGCACCGAGCCTCCGGTCCCTCCCGAGGTGGAGCCGATTGCGCTGAGGTCCCCGCCACCGCTCAGCGTGCCGATGTTGAAATTCAGGCCGCGCGGGCTGCCGGCGCTCAAGGTCGTGTTCGAATAGTTCTGGAACGTCGTGATGTTAAAGGTCTGCGTGCCGCCGTTCCCATTGGAGATGATGCCGCCGTAGGAAATCAATGTCCCCACCGCATCGATGGCCGGGGGTGTGCTCTTCGTGACCAGGCTTCCAGCTTGGCCGCCGTGCAGGATCAGGGCATGGCCCGCAAAGGTAAACGTCCCGCTGGATCCGCCCGGCGTGTTGAGCCGGTATCCGTTCAGGTCAAAATTATCGGCTGAACTGATGGATGTTGGATGGGTTCCTCCGCCCAGCGGCTGGGAATACCAACTATTCAAATTATTCCAGTCGCTAACATAGGCTTGCTGGTACCAAGTCGCCGCCGCGGCTCCGATGGGAAAGGCCACCAGCAGGACAAACATCAAGAGAGAGGTGATTTTTTTCATTTTTGCTCCATTTCAACCGACGTGTTGTTGGATTGCTTTCAGCGATTTTTTTGCAGCCAGCACATAAATCGAGATTGCGTTATTCTTCAGACTTGAAACATGATATGTATAGCAAAGCTTGAAAAGACGCAATAACTATGTTTTATTGCATAACATTGCTATAGCTAACTGAAGTAATTAATGGAGGATCATTCCTGTTGCTTGGTTCTTGAGGGCACGTCTCCAAACCAAGGCATGGCCCCATAAGGCCGCTTTCGAGAGCTCTGGGGCCAGCGATCAGGTCGAGGAAACTGGATCTAATCCTCCGGCTGATGCAAGAGGGACAGCTGCTGATGCCCTGGTTAGAACAGGCATGAAAGATGTCCCGCCACAAGCATCCACGCGCCATCTTAGGCCTGGCTCTTTGCTATACCTCCAACCTATCTGCTCAGCCGAAAAGATGCCTGCCCCATGCCTAGCCCCCTTTTCTGATGTGACGGATCCAGGCCGCTTACGGCGAATTACTTTAGTTGTCGAAAGGCAAACAAAAACCCCTACGCCATCACTTTGGGCTCGCTGGGACGCCAGTAGCGCGAGGATAACAGCGCTCCGGTTTTTGAGACGTACTTGTCGATCGGATGGCTGAGGGTGGTTCCCACCTGCCAGAACTCGTCCACCTGCCAGCACCGGGGATTGTCGACTAGGCCCAACTGATCATTCTCCAGCAGCAGCGACAGCATCTCGATCGCAGAGCGTCCCATGGCCGGCGAGTCCCGCCGCAGCCCCGAGAACTCCGGCTTCTCGACGTTGGCGCAAAAGAGCGAGATGTCCTGGGGCACGCGGAGTCCCATGTTCTTCAGCCAGGGGCAGACCGTCTTCGTGTCGTGAATGTAGAGCACATCGGGCTCGTACTGCTTCAACCAGCGCTGGAATGTTTTCTCGTTCCACTCCCCGTAAATGGACAGCGGCGGAATCCGTTGGCGCACCGGAATCCTCAACTGCTGTAAAAGGTAGGCCGCGTTGTAAATTCCCCGCTGATGTTGATTTTGCATGGGCTCCACGGCCATGCCGATGCGCCGGTAGCCGGCTTTTTTCAAGAGGTGGATGGCTTCGATCACCTTGTGGTAATCGGCGGTCTCCACGTGGTGCAGGTTGCGGGGACTCCAGAGTGTGCGTCCGATTTCGAGCGACGCAAAATTATCCCAGTCGAGGTAAACGCGCGGTTGTTTATGCTCCAAACGGGGCATAATGACGACGCCGCGGATTCCCCTCGCCACCAACACCCGGCTGAGCCGGCGATGGTCCGAGGGTTTTCCCGAAAGGACGAATTCCTCGAGTTTATAGCCCAGGCTCTTGGCCCGCTCCTGCGCTGCTGCGTGCAAAAGCTTTTGGTAATAGGGCCCCGTTTCGGTCGGCCACTCCACGATAAAAGCCAGCGATTCCCGGTAGTGGAGCACCTCGGGGCGTCGCGCGAGGGAGAATGCCTTGGCCAGCAGAGGATGAGGCAGGTATCCCAACTTTTTAGCCGTCTGCTGGATCCTCTCCCGCGTCTTGGGGGAGATTCTCCCCACCCCTCGTAACGCGAGCGAAACTGTCGCTGCGCTTACTCCCGTTTCCTCGGCTATCTTGCGAATCGTGGTCGACATCTACGGGAGGGTAAACGAATGCTAAACTGTTTATCAAGATTTCTTATGGTGTAATTCACAGTAACCGTTACATTCGTGAAATGCTGGCACTTTTTCTCCCGATCAACGGCGCCCTTTATCTGCCCTCAAAAGCAGATCAAGCCTCCGTTCCGGCTTTGACGCAAAAGCGCTCGCGTTATGCAAAATGTTGGATGAAAGAAGTTAACATTCAAATATCAAGTTTCGGCTTAGGTGTTTTGTCAGTGATAAGTGCAACAGATTCAAAGAACAGTCCATTGTCGCTAGAACGGAATTAGTTGAGAATCCTTTCGTAATCGGAAGAACCCCCAGGAAAATCCCATGAAGAAAATCAGCCATCTCGTCGCCATCACCGATATTTTCGCCTCTCGAAAGTTTCTCGCTGTCCTCATGGTGGCGCTGGTCTCCAGTTTATCAGCCAAGGCCGATACTTACACTTGGACCAATGGCAACGGCGACAACAATTGGGAATTCCCGACGAACTGGAGCGGTAATCCATACGCTTTTCCGGCCACCGGGTTGCCGGGTGACACGGCCAATATCAACCTTGCCATCTCTTCCATTGGAGGTTCGGGTTCCGTTTTGCTCAATCTGGCGGACACTGTCGGTACGATCAATATTGGTGATGCTGCTGGCGTCAGTTCCTATTCCCTTGATAATAACGGCGGTAACCTGGTTATGGATAATAGTGGGGCCGGCGCTTCGATTAACGAATTGTCGGTTTCCCTCGGCGATAGCATCAATGTTCCCATCGTCCTGTCAGACAACCTGACGATAAATAGTGCGGCAACCGCTGGTCACACGTTTACCTTGGCTGGTGGTATCACTAGCACTGGCACTTACAATTTGATTATTCGGGCCAACTCGACCGGAACCATCGCCTTTACTACTGCAGCGATCAATAATTCTGGCGCCATCACCCTTTCCGGCACCGGTGCCGCTCCGGTGACGATTAGTGGCGGTATTGGTTCCAACGTCACTGCCATCAATCAAAACGCCATTGGAAACCTGACCATCAGCGGCAGTGCGATTGTGGTGAACAGCGCGGGCACAACCATTACTGCCACGGGCACTGCGACCACCACCATTTCGAGCGGCATTTCCGGTACGGGGACATTGACTCTTCGGGCCAACGGAACGGGCGTCATTACCGTCTCGCCCACTGGCACTGTCACCGTCAATAACTCCGGCCCGGTTATTAATTCCGGCACGGGTACGGCTGCCGTAACCATCAGTGGCACCATCGGGTCCAACGTCTCAGGTCTCGTCCAAAATTCAACGACGAGCGCGTTGACTGTTTCCGGCACGAATACCTTTACCGGCGCCACCTCGGTTCTCTCCGGTACCCTGAACTTCACCAACAGCAACTCTCTCAGCACCTCTGGCGTCCTGCTCGGCAACACGTCCGGTACCGCGGGCGCCACGCTCCTCAATGCCGGTGCGAACTGGACCCACGATGTGACCGTCCAGTCCGGCAACAGCGGTGTGGCCAGGATCGGCTTGAACGCCGGCACCAACAGCACCATCAGCGGTAGTGTCATCCTGGGCAATAGCTCGACCGGTCATGACGTTACCCTTTCGGGGACTTCTTCCGGCGTTGTCAACTACACCGGCATTATCAAGGACGGCGGCAGCGTGTCCAGTGGCTTTGGTCAGGTGACCATCAGCACTACGGGTGGAACGATCGAATTGTCCGGCGCCAATACCTTTGCGGGCGGGATCAATCTCGTTGCAGGTAATCTCTCCCTCAACAACGCCACGGCGGCGGGTACCGGTACGATCACGATCAACGGTGGTAATTTGAGCCAGGTGGGAGCATCGAATAGCCTCTCGGGTGCCAACGCGCTGGTTCTCGATCAGGACTTCTCTTACACCGGCGTCGGTTTTACGCTTAATCTCGGCAACGGAACGGTCAATCTCGGTGCCTTGACGAATAACTCGCAGGGCGGAGCCACCGCGCTCTCGGCCTCCCGCGCTATCACGGTCAATGGCACCACCACCCTGACTTTGGGTGGCACCATCAACGCTGGCTCCAATGGGCTCACCACGGGGCTCACCAAGGTTGGCGCCGGTACCCTCATCCTCAGCGGCGCGACAACTTACACCGGCGGTACCGTTGTCAACGGCGGCGTCCTCCAACTCGGGGTCACTCCGTCGGGTTCTGTGACGATCAACAGTGGCGGCGCGCTCAATAGCTCCGGTGCATTCTCCACCGTGATGGGTTGGCTCGGTAGCGGTGTGATTGACGCCGCCTCCGCCGGTGCCATCGCCCTGACCGGCGGTACCAGCAACGAAAATATCAACCTCGGCAGCTATGCCAATTTGATGCTCGGTGCTTCCTCCAATACCACCTACACGGGTTCCCTGACGCCTTCCGGCACGACGGCTCATCTCGGTGGTGGCGGTGCCATCTTGACTATGGCTAACGCCAATGCGATCTCCGGCGCCACCAATCTGGTTGTCGGTGCTGTTAACTTATACGGTCCCGCGGCTGGAACCTCCGCTGGTACGGTCGCCTTCTCTAATGCCAATAACACCACTGGTACTACCACCGTCAACGCCGGTACGTTGAATCTTGCCACCACCGCCGGCGCCCTAGGCACCTCCGATGTCACGGTCAACAGCGCGGCGATGATCATCGATAACTCGGGCGGCGGAACTCCTTCCGCCTCGTTGACCCGCGCCAAGAGCGTCACTCTCAACGGCAGCGTCCTGACTGTCTCTGGCACTAGTACCGGCAATTCCAACGACGTGATCACCAATGCCCTCACGGTTGGGCCTGGGTTCAGCACGATCACGGTCAATCCCTCGGCGACCACGAAGAACACCCAGCTAAGCGCGGGTAGTCTCGCGATTACCGGCACCAATTCCTTTGCTTTCGTGAATGGCGTGGCTTTAGGCAAAGCGGCTCCGGCCAGCAACGTCGGGGGTGGCAATATCATGCTCGGCACGAATCCGACCGGTCTTTTCGTCGGCAGCACGAGCCAGACTTCGGGCGGGGTCGCTGCCGGGACGTTTAATACCGCGATTATTCCTTATCTCGTCGGTTCTATTACGGGTACGTCGGGTACTGCCGCCGCTTTGCCCAATACCTTCGTCACCTACGACACCGCCACGGGCCTGCGTCCGTTGGCGACCACGGAATACGCCACGACGGTCACGGCTGGCAACAACGTCCTCGTCACGGCCAATAATACGATGGCGACCAGCACTAGCATCAACTCTCTCATCATCGGTGGAGCGGTCACCCAGTCGATCACCGACGGACAGACCCTCACGGATGCCAGCGGTGCCGTCCTTTTCACGGCCAACGGATCGATTAACCCCACCTCCCTGACGGGCACCCTCTCTTTTGGTTCGGCCCAAGGCATTGTTACCGTCAACAGCGGGGTGACCGGTGCGATCGGGGCCATTATCAACGGTTCCAACGGTTTGGTCAAACTGGGCGCAGGTACCTTAAACCTCACTGGGACCGTCACCAACGGAGCCAATCTCTATACCGGGACAACCCAGATCCTCAACGGTATCGTGACCATCTCCAAGTCCACAAGTTTTGGGGCCGACACCTCGGCCATCCTTCTCGGTGACGTGACCGGCAGCAACAATGTCACTCTGAATATCAACCAGAACCCCTCGGGCGTTAATCTCGCCCGTAACATCACGGTTCAGGGCGGCAATACCGGCATCGCCACCATTGCGGGAAATGGCGGAGGCAGTTTCCAGAACGCGAATTTTTCCGGCACGATCACGCTCGGCAGTAACGGGATCGGCCATGGACTTACTGTGGGTGGCGCTAACTTCAGCACCACCACGCTCTCCGGCACCATTCAGGATCCAACCGGCCTCATCGCGGGTACTGCCGGTATGGTCACCTATAATTCGCAATACACACTTAACGTCAGTGGCAATAATACTTATTCGGGTGGATCGAATCTGATCTCGAGCGTCGGCGTTGGAAGCAACACGGCTTTTGGTACCGGTACGATCTACGCCAACGGCGGTGGTTTGGGCGGCAATAATCATGCGTTGGCCAATACGATTATCTTGAATGCCGATTTAGGCACCATCGGGGCCACCAGTAATTTGACCCTAACGGGTTCTGTGATTCTGACCGGTAGTCGCATCATTTCTGGCGGCAACAGCAATGTCACGATTAACGGTGTGATTTCCGACAGTATCCCTGGCAGCAATTATTCGCTCAACTCCCGGCAGAGCAATGGTTCGTCTGGGTGGACGCTGACATTAAACGGACTGAATACCTTTGACGGCGGCCTGATCATGAGTTCGACTAACAATCAGGGTAATACTCTTTCCATTGGCAATTTTGGTCAGACCTCGGCGGCATCTGCTCTTGGCACCGGGACATTCACCATCAATCTGTCGACTGGCGGAGGCGGGATGGGGATTGGCAATAGTAGTGGCATGGCTGGAGTCCTCTCCACCAACAACGTCGAAGTGTGGAATAGCGACTTTACGGTCAATGGTGGCTTTTACTTCAACATGGGCACCGGTACCGTCTCGCTGGGTGTCAATTCCGGCGCCACGCGCACGATCACGGTCAATGGCAATTCCTTTGAGACCGACGGCGTCATCTCCAATGGCACCGCCACCACCTCACCTACGGTTAACCTGACTAAGGCTGGCACAGGCGTTTTGATCCTGGGTACGACCGAGGCCTATACCGGTGCCACGATCATCACCGCTGGTACCCTCCAGATCGGCAACGGCGGCACCTCAGGTTCTATCGCCAATAGTACGTCGGCGGCTTTGGCCGACGGCGGCATCCTCGCCATCGATCGCAGCGATTCCTTTACCCTCAGCAGCTCCATTATCGGTAACGGCGGGACCATCACCGGCACCGGCGGTTTCAGCCAGGTTGGTACGGGCACGATCACGATCAATAATGCCCTGACATATACCGGCACCACGTCCGTCATTGGCGGCGGCACCTTGAAGGTAGTGGGTTCAACCGGAAGTCTCAATGGAGGAACGGGAACGTCCCTCACCTTTAATAATAATGGTGGTACCTTCCTCTACGACAATACGGGCTCGGCCGGTACCAGCCAGGGTATGCTTGTCCTGACCAGTACCTTGGGTGAAAACACCGTCCAGACCAAGTACGGTACCAGTGGAACTACGGCCCTTAGCTTCACCAGCATTCCTACCCGTGCGGCCGGATCCACGCTGAATTTCGTGGAAAATGGCGGGACTGCTACGACCAACAAGATCTCCGCCACCTCGATTTCGGGCACCGTCTCCTCCGCCTTCAACGGCAAGCTGATCGATAAGGGTACCTTCTTCAATGGCAGCAGCTATGCCGCTTACGATTCTGCTGGTTATCTCCGCGCTTATAATTACAGCGGCGACACGGGTGGCTCCACCTCAGCGGGTGGTGTGACCCTCTCGGGTACCAACGTCCAGCTCAACGGCAATATAACTTCCCAGACCAGCACGACTCTCAGTACTCTGAACATCACCGGGACCAACTCGCTCACCTTGGCCACGGGTGCCAACACCCTGACCGTGCCCGGTATTCTGAAGACCGGCGGCGGCTCAGCAACCATTTCGAGGGCGGCCGGCGGCACGGGCAGCGTCTCCATGGGTACGGGAGAAGGCGTCATTCGGACGGATCTCTCGACGGACTCCCTCAACATTACCACCACCCTTAGCGGTACGAATGTGACCAAATCAGGCGCGGGATCCTTGACCCTTTCCGGCACCAATACCTACACCGGTACGACGACACTGGCGGGTGGCAGCCTCAATATCAATTCGGCCCAGGCCCTTGGGACCACGGGCGCTGTGGTTCTTAACAATGGCACGACAGTCGATAACACTTCCGGTTCGGCCATCACCATGAACTCGAACCATCCATTGTTCCTCGCGGGGGATTTCACCTTCGGCGGATCCAATGACCTGAACCTTGGTACAGGTTTGGTTAGCCTTGGGGCCAATCCCCAGCTTTCCCGGGTCATCACCGTTTCGGGTACGGCCGGTGCGCTCTCCTTGGGCGGTAACATCATCAACGGCACGAATGCCGCCCTGCCGACCTTCAATTTGATCAAGAATGGGGCCGGTATCCTTAATCTCACCGGTTCCAACTCCTACACGGGTACTACCTCGGTCAATGCGGGTACATTGATTGCTTCGGGTGGCAGTGCCGTCAGTACGACCCTGACCGGGACGATCTCGAGCGGAAGTGGAAATATCACGACGCTTCCTTCGACTGCAGGTTTGGCCGTCGGCCAATTTGTGACGGGTAACAATATCCCTGGTGGGACTTATATCACGGCCATTACCGGCAGCAATTCCGTCAGTCTGAGCGCCACCTCGACCGGCACCTCGACCAGTTTCACCTTCGGTTCCTACGGTGCTTTGGGATCGGGTAACGCCGTCGTCAATGGCGGTACGCTCATCCTTAATGGTTCTACGGCCTATGGCTCCACGCTCACGGTCGGCACCAATACGGCTGTGGCAACTTTGGCAGGCAACGGTACGGTTAATGGCGCGCTCAGTACCTTAACCGCGGGTGCCAACGTGGCACACGTTGCTCCTGGTGCTACTCCGGCAACCATTGGCACCCTGACCATCGGCAACGTGGGCAGTTTTACCGTTGGCTCCGGCACGGTCTTCGATTACGACCTTACTGCCAGCACCAACGTTGGTGGCGTTGACAACGACCTGATCGCGATGAGCGGCGGCGTCCTGACCATCGGCGGCACCACCACCTTTAACTTCAATAACAGTTTGGTCACGGCTGGCGGAACCTACACTCTGATTAACGGAGCAGGCTCGGTCGTTGGCTTCAACGCCTCGAACTTCTACGCTACAAACACGGGATCGTTTACCGCGAGCTTCAGCAACAACGGCACCTCCATCTTGGTGACCTTTACCAGCACGGCTGGCACCCCTCCGACGGTAGCCTACTACAACGGTTTGGGAGCCAACCTGAATACTGCGGGTAACTTTGACACGAGCGTATCAGGTACGGTGTTGACGACCTCGACGGTGTCTGGCACGACGAACGTCTTCTTCAGCGCGAACCGCAACGCGACGACGTCGGCGAACACGAGTGCACCTTTGGCGGTGAACAGCCTGAACTTCGGGGTGGGTAGTGGTACCAACAGCGGGATCACGGTCTCGGGCACATCGGCGATCACGATCAACGCGGCTGGAGTGAACGGCAACACGGCCGGCAGCGGTATCACGACGACCGGCAGCGGCAACAACACGATCAGCGCGCCGATCGCGCTGGGTGCGAGCCAAACCTGGACGGTCGATACCGGCGGCACCTTGACGGTGTCTGGCACGGTGAGCGGCACGGGCACCTCATTGACCAAGGCTGGCGCAGGTAAATTGATCCTGAGCGGCAGCAACACCTATGACGGCGGCACGACGCTTTCTGTCGGCACACTGGTCGC
>Ga0068863_100002003_pt1 | contig 20212 bp, 14 predicted proteins | sample KBSSwiS62_FD_66596 | JGI IMG/M metagenome (GOLD analysis project Ga0068863, IMG submission 66596) | Switchgrass rhizosphere microbial communities from Kellogg Biological Station, Michigan, USA - KBS Switchgrass S6-2 | ecosystem: Host-associated > Plants > Roots > Rhizosphere > Soil ...
TGTTCGGCGAGCACGTCGCACAGGCGGCGGATCAGGTCGCCGCGCAGCAATTGCGCCACCGACACGTTGATCGACATCGTGATGTCGTGCAGGCCGGCATCGCGCCATTGCGCGAGCTGCGCGCAGGCGCGCTGCACCACCCAGTCGCCGATCTCGATGATCATCCCGGTCTCCTCCGCGATCGGGATGAACACGCCCGGGGAGACGTCGCCGAGGTCGCCGCTGCGCCAGCGCAGCAGGGCCTCGACGCCGGTGATGCGATCGTCCAGCAGGGACAGCTTCGGCTGGTAGTGCAGGCTCAGCTCGTTGCGTTCGAGCGCCTTGCGCAATGCCGCGACCGTGGTCGCGCGCAGGCGCGCGGCCGCATCCATCGCCTCGGTGTAGACCATCCAGGTCTTGCGGCCGTGATCCTTCGCCTGGTACATCGCGGTATCGGCGTACTTGAGCAGGTCGCTCGCGGCCTGGCCATGGTCGGGATGCAGGCTGATGCCGATCGACGGCGAGATCACCACTTCCTGGCCATTGTCGAGTTCGAGCGGCTGCTCGAACGCAGCGATGATCTTCGCCGCGACGTGCTCGGCCTCGGCGCTGCTGCCGATGTCCTCGATCACGACGGTGAACTCGTCGCCGCCGACGCGTGCGACCGAGTCGCCCTCGCGCACGACGTGGCGCAGCCGCGCGCCGGCTGCCTTCAGCATGCTGTCGCCGGCGGCGTGGCCCATCGAGTCATTGACGTGCTTGAAGCGATCCAGGTCGAGGAACAGCACCGCGACCTTGCGCGCGCTGCGGCGCGCACGCGCGATCGCATGCGCGATGCGCTCGCTCAGCAGGGTGCGGTTCGGCAGGCCGGTGAGGGCATCGTAGTTCGCCAGGTAGCGCAGTTCCTGCTCGGCGCGCTTGCGGTCGGTGATGTCGGAGGTGACGCTGACGAAGTGCGTGCGCTTGCCGTTCGCGTCGCAGATGTCGGAGATCTCGATCCAGCTCAGGAACTCCTCGCCGCTCTTGCGCCGCTGCCACAGCTCGCCGCGCCAATGGCCGTCGCGGGCGAGCGTCTCGCGCAATTCGAGGTACTGCTCGACCGGATGGCGCGCGCAATTGAGGATCGCCGCGGAGCGGCCGACCACTTCGTCGATGCGCCAGCCCGTGATGCGGGTGAACGCCGGGTTGATCGTCATGAAACGGAATTCGAGGTCGGTGACCGCGACCGCCTCGCCCATGCTGCGGATCACTTCGTGCGCGACGCGCCGTTCGTGCTCGGCGGCGCGCTCCGCGGTGACGTCGCGCGCGGTGCCGCACATGCGCAGCGGCTGGCCGTCGGCGTCGCGCTCGACGATCTTGCCGCGCGTGAGCGACCAGATCCATTCGCCGGACTTGTTGCGCAGGCGGTGTTCGGACTCGAACGTGTCGGTGATGCGCTCGATGTGCTGCTCGAGGCGACGCTCCACCGCGGGCAGGTCGTCCGGATGCGCCTGCGCGCGGAACCACGTCTGGTTGAGCTCGACCGGTTTGCGCGACACACCCTTGAACAGGTCGCCCGACCCGGTCAGCACGATGCGGTCGCTGGCCATGTTCCAGTCCCAGAAATCGTCGCCCGATCCCCACAGGGCGAGGCGCAGGCGGTCCTCGCGCTCGCGCAGGTCGAGGTGGTGCGAGCGCTCCTCGTTGCGGCGACGGCGTTGTGCGCGCCACAGCACGAGCAGCAGGCCGGCGCCCGCGAGCGCGTACAGCGTGCGTGCGGCGAGGCTGTCCCACCAGGCCGGGGTCACGCGCAATTCCGCCTGCGCGATGTGCTCGCTCCAGTAGCCGTCGCGATTGCTCGCGCGTACCTTGAACCGGTAGTGGCCCGCATCGAGGTTGGTATAGGTCGCGTCGTGGCGCGTGCCTGCCTCGATCCAGTGCTCGTCGAATCCCTCGAGCTGGTAGGCGAACAGGTTGCGCTCCGGCGCGGCGAAGTCGAGCGCGGCGAATTCGAAGCGGATCACGCGTTCGGCCGCCGCCATCACGAAGGCATCGCCCTCGCGATGCGCTGGAATGCCGTTCGCACCGACGCGCGCGGACGTCAGCACCACGGGCGCCGCGTAGCGGCTGCCGACGATCGCCTGCGGCATGAACAGGTTCAACCCGTTCACGCCGCCAAACACGATCTCGCCGCTGGCGAGGGTCGCCGCCGCGCCGCCGTTGAATTCCATGCCCTGCAGGCCGTCCGCGAGCGTGAAACCGCGGAATGTTCCGCTCGAAGGATCGAACGAGGCGATCCCGTGGTTCGTGCTGAGCCACAAGCGCGCCATGCGGTCGTCGCGGATCGCGTACACGGTTGCGCCCGGCAGGCCTTCGCGCAACGACCAGCGCGAGAAGCGGGCGCTGTGATCGTCGAGTGCATCGAGGCGGTTCAGGCCGGACTGGGTGCCGAACCACAGGTGCCCATCCGCGCTCTGGTGGATCGAACGCACGAGGTTCGCGGATAGCGAACGCACATCCTGCGGATCGCTGCGCAGTACGCGCACGTTGCGATGCAGGGGATCGATCAGGTTCAGGCCATTGATGTTGCCGGACCAGATGCGACCTTCACGATCCTCGTACAGGGCGAGCACGCGATTGTCGCTGAGCCCGCCGATCGCGCCGTCTTCGGCGTCGCGGCGATAGTGGACCCAGCTGTCGTCGCGCGGATCGAAGCGCGTTACGCCGGCGCGGGTGGAGCCGAACCAGACGGCGCCGTCGCTCGCGACCAGCACGGTGCGGATGTTCGCGTCGACCAGTCCATGCGTGCCATGCGGATCGGCGGGCAGGAAGTTCAGCGTGCGCCGGACCGGGTCGAACAGCGCTGCACCATGGTCGGTGCCGATCCACAGGTGGCCATCATCGGCCTGCGCGAACGCATAGACGATCAGGTCGCGTGCAGCCACTTCGCCGCGCAGGCCATGCACGGCGAGATCGTCGAAGTAGTCGAAGCGGTTGTCGCGCTGCCGGTAGCGCTTGACCCCTTCCGGCGTGCCGAGCCAGAGGCCGCCGGCGGCATCCTCGAATACCGCGCGGATATAGTTCGCGGCGGTCTGCTGCCGCGATGGATCGCGGTCGGCGACGTAACGGAACGCGGTGCCGGCAGGATCGACCTTGCTGATGCCGCGCTCGTGGGTGCCGAGCCAAAGCAGGCCGGAGCGGTCGAATTGCAGGCTCGTGACGATCGCGTCCGGCAGGCTGCCGGGTACCCCGGCGTCCGGCCGCAGCCATTGCGTCTCGCCGCTGCGCGGGTCGAACAGCGCCAGGCCGACGCCCTGCACGCCGAGCCAGAGGCGACCGCGCGGGTCTTCCACCATCGCGCTGATCAGCTGGTCGCCGCTGTCGGGCCATATGCGCCGTGCCGCGTCGCTTTCGTCGACGACATACAGGCCATCGCTGGTCGCCACGCGCAGGCGCCCGTCGAAACCGGTGAGAAGCGCACGCGCGTCGGCAATCTGCGTGGCCGCGATGCGCACCGGCGCGGGACCGCCGCGGGTCAGCCGCAGCAACCCTGCCGAGCTGGCGATCCATACATTGCCTTCGGGCGTGATCTCGAACTGGCGCAATTGCACCGCGCGCTCGCCGCTTGCGCCGACAGGCCATTGCAGGGTGGCATTGCCGCTGTGCGGGTCGAGCCACGCGATGCCCTGGTCGTAGCCGACCCACATGCCGCTGTGCGGGTCCGCCCGTAACGTGTGCACGTTGGTGAACGCACCGACGTGCTCGAAGCCGTTCGCATGCGGTCGATGGCGCACGAGCCCCGAGCCGAGCGTGCCGATCCACAGGTCGCCGTCGGCGTCCTGCGCGAGCGAGGAAATCGGGCCTTCCGGCAGGCTCGACGGATCGTCGCTCGCATGCGAGTAGGTCGTGAATCCGTAGCCGTCGTACTGTTGCAGGCCACTGTCGGTTCCGATCCACAGATAACCTTCGCGATCCTGCAGGAACGCACTCACCGTATTCTGCGCGAGTCCCTGCTCGGTGCCGATGGTGCGGAAATAGAAATCACGGCGCAGCGCCTGCGCCGGCGACACGATCGGCATCGTCGCGGCGAGGACCAATGCCAGACCCCAGCGGCAGAGCTGGATCGATCGGGCCGATGACGACGCGAGTCCGGGCACGGCATGTCGTGGCGAAGGAGGTCGGTCCGCAGTGTAGGCAAACCCTGCCCGCGGTGCCATGCGCGGCCGGCTGGCCAGCCGCTAGACTTGCAAACTTCCCTCGAACCGTTGCCATGTGATGTCGCCCAGCCACGAACGGATGTCCGTACTCCTCGCCGCCCTGCGCCTCGGCGTCAATGCGAGCGACCTGCATGGCTCGTTGAGCGGGTACCTGTGTGCCGGCGGTCGCGTCGGCACGGACGACTGGCTCGATCGCCTCGAACTGTCGCCGGCGGACGTCGCGACGGCACGCGACGAAACGCTGGCCGCGTTCCTCGCGGCCGCGCTCGCCCAGTTCGCCGACGATCCGGCGCAGGTGGAACCCTTGTTGCCGGTGGCGAGCAGCCCGTTGGTGGGGCGCGCCGAAGCCCTGGTCGAGTGGTGCCGCGGCTTCCTCGGCGGCTTCGGCCTGGTCGGCAGCACCCTGCATGCGCGCCTGTCCGACGATGCCAGCGAGATCCTCGCCGATTTCGGCACGATCGCCACATCGCGCCTCGAAGTCGAAGGCGGCGCCAGCGACGAGCAGGCGTTCGCGGACGTGCTCGACTTCGTGCGCGTCGCCGTCGCCCGCCTGCACCGCGAAAGCGGGGAATCGCGCCGCGCCGCGACACGCTCCCTGCACTGACGGTCGTGCCGGGATTGGGCCGGCGCCACGAATGGCGGATACTAGCGCTCATCTCCACCGACACCAGCCGCGACGATGATCGAACCGAGGGAATACGCGCGCCGGCGCAAGCAACTCATGCGCATGGCCGGTCCCGACGCGATCGTCATCGTTGCCGCCGCCCCCGAACGCGTACGCAACAACGACGCGCACTACCCGTACCGCCAGGACAGCGATTTCCACTACCTCAGCGGTTTCCCCGAGCCGGACGCGGTGCTCGCCCTGGTGCCGGGACGCGCGCCGAGCGAGACGATCCTGTTCTGCCGTGAACGCGACATCGAGCGCGAGCGCTGGGATGGCCCGCGCGCAGGCACCGAGGGCGCCGTCGCCCTGCACGGCATGGATGACGCGTTCCCGATCGACGACATCGACGACATCCTGCCCGGCCTGATCGAGGGGCGCACGCGCGTCTACTACCACTTCGGCCGCGACACCGAGTTCGATCTCAAGCTGATCGGCTGGGTCAACCGGGTGCGCGCACAGGTACGCCAGGGCGCGAAGCCGCCGCACGAGTTCGTCGCGCTGTCGCACCTGCTGCACGACCTGCGCCTGTACAAGTCGCGCGCCGAACTGCGCCTGATGCGCAAATCCGCGCAGATCGCCGCCGAGGCGCATCGACGCGCGATGCGGGCGACGCGCGTGGGCCTCAACGAACACGAAGTCGAGGCCGAATTGCTGCATGCGTTCCGCAAGCACGGCGCGGTGCCGAGTTACGAGCCGATCGTCGGTGGGGGCGCGAACGGCTGCGTGCTGCACTATCGCGCCAACAACGCCGAGCTGCGCGATGGCGACCTGTTGCTGGTCGATGCGGGCGCCGAATACCAGTGCTATGCATCCGACATCACGCGCACCTGGCCGGTCAACGGCCGCTGGTCGCCCGAGCAGCGCGCGTTGTACGACCTCGTCCTCGCCGCGCAACTTGACGCGATCGACGAGGTGCGCGTCGGCCGTGCATTCGACGCTTATCACGAGGCGGCGGTGCGCACGCTGACGCGCGGCCTGTGCAAGCTTGGCCTGCTCGCCGGCAGCGTCGAGAAGAACCTGCGCGAACACGCCTACCGCAAGTTCTACATGCACAAGACCGGGCACTGGCTCGGCCTCGATGTACACGACGCCGGCGACTACCGCATCGACGGCGAGTATCGCGTGCTCGAGCCCGGCATGGTCGTCACGGTCGAGCCAGGCCTGTACATCGCGCCGGACGCGAAGGGCGTGCCGGCGAAGTTCCGCGGCATCGGCATCCGCATCGAGGACGATGTCGTCGTCACCACCGGCGAGCCGGAGGTGATCTCGGCGGCTGCGCCGAAGGATGCGGACGAGATCGAGGCGTTGATGGCGGCGCGCGCATGAGCCTGTTGCATGCGTTGCTCGCGTTGCTCTCGGCAGCAGAGCCGTCCGGTACCGCTGTCACCAATGCTCTCCAGCCCTCGGCCCCCGGCCCTCAGCCCTCGACCGTCGACTATGGCCTGTTCGGTCCGCTCCACCTGAGTCGCCCGAGCGGCGAACTGCGCCACACGGTCTTGTTGTTCTCCGATCGCGACGGCTGGACCGCGCGCCAGCAGGGCATCGGCGATGCGCTCGCCGCGCGCGGCGCCTTCGTCGTCGGCATCGACCTGCCCGCCTACCTGAAGCGCATGGAGGCGATCAAGGATGCCTGCTCGTATCCGGCCGGGCACGTCGAGGAAGTCGCGCACTGGATCGAACGCCACGAAGGCGCAGCGGACTATTCGCTGCCACTGCTGGTCGGTGACGGTGCTGGCGCGACGTTCGCGTTTGCGCTCGGCGCACAGGCACCGGCCGGGACGTTCGAAGGCCTCGTGACGCTCGGCTGGGACGCGGCGCTGCGCTTTCCGAAGGCGTTCTGTGCCGGCGACGCCGGTGCGATGACCACGCCGACCGGTGCCGGCGACTACCGCGTCGGCATGGTCGCGAAAATGCCGCTCGCCTGGTCGCCGCATCCATTCGCGCCGGGTGCGCGCATCGACGGAATCGGCGCGCCACTCGCAGCTGCCTGGCACTTGCTCGGCAACGTGCTGGCGACGCCGACATCGGGCGACGCGAACGCCGACGCGGGTGCATTCTATGCACGCTGGCGCAAGCGCGACGACGCGCCTGGCGCGGCCTTGCCGGACGACGTCGCCGACCTGCCATTGACCGAGATCGCGCCGACAGCGGCGGCGAAGGATCCGGCGAATGCGCATCGCGTCGCAATCATCATCACCGGCGACGGTGGCTGGGCCGGTCTCGATCGCGGCGTCGCCGATGCGCTCACCGGCGACGGCGTGCGCGTGATCGGTTTCTCGACCCTGAAATTCTTCTGGCACAAGCAGACCCCGGACGCGGCCGCGGCCGCGATCGCGCGGGTGATCGCGCACTACGGCGGTGCCGATGCGGACGCGCGTTTCGTGCTGATCGGGTATTCGTTCGGCGCGAGCCTGGTGCCGGTGATCATCAACCGCCTGCCCGATGCGGCACGCGTGCGCGTGCAGGGTGGCGTGATGATCTCGCCGGACGATACCGCGGTGTTCGAGATCCACGTCGGCGACTGGTTCGGTTCCACCCGTCACGACGAGGCGCTGCCGCTGGCTCCGGAAGTCGGACAGGGCAAGCGGCCGCTGGTGTGCGTGCACGGCGCCGACGAGGACGACAGCTTCTGTCTCACGCCGCAGCCGGCCGGGGTGCGGGTCGTCGCCTTGCCGGGAGGACATCACTACGACGGCGACTACGCGGCACTCGGGCGGGCGATCCTCGCCAACCTGCCGGCGCCGCAGCCGGCGGACCGATGATGTCCACGCATCCGATCGCCGCCGCATCGTCTATGCTTTCGCCGCCTGCAGCCGGATGCCAACCGGCGAAGCGAAAGGGGGCGGGCATGCGGAATCAATGGAGACGTGCGATCCCGCTCGTGGTCGGCGCCGCATTGGCGTGCGCGGCCGTTGCGCAGACGCTCGACGAGGACGAGGCGCGCATCGAGGAACTCATGAATGCGCAGCCGGCCGCACCGCCGCCGCCGGTCGCGCGAGCGGCGGCGGCCGACGATTCGGTGAACGAAACGCCGATCGCCGCGGCCGTGGTCGCGCCGCCGACGAGTGCGGACGACGAATGGCTGGCGCCGAAGCAATCGGAAAACCGCATGGAGTTCGCCGATCTCGCGCACAGCATCGGCGCGCGCGTGTCGATCCTCACGAGCAACGAGCGCGAACACAACGGCGTGGTCATGGCGGCCGACGCGAAGCAGGTCACGATCGAAGTCAGGCGCAAGGGCGGCAACGCCAGCTACGTGCTGAAGAAAGAGCAAGTCCTGCGCATCGAATCCCGCTGAAGGATCCTGCATGTTCACAGCGCTCTATCTGCTCGCCGCATTGCCGCTCGTCGCCGGCCTGCTGTACCTGCTCGCGCTGGTGCGCGTCTGGCGTTCGAACCAGATGCTGGCGATCCTCATGCTGCTGTTCTGGCCGATTGGCCTGTACGCGCTGGTGCGCTACTGGAAGGAGGACGAAGACGGCGTGCGCACGCCGCTGCTGGCGTCGTTCGCGGTGCTCGCGTTGTGGCTCGGATTCATCGGCTGGGGCCTGACCTACCGGCCGCCGGCGTCGGCGCAAATGGCCGAAGACGGAGAAGAGGAGGAGGCGCCCGCGGACGATGGCGGCATCGGCGCGCAGGTTCGGCGCTCGGTTGCGCTGGCGAACCTTCCGAGCAGCACCGGCCGCGTGGATTTCCCGGCCGCGCACGCATCGATCGACGTGCCGGCGCATTTCCGCTTCATCGATCGCGATGCGCTGGTCAAGGCGTTCGCAGGTACCGAGGATGAGCCGGGCGAACAGAGCATCGGCTGGCTCGTGCACGAACGCGTCGATCTCACCGCGAAGGATGCCTGGCACGTCGACGTCGACCGTCTCGCCGAGGGTTTCATCAGCGACGACACGTTCGCATCCCAATCGCGTGAAACCCTGCTCGCCGCCGCGAAACAGGCGACGCGCGCGCTGTCCGACCAGCAGGACGCGGGCGATCCGAGCTACAGCCTGGTCGGCTATCCGGAACTGCCGCGACTCGATCCCGTCGGTCACAGCGTCGCGTGGGTCGCCGAAATCGCCTACGACGGCAAGCCGCAGCACGTGCTCGACTGCATGGCGATCAAGCTCGGCCGCAATGGTGCATTGGTGTATTCGATCAGCGAGATCGAAGCGTCTCGCCGCGAACTGTGCCTGCGCAGCGTGCGCCTGCTCGCCGGTCGCAGCGCGTTCGAGAAAGGCCAGACCTACGCCGACCATTCGCGCCTGCTCGACAAGAAGGCCGGTTACGACCTCGTCGGGCTCGTGACCGGGACGTGGGCGGCGAAACAGCCGTAGGGTATCGAAAAGGCATCCACCGATTCGGCGTGGGTGATGCCAGTGACATGAATCGGGTGTGGCAGCGGTTTCGTCACGATGCGGCGGCTGCGTCGTGCGAACATCATCTCCACTCACGTTCCCTTTGCAGGAAGCCCACTGCTGCGCGGCTGCTCCCAACCCTTGCGGCCCTGAAGTCCGGAGTAGAACGCCTCCACTACAGTTCCGAACTGCATCGATGCGGTTGGGAACTGCGGATTTTGCGCGGGAATGTCCCGTCCCTGCAGTTCCCGACTGCAGGCTTGCAGATCAGCTCCGCAACGGTGCGGTTCCCGAACTGCAACAGGACAGTCCGGAACCGGAGATGTGCAGTCCACAACTGACGTGATCCAGTTCGACACGGCAACACAGCTGTTTGGAAACACGTACCGTGCAGTTCGCAACAGGAGCGCTGCACTCGGCAACGGATGCGGCCCGGCCCGACGCCGCGAGATTGCTGCCGAAAGCGGAAAGGATGCCGTCGGCGCCTGCACCAATCCGGCTTCTTACCGCGGCAGGCAGCGAAAAAGACGCATCGCTACGCCCACGAATCGGCGCGGTCAAGATGATTCCCGCCACCAGCGCCCGCACCGTGTGACGGGCCTGAATCGACCACTCTTCTACCGTCCGCGGAGGAAGCGCCGGTAGCCGCCGGAAACCAGCGCAGCGATGTCGATCAGCAACCCGGGTACCCACAGTCCGCGCGGGTAGGCGAGGTACGAACCCGTCCACTCCGGCTGGAATTTTTCCTTGTAACGGCGCAGGCCCTGATAGTTGTAGAAGCGCCCGCCGTACTGGAACGCGAGCGCGGCGAGGCGTTCGTTGACGCGCGCATACGGGTTGTCGCCGACCGCCGACAGTGGTGCCATGCCGAGGCTGAAACTCTTGTGGCCGCTGTCCTTCGCCCACTGCATCACGCGCGCGAACAGGAAATCCATGGTGCCGCGCGGCGCGTCGTCGACGTGGCGCATCAGGTCGACGCTGGCGGTACCGTTCGGCCCGTACGGCGGCAGCACGTTCGCGAACGCGATCAGTTCGCCGGAACGGCGCACGAGGGCGAGCGGGCTCCACGCGAAATAGTCCGGGTCGAAGTGGCCGAGCGAGAAGCTCTTCTCGTGCGCGCCCTTGTCGGCGAGCCATGCGTCGGAGACGCGTTCGAGTTCGGTCATCAGCACGGTGTCGAACGGCGGCTCGACCAGTTCGAACGCGAGCTGCTCCTTGACCGAGCGGTTGACCGCCTGGCGCAGGTCTTCCCAGCGCTTGCCCGCGAGCGTGAACTCGTCGAGGTTGATCGTCGCGAGTTCGCCGAGCTTGAACAGGTCGAAGCCGAGGTCGTGGTACAGCGACAGGTCCGGTTCGAGCACTTCGTAGAACAGCGGCGCGCGATCCTGCGCATCGGCGAACTGGCGGAAGTCGAGGATCGCGCGCTTGATCGCGGCTTCCGGCCCGCACGGCGAGCCGAGTGCGACGAGGCGATCGCGGACCACGCCGTAGGCGACCACCGCGTGGTGGTCGCCGGACCAGAACAGGTGCTTGTCGCGCATGAAGGAGAGGTGCGCGAACTCGCCGCCGCCATGTTCGCGGTACACGTCGCGCGCGCGTTCCAGTTCTTCGCGCTCGGGCAACTTGAGCGCCGGTCGGCGCACCGCGAAGAACTGCCACGCAAGGTAAGCGAACACGCCGATCACGGCGGCGAACAGGCCGCGCACGATGCGTGAGGAATGCTCGCCGAAGCCGAAGTACCAAAGGTCGAAGCTGTCGTCGCCGAGCATCATGCCGACGCCGACGACGAAGAACGCGAGGACGACGACGATCAGGCCGGCCAGCCAGGTGAACGTGGCCAGCGAGGTCAGGCTCATCGCGCGCTGGGTGAACTCGCGCTTGCGCAGGCGCAGCAGCGCGGCAATCACCAGCAGGAACAGCGCTTCGCCGAAATGCAGGCCCTTGGTCACCGCGAGCAGCGCGGCGAAGATCAGCAGCGGTTGCGCGAGGTTGTAGGCGACGCGCAGGCGGCCGTCGATACCGCGACCGAGGCCGAGCAGCAGCACGCCGCTCAGCACCGACAACCAGTACGAGCTCTCGACCGCTGCGAGCGGCAGGAACTGGCGCACGACCACGGTGTGCTCGTGCACCGCCGGGATCGCCGCCGACGCGAGCAGCAGCAAGCCGGCGCCGAACGTGAGTACTGCGAGCGCGCGCATGCCGAGTCCGGCGAGCAGGTTCGCCGGCAGGCCGAGCACGCCGAACAGCGGATGCGTCTGCAGGCGTTGCGCCGCGCGCGCGACGCCGGGCAATTGTCCGACCAGCATGCCCGAGCCGACGTAGAGGCCGCCGAGCAAGGGCAGCAGGTAGTAGGCGATGCGGAACAGGAACAGGCCCGACAGCACCTGCGCGTTGTCGTAGCCGCCGCTCGAGAGCGCAAGCAGCATCAGGCCGTCGAAGACGCCGAAGCCGCCGGGGATCAGGCTGAGCAGGCCGAGCGTCTGCGCCGCGGCGAAGCTGCCGAGCAGCGGTCCCGGCTTCACGTGCGCGCCGGAAATGTAGAGGCAGCCGTACAGCACCGCCGCGCTCAGCACCCAGTCGACGAACGACAGTCCGGCGAGGGCGAGCTTGAGCCGCCACGGCGGCAACGCGCTGCCGTGCGGCAGCCAGCGCATGAGGCGACGCCGCGTGCTCAGCACGAAGAACGCCGGCAGGTAGCACGCCGCCGCCGCGAGCACGGTCATCGCGATCCATTGCGTCGTTTCGCTCGGCGTGATCGGGCGCGAGCCGAGCGCGAGCGTGATGATGATCAGCACCGACAGCCCGAGCGGCAGCGACAGCACCTGCAGGCCGATCAGCGCTGCACCGCGACCGAGTTCGACCTTGCGCGCAGCGAATCCGAGCAGGCGCACGCCCGAGCCGATCGCGCCGGACAGGTTGAGGATGTTCGCGAGCGCATTGGCGACGAAGGCGAGGCGCAGCATGTCGCCGGCCGCGACCGGCAGGCCGAGCCAGCGCGCGATGACGACATCGATCAGGCCGGTGAACGCGACCGCGGCGAGCGCGAGCAGGCCGACCCCGAGCGCGGGCAGGGTGGGTACGTCGAGCAGGGTGCGCTGGATCTCCGGCAGGTCGAACTCGTCGGCGCCGATCCAGACGAGCCAGCCGACCAGCAGCAGGAACGCGATCGGCACCAGCCAGCGTACGTGCGCGCGCCAGCTGCGGGCCGCCGCGGCATTCGGCTTGGACGTTTCGGTCACGGTACTCATCGACGTCGCGTCATCCATGAAGGCGCAGGAAGCGGATTCTAGTGCACCGGCGTTGCGTGCATCGGGATGACTCGGCCGAAGCGCGCGGTCGGGCAGGTCACTGTGCGTCGAGCAGATCGCGCAGGCTCTGCTGGTATTGCGGCAGCCAGTTCTTCGGCACGCCGAAGCCGTGTCCGACCTTGGCGAGCATGACCGCCTGCGCATCCTTCTGGCCGGCGGCGAAATCCGGCGCGAACTTCGGATCGCAGACCTCGTCGCTCTCGCCCTGCAGGATGCGCCAGCGCGCGTCGACCGTCTCGCGCTTGTCGAACACCCAGGTCGGGGGCTGCTTCTGCCAATGCGCGGTGAGGCCGCCGGTACCGGGACAGAACGGCTTGTGGATCAGCAGGTCCGGGCAGAAACCGAGACTGATGCCGCCGCCGAAGCGCTGGCCCGCATCCGCGGCGAGCGCGGTGTAGGCGACCGTTGCGCCGGACGAATAGCCGATGATCACCGGCCGCGTATCGACCGGCAGTTTCAGTTCGCGCACGAGGCTGGTCGCGAGCTTGGCCAACGTGCCATCGGCGTCGCTGCATTCTCCTGCGCCGGCATCGAGTGCCTTGAGGAACTGCGGCGTGCTGAAGCCGGCGACCCAGTAACCGAGCTCGGCGGCCTGGTGCGCCATGTCGGTCACGCCGAGGTTCCAGCCGCCATCGCCGGAGGCGAACAGGGCGAGGCCGCGGCTCTGGACCTTCGGTCGATAGACGGCGACTTCGCCGAAGCCGCCGATTTCGAGCCAGCGATCGACCTGCGGGTCGCGCGCTGCTTTCGCGGCCTTGTGCGCCTTCGCGCGGGACGCACCGGCGGGCGCGGCGGCGGGGCGTGCTTCGGTTCGTTCGCGCGGAGCGGTGTCGGCGGCCTGCGCCGCGGTCGCGGCGAATGCGGCGAGGGTCAAGGCGGCCAGCGGCCGGTTGCGGCGGATCACGTGGAATTCCGGACCAGGGGACAGCGCACGCTAGCGGATGCGCGCGCCGCTGTCACGCCGGCGCAGCGCCGCGCAAAGCGCGCGTTCATGTTGGCGCGTCAATGCGGCGGCAACGCCTCGTCGGCGGGTTCGGCCGCCGCGGCATCGGCGCGCAGCTCGAACCACATCGCATTGAGGATCGCGAATGCGAGCGCGAGGCCGAGGCCGAGAATCCAGCTGAAGTACCACATCGCAAATCTCCGGTCGTCAATACATTCCGTGCGACTGCTTCACATGCGCGAGCGAGACACGTCCACGCAGTACCCGATAGACCCAGCCGGTGTAGGCGAGCACGATCGGCAGCAGCAATGCCGTCGCGAGCAGCATGAGACCGAGCGTCTTGTGGCTGCTCGATGCATCCCACACGGTCAGGCTGCTGCGTGGGTCGAGGCTCGAAGGCAGCAGGAATGGAAACAGCGCGAAGCCGGCCGAAGCGACGGTGCCGGCGACCGCGACTGCGCTTGCGACGAAGGCACTCGCGTGACGGCGACGTTGCGCGAGCAGTGGCACCGCCAGCGCGCACGCGATCGCGATCGCTGCCGCGAGCCAGGCCCAGTGCGCGAGCGGCGCGTGCGCGAACCAGGTCGCGCCGGTCACGACCGTCTTCAGCAAGGGATTGGATGGAGCGCCGGTCGCGGCATCACCGCCGATCGCATAGCCGGCGATGCCGGTCGCCAGCCATGCGCCGGCTGCGGCGTAGCAGGCGATGAAGATCGGCGCGAGCAGGCGCAGCAGGCGTTCGGCGCGCCGCGCGATCGATTCGTCGGCTTTCACCGCGATCCAGGCAGCGCCGTGCATGAGAATCAGGGTCGCCGATACCAGTCCGACCAGCAGCGGGAACGGTCGCAACAGGTCGAGGAAGCCGCCTGCATATTCGATTCGCAAGGTTTCGTCATAACGCAGCGGAACGCCGACGAACAGGTTGCCGAACGCGATGCCGAACACGAGCGCGGGCACCACGCCCGCGAACGTGAGCAGCGCATCCCACGCCGAGCGCCAGCGCGGATCGGCGAGCTTGTTGCGGAAGCCGAAGCCGACCGGGCGAACGATCAGTGCAAGCAGCACCAGCAGCATCGCGAAATAGAGGCCGGAGAACGCCGCCGCGTACAGCAGCGGCCACGCCGCGAACACGGCGCCGGCGCCGAGGATCAGCCAGACCTGGTTGCCCTCCCACACCGGCTCGATCGTCTCGAGGATCGCGCGTCGCTCGTCGTCGTCGCGCCCGAGCACGCACAGCAGCGCGCCGACGCCGAGGTCGAACCCATCCATGATCGCGAAGCCGATCAGCAGCGCACCGAGCAGAGCCCACCAGATCACGCGCAAGGTTTCGTAGTCGAGCACGACGAGCTCCCGTCAGCGACGCACGTTCAAGCCCTCCCCTTCAAGGGGAGGGTCGGGTGGGGATGGTGTTCGATAGCGGATGCCGGCCACATGCCGAGTCCATCCGGGCCCTTGCGCGCGTACTTCAGCATGAGCACCGCATCGACGATCGCGAGCGCGGTGTAGAACAGCAGGAAGCCGGCCAGGCTGGTCGCGACCTGCGCGGCGGAGACCGAGGAAACCCCCAGCGCAGTCGGCAGCACGCCTTCGATCGCCCACGGCTGGCGCCCGTATTCGGCGACGATCCAGCCGAGCTCGATCGCGAGCCACGGCAGCGGCAGGCTCCATAGCGCCGCCTTCAGGTACCAGCGATGGCGATCGAGCTGGTGACGCGCCGACAGCCAGAACGAATACGCGAACAACGCGATGAACCACAGGCCGCAGCCGACCATGATGCGGAACGCCCAGAACAGCACGGGCACGTTCGGGATCGTGCTCGCCGCCGCCTTCGCGATGTCGGCGGAAGTCGCCTGCGCCGGATCGCCGGCGACCCGCTTGAGCAGCAGCGCATAGCCGAGGTCGCGCTTGTGCGCCTCGAATTCGCTGCGCGCGACGCTGTCGTTGCGATCCACGCGCAGCCTTTGCATCGCCGCATACGCCTTGCTGCCGTCGGCGATGCGCCGCTCGGCGTCGGCGACGAGTTCGCGGATCCCGGGCAGCACGCCGTCGAGCGAACGCGTGCCGATGATGCCCATCACCCATGGGATGTGGATCGCGTAGTGGGTCGTGCGTTCGGCCACGTCCGGCAGCCCGAATGCGGTGAACGCGGCTGGCGCCGGTTCGGTTTCCCACATGGCCTCGATCGCGGCGAGCTTCATCTTCTGGTGCTCGGTGATCGTGTAGCCGGATTCGTCACCGAGCACGACCACGCTCAGCGCGGATGCAAGTCCGAAGCTCGCCGCAACGGTCATCGAGCGCTTGGCGAAGTCGAGGTTGCGGCCCTTGAGCAGGTACCACGCGCTGATCGACAGCACGAACATCGAGCCGAGCACGTAGCCGGCGCTGACCGTGTGCACGAACTTGGATTGTGCGACCGGATTGAAGAACACCGCGGCGAAGTCGGTCACCTCCATGCGCATCGTGTCGAGATTGAACTCGCTGCCGACCGGGTTCTGCATCCATGCGTTCGCGACGAGGATCCACAATGCGGACAGGTTCGTGCCGAGCGCGAGCAGGAAGGTCACGATCAGGTGCTTCACGCGCGACAGCCGGTCCCAGCCGAAGAAGAACAGGCCGATGAACGTCGCTTCGAGGAAGAACGCCATCAGGCCTTCGATCGCCAGCGGCGTGCCGAAGATGTCGCCGACATAGTGCGCGTAGTAGGCCCAGTTGGTGCCGAACTGGAATTCCATCGTGACGCCGGTGGCGACGCCCATCGCGAAGTTGATGCCGAACAGCACGCCCCAGAACTGGGTCATGCGCTTCCATACTTCGCGCCCGGTCATCACGTAGACCGCTTCCATGATCGCGAGCATCCACGACAGGCCGAGCGTGAGCGGCACGAACAGGAAGTGGTACAGCGCGGTCAGCGCGAACTGCAGGCGCGACAGGGTGACGACGGTCTCGTCGATCATTGCGCGGCCTCCGTGGCTGGAGCGAGCAGATGGCTCTCGATCGCCGCCGGCGCCGTGTCGGCGCGCGGCTGCGGGCGGATGCAGAAGAACCAGATCAGGGTCAATGCGGCGAGCTTGAGCACGACGATCGCGGCGAACTCGATGCCGAAGCGGTGGCCGCCGCGGCTGCGGAACCATGACGTCTCGGCGGGGCGCTGAGGTGGTTTCACGCCAGGCAGCGTACGCCTGGGGGCCGTCGTTGTCGCGCGGCAGGTTGCCGCAGCGCGCGTCAGGAGCCGGCCAGGGCCCTCTGTTTCGCCTTCGATAGCGACGCCAGCGCGCGCTGGTACGACCAGTCCACGAGTTCCTTCAGGTATGCCGAAGGAACGCTGCGCACGTCGACGACCGTGACCCAGTGGAAACGCGCCATGTAGCGCGCCGGTTTGATGCCGGGCACGCCGGTCAGTTCGAGGAAGCGGTCCGGCGTCGTGCGGAAACTGAAACGCCACTTCTCCGGTTCGGACAGCTTGAAGTAGGCGAACTGCTTGCGGCCGACTTCGTAGAGCAGGATGTTGTACGGCGGTTCGAGCGTGCGCGCGGTGGCGCCGGGGAAGCGCGCGCAATAGGACTTGAGTGCGCGCGTGTCCATGGTCGTGCGGCTCAGGCGAGCGCCGCGAACGCGTCGCGCGTGAGGTTTTCCGGTTCGCCTTCGGTGCACACCACGTCGTCCTCGATGCGGATGCCGCCGTACTTGCGGAACGCGTCGACGCGTGTCCAATCGACGTCCTTCGCGGCCGGTTTGTTCTTCAGTTCCGCGAGCAGCATGTCGATGAAGTAGAGGCCGGGCTCGATCGTGACGACCATGCCGGGTTCGAGCGCGCGCGTCATGCGCAGGTACGGATGGCCGGCCGGGCGCGGCAGGGTGCCGCCGCGGTCGCTCGCCTGGAAGCCGGCGACGTCGTGCACCTGCAGGCCGATCGGATGGCCGAGGCCATGCGGGAAGAACGTCGACGTCACGCCGCCGGCGAGCGCGGCTTCCGCGCTCATGCGGATGAAACCGTGTTCTTTCAGGATTCCGCCGAGCACGAGATGCGCATGCACATGCAGGTCGGGGTAACTCTGCCCCGCGCGTACCTGTGCGACGAAGCCGCGTTGCGCCGCGTCGACCGCGTCGATGAGCGCCTGGAACTCGCTCGCGTGCGCCGCCGCGTGCGTGCGCGTGATGTCGCTGGCGTAGCCATGGAAGCTCGCGCCGGCATCGATCAGGAACGAGTGAGAATGCGCCGGCGGTGCGTGCGCCAGTTCCATGTAATGCAGCACGGCAGCGTGCTCGTTCAACGCGATGATGTTGTTGTATGGGAGTTCGTCCGTCTGGCGCGCCGCCGTCATGTAGGCGACGTGGATGTCGAATTCCGACGCGCCGGTGCGAAACGCGTGCTGGGCCGCGCGGTGCGAGCGCGCGCCGATCTTGCTCGCCACGCGCATCATCGCGAGTTCGTAGGCGCTCTTGTACGAGCGCTGGTAGTGCAGGTAGTCGAGCACGCCCTGCGGATTGTTCGGCGCGAAGCCGTCGAGTCCGGCGAGCGTCTCGCCGATCACCGCGCAGCGTGCGGCGTCGTTCGGCAGGTGCGCGCGCGCATCCTTTGCTTCGCGGATGATCGCGATCTCGTAGTGTTCCACCCAGTAGCCGGCCGGCGCTTCCGGCACCACGTGCCAGTAGTCGTGCGGTTGCAGGTAGACCAGCTTCGGTTTCCTGCCCGGCGTGTAGAGCAGCCACGAACCCGGCGCCTTCGTCACCGGCAGCCAATGCTTGAAATGCGGATTGACGGCGAACGGATACGGCCGGTCGTCCAGGAACTGGAGCCCCGGCTGTCCGGCTGCGATCACCAGATGGTCGAAGCCTTCACGCTGCAGCGCCTGGTCGGCGTGCGCTTTCAACGTGGCGAGATGCTCGGCATACAGCGGGTGCAGGTCGGGGTGCTGGGTGTCCATCGCGGGCTCCGGATGCGGACCCGCATTGTGCCGCCATCGCGCGTCGCCGTGTAGCCGCCGCTCAACCGGGCGACGCCGTGAATTCCTTGCGCAGCCAGGCGTCGAGCAGGCGCTTCTCGAAGCGCAGCGGATCGCTGTCGTCGATGCCATCGCGCATCAGGAATGCGCTGTCGCGCAAGGTGCGTTCGCCTTCGCGCACGGTGTGGCCGTCGGCGTCGCTGACACGGAAGCGCAGGTCGATGCGCGGCGGATAGATGTCCTTGACGATGCGCACCTCGTCCCAGCGCGGACCGCGCCACGGCTCGTAGCTGCCGGCGCGCTGCACGTCGGTGAACGTGACCGACAACTGCTCGCCGGGCGGCAGGCGGCTCTCGGCCTTGCGCTGCAGGTGGCGCGCGAGCGGTTCGAGCCATTCGACCGGGCGGTTGTCGCGCAGCGCATGGCTGTGCCTGAGCTCGGTGAACTGCGCCGGATCGGTCCAGTCCACCTTGACGCGTGCAACGGGCTGCGCGCTCGCAATCGCAGCGCAGAGCAGTGCGCCGAGGCCGAGCGCCCAGCGCGTGTTCGTCATGTACATGTCCGTCTCCTCGAACGTCTCTCTGCCTTCAAGGACGCCGATCGGTGCGGCAGCGTCGCGTTCGATGCAGAAATACGGCTTCAGCGCATCGCTTCAAGCCGCTCCACGCGCGCGGTTCGTCCGCGTTCATGCGTCAGCGCCACCAGCTGCGTTTGGTGCCGGCGAGGATCTTGAGCATCTGTGGCCGCGCGTACGGCAGGCGACCGAACGGTGCGAAGCAGGCGTCGCGCAGCGGCGCGAGCCAGCGCGCGTCGGACTGGAACAGCGGCGTCAGCCAGCGGCTGATGGATTGGTAGATCGCGACATGGCGCGCCCGCTCGCGCGCGTAGACCGCGAGCGCCGCGCCGATATCGGCGTGCGCGCCGAGTGCCGTCGCGAGCGCCTGTGCATCGAGCAGGGCCATGTTCACGCCCTGGCCGAGTTGCGGGCTCATGCCGTGCGCGGCATCGCCGATGAATACGCTGCGATCGCGCCATGGCGTGCGCAGCACCACGTCGCGGTAGCGTGCGCGGTTGAGCTGCGCCGGATCGGTGAGCATGTGCGTACGTTCGGCCAGCTCCGGCCATAACGCCCGGACCTCGTCGTGCATGCGCGCCAGCGCGGCGACGTCGAACGCGTCGACCGCGGCGCCGGGCAGGCTGTAGTAGAACGTGAGCCAGCGTCGATTGCCCTGGTCAGGTCGCGTCCCGACCGGCAGCACGCCGAGCATCGTGCGCGTGCCGGCATAGCGCTGGCGCAATTCGCGCGGGTGAGACCAGTCATCGGCCGGCAGCAGGCACCACATCGCACCCCATGGATACAGCGGATCGCGCGCGACCAGGCCGCTCGCTGCGCGCAAACCGGAATGACTGCCGTCGGCGATGATCGAAAGATCGAACGGGCCGTGCTGCGTGCCGACGGCGTCGACGAGCGCGCGCCCGCCCTCCGCCCGCGCGACGATGTGCGCGCCGGTGTGGACCGTCGCCAGCGTGCTCGCCTGCGCGTGCAGCAGCGCGAACAGCCCGCCGCGCGTCATGCCGAGGCCGAACGCGCCCGCGTCGAGGTCCGCGTAGCGCATGTCCATGACGACACGGCCATGCACGGTTTCTCCATGCAGGCGCGCGACCGTGGCGCCGCTCGCGAGTGCCGCATCGCGCAGGCCGAGCGCGTCGAGTACGCCGAGACCGGTCGGTTGCAGCAGGAAACCGGCGCCGACCGGACGCAGCTCGGCGCTGCGCTCGAACACCTCGACCGCATGCCCGGCGCGCGCAAGGAAGATCGCGGCGGCCTGC
>Ga0068863_100002005_pt1 | contig 20206 bp, 14 predicted proteins | sample KBSSwiS62_FD_66596 | JGI IMG/M metagenome (GOLD analysis project Ga0068863, IMG submission 66596) | Switchgrass rhizosphere microbial communities from Kellogg Biological Station, Michigan, USA - KBS Switchgrass S6-2 | ecosystem: Host-associated > Plants > Roots > Rhizosphere > Soil ...
CCGCTGCTCGGCGGCTACCTGATCGGGGCGATCTCCTGGCGGGCGATCTTCGTGATCAACCTGCCGATCGGGATCTTCGTCGCCTGGGCTGCGACCAGGCACGTGCCGGAGAGTCGTGACCCGATGGCGACCGGGCGGCTCGACCTGCCCGGCGCGGTGCTGGCGGCGCTCGGCCTCGCCGGCACCACCTACGCCCTGATCGAGGCTCCCGGCCAGGGTGCCTCGGCGGCGGTCCTGGTCACCGCGATCGGCGGCGTCCTCGCGCTCGTCGCCTTCTTCGTCGGCGAGCGCCGCAGCGCCAACCCGATGCTGCCGCTGGAGATCTTCCGCTCGCGCCAGTTCAGCGCCGCCAACGGCGTCACCTTCGTCGTCTACGCGGCGCTCGGCGGCTTCTTCTTCCTGCTCGTCTCCTTCCTCCAGATCTCGCTCGGCTACAGCCCGATCGAGGCCGGCGCCGCCTCGCTGCCGGTGACGCTGCTGATGCTGGCCTTCTCGGCCCGCTCCGGGGCGCTGGCACAGCGGATCGGCGCCCGCGTGCCGCTGACGCTGGGGCCGCTGGTGATCGCCCTTGGGCTGCTCTGGATGACCCGGATCGAACCGGGCGACAGCTACGTCAGCGCCGTGCTGCCGCCGGTCATCGTCTTCGGGGCCGGCCTCACCCTGGTCGTCGCCCCGGTCACCGCGACCGTCCTCGCCGCCGCCGACGCCCGCCACTCCGGCGTCGCCTCGGGCGTCAACAACGCCGTCGCCCGCGTCGCCGGCCTGCTCGCCGTCGCCGTGCTGCCGGCTGTCGCCGGACTCACCGGCGACAGCTTCTACGACCCGGCGAAGATGACCAGCGGCTTCCACACGGGAATGTTCGTCTGCGCCGCCCTGGCCGCCCTCGGCGGCATCCTCGCCTGGCTGACGATCAGCTCCACGGTCCTGCATGCGGAGGCGGAGCCGGGCGGCGACACGCCGGAGCGCCTCGGCGAGGACTTCAGCTGCGGGATTGGGGCGCCGCCGTTGAGGCCGGGACGCGAGGCCGACTGCGAGTTGGAGCCGGTGGTCGCGGTCGCTCAAGAGTGAGCGGCGAGGAAGCCAACCAGCGTCGTCAGGAAAGTGGCCAGCAACAGGCGCCACTGCCATTCGAAGCGTTCGTCGAGCTTCAGAAAGCGTTCGTCCATCTTTTCGAAACGCTCATCGACCCTTTCGAAACGCTCATCGACCTTTTCAAAGCGGGCGTCGACCTTTTCGAAACGCGCTTCCATTTTTTCGAAGCGCGCATCGACCTTGTCAAAGCCGGCCTCGACTCGATTTTCGAACCGTTCCATCCGAGCATCAGCCTGGGTGAACCCGCGATCCATCCGTGCCACCAGGTCATCCATCCGCTCGTCGGTCCAGGCATCTCTCATCGCCTCCATGATGATGACACTGTAGACAAAGCGTTTCTACGCGTGGCGCGCAGATTGCAACAAATATGTGCCAACTTCGCGCCCGGCTAGAGCAGGGCGGCGAGGGTGCTGGCGGCGGTCTGGCGCAGCAGCTCGATTCCGATCGCGCGGGAGATCTCAGCTTCGCGCCGCTCCATCTCATGTGACTGCGGGATCGGTGCCGGCGCCCGCGCCAACGCCGGGCCGCGCGACGGCGCGCTGGAGACGCCGGCGCCGGTGCTCCCGGCCAGGCAGGCCATCACCCCCTGGGCGATCAGCCGCGCCCGCGCTTCGGCCCCGGCTTCGATCGGGTGCAGGTTGTCGGCCTGCATCAGCTCCGGGTGGAGGGCGACGAAGCCGTTCCAGTCGGGCGTCTGCGTGCCCGGCCGCGAGGCGGCGAATTCGGCCACAGTGCGGTTCTTGCCGCTGTCGTCGACGCCGCCCGGGTGGAGCCCGTGGATCGTCGGCACCACCATGCACCTGTTCCCCACCGTCGCCGCCACCTTGCCCAGGTTTTCGGCCAGGATCTGGGGATAGCTGGGGTTGTCGTTGGTCCCCGCGTCGAAGACGATCACCCGCTGCGAAGGGTCGTAGCTTTCTTCGAACAGTTCGAGGATCTGGTAGCTGTTGGAGCCGCCGACCGCGTTGACCGTGACCGGTATCCCCGGCAGGAACTTGCCGAGGTAGGGGGAGGTCAGTTCCTCGAGGCTGTCGCCGACCACGAGCACGCCACCGGTGGGGGCTGCTTGGGCGGCGGGAGCGAGCGCGACGAGCGCCAGCGCCGCGACCGCGACCATCACCCCCACCCCGCGCTTGACCGTCGCCATCCGCCGGATTTCTACACTACGCGCGGATGACGCCCGCGCCATCAGCCGCCCGCCGGCTTCCCCCGCTCGGATGCGCGCTGGTGGTGGCCGTAGCCATGGTGCTGCCCGGCTGCGGCGGCGGCGGAGCCACGAGCGTCACGAGCACCGCGACGTCACCGACCCAGGCCCAAGCGCAGGCCAAGACCGCCTCCCGCGCACCGTGCCCGAGCCAGGTCGACGCCTTCGTCAGATCACTGGACGAGCTGCGCAAGCAGCTCGCCGTCGGCCTCAGCTATGACCAGTACACGGCCCGGGTCAAGACCCTTGGCGCCAGCTACGGAAAGCTGCCGATCGAGCGGCTCGACCTTGCCTGCCTCGCCGCCTCGGGCACCGCGGGAGAGCGGTCCTTCAACAAGTACGTCGACGCCGCCAACGCCTGGGGCGAATGCCTGGCCGACGCCTCCTGCGACACCGCCACGATCGAACCGGTGCTGCAGCGCAAGTGGCGGCTGGCCTCCCACTCGCTCTCTGAAGCTCGGTAGCTAGCCCCGCGCCCTGCAGCTCCGAGTCAGGGTCGAGTCCAGCTTCTTCCCACCCGCGAACTCATAGGAGGCCTTGGCGAACGGGAAGGTCGCTCCGGGGAACCCCTTGGGCGCCGGGCACCCCGCCGAGGCGTAGCTGCGCCGCTTGCCCTTGTAGGTGAAGGAGCGCGACAGAGTCAGGTCGATCGCGGTGACGAAGTTGTCGTCGGTGGCGGGGAAGGTCGCGGTCAGGGTGGTCGCGAAGGTGCCCTTGGCCCGGGAGATCGTGAAGGGCAGCGTGAAGGAGACGGGAACCGGCTGGGTGCCGTAGACGTGGGCGAGGATCGCGGGCCGGCCCCGATAGGTCCCGTTGAAGGCGTAGAGCTTGCCTTCCGAGGGGAACGAGGCCTGTCTGGCGAGCGCGACTTCGGCGGCGAAGTGGCCTTCGCCCACCAGCGAGCCGCGGCAAGCTTCGAGAGCTTTCTCAGTGGTGGCGGGCTGGATGTCGTCGACCTCGCAGACCGGCAGGCCGGTCGAGTCGAGGCGGCCGTGGCGGTTGATCGCGATCGCGATCCTGCGCAGCTGCGGCAAAGGCTTGCCCTGGATCGCGCTGATGTCGGTGCCGACCGCGACCTGGACCGGAGCCATGCCCTGGCGCGGGAGCCTCTGCGGGGTGATCCGGCCGTCGAAGGCGACCCGCAGGGACCCCTTCTGGATCGTCTCGGCCTGAGCGAGCGCGGCCAGGCTCAGGGCGAGGAGCGAGACCATGGCAATTGCCTTCTTCACTGCGGCGAGGGTAAGGGAGAGTTTGAATACCGGCGCGTAGGGGCGATCTCGAGCTCGGGTTTCGGCGAAGCCCCTACTCCGCGCCCCGCGCCTCAGCGGTGAAACGCACCGGCCCCGAGCCGCAGCGCATACCGCTCGGCAGCCGATCTTCGACCTGGACGCGGCCGGCGATCTTCCCCGGGCGCACAGTCCCTTCCCACTCGACGACATCGGTGGCACCGTTCTCCGTGTCGGAGAAGCGGCCGCGCCTGACCGGCGTCGGTTCGAAGCCCGAGACGTTGGCGAAGTAGAAGCTGCCGTCGTGACAGAGCATGCGGATCTGGAAGCGCACCAGGGAGACGCTCCCGGGCGCGCCCTTGATCTGGATCGGCTTGTTCTGCGAGGTCTTGCCGCGGTAGGCGACACCATGGCCCGCCCCGGACTTGGCCGCGAGCGCCATGGAGGCGCAGAGCGCCCCGGTCAGCAGCGCCACGGCCACGCAGGCCGCCAACCGCGCCCTCACGGCCGCACCTGGCAGTCGTCGGCGACCGTCTGGGTCAAGGTGCGCGAATCGGCGAAGCGAAAACTGGTTCGCGCCAGAGTGAAGGGCGCCCTGCTGAAGCCCTTGGGCGCCGGGCAGCTGGCGCTGATGAAGCTGCGCCGCTTGCCGGCGTAGGAGTAGCTGCGGCGCAGTTCCAGTTTCAGGCCGGTGACCCGGCCCCAGCTGGTCAGCGCCGCCGGCAGCTTGGCGCTGAGGCTAAGCCCATAGATGCCCTTGGCCTTGTCGTGGATCACAAACGGGATCACGAAGGAGTTGGCGAAGGGGTGGACGGAGTAGATCTGGCCGAGCAGGGCGTGCTTGTGCTTGTAGGTGCCGTTGAAGAGGAGCATGCGTCCGACGGTCGGGTAGGGCTCCTGCCCGGCCAAGACGACATCGACGCCGAAGCTGCCCGAACCGACCAGTGAGCGCCCGCACTCCGAGAGCGCCCTCGAGGTCGAGGCCGGATGGATCTGGCCGACCCGGCAGAGCGGCAGCCCGGTGGTTTCCAAGCTCCCGTGGCGGTTCAGGTCGACCTGCAGTTCCTCGAGCTCGGGCGGTGGGCTCTGATCGGTGGTGGCGATCTGACCGGCGATCGAGACCGAGACCGGCGCCGAGGTTTCGCGAGGCAGGCGCTTGGGGGCGATCGAGCCGCTGACCTTGACCTGCAGGTTGCCCTTGCGGACGATCGAGGAGGTCGTCGCGCTCGTCGACCCCTGCCGCGCGTAGCGCTGGTGCTCCCTGGATCGCCGCTTCCCCTTGTTCCCCTTGCGGGCACCGCGATGGCGATGGCCGCGCAGCTTGCGGACGTGGGCGACCTGGTTGGTGTCGAAGAACTTCACCGGGCCGTTGCCGGAGGCTTCGAGCAGCGTCGTCAGGGTCGGGTCTCGCGGTTCGGAGGGCAGGTGCTGGCAGGAGTCACCCACGCAAGTGACCGCGGACGGGGGTTCTGGCAGCGGGGCTTCTGCCCCCAGGCCGGGCGGCAGCGGCGAGGGGCAAGGATGCGCCGCGGCCGCTTCGGTGCCGGCCGAGTGGGCCTGGTAGAGCATCACGCTCGATGATTCGGAGTTCCCCGAGGTGACGTAGACGCGGCCCTGGGTCCCCGTGCCGGAGTTGTCGACGGCGAGGCCAGGCGGATAGGCGTCGGTGATGGCGTACTTGAGCCGGCCCTCGTAGTCGCCGTCGGCTTCGAAGACCTGAACCGCGGCTTCGGGGCATTCGGTGGTGCCGGGCGCCTGCAGGGCGTCGGCGACGTAGACGTCGCCGCTGGAGTTGTCGACGGCGACGGCGGAGTCGCGCAGGGAGGTGAATTCGATCGCGAACGTTTCGAGCGGGTGTTCGGGGTCGGTGGCCGGGTCATAGACCTTGACGGTGTTACTCGCGGAGTCGGGGACGTAGACGAAGCCTTTGGTGGCGGGATGGTTGGAGATCGCGACGCCGTAGCCGGAGACGAGGGAACCGGCGCCGATCAGCAGCGGCTGCCCGGAGACTTCGACCGGGGCGCCACTCGGGCCGTAGACGGAGACGTGGTCGATGTCGTCGACGTAGGTGAAGCCGGTGGTGGGGTCGATCGCCACGCCGGTGGCCGGGCCGGGGTCGAGGACTTTGCGGCCGGCGCCCCCCATCGAGGTGAAGCTGAGGACCGCGCCGTGCGGTTCGTTGACCACGTAGTGGCCGATTTCATCGTCGACCGCCAGGGCGCAGGCGGCGACGCCGGTCAGCTGTTCTTCGAATCCGAGCCCGGAGTTGAAGCGATCGACGGCGTTGTGGCCGTAGTCGGACACGTAGAGGCTGCCCGAGGTGTCGACGGCGAGGCCGCAGGGGGCTTCGAGTTCGCCGACGGGGGGCACGGGAGGAATGTCGGAGGGCCCGGGGGTGAAGACGAAGGGGTCGGGCGAGGCCAGCGCGGCCGGCGCCAATACCGCGAACGCGGTCAGCACCAGAGCCACGATCAGCAGCGCCCGCCTCATCGGCCGGCCCTCCGCTTAGCGTGCTTGGTGTGCTTCGCGCGGCCGGCGTGCTTCGCCCGCTTCTGGCAGGTGCGGCTGAGCAGCAGCGAGCGGAAGATCGCGCCGCGGTTGTTCTGGGCGACCGCCCTCACTTCGGCATAGGGCGGCACCGCGCAGACATCTACCGAGTTGGTCAGCAGCCCGCCCTTGCCGCCGTTCAGCTTCATCGTGAAGCGTTCGATCGGGGCGTCGGGCAGGTTGTCGAAGAAGGCTTGGATGCCACCATGCTTGGTCGGGCCGATTCGCCCCTCGAGGTCGAACTCGATCGCCCCGGAGTGAAGCTGGGCGACCAGATCGGGGAGTTTGTTGGAGGAGGAGCGCAGATAGACGTTGCCGTGCAGCGGTTCGTCGAGCAGCGGGGTGACAGCGCTGGCGGTGCCGTAGACGGAGTTCGCGGGACAGGCGTTGGCGGTGAACTGAACCCGGGTGCAGACCCCGTGGATGTGGTTTTGGGCCAAGAACAGCTGGTGGGGCATGTCGACCTCGATCCGCTTCAGGTTGGAGTCCTTTGCCCCCCGCGCGGAGAAGGTCGCCCGCAGGGCGGGGTAGCCACCGCGGCGCGAGGCGCCTTCGAGGTGCAGGGCGAGCTTGGGCTGGAAGTCGAGGGTGAGGCAGTTGAGCAGCTGGAAGTGCTTTTCGACCGTGGCGGTCGAGTCGTCGCCGGGGTCGTCGAAGCGAGCGCCCGAGCCGGTCAGGGTGGAGAGCAGCGCCGAGGGTTCGCAACCGGAGGGGTTGTGGGTGAATTCGGGGCGGTCGACGTAGATGCGGATGTCGCGCAGGTGCAGGGGGATGCCGTCGAGGATGTGGGGGATCGGGTCGGAGGCGCGCGAGTCGATCGCCAGCTGGGCGGTCAGCGGGTCGACCGAGAAGGCCGAGCGCACGACCACGGTGCCGAGGTCGAAGGGCCCCACCGTGGCCGGGTTGATCGTCACCAGCGAGAGCGGCGCGCCGTGGTAGGGCCCGGCCAGATACATGTGCCCGTCGGTGTAGGTGAGGGCGGGGCCGACGCCGTAGCCGGTGTTGGTGTGGCCGACTTCAGAGGCCACCGGGCAAGAGGGGTGGGCGGCCTCGGCGAAGCCGCCCATGCTCCGCGCCGCGGCGATCGCCGCGTCGGGGCAGAAGGGGATGCCGGCCAGCTTGCCGGTGATGCCCTTGGGCAAGACCAGGGAGTAGGAGGTGATCTCCTGTTCGGCGTCGGTGCGCGAGAGGTGGACGAAGTAGGGGGTGTAGGAGTTGACGTTGGAGTTGACGCCGCCGGCGCTGGCGCCGGGGTGGAAGGGAGGCGTGGCGGCGCTCGGGCAGGGGCCGCCTTCGATCCCGCTCGCGATCGTCGAGGTGTTGGTTTCGTTGACCTGTTTCAGCCCCGCCGTCCAGGCCGAGAGCGTCGTCTGGCTGAGCGCCGGCCCGCAACCCGAGGGCGAGACCAGCGGGGCGCGCTGGCCGGCCCGGAATTCCACTTCCAGCTCGCTGTAGGGGATCTGGGGGAGGGAGTCGAAGGTGGCGCTGAGGCTGCCGGTGGCGGGGTCCGGTTCGAGCACGCCGGCGACCTTGACGAGGATGCCGCGTTCGGGGGACTTGGCGACCAGGTAGATCGCGACCAGGGCGTCGAAGGGGTTGTTCCGGGGTTCGGCCAGGTAGATGCCACCGGCGATCCACTCCTTATAGAGCGGCGAGTGCAGGCGGAAGTCGCCGATCTTGGCGGTCGAGGGGCAGCCCGTCGCCGCCGACCACTGGTTGGTCTCGGAGGCGAACTGGGCCGGCGTGCAGGTGCCGAGGCCCGCCCCGACCGAGGGGTTGACCGTGGTCCCCGGCGGCAGCTTCACGTGGATCTCGCGGGTCTGGGCCGGGGCCCGCTGGCTCGGCAGGATCAGGCCCTTGTAGTCGGCTTTGAGGCGGAAGGCATAGCCCGAGGAGGAGGAGGCCTTGGTGGTGGTGAGAAAGCCGGCGGGGACGGGCGAGAAGGCGAGCGATTCGCAGCCTTTCTCGGGCACCGGGTTGCCCAGGGAGTCGCGGTTGCTCGCTTGCGCGCTGACCTCCGCGCCTCCCTGCCAGGCTTCGGCGCTGGCGGCTATCGAGAGCGCTCCTTCGCAGCTGACCGGCAGGGTCAGGTAGGCGAAGGGAAACTGTTCGACCGGGGGCCCGACCGAGCAGGCCCCCCAGCCCCTTGCCGGTTCGGCCTCGTTCAGGCAGTTGCCGCGCTGCTGGTTATTGACCGCCGCCCACGGCACCCCCCAGATTTCCACTTCCAGGCCGCTGACCCCCAGGCCCTGGGGGATGTCGGTGGCATTCAGGGAGAGGGCGTAGTTGCCCTGCGGGGAGCCGACGGCGGAGTCGAGCGTGATCTGTTCCCCCCAGGGGGCGAAGCCGAGCTGGGCCGGCACGCCGGGGGCCGGTTCGAGTGAGAAGAGGCCGAAGCTGCGGGCTTCCCCACCCTGGCGGGCGACCCGGACCACCCCGACCTGAGTCTGCTGCGGGCAGCTCTCGCCGGAGAGGCTGGATTCAAAGGGCGAGGTACGGTGGGTATGGAACTGGGTCTGGTTGCACTGGCGCACCACCGTCTGGTTTTCGAGCAGGCCCGGGGGCATCTGGATCTGGAGGTTTCGCAGCGCGCCTTCGGTGAAGCCGAGGCGGTAGACGATCGCGTGCGGGTGGGAGCCGGCCAGGCTCGCCGGGGCGCCGGCGGAGCTGGTGGCGACCTTGAACCCGGCTTCGCCGGGCTGGAAGGCGAAGGCGCCGGCGCCGGCGGGCAGCGCGCAGAGCACGACTGCCGCCGCGAGCAGGGCGCCTGCAAGCGCCCGGCTTCGCGATGACCGTCTCCTCTGCTGCCTTCTCGCCATCTATTTTGCCCGGACGGCTAGGAGGCCTTGTGGTGCTTGGAGGCCTTATGCCTCTTGCGGCTCTTGCCGCACTGCGCCTTCAACACCGGCTGACGGCTCACGTGGGCGCCGTTTTGCCCGGTGAGGTCGACCGTCGCCCGATAGGTGTTGGCGCAGATGTCGCGGCTGTTGACGACCAGTCCGCGCTTGCCACCGAATAGTTCCAGGTGGAAGGAGGAGACCGGCGCGTCGGGCACCGTTTCAAAGGTGTTGCGCAGGGCGGACTTGACGGTATCGGTCTGGCCGTCGAGTTCGATCGCGACCGGTTGGTAAGCCGGCCCCTGAAGGGCAACCACCAGGTCGGGCAGTTCGTGGCTGGAGGAGCGCAGGTAGACGTTGCCGGCGAGCGGGTAGCCCAGGAGCGGGCTGGTCGCCGAGGCGCGCCCGTAGATCGAGCCCGCCGGGCACTCGGCGCCGTTGCCGGCGCCGGCCGCGAACTGGACCCGGGTGCAGACGGTGCGGATGTGGCTCTGGTCGAGGAAGGAGGAGCGGGCCAGTCGCACCGCCACCGAGGAGATGTTGGCTTCGCCTTCTTTGACTTTGAGGTCGGCGACCAGTTTCGGGTTCTGGTTGCGCTTGGTCGGGCCGACCAGCTTCAGGTTGAGCGAGGGGCCGAAGGGCAGGTTGGCGCAGTTGCCGAGCTGGTAGCGGCTTTGCAGGCCCGCGCCCTGGCCGGTGGTCGAGGTCATGAGGCCCTTCACCGCGAAGGGATCGCAGGAGGTGCCGGTGCGGGTGAAGTCCGGTTTGTCCAGCGCCAGGTCGATCGAGCGCACGTCGAGCGGGATCCCCTTGAGGATGGCGGGGATCGGGTCGGCTTCGGCGGTGATCTGAGTGGTGGCCGGGTCGACCCGTAGGGCGACGCGGGTAACCACGGTGCCAAGATCGAACGGGCCGGCGACCGCCGGGGTGACGATCGCCATGCTCAGCGGGGCCCCCTTGTAGGGGCCGGCCAGGTAGGCGGTGCCGCCGGTGTAATAGGGGGCGGGACCGGCGCCGGCGCCGACGTGGACACTGCCGATCCGCGAGGCGGGCGGACAGGACGGGCTGGCTTGCTCCTCGCGGCCGGACTTGGCCGCGGCGGCGGCAAGAGCGGCGTCAGAGCAGGCCGGGGTACCGGCCAGTTTCGCCAGCAGGCCCGGCGGCGGCGAGATCGTCAGCTTGGAGAACTGCTGGGAGTCGTCTTCGCGCTTGAGGTGGACGGTGAATGGGGTGTACTTGCCGGCGATCGGCGATTCGGCCCCGGCTTCGAAGGAGGGGCTGTTGGCCTGGGTGGCCTCACTCGAGGCGCAGTTGTTGTTGATCGGGTAGCTGTCGGCGGGTGCCGCCGGCGGGCCCGATTCGGGGGCCGACCACGGGGTCATCTGCGAGGTCGTGGAGTAGGTGCCACAGACCGCGGGGGTGCGCAGCGTCGCCCCGGCGCCACCGAAGAACTTCAGCTTGAAGTCGGTGAACGGCAGCTGCGGGTTGTCGTCGAAGGTGGTGACCAGACGGCCGGTGGCGGGATCCGGTTCGACGTGGCCGGCCAGCTTCAGCAGGACCCCGGTCGCCGGGTCCTTGACGACCGCGTAGATCGCCAGCAGCGAGTTGAACGGGTTGTCATAGGGCTTGGCGATGTAGATCGAGCCCGGGAGGACGTTGGGCAGGAGCGGCGTGTCGACTTCGACGTCGCCGATCTTCGAGGCGTTCGGGCAGGTGGGCGGGTTGTCGTTGGGCTGACCGGTGGCGTTGTCGAAGCCGATCTGGGCCGAGGAGCAGGCCTCGAGGCCGTTGGCGGCGGAGGGATTCAGCACCAGGCCTTCGGGCAGAGTGACCACCGCTTTACGCAGATTGGCGGTCGCCTTTTCGTCGATCCCGTTGGTCTGCGGGACATGGACGTCGACCGTGAGGCCGGTCGGCGAGTCGCCGGCCTCGGTGGTCGGACGGGCTTCCAGGGTCGGTTCGAATTTGAGTTCGTTGCAGCCGCTCACTCCGCTCGGGAGGTCATAGCTCGCCGATTTGAAGACGCCCTCGTTCTCCCAGCTGTCGGCGGCCGCTTCGACCGTCCGTTCGCCCGGACACGCGGTCGGCATCGTCAAGAGAGGATGGAGCGTCGGCTCCGTCGATGCCTGTGGACATTGCCCACCTCCATACCTACCTTCCGCGCACAAGCCGCGCTGCCAATCGTGGCTCGCGTCCGAGGGTTCGCCCCAGAAGGTCGCCTCGGTGCCGAGGATCGCCAGTTTCGAGTTGATGTCGCTCCCGGTCGCGGTCAGCCGGTAGCCACCGGGTCCGTACCGCACACCGGCCAGCAGGTGGATATAAATGCCGAAGCCGCTCACGTCGAACCCGAACTCGGCCGCGTGACCAGGCGGCGGCACCATGTTGTAGAGGGCGGTGGGGCCGGTGGTTCCGCCGCCAGTCGCCACGGTCAGAGCGAGGGTTCCGATCTGCGAACCGGCCGGGCAACCTTTGCCTTCGAGGTCGGACTCGAGCTGCTTCTCGGTGCAGCGCACCGGCGTCGAGTTGGGATTGAGGATGACTCCCGCCGGCAGGTCGACGCGCAGGTCGCGTAGGTGCTCGTTCGCTTGTAGCGTGTCGCCCTTCCTCGCCGATGGGACGCGGTTGGTCACCGTCAGCGTGTAGGGGTGAGTACCGGCTTCGGTGTCTTCTTCCCCGTTGGAGTTGCGCAGCACGCTTTCAAAGCCGGCCGTACCCGGCAAGAATCCCCAGGGGGCTTCGTTGGCCGTGATCGGGGTTTCGCTGAACGTCGGGGCCGGGGGGGCGCTACCTCCACCGGAGAGCGTTGCCTGATTGACGACGGTGCCCGAGGCATCCACTGGAATGGTTCCGAAGCGAATCGAAACCTGGATCTGCTCTCCCGGCTGCAGCTGTCCTTCCAGGAATTTGTCGACACAGGTGACCGTCTGGCCGGAGATTTCGCATTCGACTTCGTTCCCTTGTTCGTCGAAGCCGTAAGTGGACTGCGGTTCGATTCCGGCTGGGGCGGAGATCGTGTCGACAATCGTGACCGGCCCAGTGGTCGGTCCGCTGCCGACGTTGATTGCGCGCAGGTAGTAAGTGGCGCCGCCAAAAAATCCGAGGTCCTGGCCAGGAGAAAAGCGGGCGGGCATGGCGGTGGCGCTGAGCGATAAGGCGGGCGTGCCCGCCGCGCTCGCACCGGCGGCCGGCAACAGCATCGCCCCCAGGGCGAAGAGCAGGGCGATAAGCACCTTGCGATGGGTGAGCGGGCGGCCGGCGAAAGTGATCTTGGGTGCGTTCATCGTCAGGTTCTCCTTGGTCGTCGTCTGCTCGCTGCTCATCGGGCTCCCTTTCCGCCGACGCCCCGACAGCGCTTGACCACCTTCTGGGCTCGCTTTTCATGCGCCTTGGCGCTCTTGGCCAGGCGGTGCGCCTTGCTCGCGAGCTGCTGCGCCTTTTTGGGATCGGAGGTGCTGGTGGCCTGGCGGCTCAGCTTCCGTGACTTGCTGCGCAGGCTCTTGGCCGACCTGGTCAGGCGATTGATCGTCGGGTCGGCGACGCAGCCGACCTGGCTTGCCGCGTTGCCGGGTCCCTGGAAGACAGCGCTTCCCGCGCCCTTGGCGCCTGGCGCCTGGGTCGAAGCTCCCTTGCAGGCTTCGCCCGAGCAATCCGGAGGACGCTGGGGGTTCTGGCCCGCCAGGCCGCCTCCGACGTGGGCGTCGTAGACGTCGACGAGATTGTCTTCATCCTGACCGACCAGCTGCTGTTCGGTGAAGAAGAAGACATCTTCGCCCGAGGCGGAGGCATCGGCGATGTTCGAAGGCGAGGTGCTGGTGCCGGTGGAGATCAGGTACAGGCAGCCGCCGTCCTGGAGGCTGCTCTGACAGGAGCCCGCCCCGTCGGCCTCCCACTCATAGACATCGGTGAGGCCGTTGGTGTCGGCCGGCAGCAGCGGGTCCGGGGTTTGGAAGAAGACCTGATCGCCGGACCTGGAGAGGTTGCGGGTCGTGATCGCGGCCGGGCCGGGCAGGCCCAGGTACGACGTCTGCGCCTGGAGCTCCGGCGCGGCGACCGGAGCGATGTTCGACGGGTTGCAGGAAACGCAGTCGAGGGCGCCGCTGGACGCGTCGTAGCGGTAGTACTCGGCGATGCCTTGGTTGTCATAGGAAGTGAGCTTGCGCCGAGAGCGGAAGAGAACGGCGCTGCCATCGGCGCTGACCCGACCGGTATTGAGGACTTCGGAGTTACCTGCGGTCTGCGTGCCGCGCGGCGCCCAGTTCGCGGCGTCGGAGGGCTCGCTGCTGCCATAGGTGGCCACAAACTCCCCTGAAGCGTCGAGCCTCGCGATAAAGGTGATCTGGCTTTCGTGCCACAGGTAGAGACTGCATTGACCGATCCACTGTCGTTCCGACGTCGCTTGAGGATCACAATCGCCGGATGCCGCCGGCCCGGAGCCGTCGAGGTCGCCGTTGGCGACGAAGTACACGTGGGAGCCGTCACTGGAGGTGCCGATCACACCCATCACTTCGGCACCGTTCGGGTCCGAGGTGTCGGGCGCCAGGTCGGTGAGCTGACCGCTTGCCGCGTCGTAGCTGTATAGGTCCCTGCCGTTGTCGCTGGGGCCGGTGGTCGCATCGTTGGTCAGCTTCTCGGGGCTGGTGAGGAACGCCTTCGAGCCGTCGGGGGTGGCCGTCATGAAGACCGCGGGCTGCGGGCCATTGGGGTCGGTGCCGTTGGTTTTCTGCGAGGCTGAAATTTCGACCGTGGTCGCGGTCGGGCTCGTCGGATTCTTTCGCAGGTAGACCTGGCCCGAGCCACTGGCGCTGAAGTAAGCCTTCGAGCCGTCGTCGGAGATAACGTGCTGGGCCTGGGTGAAGAACCTGTACCGCGAGCCACCCATCGTCGGTTCGTTCTCCCACCAGTTGTAACCGCCGGCGAACGAGCCTTCCGACGGGACACAGGGCGGCGAGCCGCAGGCCGAGGATGGGAGCACGTTGACCAAGCTGATATCGCCGGTGGCGCGGTCCCAGACATAGAGATTCTGACCCGGAGTCGCTTCGGGGGTCAGCGCGGTTCCAACCGCTTCGAAGAACACCTTCGAGTCGTCGGAGGAGGCGCCGACGTAGGTGTAGTTGGTTTGAGAGTACGGAACGATCGTCGTCACCAAGCCGGTGGCGTTGTTTGCGTCAAGAAGGGTGGTGCCTTCACCCAATCTGGTGGCGATACTGATCGTGTGGGCCGCGTCCGGGGTCCAGCCCCTGAGCCCCGCGAGCTGACCCGCCGCCTGCGGCGGCAGCATGCCGGCCGTCGACCAGTCGTCGGCGCCGCGAAGAGCAACGTAGGCCGGCAACGAGGCAGCACCTTTTCCGCCCGGCATCCCGGCCGGAGTCCAGAAGGTGATGGCGCCGCCGTCAGAGCCGGCCTGCACGATGAACCAAGCCGCCAGCGCATTGGTGCCGTTCTTTTCGATCGCCGTCGCCTGTTCGTAGGCGCGGCAGTCCGGCAGGTCGGAACCGAAGCCGTAGCGCAGCGCGTCATTGCCGCAGGGGGAGAATGGGCCGGCGGCGGGGTAGGTGACGAGGGTCGCGTCAGGACCTTCGGCCGTACCGTCGGGGCTGGTGGCGATGGCGCGGAAGTGGTAGGTCGTGTTCGGCTGGAGTTCGGAAAGTTCGGCCGTGACGGTTTTGCTGACACTGCCGGCACCGACAGAGCCATCAGGCGCCGGAATCTTGGTCGCGCCCGTGTAGCCGTGGGCCTGGAAGTTAGCGTCGTCGATGTATTCGAAGCTGTAGGTGGTAGGCGCGTCGTTGGGGTTGATCGTTGCCTTCAGGGCGGCCGTCGTCGACCCCACCGCAGCCGCAAATTGCGCTTCGATCTTCGGCCCGCGGGTCTCGAAGGATTCAACGTCGCCCTGACCGCTGCCGAGTCCATTTTTGGCGGCGAGGCGGAAGCTGTAGTCGGTAGCGTGGGCGAGGCCGGTCAGGTTGGCGTGGACCGTGACCGGGGCGTTGCCGGTGCCGATCTGCGTCGGCGTCTCCACGCAGGGCACGGTGCTGGACAGTGGGGGAGATTCGCCGGCCTCGCCGTATTCAAAGAAGCATTCTTCGAGTTCGGTGCCTTCGGGGTTGACGGTCCCGTTTAGGGTGGCCGAATCTTTGGTGAGCGCAGTGACGGAACCAGTGACCACGTTCACCTGAGCGGCAAAGGCCGGAGTGGCCACGAGCGCCAGTAGCGAGAAGGTCAAGGCGGCGAGCACTCCAATCGAGCGCGCACCACTCCCGTAGGAGTTGAGAGCGCGCGCGGCGACGGGCGAAACTCCAAACTTGCCGGTGGACTTGCTCGACCTGCTCGCTCGATGTCTCAAAGCTGCTCCTTGCTCGTGATGGCGTGAACCACGGGGGCCGGTCTATGGAGAGGGGATGCAGCCGTCGCGGCGATCGACGCGTTGACGATGGTGCCTCGGTCCCTGGCGGGTGCTGCTGCAAACCTCATGCGATACGTCCCTCTCCCTGGCTTTTCCCTGGGGGTCCCGTCCCTGTGGTGCTCCCTGTGCGCCTTGCTGAACTACGACGTACATGAAGCAACCGGGACTGTAAACATCCAAATACCCAAACGTCAAGAAAAACTAGATGTTTCTAGACTTGCGAGTGCCGGGCCAGGCCTCCGCAAATGGCCTGGAATGCGGGAGGGATTTGGTACCGAGCCGTTATGCGGCATCGCAAACGGGCCCGCCGTGCGGGTCTAAAAAGCGAGAAGGGGGTGTCTGAGGGCTCGCTCAGCTGCCGCGGCGCTTCGAGCGCTTCTTCGCCGGCTTCGCGGCTTCCTGCAGGGTGCGTTCGCCGGCTTTCTCGGTCGCCTCGCCCATCGCGATCTGGAACATCGCAAGGACCGCGTCGGAGGCGAGCGGGCGCATGCGGTCGAGGGCCTCGCGGACCTTCGGCCAGTCCTCCTCGGGGCGGCCGGCCTTGTCGAACGGCTCCCAGATCTCCTTGACGAAGAGGTCGACGAAGGTGCGGGCGGCGGCGTCGGCCTGGCGCCGCAGCTTGTCGGCGACGTCGAGGGTTGCCCGGGGGCTGACCCCGAGCTCGACCAGGGCGGCGCCGGCGCGCTGCAGGCGCGGGCTGATCGCCTCGACCTTGCCGTCGGGCAGCTCGCGCTGGATGCCGAGCTTTTCGCCGCGCTTGATCATCCTCGGGTCGAGCTCCGTCGCCCCCCAGATCTCGGCCAGCTCGGCGGCGTCGAAGATTTCCGGGGTCTCGTCCTCGAACGGGGCGCGGATGGCGCGAGCGAAGTCGACGATCTCCGCCGAGGAGCCCTCGGTGCTCTCGAGCACGCGGCGGATCGCCTCCAGGTTCAGCCCCTCCCCCTGCATTTCCCGGGTCAGCTCGATCCGGGCGACGTGCTCCTCCGTGTAATAGCCGGTGCGCCCGTGCACCTCCGGCGGCGGCAGCAGGCCGCGGGTCTGGTGGGCGCGGATGTTGCGAACGGTCATGCCGGTGCGCCGCGCCAGCTCGCCGATCGTCATCTTGCCGGCGGGGGCTTTCGGGCGTTTGGGCGGGGGGCTCACTCGCCCATGGTAAGCGGCGGGACGGGGATTGCTACCCGTTTGGGTACAGCGAGAGGCGCTGCCCGTTCATCTTCTCCCCCGCGTCCGAGCAGAGGAAGCGGATCGCCTCGGCGACGTGCTCGGCCGGGGTGAAAGTCGGGAACTCCTTGCCGGGATCCTCCTCCCGCATGCGCGGGGTCAAGAGGGCGTCGATGACGACGATGTTGGCGGTCGCGCCGCCTGGCTCGAAGCCATCGGCGAAGGCGAGCGTCCAGGCCTCGGCGGCGGCCTTGGCGGCGGCGTAGGCGGCGTTGGTGTTCGACGGCGCCTGCGCCTGCTTGGCGGAGACGAGGACGAAGCGCCCGTGCGCGCTCGCGGCCAGCTGATCGTGAAAGGCGCGGGTGGTGTGCTGGACGGTGCGGACGAGCAGGTCGTGCAGCAGCTCCCAGTCGGCCAGCGGCGCCTCGTGCAGCGGCTCTCCCCCGCGCCAGCCGCCGACCAGGTGGACCAGCCCGTCGACCCGGCCGAAGCGCTCGACCAGCCCGGCGCACCAGCCCCGCACCGCCTCCTCGTCGAGCAGGTCGACGGCGCGCCCATCCCAGCGCTCGCCGATATCGAGGTCGGCTCCGACTGCCTCGAGCACCTCCGAGCTGCGATCCGTCCCGACAACCGTGGCGCCGGCCTCGGCCAGCCGCGTCGCCACCAGCGGCCCCAGCCCGCCGCCGACACCGGCGACGGCGATCACGCGATCCGCGAGCGAGTCCAAATTCACCGCCCCATCCTTTCGCATTCGCGACCCGGCGACTCAGCGCGCAACTTTCTGTCTGAGGCATGTGCGAACATGTGTTCGTGATCGAGCTAAGGCAAGGGAATCCACGTGAGCAAGGGAGCATCGGTGAGGCAATCGCTGCGAGCTGGCTCACGCAAGCTGGCTTCAGCGTCTGGATTCCATTTGGCTACAGCCCTGACTACGACTTGGTCGCCGGACGCGAGGACTCCCTCCACCGAATTCAAGTCAAGACTTCGACCCAGCGTCAGCGGGAGCGGTGGTCGGTCGCAATCTGCACTCGCGGCGGCAACCAAAGCTGGAACAAGGTGATCAAGCGACTGGAGCCGACCCGGTACGACTACCTCTTCGTCGTCGTCGCCGATTGGCGTTGCTGGTTCATCCCAGCGAGCGAGATGGACGCCCAAAGTTGCATTCGGGTCGGTGGACCGAAATATGCGAGGTTTGAAGTCGATCCCCCACAGCCATTCGCAACCGCTACCGCGGAGCGATTACTACTGACTTAGTGGGGGAGACAGGATTCGAACCTGTGTAGGCAGAGCCAATGCGTTTACAGCGCATCTCCTTTAACCACTCGGACACTCCCCCTGGTGGTGCCGCGATTCTAAAGGGGCCCGGCGCCAGGCGGCTACGCGGCTTCGAGCCGCAACTTCATCTGCTCGTTGAAAGCGTTGATCGCCGAGAGCGGGCGCATGAAGACGGTCAGGTCGGCGACCCGGCCGTCGTCGTCAAGCGTCAGGTAGTCGATGCCCTCCAGCTCGCGGTCGCCGACTTTGGCCTTGAAGCGCAGGCAGACGCTGTTCCCGTCGGCCAGCTCGTCGACGTAGGTGAGGCCCTCTAGCGTCGCCGCGACATGTGTGAGGACCTGGCCGACCATCTCGCGGCCCTCGAAGCCGCGGAAGAGGATCGGGCTGTGGAGGACGACGTCCTCGCGCAGCGTCTCGGTCATCAGCTCGACGTCCTTCGCTTCGGCGGCAATCCGGAATGGATGCGACTCGGCCATTGCGCTCACTCTAAGGGCTGGGATACTTCCGGCGTGCCAAGCGATCACTTCTACGCGCGCATCTCCAACTCCCTCGGCGCCACCGGTCTGCGCTGGACCGGGAAGCTGAACATCCCGCTCTACCGGCTCAGCGGCGGCCGCATCGGCGGCAAGGTCGGGCGGGCGCCGGTCCTCCTCCTCACCACCACCGGGCGCAAATCCGGCGAGCCGCGGACGGCGCCGGTCGTCTACCTCGCCGACGGCGACAGCGTCAGCCTGATCAACACCAACGCCGGCAACGCCAAGACCCCGGCCTGGTCGTTCAACCTCAAAGCCAACCCCGAGGCCGAGGTCGAGATCGGCCGCGAGCGCCGCCCGGTCCGCGCCCGCATCGCCGCCGGCGCCGAGCACGAGGAGCTCTGGCGCAAGCACAACGAGCAGTACGCCGGCTTCGACGACTACAAGGCGAAGCTGGACCGCGAGCCCTCGATCTTCGTCCTCGAGCCGCGCTGAGCGCGGCCGGACTCAACTCGCTTCTCTAAGCATCTGCGCCTCGGGAAGGCGCTGCAGCTTTTTCAGCGTGTTGTTCTCGATCTGGCGGATCCGCTCGCGGGTGACGCCGAAGGTCCGCCCCACTTCCTCCAGGGTCAGCGGCTCGCCGCCGGCGAGGCCGTAGCGAAGTTCGATCACCTGGCGCTCACGTTCGGGCAGCGCCTGCAGCGCGTTCTTGACGCCCTCTTTCTGCAGGTGCTCGCTCGCTTCCTCGAACGGCTCCAGGACCGCGTCGTCGGCGACGAAGTCGCCGAGCTCGGATTCGTCCTCGTCGCCGACCGGTTTCTCCAGCGAGACCGGCTGCTGGGCGACGCGCTGGATGTCGCGCACGTCGGAGACCGGCCAGCGCAGCTCCTCGGCGATCTCCGCCGGCTCCGGCTCGCGACCCAGCTTCTGGACCAGCTGGCGCTCGACGTGGGCGACCCGGTTCAGCTTCTCGACCATGTGGACGGGAATGCGGATCGTCCGCGCCTTGTCGGCGATCGCCCGCGTCACTGCCTGGCGGATCCACCAGGTCGCGTAGGTGGAGAACTTGTAGCCGCGGCGGTAGTCGAACTTCTCAACCGCGCGGATCAGCCCCAGCGAGCCCTCCTGGATCAGGTCGAGAAAGCTCAAACCGCGGCCCAGATAGCCTTTCGCGATCGAGACGACGAGGCGCAGGTTTGCCTCGACCATCTGCCGCTTGGCCAGCATGTCGCCGCGCTCGATCCGCTTCGCCAGTTCGACCTCCTGGCTCGCGGTCAGCAGATCGACCCGGCCGATCGAACGCAGGTACAGACGCAACGAGTCGAGGCTCGGCTCGACCGTGAGGTCGAGCTCTTCCTTCTTCGCCGCCCCACCGGAGTCGCCGCGCTGCTCTTTGTAAGCGCTGACCCCGTCCTCGGCGATCACGTCGACGCCATGCTCGACCAGATGGGCGTGGAGGCCGGAAACCTGCTCCTTGGTTATCTCGACCTCCTCCAGGGTAGAGGCGATCTGCTCGAACGTCAGATAGCCGCGCTCGCGGCCCAGGGCTACGAGCCCGCGCAGCTCCTCGATCTCCGTGATCGGGCTCTCGGCTGCCCCGCGCTCCATGACATCAGTCGCCGTCTCCAACGGTTCGATGGTCACTCCCTCCACTGCAACTGTCTCCCCATTCCCATGGAGCCGGCCCTGAAGCTCCGGCCGCGTCGAAGTATAGGCAGAAAAACTTCCCGCATTGGATAAGACGCCGACACCCGTCGTCGCTTACGCTTCATAAGCAGATGGCCAGCCAGCCGACCCCGATCTCCACCCCAGCCGCCCCCGACGTCCAGGCCTCCGTGCCGGTGACGCAGGTCAGCCTCTCCCGGGTCGGCGTCACCGGGGTCGAGAAGGTGATCCGGGTCAAGGCCGACGGCGCCGAGAACCTCTTCTACGCCGAGCTGGAGTGCTTCGTCGACCTCAACCCGCGACAGGCCGGCGTCCACATGTCC
>Ga0068863_100002010_pt1 | contig 20180 bp, 20 predicted proteins | sample KBSSwiS62_FD_66596 | JGI IMG/M metagenome (GOLD analysis project Ga0068863, IMG submission 66596) | Switchgrass rhizosphere microbial communities from Kellogg Biological Station, Michigan, USA - KBS Switchgrass S6-2 | ecosystem: Host-associated > Plants > Roots > Rhizosphere > Soil ...
TCGTTTATCCGATCCTTGCCGTCCTCGTCATCGTCCTTGGCGGACTCGGCTACTACTACAACCAGCAAGTTCAGCGGGAGACCGCCGAGGCCAGTGCCCGCGAGGCCTTCCTGAGCGCCAAGACCCCGGAAGAACTGGTGCAGGTGGCCGACCGTTTTCCCCACACCGACCAAGGTGCCATGGCCCTGATCAAGGCGGCGGATGATTCCTTTACCAAGCTCGACTACGCGGCCGCCACCAAGGATTACCAGCGCCTCCTCGATACCGCCGGAACCGATCCTCAACTGCGCGACTCGGCTCAGGTGGGACTGGCCTCGTCCCTCGAAGCCAGCGGCAAGGTTGACGAAGCCCTCACCGCCTATTTGGACGTCGCGCGCCGCGGTGACAAGACCGCCTATGCTCCCTTTGCCTACAATGCCGCTGCCCGGATCTATGAACAGCGCGGCGACAAGGAAAATGAGCGTAAAATCCTGCTGGAGGAAACCAGCCTCGATCCCGATTCCGATTTCGTCAAGCAGGCCCAGGCCAAGTTGCAGGAGTTGAGTGGCCCTGCGGTTGTCATGCCGGTGGAGCAAACGCCAAGCACACCTGCGCCAGTTGCGCCTACGCCGGCAACACCCGCCCCCGCACCGGCAGCAGAAAAGGCCAAGGCCGCCAAATAACTGCTCACCGCCGCTGGAACAGCGACGGCATTTCCCATCGACGAACCTGGATCAAATATCCAGGTTCCGCACGTTAAGCGCGTTGTCTTCAATGTACTGACGGCGTGGCTCGACTTCGTCACCCATCAGGCGCGAGAACATCTCCTCGGCTTCGACCGCATCGGAGACTTCCACGCGCAGCAGGCGCCGTTTGACCGGGTCCATGGTGGTGGTGAAGAGTTCCTTTGCGTCCATTTCACCCAATCCTTTGAACCGGGTGATCTGCACACCGCGCTTGCCGACTTCCTTCACCGACTCGAGGATTTCCGGGATCGAAAAGAGAGGGCGCTTCTTCTGGCCGTCCCCTTCCCCTTCGAGCAATTCGAAGAGCGGCTTGTCGGCGGCGCTGTATTGGTCGATGGACAGGCCCTTCTTTTCGAGCTTGTTGAGCAGCTCTGCCACGGCCTTGCTTTCGTGCAGCTCCACGTGGATGCACCGGCGCCTGTTCACTGTACCATTCGACTTCGCCGCAGGCTTCTCGCCGTTGGCTTCGGCCTCTTCCGATGGTTCCTGGCCGAAAAGGCGCAGGTCCGGATTGGCCTGGGCGAACTCGTTCAGCTGATGATCGGTATGGAAGTAGTTAACGGTTTCCTGGTTGCCTTCGCGGACCTTGACCAGATGACGGGGCAACTCATGGCTCTTAGCATCCCGTTTGGCCAGGTAATCGCCAAAGTCGCCGCCGTGCCGGGCAATGGCCCGGGTGAACTTGTCGAGCGACTCGAGCATTTCCAGGATTTCGACCAGCGCCGTATCCGTCATGACCTTCTTATCGGAGAGGTTTTTGAGCTGGACATCGTCGCTGCCGAATTTGATCAGCATCTTGTTGAGCTGGACTTCGCCTTCGACATATTCCTCGCGTTTCTTGCGCTTGATCTGGAAGAGCGGCGGCTGCGCGATGTATACGAAACCCTTGCGGATCAGGTCGGGCATTTGCCGGAAGAAGAAGGTCAGAAGCAGGGTGCGGATGTGTGAGCCGTCGACGTCCGCGTCCGTCATTATGATGATCTTGTGGTATTTCAGTTTCTCGAGATTGAAGCCGAAGTCGCCGCCCTCGCCGATCCCGGTGCCGACGCATTTGATCAGGCTGTTGATTTCCGCGTTTTGCAGCACCTTGTCCAGGCGAGCTTTCTCGACATTGAGGATCTTGCCCTTGATCGGAAGAATGGCCTGGTTGTGACGGTTGCGGCCCTGCTTGGCGGAGCCACCCGCCGAGTCACCCTCGACGATGAAGAGCTCGGAGTCCTCGGGATTCCGGCTCGAACAGTCGGCCAGCTTACCGGGCAATCCGCCACTGGAGAGCGCGGTCTTGCGTACGGCTTCGCGGGCGCGGCGGGCAGCTTCGTTCGCACGGGCGGCGTTGAGCGCCTTGTCGATAATCCGCTTGGCAATATTCGGGTTGCCGTCGAAGAAAGTCATCAAGCTCTCGTACGTGGCGGAAGAGACTACGCCTTCCACTTCAGGTGAAAGCAGTTTCACCTTGGTCTGGGACTCGAACTTGGGATCGGGATGCAGCAGCGAGATTACAGCCACGAGACCTTCGCGAACGTCGTCGCCCGAGAGCGCCGGATCCTTCGGCTTGAAGAGCGTGTTCGCCTTGCCGTACTGGTTGATCGCGCGAGTCAGCGCCGAGCGGAACCCGGCCAGATGCGTGCCGCCATCGGGATTGGTGATCGTGTTGGTGAAACAAAGGATCTGGTCGCTGATCGAATCGTTATATTGGAAAACGATGTCGAGCTTGATCGGACGCGGCGTGTCGTTGACCATGACAGCTCCTTCCTTCACCCGCGAAATACGAACGGGCTTCGGATGGACGACTTGCTTGTTTTTGCTGAGCTGCTTCACGAACTCTTCAATGCCATCCTTGTAATAAAAGCGCTCCGCTTCAGAGCCTTCGACCCGCTCATCCGTAAAGAGGATCTCAAGGCCTGGATTCAGGAAGGCGAGTTCGCGCAGACGGCCAATGACGAGTTCCTTCTTGAATTCAACCGTCTCCTTGAAGATTTCAGGATCGGGCTTGAAGGTAATCTGGGTGCCGGTCGATTTGCTTTTGCCGATGACCTCGAGTTTCTTGACGGTCTTGCCGCGCTCGAATTCCATGCCGTAGACCTTGCCGTCACGGGAGACTTCGACCTCGAACCATTCGGAGACCGCGTTGACGCACTTCGCGCCGACCCCGTGTGTACCGCCCGAAAAGATGTAACCACCCTGACCGTACTTGCCGCCCGAGTGCAACGTTGTGAGCACCATTTCGACGCCGGGAATCTTGTACTGCGGATGAATGTCGACCGGGATACCGCGGCCTTCGTCGCGGATCGAAATCGAGCCATCGACATGGACTGTCACTTCGATCTTCTTGCCATGACCGGCCAAATGCTCGTCGATCGAATTGTCGAGCACCTCGGAAATACAATGATGCAGTGCCCGTTCATCGGTGCCGCCGATGTACATGCCGGGCTTTTTTCTGACCGCCTCCAGGCCCTCCAATTTGCCTAGTTTAGATGCGTCGTAAGTGTTCTCACCAACGCCAGAATTGAAATCGAGAGCTTCATCCCCGCCTTCATTAGCGGGCTGTTTTTTTGGGTCTGCCATAAGCCGTAAAGTGTACCCAAAAAGTGTCGAAATTCACAACAAGTAATGCGTATTTTTTAAGGGTAGTTTTTACGCTTTTTCAAGGACTAACCCCAGACCTCAACGCCCCAACAAATTGTTGATTTTCAATAAATTACGAAAATGAAGCTCCTTGATCTGCTCATGGGGCTTTCCCCACGTTTCAGATGCCTTCATCCGGAGTTATTCACAGGGTCATTTTGACGCTTGAAAACGTCCTTATCGGGACCGATTCCAAGCCTCGGTCGAATAGCGCTCGCGTTCCAGATCAGCTGCGCGGGATGATTCGGAGATGGTGAGATTTCCCGGCTGCAAATCGACTTCGAGTCGCTTGGAAAATGCCCCCGCAAAAGCGTTGCGCAAATCGCTGTTTCTTGCGGAATCGGGCAAAAGAATGCTGCCCTGATGAAGGAGCCCCTCGCGCGTGCGGCGTTGTGCGGCCCCGCTCAGCTTTCCGGTCGACGCCACAATATCGAACCGTACCGGCTTGACGAAACAGGCCTCTGATTCGATCGCACTCGCTTCAGGCGTTAACTCCGCTTCGATACCGCATGCCGCAAGGACTGCCTGCACGCCCCGATGTATCATGCAATAACTATCGGGCGCGGAAAGTTCCATCCACGGGTGAGCCCGTGGCAGCACGATGGTGTAGGTCATGTCATGGGCGTGATCGACCAGGCCGCCCCCAGTGTAACGCCGGATAAAGGGGCGCTCTCCGGCCAACGCATGAGGCTGGAAGTATCCAAGGCTTACCGCCGGGACATTCCACTCATAGATGCGAAGGACCGGCTCGCATACCTCCCGGAGAAGCGCCTCATCCACGGCCATGTTCCGGGCCGGAGAAGCCGGGCCATCAATGAGAAGACGCCAGGAAGTCATGAGTCAATTTGGAGAGCTTTCGGTCATTCGCAACTGAACTGATCCTTCGACAAGCTCGGGATGACAGAATGTGATGCCGTCAAAATTCAGCGCTTTGGGCTTACTTGAAAAAGTTCTCAATCCCGTTCTTGGCCTTGTCGATGATGGAGGGGCCCTTCTTTTCCTTGGCGGGCTCGGCACCGATGCGGATAAGAAACGGCACGGCGACTTTCCAGGCTTCCTTATCCTCGACAGGATTGTAGCCCTTGCTGCTCGGGTTCGACCATCCACGGGGCGCAGCGATAAACCAGGCGGAAAAATCGTTGCCTTGGGCCTTCATCAGGTTCTGAAAAGCCATCACATTATCGTGCGTAGCGACAGGATCGTTCTCGGGATAGACCGCGCAAAGCGGCACGACAAATTTTCCAACCTGGGCAGGATCAGTCTCGACCGGTCCATAGAAAGTAATGGCACCATCCAGCATCCGGTTTTCACGCGACGACTGGAAGACATAGGTCGCCCCGGCCCCCCAACCCATCGCCACAATGTGGTCGACCTTGAATTTCGGGCTCTCGCGAAAGAACCGGATGCCGGAGTCCAGTGTCTTCATGATCGAAGCCGCGTTGAGATTCTTGGTCAGGTTGGCGAGATCTCCAGGATCGGTGGTCGTGTGGCCATTGTAGATATCGACCGCCAGCACCAGGTAACCCAAACCCGCAAGCCGGTCCGCCTCGGCCTTGGTGAAGGCATCCAGACCAAAAGCGTCCGGCACGAGGACGATGCCGACAGTGGGCGGCGTGTTGGGGACGCACAGATAGGCCAGGTCTTCCGCGCCGAAATCACTCAGGGTAATCGTCCGGCCAGCAGGCTTGCTCGCAGCCGCATCGTTTGCAGCGTTAATCAGTCCGCTTGACCCCACAAAGGCCAGAACAGCCAGAGACAAGAAACGACGAAAAATCATGCAGGGTGGAGTTTTGCCCAAATTTGACCCGACGATAAGCATATTTTCTCGCCCACTCTCCCGTCACCGTCGAACTTAAGGAAAGAGGCCGCGAATCGCCTTGCCGTTTACGACCTTCTGGATGCCAATCGACAACGCCGCCGTCCGATGGTCGATGTTGTGCTTGCGCGCCTCCTTGAGGACCTTGTCCAAGGTATGTCCAAGGATGCGGTAAAGTTTATCGAAGATTTCCGATTCCGCCCAAAAGAAACTCTGGAGATCCTGCACCCACTCAAAGTAACTGACAATGACCCCGCCGGAATTACAGAGGATGTCGGGTATGACGAAGATCTCGGGACGCTGCCGCAAAATGGCGTCGGCCTCGACCGTCGTGGGACCGTTCGCCCCTTCGGCCAGAATACGGCACTGGAGCTTGCCCGCGTTCTTTTCCGTGATGACGCGGTCCATCGCTGCCGGGATGAGTACCTCGCACTCCTGAATGAGCAATTCCTCATTGGAAATTTTCTCTCCGCCCGTAAAGCCCTTCACGGTTCCGTTCCGCGCAACATGGTCTTCGAGGGCCTGGAAATCGATTCCCTTGGGATTGAAGATGCCGCCACTGACATCGCTGACGCCGATGATCCTCGAGCCAAACTTGGCCATGCCGGCGGCGGCGTAGCTGCCGACGTTGCCGAAGCCCTGGACGATGACGCGACTGTCGTTGGGGAGCTTGAGCATGTCAGTCGCGCGGTTGGCCAGGAACGCCACGCCGCGTCCCGTCGCTTCCTTGCGTCCCAGGGAGCCCCCAATGCTGACCGGCTTTCCGGTGACAATGCTCGGCACCGCGTGGCCGACCTGATGCGAATAGGTGTCCATCATCCACGCCATGGTCTGCTCGTTGGTGCCCATGTCGGGCGCCATGACATCGGTCTGCGGTCCGATGAACGGGATCATTTCGCTGGTGTAACGGCGGGTGATCCGCTCCAGTTCACCCATGGAAAACTTCCGGGGATCGATCGCGACGCCGCCCTTCGCGCCACCGTAGGGAAGATCGGCCAGTGCGCATTTCCAGCTCATCCACATGGCCAGCGCGGCCACTTCGCCCAGTTCGACACTCTGGTGATAGCGGAGTCCACCCTTGGTCGGTCCCAGTGTGAGATGATGCTGCACCCGGTGTCCTTCGAAGACCTTCACTTCGCCTGAATCGAGCCGCACCGGCAGCGAGACGGTGACCATCCGCTTGGGCGTCTTGACCCGCTCGCGCATCGTTTCCGGGATATTGAGAAAATTGGCGACCGCGTCGAATTGGTCGCACGCCATCTTATAGGCGGGATGATGGAGGAGGTGCTTCATGGCTATAAAAACAAAGTAACGGAATTACCAAATTTGCCAAATTAACGGAATTTTAAGGGAAACAAATTCCGCCATCCTGAGCTTGTCGAAGGATCAGCCTCCAGAAGATATTCGCAACTCCTTTAAGCCGCTTTTTTCTTCGCATGAAACTCACTGGCTATACTGAGGAAATTCTTGAGCAGGTCCTTGCCGTGCCGAGTCAGGATCGACTCGGGATGGAACTGAACGCCGTGGATCGGGTACTCGCGATGGCGCACGCCCATGATCTCGCCCTCCGCGGTGTGGGCATTGACGATCAACGTTTCGGGCACAGTCGGCGGGTCGATGATGAGGGAATGGTAGCGGGTCGCCTCGAAGGGGCTCGGCAGCTTGGCGAAAACGCCGGTGTTGTCGTGTAAAATGGGGGAGGTCTTCCCATGCATGAGCCGCCCCGCTCGCACGACTGATCCGCCGTAGACATGGCCGATGCATTGGTGTCCCAGGCAAACCCCAAGCACCGGCAACTTCGGCCCAATCTTCGCGATAACCTCATTGGAGATGCCCGCCTCCTTCGGCGTGCACGGCCCAGGCGAAATGACAATGGCCTCCGGCTTCAACGCCTCGATCTCCGCGAGCGTGATCTCGTCGTTGCGCTTCACAACCGGCTCCGCGCCGAGCTCGCCAAAGTATTGGACGAGGTTGTAGGTGAACGAATCGTAGTTATCGATGATAAGGAGCATGGTCTAAAACTGTTTCGCCATGGCCAGCGCCTTCAGCCCCGCCTTGGCCTTGTTGATCGATTCCTGGTATTCGCCGAGCGGCGTGGAATCGGCCACAAGTCCACCGCCCGCCTGGAGATAGGCCTTGCCGTCCTTGAGCAACACGGTGCGGATGGCGATGCACGAATCGAGATTGCCGGAGAAGCCGAAATAGCCGACCGCTCCCGCGTAGCTGCCCCGGCAGGTCGGTTCCTGGTCGGCGATGATTTGCATGGCGCGGATCTTCGGCGAGCCGCTGACGGTCCCGGCGGGGAAAGTCGCGCGCATGACATCGTAGGCCGAGTGACCCGGATTCAATTCACCCTCGACGTTGGAGACAATATGCATGACGTGCGAGTAGCGCTCCGTGGTCATGAAATCGGTCAGGCGCACCGTGTTGAATTTACAGACGCGACCAACATCGTTGCGGGCGAGATCGACCAGCATGACGTGCTCAGCGCGTTCCTTGGGATCGGCCAACAGTTCCGCGGTCAATGCATCGTCCTCTTCCGCCGTCTTGCCTCGCGGACGCGTTCCGGCAATGGGCCGGATCTGCACCTTGCCCTCTTCGCAACGGACATGGAGTTCCGGCGAAGCGCCCACGAGCGCCATGCCGCCGAGCTTGAGCAAAAACATGTAGGGCGACGGATTGATCAACCGCAAAGCACGATAGAGATCGAGCGGCGCGCCATTGAACGGCACCTCGAACCGCTGCGAGGGCACGACCTGGAAGATGTCCCCCGCGCGGATGTACTCCTGCATGTTCTCGGTCATCTTGACGTACTGATCCTGCGTCATGTTGATCGAAGGCTCCAGCGGCGTGACCTCGGTGAAAACAGGCAGCAGGCTCGCGCGCACCGGACGGGAGAGGCGGGCCTCGAGTTCCTCGATCTTGGCCACCGCCTCGTCGTAAGCGCGGTCGGCCTGGGCCGGATCAGCCACATGCGCATTGGCCACGATCTTGATCCGGCGTTCAAGGTGGTCGAAAATCAGCAGGGTATCAGTGATGAAAAAATAGGCATCGGGCACGCCAAGGTCATCCTTTTTCGCGCGGGTGATGCTGGGCTCGAAACTGGTTCCCGCCTCGTAACCGAGATAGCCGACCGCACCACCGTAAAAGAGCGGCAGATCAACCGCCGGCACCGGCTTATAGCCCGCCATGAGCCGCTCGAGTTCATGCAATGGATCGCGCTCGATCGTATAGCTGCGCTGCTCCGTGCCTTCGCGCAACGTGACGTTCTTTCCCTTCGCCTGGAAAATCACCTGCGGGCTCGCGCCGAGAAAGGAGTACCGGGCGAACTTGCCGCCTTTCTCCACCGACTCAAAAAGAAACGAGTGATCCCCGGTGTCGATCTTGTGAAAGGCCGAAACCGGAGTCTCCATGTCGGCGATGATCTCGCGGTAGACCGGCACCAGGTTCCCCTGATGGGCCAGTTTCCGGAAATCCTCGCGGGAAGGAAAAAGTCGGGCGTGCATAAACATCTGCCAATGGGCAAGGGATAAGCCTACGCCCGCTGCTGCCCGCGGACAAGCTTACTTACTCTTCGTCGACGTAGCCTTCCATCAACTCAAGGATATGGCCCTCAGGGTCACGAAAGAAAATAATCCGCATCCCGGGGATGAGGCGCGAAACGTCCTTGATCGGATCGCACTCGATGCCATCGGCCTTGAGGGCCTCAATCATCGGCTCCAGCTTTGGCACGTTGAACGCCAGGTGCTTGAACCCGACGGTCTGCTCCCCACCTTTTGCGTCCGCCGACTTGGCGGGATCGGTCGGGAACAATTCGAGGCGCATATCTCCCAACTTGAGCAGAAAAAATTCCTCCGGCTTGCCCCGGAGAAAAGTCCGGGACCGCTTGAATCCAAAATGTTTCGTGTAAAAGGCCTCCTGCGCAGCAAGGTCCCGGCAATTCATGGCGATGTGGTTGAAGGTATGCATAAGAGATTTCGATTAAGTTTAGTGGTAAGACGACTTTACGCGATCCGTCCCTCGATGTTGCCAAACCGGATGCGCAAATCCGGCACCAGAGAGACGGAGCGGCCCGGGGCAACTTCGACGGTCGTACCAGCAGGAGAGACGCTGGTCCAAGCTTGTTGGGAAACATTCTTGAGCCCCCAGACGTCAGGCTTTTTGGGATGCGGAACCATTTCAGCCATGACCTCCGAGTAATCGTTGCGACGGTGTACGTCGAGATGGTGCGCGTAGAGCAACGTGTCCTGGTTCAGCACCACCGAGTGGGCTCCGAGGCGCAGGCGCATCGGCGGGATCGGGACCTCCCCGCAGGCCCAGCATGGCTGCTCCGCCACCGGCAGGTCACCGTCGTTGGTCAAAAAATTCTCCGCCGCGCACTTGTGGCAGTAAAAAATCTGATCGCGCATCCGTAAAAGCACGGTGCGCCAGTCACCGGCCTTCACGCGCGCCGCCGGGTCGCGCAATCCCTCGGTGAAGGCGCGGGTGAAAATGTCGCGCACGTAACCGGGATACATGTTCCAGAACAGCGTCGCGTTGTTATGCACGCCGGCAACCGGCCGGTTGGCCCCCTGCTTGGGATCGAAAACGAAGAGCGCCTCATCCCCGTAAAGTTCCTTCATCGCGGCCACATCGAGGCAGGTGATCTCCCTTTCTCGCCGGCCCTCGAGCGGATGGTGGACCATGAAAAAATAAAACAGGATCACCGCCAAGGAATGCAAATCGGTGACCGCACACGCGCGGGAAAGCCCGGCGGTAATCTCCGGCGCCATGAAACGCGGCGAACCCAGCGCACCGCCAACGCCTTCGCCGTCGAGCACGACGCTGTCGTTGTTGCAAAGCAGGATTTCACCCGTGTCCGCATCGAGAAAAATGTTGCCGAAGGAAATGTCACTGAAGCAAAGCCCCAGGGAATGGAGGCGGAGGTAACAGTCGACCAGCTCGATAGCCGCGTGGATGAGGATGCGAAAGCTCGGATCGATCTCGCGGTTCATGAGGTCGGCCATGCTGCGGTAACGCGGCTCCCGCATCGCCATCAGGTAGCCGAAGCCCTCCATGCCTTGGCACAAGGCGGTATCGAGCGGCCAGAGAAACCGGTCGTTGGGCGGCCCCTTCTGGACCATCAGGTCAATGGCGGCACGCTGCTGTTTTGTCGCGCTGCCCGGGAAGTACCATTTCAGGGCGAACTCCTGCCCGCTTAACAGGGCGCGATAGACCTGCCCCTGCGCACCCACACCGATGAGCTCCTTCATCTCGCAGCGTTCACCGGCGAGTTCCAGCCAGACAGTCTGCCCCGGGCTAAAGGTGTTCATGGCACCACCTCAGTCGGAAAGTTCATCAGGCCGGAACGAGTGGCCAGTCCCACAGTAATGTCGTCACCGCTGCCGTCGTGCGAGGATTCCCGCAGCCAGCCCTCCAGCATCTCGCCCACCACATCGATACCATGTGAGCGTTCGTAAGCCAGGAAATCGGCGCCGACGCGGTAAAATGCTTCTTCATCGCCGAAGCAGTTCGCGTAGCCGTCGGTGGAAATCATGACCATTGCGGGCGCATCGGCCCGGCAGGACTCGACCTGGACTTGAAACTGACGTGGCGCATTATATGTGCACAGTGATACCGTCTGGTTCGACATGAATTCGTGTTGTTTCAAGAGCGGGCGAGAGACGAGGCCCCCTTCCCGAATGGTGAGGATGTCGCCGTCCCCAAGCTGCGAATAGATAATGTAGCGCCGGGTGATCGCCACCGTGACGAGCGTCGCGCCGTAGGCGAGGTAGGCCGCCCCGGGCAAATCCTGTCCCGGCTTGATAACCGGCGGCGGCTCCGGGAAAGCGGCGAAATCGAGTGGAGAAAATGGCGACTTCGCGAGGTCCGCGCGGACGGCAGCCTTCCAGGCCTCCACCATCGCCAGCGGCCAGCGCGTTTTTGCCTGGTTACGGATACGGCTCAAGGGCGCATCAGGACCCAACCGCCGCACCAATTGTCCCAGTACCCGCAAGGCGCATTCCGCCGCCATGGCCGAGCCGCGTTCACTGCGAAAACTACGCGAGCTCCCATGGCCATCCGCAATCGCCATGACCAGAAAATCGTCCTTCCCGCAGGGGTTGGCGAGTCGCACCGCATCCTGGTTATTCAGGCCGTTCCGCTCATGCGAAGCGCCGCGCACACTCGCGCCCAAGGCTGTCCAGCGGAGAGAGTTCACCATACATCGGCCTCGTCTGACGCTTCTGTCTCGACTCCGAAGGAGATCGGGGTGATCGCCTCTCCCTCGGTATCGTCCGCCACACTGGTCAGGGGTGACATCACCGACTTGAGCATGGCGGTCGACACCCACCGGATGGCTTCAACCAGAGCCTCCGGGTTATTGGCCTGGAAAGGCTGGATCTCCTCGTTGTCAATGAACGCGCGGAAAACGGTTCTGACATCGTCCGAGGTCGAGTCCTTGCCAATGGCCACGACCAGCCGCACGGCCTTTCGTCCCCAAGTCTTGGAGAGGAGGCGTTCAAGGCCACCGTGGAAATCATCCGTGGGCAGGCCGTCGGTCACCAGGACAATAATGGGCGGCAATGCGCGGTCGGTCATTAACGGCTGTTGCAAGACGTCACCGACCATGGCCAGGGCCTCGCCCAGCGCGGTTTCACCCTTGGCTTCCATGTCTTGCCAGTGAAACTCCGAGACCGGAGTCAGTTTTTCTTCCATCCAGCGCGCCTCATTGGCAAAGCCAATGGCGTTAACGAAAACAGTGGCCTGCGGATTTTCCCGCGCAACGGAGCGCATATGCGGGATCGCCTCGTTGATCGCCCGGTTCAGCGCCTCGATCTTGCCTCCCATCCGCATCGACCCGGAGCCATCCGCCAGCCAGATAAAATGAAGGGGCCGCGAGGCCATCCGTCCGCCCGGCCGGCGAGGCATCGTCGTCAGGTCACTCATCGCTTTCCGTCCCCGACATTAGTGTTCCTGAAAAACATACGCACAGATAACGAAGCTACCCGAATGTCCGGCCCGCGTAAAGAAGGGGCGGATTGGGTATTGAGACCTTTCCACTATGTCACTTTCAGGCCTCTCTCTTGAAGTTCATGAAGCTTGTGTTTGGTGTCTATCCAAATGAACGCCGTGAGAGAGAGATCGATCAGCAAAGGCGCAAAATAGATTCCAAAAACAAGGTATCTAAGACGACTCATTCGAACCAATCCTAGAAAGCGAATAAGCCCGAATCCAGTCATCGAAAAGGCCAGGCTCACATACGCAATCATCGAACCAAGAAAGAGCTCACTTTCAACCTCCCTGCTCATAGGCCCAACGAAATGATCGGTGAGTCCAGGAATAAACAAACACAGCACACAAATAGCCGCAAAAGCCAACCCAACATAAATTGTAGAGCGCAGTTGATTTATGAGGTTTAAATTTGCCTCAAGCAACCAAGAGAGCAATCACTTCCTTCGCTCTCCAAGGAAACAACCCTCTTCACCACTCTCGAAAGAACCTCTCACCTCGCCTCAAAAACCTCCGATGACGTTTGCCATAAAAGTCACGCTGTGTATATTTCTGGCCCATGTCCGCTACCGATATCGCCCCTGCCCCGGCCGCTACAGCAGCCGCTGACGTCAAACCGATCAATAAAACGAATCCCCACATTGTCGTTCTCGGTGGCGGTTTTGCTGGCCTCAATTTGGCCAAGTCGTTGCGCCACATCAATGGGCGTATCACACTGATCGATCGCCAGAACCACCACCTCTTCCAACCGCTCCTTTATCAGGTGGCCACCGCGACCCTCTCCTCGGTCGAGATTGCCAAGCCGCTCCGCTCCATCCTCAGCGACCACGAGAACGTCTGTGTCGAACTCGGCAAGGTCGAGACCGTCGACCTCAAGAACCGCACTGTCGTCCTGTCGGACCGCAGCATCAGCTACGATTACCTCGTCATCGCCCTCGGTGGCGTCACCAGCTACTTCGGCCATCCCGAGTGGGCTGAGCACGCTCCGGGGCTCAAGTCGATCAACGACGCCCTGCGCATCCGCCGCGAGATCCTTTTCTCCTTTGAAATGGCCGAGTTGACCTCCGATCCCAAGGAGCTCCAGAAGCTGATGACCATTGTCATCGTCGGCGGCGGGCCCACGGGCGTGGAACTCTCCGGCGCCTGCAAAGAGCTGGGCCGCTTCGTCATGCGCCACGATTTCCGCAAGATCGATCCCACCAAGGTGCGGGTCGTGCTGATCGAAGCCGCCGACCGCATTCTCATGCATCTGCCCCGCGATCTTTCCGCCAGCGCCCAGCGCCAGCTTGAGGAGATCGGCGTGGAAGTCCGCCTCAACACCATGGTCAAGGACATCAAGGCCGGGACCGTTGTCGTTTCGCACAAGGACAAGCCTGAGACCCTGGAAACCTTCGAAGCAGCCTCCATCGTCTGGTCCGCCGGCGTCGGTGCCAACCCCATCACCCGTACGCTCGGCGTCGACATCGATCGCGCCGGACGCATCAAGGTCAACCCCGACCTCAGCATACCCGGCTATCCCGAGGCGTTTGCCGTCGGCGATGTCGCCTTCATCCTGAATAAGGACGGTACACCTGTTCCCGGTGTCTCTCCTGCCGCGATCCAGATGGGCCAGTATGTCGCCAAGGTTATCGAAACCGAGCAGGCTGAGCCCGCTCTTCAACCCGCCCAGCGCGATCCGTTCAAGTACTGGGACAAAGGCACGATGGCGACCATCGGTCATTCCCGCGCCGTGGCAATGATTGCCGGCGTCAAGTTCAGCGGCTTCCTCGCGTGGCTGGCGTGGCTTGGGGTGCACATCCTCTTCCTCGTCGGCTTCACCAACAAGCTGACGGTCGTCATCCGCTGGGTCTGGGCGTTCTTCACCCGCCGCACCGGTGCACGCGTCATCACAGCCAACGATGGCCGCGGCCAGTCGGCGATCACGACCGCGCCCTCGACCGGCATGGTCACACCGCCAAGCCAGGTGAATTAAAACCAATATCGCTTCGGACCGATTTGTGTCCGATCCGTTTTTGACCTAGAGTAAGCGGATGTCCGTTTCCTTCGTCAGTGAACCGATCACGCCTCTCGACCAGAGCTTTGATCCTGCCGGTATGGCCCGCGGCGAGCCGGGACTTCCCCATCAATTCCGCTGGCGGAAAAAGGAATTCACCGTGAGCCGGATACTGGAACAGGGCAAAGACCATGGCAATTGCGCCCATGGCAGCGGTGAGCGCTACGTCCGCAGGCATTCTTACCGCGTTGAAACCTTGGACGGCTCAATCGTGAATCTCTACTTCCAGCGCAGTTTCGGTCGCGGTAAAAAGTCGGCCATGCGTTGGTGGATACAGAGCATTGAGAGAGATTGCAGTACGGCTGTTCCGGTCGCAGACTGAACCATGCCCGATTCCACCTCCGCACCGAAGACCCACTTCGCCAGCGACAATACGGCCGGAATCTGCCCCGAGGCTTGGGAAGCCATGGCCCGCGCCAATCGCGACTACGCCCCTTCCTATGGCAACGATCTCTGGACCGAGCGCGCCGCCAACCTCCTGCGCGATCTCTTCGAGGCCCCGCAGGCAGAAATCTTTTTCGTCTTCAACGGTACCGCCGCCAATTCGCTGGCCCTCGCCTCCTGCTGCCAGTCCTATCACAGCGTCATCTGCCATGAACATGCCCACATCATCGATGACGAATGCGGTGCGCCCGAATTTTTCTCCAACGGCACCAAGCTCCTCGGCGCAACGGGCGAACATGGCAAGATCGGTCCTGCGGCGATTGCGGAACTCGCCTTCAAACGCACCGATATTCATTATCCCAAGCCGCGCGTCGTCAGCCTGACCCAATCGACCGAACTGGGCACGGTTTACAGCCTTAGCGAACTCGCCGCCATTCGCGAAACCACCCAACGCCTCGGACTCGTCACCCAGATGGACGGTGCCCGGTTTGCCAATGCCGCCGCCTCTCTCGGCACCGCACCCAAGACGATCACCTGGCAATCGGGCATCGACGTGCTCTGTTTCGGAGGCACCAAGCTCGGCATGGCCAGTTGCGAGGCGGTCATCTTCTTCAACCGCGACCTCGCCCGTGAGTTCGATTACCGCTGCAAACAGGCCGGACAGCTCGCCTCAAAAATGCGCCTGCTCGCTGCCGGCTGGGTCGGCGTCCTCGAGAATGGTGCGTGGCTGAGTCATGCCCGGCATGCGAATCAATGCGCCGCTCGGCTCGCGGCGCGCCTGGAGAAAGAGGCCGGCCTTGTCATCGCTCACCCGGTCGAGGCCAATGCCGTGTTCGTCCGTCTCCCCGAAAATCTGCTCAAGGGCCTGCGTGACCGCGGCTGGACCATCTACAATTTCATCGGCGGTAACGTCGCCCGGCTCATGTGTTCATGGCAGACGACGGATGCCGATATCGATGCGCTTCTCGCGGATGTGGCTGCGTTGCGCAAAAGCAATCCGTTATCCTAAGTCCTACGGCTTCTTCACCTGCGGCAGTTTACCGGTGATCCGCTGTATCTGCCCCACGGCGCGCGAGGCCCGCAGGTACTCATTGCTCTTGCGGGAAATCTTTTCCTGCACGTCGACGCCGGCCAGTGGCACCGTCTCCGCGCCATCGACCAGTTTGATGAAACCCAATAGCCGCAGATTCGTCAGGTTCTTGTGGACGATATCGGGATGCAACTTCAGGCGTTCCGCCAGGTCGTCGCGATAAGCTCCTGTTTTCAGAAACGGTATGGCCGTCAAAAAGAACTCGTGGAGTTCCGGCTCCAACCAGATCTCCGGCTGCCGTGATTCCAGCGTGTACCAATGGTGCGGCACCGCCTGTTGCCTCGCCACCTGCTCGTCGACATGGCAGACCAGCGACATGACTAGTTGCATGGCCGTCAGCGGCTGCGGACGCGCCACCGGCACAACTGCGTGCATCTTGAATTCAAACATCCCGCCCTGCGCCTGGACCACGGCGCTGAGCTTTTCCACCACTTCCTCCACATCCGTCAACGAACGCTTGCCTAGGTACAGCGTGTGAACTTCTCCATTGAAGAAATCGATTTCGAGAACTCCGAATTCCGGAACGTCCAGCAGACGCAATCGCCCCGTGCGTGCCCCAATTAAAAGCAAAACTTCGGGCAGAGGAAATTCGGATAAGTTTCCGAGAATAGGCATGGATACAGTAGGTTTTGAAATGGACTCGGCCAAGGGAAGCAGATCGGTGGCCAGAATAAAAGCTAGTTTTTACTGATAAACCTGTAAAAGGTTCGTGCTTTTTGCCATTCCGCTCGCAGAGCCAATTATTTTCCTTTATAAAGGAAAGGATGAAAATTTACCGTTTGCGCGATCAGTCCCACAACATCCGCATGGCGACTTCGGACGATGGTAAGAACTTTTTTGGCCTGAACGGCGATATCTCCTGCGGGGAGGTCAAGATCACCAACGAACGGATCGAAGTCCTCAATTTGCTCGCGCCCATCGAGCCGAAAACCATCTACGGCATCGGCTTGAATTATCGCAAACACGCCGAGGAAACCGGGGCGAAAATTCCCACGCACCCCGTCGTTTTTTTTAAAAGCCCCGCCGCCCTGCAGGATCCTGAAGGGCCCATTGTCCTTCCGCGCAAGTTGCGTAGTGATGAAGTCGACTACGAAGCCGAGCTTGGCGTCATCATCGGATATGAATGTAAGAACGTTTCCCGCGCCAACGCCCTCGATTATGTGCTTGGCTACACCATCGGCAATGACGTCAGTGCCCGCGACTGGCAAAAGACCTGGGGCGGTTCGCAATGGTGCCGCGGCAAGTCGTTCGATACCTTCTGTCCCGTCGGCCCCGCCTTCATCACGCCCGACAGCATCAAAAACCCGAACGACCTCGCGATTTCCAGCCGTGTCAACGGTGTGACCATGCAGCAAAGCAACACGCGTGACATGATCTTTTCCGTCGCCGAGATCATCGAGTTTCTCAGCGGCAGCACCACGCTTGAACCCGGCACGCTCATCCTGACCGGAACACCGGAAGGCGTCGGCATGGGCCGCAAGCCCCCCATCTATCTCAAGGCCGGCGACGTCGTCGAGATAGAGATTGAAGGCATCGGCGTGCTGCGGAATCCAGTGATCGAAGAGGAAGTTTAGCAGATTCCGCCACTGGCATGGCGGCTCTACATTTTAGGATAGGTTCCCAACGAAATCCTGCGTTAGGATCATGTCCCCGATGAACCTCGATCTCTATCACCGCATCCTCGCCGGTGAAATCTTGACCCACGTTCTCTCGCCTCGCGCCTTGTGGCGGCTTTCAGGACCGGACCGGGTGCGTTATCTCAATGGCCAGGTGACCAATGATGTCTCCGAACTCGCCGATGGCCAGACTTGTTACGCCGCAGTCTGCACGGCCAAGGGTCGCATGGAAGGCGATCTCCACATCGCCGCCCGCGAAGCCGAATTCTATCTCGATGCCGCAAACGAATTACAGGAAAGCCTCGGCGCGCGCCTCGACAAGTATCTCATCGCAGACGATGCCGCGTTCGAGGATGTCAGCGCTCAATGGAGCTTAAGCCACGTCTTCGGGACCACTCCGCCGCCAGCGCCGCCCGTTGGATTTATCATTCCCCATGCACGTTTCGGCCTCCCCGGCCACGACGTCTGGCATGCCACGGCGGGCGCAATCACAGTCGGGGACACGGTTCCCGCCGATGTCATCGAAACGTTGCGACTTGAGCACGGCATCCCGCAATGGGGCAAGGAACTTACTCCCAATACTCTGCCGCCCGAAGCGGGTCCGCAGATGCTGGCCGCGATCAGCTATACCAAGGGCTGCTATGTCGGCCAGGAAACCATCGCCCGCCTGAAAAGTGTGGGACACGTCAACAAAACCCTTGTTTTTCTCCAATCAGCTTCGGAGGCTTTTCCTGCATCCGGGACCAAATTGATTCAAGAGGACAGGGAGGTCGGAGTTGTCACCAGTTCCATTTTCTCGCCACGTCGCCAAAAGGGAATTGCACTCGCCTATGTCCAAATCAAAGCCGCTGAATTAGGCACAATCCTCGATGCCGAAGGCCTGGGCTTGACCGTCTCCGCAGCCTTGTCTAACTCAACGAAGACATGATGAGATTGCGCGCAGGACTCCTTTTCACCGCGATATTGCTCGTAGGTTGCGATCACCACAAACCGGCTAACCAGGCCCAGTCCGAAGCTGGCAATGCCGCAGTGTCACAGGAAGATTCCGAGCTCACTGGCATGTCGACGCAGACAGGCAACGCTTCCGCCAAAACCTATCCCCGCGCCCAGTTGGTTTCTCTGCCTCCCGTGGAACCTGTGCTGGCACCCGCACCCGCCGCTGCTCCTGCTCCATCCCAGTCATCGAAAAACCCGGGCACGCCTCCTGTCCCTTCGGAATCTCCGACCACGGTCGCTGCTCCAGCATCCAACACTCCTGCGCCCGAACCTGCCCCGGCTCCCGTTCCTCCTCCGCCACCTGCCATTGAGACACCCGCTCCGCGTCTGGCGGCAAGCCCCTCACCCGCAACCAATCCTCCTCCCGCAGCGGATGACGCTCCCGCACAAACACAAGTCGTCGTGCTGAAAACCTCACTGGGCAACATCGTGATCGAATTGGATACGGCAGCCGCGCCCGTCACCTGTGGGAACTTCCGCAAGCTCGTTTCCGACGGCTACTACAATCACACCACCTTCCACCGGATCATCCCAAACTTCATCATCCAAGGCGGCGATCCCAATTCGCGTTCCGACAAACGTTCCACGTACGGTCAGGGCGGCCCCGGCTACAAACTGCCGGCCGAAATCAAATTGACCCATGACGAGGGTGCCGTGGCCATGGCGCGCCTGCCGGACAACGTCAATCCCCAGCGCCAGTCGAACGGCAGCCAATTCTACATCTGCCTGGAAAACTGCCCGAGTCTCGATGCGAAATACACCGTTTTCGGTCACGTCATCAAAGGCATGGATGTCGCCAAGAAGATCGGTGACCAGCCCCATGATTCGCGCGACAATCCGCTCCAGCGGATCGAAATGGAAGCCAGCCTTGAGCCTAAGAACAAGGCCATGAACGAGGGCGATAATTAATCGCCCGGCCTTCAAGGCAAAGCGGCAACTGCCTGAAAGACAAAAAACAGCGGCAATTTCCCATCAGGAAAATTGCCGCCGTTGGTGAACTCTATTTGCCTGTGTAGGCGTATTTCGCCTCACCGACCTTCTTGATCCCGTTGATCTTCTTGCCGGTTGTATAGAACCAGCTGAAAATATTGCCCGGCTTGACCTTCAATTTGGTCGCCAGTTCCTTCACGGTGATGCCGGAGGCACCGGCTGCCGCAAGCGCCTTGAGCAAGGGAGCCTTGAGCCGCTTGCTTTTCCGTCCCGTCGTTGCGATGCCCTTGCTTCCCGGAGGGCGACCGGGCTTGCGTCCGCGCTTCTTACCAGCGGATTTTCCGCTCTCGAGTGCCTGCAAGGCTGCTTCAACTTTTTCCAGCTTCCCCTGGAGTGCTTCCTTCTCCTTGATCAGGCCGATTAATTGCGCCAATTGGGCGCTCGATAGATTAGATAATGACATGTAATACAATCATAAGATTAGCGATATGGGACGCAATCCTATATTGCCTATAGTCTCTGAATATCTTATGGAGATTTCTCTTCTGAAGAATTTGTATCAACGACTTCAGGTTTGATCTTGCCGCCCCAGGAAATGATTCGCGCCTTCGCTCCAGCCGCCTCAGCTTCGGCCTTTTGTTTGTTGGCGTTGTAGGCCAGGGAAAGACTCGACCAGACAAACTGATTATTCGGATTAATCTGGGCCAGACGCTTTCCAGCGACAATGGCCTCTTCATAGCGATCCAGCTTATAGAGGGCCATGCAAATTGCCTGCCAGCCATCCTCATTTTGAGCATCCTGCTCAACTACCTGTTGAAAATATTTGACCGCTTCATCCAGCTCCCCAATAGCCAGCGCGGTGTTCCCCTCATCCATTAATTCGTCAATCGTTGGCATGGGGCGATTCTATACTCAATCGGACAATAGTCTCCACCAATGAATCGAGGTTGGAAGC
>Ga0068863_100002013_pt1 | contig 20158 bp, 18 predicted proteins | sample KBSSwiS62_FD_66596 | JGI IMG/M metagenome (GOLD analysis project Ga0068863, IMG submission 66596) | Switchgrass rhizosphere microbial communities from Kellogg Biological Station, Michigan, USA - KBS Switchgrass S6-2 | ecosystem: Host-associated > Plants > Roots > Rhizosphere > Soil ...
GAGCATCCCGACGCCGTCCGCGATCTGGCCCTTGCCGGCGTCGCGCGCGAGCTTGAGGAACGGCGTCAGACCGCGGCCGTAGACGAGATCGTAGGCGAGGGCGCCGTCCGTGAAGACGTCCCTCCCGACTGGCGGCATTTCGCCGTGAAGGCTCGCGGAGGTGGCATTGAGCACGACGTCGAACGTGCGACCTTCGAGGTCCGCATAACCGCATGCGGCGACGCGGCCGTCCGCTGCCACGTCCGCGGCCAGCACGCGAGCCTTGTCGACGTGGCGGTTGCAGATGACGATCTCGACCGGCTGCTGCGCAAGCAGAGGCAACAGCGCGCCGCGCGCGGCCCCGCCGGCACCGAGGACGAGCAGGCGCTTGCCGGCGAGTGCAACGCCGAGGTTGCGCTGGATGTCGTTGACGAGCCCCACGCCGTCGAAGTTGTCCGCGACGATGCGGCCGCCGTCGAACTTGAGCGCGTTCGCGGCACCGGCGAGCTTCGCGCGCGGAAGCCGTTCGGCCGCCAGATCGTACGCCTGCACCTTGAACGGCGTCGTGACGTTCATCCCGCGCCCGCCCGCTGCGCGGAAGGCTTCGACCGCGGCGACGAATCCGTCCGGCGTCGATTCGATGAGGCCGTATTCGAGGTCCTGTCGCGTATCCTTCGCGAACGACCGGTGAATCAGCGGCGATTTGCTGTGACCAATCGGATTGCCGATGACGGCGTAACGGTCGGTCATGAAGGCTCCAGACGGTCTCGGCATGCAGGAAAGCGCCGAGTTTAACCTCCGTAGTCTCGGCCGCCGTTCTTCCCGGCGCCGGACACGTTGCGCTCCGCGGATGTCGCCCCGGCCGACGCACGGGTGCGGCAACCATTGAGGAAGAGATCCACCGCCGCACTCGCCCAGCGGTCGAGCTCGGAAGCCGTCATCGGCTCGCCGAGTCCGAGTGCGCGCCGCTGCGGGACACTCAGCACGAGGTAGAGGAACTGCTCGGCGGCGACAGTCGGGTCATCGAGCGCGAGCGTGCCGGCGCGTGCTTCCTGCGCGAGAAGCCTGGCGATGAGCGCGATCGCTTCCTGGGTCGACCCTTCGTTCGTCACGGCGGCGGCAAGCTTCGGAAAGCGCGCAGACTCGCCGACGATGAGCCGGTGCAGCGCGAGCGCCTGCGGCGTCACCGCCGCATGGAGGATCAGTCCGGCGAGCCTGCGCAAGACGTCCCCCAGCCCGGCTCCAGTGACGGCGGGCATGGCGGGGGGCGGCCGGAGGCCTTCGATGATGCGATGGAGGACGGCGCCGAAGAGCGTCGCCTTGTCGTCGAACCGATGATAGAACGTGCGCTTGGAGATGCGGGCGCGCTGCGCCACCGCTTCGATGCTCGTCGCGCCGTAGCCCCGAGCGAAGAAGAGATCCGTCGCCGCGTCGAGAATGCGATCGGCCAGTTGCGCCGCTTCCTCCTGCGACGGGCGGCCGCCGCGCCGCTGGACCGGCGCGGATACCTTGCGATGGGAAGGGGGAACCGCCGTGCGTTTGGACGCAGGCGGCACGCTACACGCGAACGCGATCGGCGCCGGAGCGAATGCGCTCAGCGCTGGTTGGGCGAGCTGTACGAGTAGGACTCCGCATACGGATTCCCGTACCCTCCTGGCCTCGGCGCGTAGTAACCGCCACCCTGCGGGAGGTCCTGGCGATAGTATCCGTTGTTGTTCGGCGCCGAGCCGCGGTAGCCGTCCAGATCGCCGTATTGCGGATAGCGCGGCGCGTCGTACGTTGCGCGCGGCGGATACGCATACTGTGGCGGCGGAGCGTACGAGCCGGACGCCGCAGGCGCCGGATAGTAGGCGCCATATCCATTCGATCCGGAACCGTAACCTGGCGGGGGCGCGACACTTCCCTGTGGCGGGTAGTAGCCGCGCGGCGCGGGAGCGGGCGGGTAGTACGCCGGAACTTGCGCGGCGGCCGCGCCGAGGACGGCGAACGGCAGCGTCACGATGGCGGCCGCGGTGCCGACGACCGCCGCGGCGAGTCCGACGACCGGATACAGCGGGTTGTAGTAGTGATGGCCGTAGTGGCCGCGGTTGCCGTAATGCGGACCGTAGCCGCCCGCCCAAGCGGAGGCGATCGGCGCGCCGGCAAGCAGCGTCGCGATTGCGCCCGCTGCAATTCTCTTCGTTCGTGTCATCGTCTGCTCCTGGCTGGGAAGGAGGTGATCGAATGCGCGACAACCTGCCAACAGGCGACGGAAGGAATTGCCTGCAGCGCGCTCACTTCCGAACCAGCGTAGCACCGAAAATAATGCAACGCAACCGTACCGTTTCTCGGCTGGCGCGTGCTTGGCAGGCGCGGGACGATTCCGTATGCTGCGCCGACCCGCGCACGGCATCCCGCCGTGTCGAGACTTCAATTCGCGTCCGTGCGGACTGCAACCGTCTTTCAGGGACTGCGATTCACGCCCCTTGGGGACTGCGATCCGTGTCCCTTGCGGACTGCGGTCCATGTTTCTCAGGGACTGCGATTGATATCCCTCGGGGACCGTTAATTCGCTGCCGATGGTCACGACGCTCTACGCGCTCAAGCCGAAATTCCAGGAGTTGCTGCGACCGCTAGTGGGCCGCCTCGCCTCCGCCGGCGTGACCGCGAACCACGTGACCGTGGTCGCCCTCGCAATGTCCGTGGCCGCGGGAGCCTTCGTCGCGCTCGAAGCGGATGACGTTGCGCACTTCCTGCTGCTGCCGCTCGTCTTTGTCGCGCGAATGACGCTCAATGCGATCGACGGAATGCTGGCGCGCGAATTCGGCCAGCAGTCGCCGCTGGGCGCGTATCTGAACGAGCTGGCGGACGTCGTCTCGGACGCCGCGCTCTACCTGCCGTTCGCGTTCGTGGCGCCGTTCGGTCCGTGGTCGATCGGGCTCGTGATCTTCGCGTCGTGCGTGTCGGAAATGGCCGGCGCGCTCGGGCCGATGGTGGGTGCGGCGCGGCGCTTCGACGGCCCGATGGGCAAGAGCGATCGGGCGCTCATGTTCGGCGCGGTGGGCCTTTACGTCGGCCTCGGATACTCGCTGCCGCAAGCGGCCTTCTGGCTTCTGCCGGCGCTCGTTTTGCTGATCGGCTGGAACGTGGTGGTGCGCGTCCATCGCGGCGCAGCGTCAGCGAAAAGGCTCGCGCGGTGAACGATCGGTTCACGCCGCCGCCGACCGCGCTGCAAGGCTCGCGGGTCGCCGCTGAGCACACCTTCCGTACGCACGACGGCGTCGCCCTCTTCTATCGCCATTGGCCGGCGCTTGCATCGGAGTCGCGGGGCGCGCTCGTGATGCTTCACCGCGGCCACGAGCATTCGGGGCGAATGGACCACTTGCCAGCGGAGCTCGACCTTCCCCACTTCGACTTCTTCGCCTGGGATGCGCGCGGGCACGGGCGCTCGCCCGGCGAGCGCGGCCACTCGCCGAGCTTCGGCACGTCGGTGCGGGACGTGCAGACCTTCGTCGAGCACATCGGCGCGCAGCACAGCTTCGCGCCGGAGGCGATCGCCGTGATTGCGCAGAGTGTCGGCGCCGTGCTCGCGGCGACCTGGGTGCACGACTACGCGCCGCGCATTCGCGCGCTCGTGCTCGCGTCGCCCGCATTCGACGTCAAGCTGTACGTGCCGTTTGCATTGCCCGGACTCAGGCTGATGCGCAGGCTGCGCGGCAACTTCTTCGTCAAGAGCTACGTCAAGGCGAAGTTGCTTTCGCGCGATCCGGCCCGCATCGCGTCGTACGAGACCGACCCCCTCATCGCGCGCGCGATCTCGGTCGACGTGCTGCTCGGACTCTACGAGGCGTCGGCGCGGATCGTCGCGGACGCCGCCGCGATCACCACGCCGACACAGCTTTTCGTCTCCGGCGCCGATTGGGTCGTGCGGCATGGCCCGCAGCACGCGTTCTTCGATCGCCTCGGGACCGCGCACAAGGAAAAGCACGTGCTGCCCGGCTTCCTGCACGATACGCTCGGCGAAAGAGATCGCGCCATGCCGCTCGCACAGGTGCGGCGTTTCCTGCTCGAGCTTTGGAACGCCGCCCCCTCACCGACGGATCTCTCCATGGCCCACCGCCGCGGCTTCACGAAGGTCGAGGCGGACGCGCTCGCGCTGCCGTTGCCTGCGCTTTCGCCGCGCGGCCTCTACTGGCGCGCGACGCGGGCAGGGCTACGCTTCGGCGGCATGCTCTCGCACGGCATCCGCCTCGGGCACGAGACCGGCTTCGACTCGGGCAGCACGCTCGACTACGTCTACGAGAATCAGGCGCGCGGCGCGACGCCCGTCGGGCGGCTGGTCGACCGCGTCTACCTCGACTCCATTGGCTGGCGCGGCATTCGAGTGCGAAAGCGCCACGTCGAGGAATTGCTGCGGGACGCGATGGAGCAATTGCGCGCACGTGGCGAGGCGGTGCACATCGTGGACGTGGCGGCGGGCCGCGGACGCTACGTCGTCGATGCGCTGGCTGCGAACGGTGACGGCGCCGATTCGATCGTGCTCCGCGACTATTCCGATCGCAACGTGCGCGACGGCGAAGCGTTGCTCGCGCGCGCGGGGTTGGGCGCCATCGGCCGGTTCGACAAGGCCGATGCATTCGACCGCGCGAGTCTCGCCTCGCTGCAGCCGAGGCCGACTGTCGGCATCGTATCGGGCCTCTACGAGCTCTTCGCGGACAACGATGCGGTCCGAACGTCCCTCGCCGGTCTGGCCGACGCCATTGCACGGGGCGGATTTCTCGTCTACACCGGACAGCCGTGGCATCCGCAGCTCGAGCTCATCGCCCGCGCGCTGACGAGCCATCGCGATGGCGCCGCGTGGGTGATGCGGCGGCGCACGCAGCGTGAAATGGATCAGCTCGTCGAAGACGCCGGCTTTCGCAAGGTTGCGCAGCGGATCGACGAGTGGGGCATCTTTACCGTGTCGCTCGCCGAAAGGGGCGGCGAGTGAGCGCGTCTGCAACAGGCGAGCGCGCAACGGCTCGGCCCTGGCGGCGCGCCATCGCCTGGCTCCTGTTCCTCGGCCCGTTCTTCTTTGCCACGTACGGCTTCGCCACGTGGCTCACCGGGCAGCGCACGGGCGTCGGCTCCGTCGTCTTCTCCTGGGAACACTCCATTCCGTTCTTGCCATGGACGATCGTGCCGTATTGGGTCATCGACGCGATCTACGCCGTGTCGCTCTTCGTCTGCGCCGATCGGCACGAGCTCGACGTGCATGCGAAGCGGCTGCTGACGGCCCAGGTCGTCGCCATCGCGGCGTTCGTGCTGTTTCCGCTCAAGTTCAGCTTCGCTCGAGCGGAGACCGGCGGCGTGTTCGGCGATCTCTTCTCGCTGCTCCGCGCGTTCGACCAGCCGTTCAACCAGGCGCCGTCGCTGCACATCGCGCTGCTCGTGATTCTCTGGGCGCTCTTTGCGCGCAAGCTCACGGGCGCCGGGCGCGTGATCTGCGACGCGTCGCTCGCGCTGGTCGGCGTGTCGGTGCTCACCACGTGGCAGCATCACTTCATCGACGTGCCGACCGGCGCGCTGCTCGGCTTCTTCTGCTTGTGGCTGTGGCCGCAGGACCAGCGGACGCCATGGGCCGCCGCACGCTGGACGAGCGACCGGCGGCGGCTCCTGCTCGCGGGACGCTATGCCGCCGGCGCGTTGCTCACGACGGCGATTGCCGCGATCGCCGGAGGCGCCGCATGGTGGCTCCTGTGGGTGAGTGCCGCGCTGCTGCTCGTGGCCGTCGACTATGCGTGGTTGGGCGTCGCGGGGTTCCAGAAGCGCGACGGCCGACTGTCGCCGGCTGCCTGCGTCCTGCTGGCGCCGTATCTCGCCGGCGCTCGCATCAACGCGTGGGCGTGGACCCGGGCTCATTCGCCGTTCGATCACATCGCCGACGACGTGTGGCTCGGAAGGACGCCTGCACACGAGGAACTCGATCGCGGCGGGTTCACGGCGATCGTCGACATGACCTGCGAGCTGCCCCTCGATGCCTGCGGCCGAGCCTACGTCAACCTGCCGGTGCTCGATCTGACGCTGCCGGACCGCGAAACGCTGCGCGCTGCCGCGGAGGCAATCGAGCGGCTCCGTGGCACGGGTCGCGTGCTGGTCTGTTGCGCGCTGGGGGTGACGAGAAGTGCGACGGCCGTCGCCGGCTGGCTCGTGGCGACGGGCCGTGTACGCGACGCCGAGAGCGCGCTCGCGCGCGTTCGCGAGGCGCGTCCCCGGATCGTGCTCGGCGATGCGCATCGCGTGCGGATCGCGGCGATGGCGGAATCGACCGCCGCCGCGGCGTGAGCATCGACCCGGCGACGCGATGCGGCCGATTTTGCCGTGACCTCGTCACGGAGCGAAAGCTTTCCGTCGTTGAAGTCGTCAGTCGTGCCTTTCACGGAGGTTTCATGCGCGTCACCCGGAGGTTGATGTTCGCGATGCTGGTTCTTTTGCTAGCCGTGACGCGCGTGCTGGCGGCCGACGATCCGCATGCGGAAGATCGCAAGGAGCTCCTCAAAGTGTTCCGGGAGATAGAGGCCAGCATCAACGCGCAGAGCGTCGACCGCATGGTTACGCAGATGGCGCCGGATGCGACCGTGACGTGGCTGAACGGCGAGGTCTCGCGCGGTCACGACGAGATCAAGGGCTACTACAACCGGATGGTCCGCGGCGATAAGCGGATCCTCGACAAGTACATGACGGCCGCGAAGGTGGGAGCGCCGGCGAAGTTCTACGGCAACGGCGACGTAGCAGTCGCCGACGGCACGACGGAGGACGAGTTTTTTCCCGTTGCCCGCGGCCCGTTCCGGCTGTCCTCCAACTGGACTGCAACGTGCGCGAAGATCGACGGCCAGTGGAAGGTCGTCGCACTGCACCTGTCGTCCAACGTTTTCACGAATCCGCTGATGGACGAAGCGAAGGGCGCGATGTGGTATGCGGCGGGCGGCGCTGTGGCCGTCGGGATCGTGCTCGGCTGGCTCCTGTCACGGCTGCGCCGGCGGAAGTAGCGGGCGGGGGAGAGCGGCGAACACCCGCGCTCGCGCATCTCCACTCCGTTTCAGCTCGCCCAGCCGATCCGCACGATCTGCAGAAATACGGGCGCGGACAGGAACAGCGAATCGAGGCGGTCCAGCATGCCGCCGTGACCGGGTATCAGCGTGCCCCAGTCCTTGATGCCGCGACGGCGTTTTTGCGCCGACAGCGCAAGCCCACCGAGAAATCCCAGAAGCGTCAGGACGAGGGAGATCGACGCGGCCTCGGCGACGGTGAACGGCGTGATCGGCGACAGCGCCGCGCCGAGCAACGTCGCGCTGGCGATGCCCCCGACCGATCCTTCGATGGTCTTGGAGGGCGAGACGGTCGGTGCAATCCGCCGCCGGCCGGCGAACTTCCCCCAGAGATATTGCAGGACGTCGCACGATTGGACGACGAGGATCAGGAACACGAGCAGGAACGCGTTCCTGCCTTCGTAACCGGCGATCTCGAGCGAGAGCAGCGCCGGCGCCTGCGAGATGCACCACACGCACACGACGAGTCCCGCGGCGCAGCGCAGCGCGTAGGTGCGTTGACGCGCGTCACGCCAAGCAGCGGCTGCGGCGATCATCAACGAAAGCACGCCGATGATCAGGCCGGGAATAAAAAACGCAGCGAGCGCTTCGCTTCCGCGCGTGACGAAGCCGTACTGGAGCGGCAGGATGACAAACAGGCAGGCGCCGAGCATCGCACGTTCCGCCGGCCGTTGCGGCGGTGGCGTCACGTACTCGCGCACCGCGACAAACGACGCGAACGCGAACAGGATCGCGACGCCGATCTTGCCGGCGACGAACGCGAAGCCGACGGCGACGCAGATTCCCCACCATGCGTTGACGCGCGTGTTGAGGTTGTCGATCGCACCGTGGGGCTGGCGCTTTGCGACGGTGATCTTGAGGCCGAAACCGATGATCGACGCGACCGCCAGGACCAGCGCAATCCCGGTCGTCAGCAGGACCGTGTAGTAGAGCGTGAACGAACCGTTTGGCAAGGGCAGCGGGAGCGGGCTTGCGTTCGCGCCATCATGCCATACCCCGAGCGCTCGACTGCTCCGAAAGCGCGCGCTGTGGCAAAATGGTCGGTCGACGCGCGGGTGTGCCGAGGCGCGAACCCCGATGCTTGGGCAACGAAGGAGAACCTCCGAATGAAGGCGAGCACCACCATGGCGCGCGGGGCGGTCGCTGCCGCGCTTGTTCTCGGTACGACCGCGGCGATGTCCGGCTACGCGTCCGCCCAGTCGTTGTCCGATGAATGGCGATTCCGCGCCTTCATCTACCTCTGGGCGCCGCGCATCACGGGGACGGCCACGTTCCCCGGCGGAAACGTGGCGGACATCGACGTCAAGTTCCACGACATCATCGACCATTTGAAGTTCGCCGGCATGGGTACGCTCGAGGCGCAGAAGGGTCGCTGGGGTGCCTTCACCGACCTCGTCTACTTGAACGTCGGCGGGACGAAGACGCACACGCGCGACGGAACGATCGACAACATTCCGCTTCCGGTCGGCGTCACGGCCCACGCCGGCATGGACGTGAAGAACTGGATCTGGACGCTTGCCGGCAGCTATCGCGTGCAAGCCACGCCCGAATCCGATTTCGACGTTCTGGCAGGCGCGCGCATGCTGACAATCGAGCCCCGCCTCACGTGGAACTTCAACGCGGATGTCGGGCCCTTCACGGGTCCAGGCCGCGTCGGAGGCCGCACGATCAAGGAGACGGACTGGGACGGCATCATCGGCGTCAAGGGCCGCGCACGCTTCGGCGCCGGCAACGAATGGTTCGTTCCGTATTATCTCGATGCCGGCACCGGCAACTCCGATTTCACGTGGCAGATTTCCGGCGGCATCGGCTATGCGTATCCCTGGGGCGAGCTGGTCGCGACGTGGCGTTATCTCCACTACAACTTCAAGTCGGACAGCAAGCTCGAGGACCTGACGGTCAACGGGCCGCTCTTCGGAGTCGCCTTCCGTTGGTAGCGCGCCGGGCCCTGTCGGCGCCGCCCAGGCGGGCCCTTCCGCGCATCGTTGTGCTTGCCGCGGCATCGCTGCTCGGGCCCGGCGCACAGGCGCAGGAAAAGGCATCGGCACCGGTGACGCAAGCGCAGGAGAAGGCATCGACGCCTGCCGCGCAGGCGCAGAGCGCAACGTCGGTCGTGCCCGCCGCCAAGGCGCCGGCCACTGCGCTTTCGCGCGACTCGCAGGCGGCGCTCCGCAAGCTCTATGCGCAGATCCCCGCGGCAAAGACGCTCGGGGACCAGTCGAGCGCCGTGCTCGTCTTCCCGAAGATCCGCAAGGCCGGTTTCGTCGTGGGCGGCCAGTACGGCGAAGGAACTCTTTTCAGGGCCGGCAGGCCGGTCGGGTATTACAGCACCACCGGTCTTTCGTATGGCCTGCAGGCCGGCGCCCAGCAATTCGGTTACGCGCTGTTCTTCATGAACGACAACGCGGTGAGCGGGCTCGACAAGGCCGACGGCTTCGAGGTCGGCGTTGGTCCGAGCCTCGTCGTGGTCGACCAGGGCATGGCGAAGAACGTCACCACGACCACGATCAATGGCGACATCTACGCGTTCGTTTTCAGCCAGAAGGGGCTGATGGCGGGCCTCGGCCTCCAGGGCAACAAGGTGAAGCGGATTGCCGCCAAATGACGTGCGGTAAACCTCGCGGAGACACATGAGACTCGTGATGACCAATGCAAAGACGAAACTGATTGAGCGCTTGCGGCTCCTGTCGCTGTTCGCCGTCCTCGGGATGGGCTGCTCCCTCGCGAGCGCTGCCGACATCGGGCAAGTGAAGGTCGTGCGGGGCCAGGTCGACGTCGAGCGCAACGGACGGACGATGCCCGCGAAAGTGGGTATGCGCCTCGAGACGGCGGACGTGGTCAAAACGGGAGCGGACGGCGCCATCGGCATCACGATGGCCGACAATTCGCTGCTGTCGACGGGACCGAACAGCATCCTGGCTCTCGATCGCTTCGACTACGATCCCACCACGAACCAGGGCCGTTTCGACGCCGCACTGCAAAAGGGATCGCTCTCCGTCATCTCGGGACGCATGGCCAAGCAATCGCCGGACGCAATGACCGTGCGCACCCCGTCGGCGATCCTCGGCGTGCGCGGCACGGAATTCGTCGTGTCTGCCGAATGAGCGGCAAGGCGGCTCGCGCCGTTGCGGTCGCGGCGTTCGCGATGCTCGTTGCCGCGTGCCAGACCGGCACCGTCGTGCTCCTGCCGGAAAAGGACGGCAAGGAAACCGCGGTCGTCGTGAAGCAGCGCGATGGCGAAGTCACGCTGCGCGAGCCGTACGCTGCCGCGACCTTCTCCAACACGGGCCCCCGCGGGTACCAGTCGAGCCAGGACGACGTCGCCGCGCGATTCGGCGCCGCGCTCGCGGCGCGTCCGGAACGGCCGATGGAGTTCACGCTGTACTTCGTCGAGGGCAAGGACGAGCTTACCGACGAGTCGCGGCAGATCGTGACGACCGTCTATGCGGAGATCGCGAAACGGCCGGTTCCGGACGTGCTCGTCGTCGGCCACACGGACGCGGCGGGAAGCGATCAGATCAACGACCCGTTGTCGCAGAAGCGCGCGGAGATCGTCCGCGCCGGGTTGATCCAGAGCGGGATTGCAGCGGAAAGCATCGTCGCAGTCGGCCGCGGCAAGCGCGAGCTGGCGGAGAAAACCGACGATGGCGTCGCGAATCCGCGCAACCGGCGCGTCGTCATTTTCGTGCGTTGAACAATCCAAAGAACGACAACGCGCTTCTAGCACCCAAGACGGGAGGCAGCATGATGTACGCACGCGGATCGTGGGCAGCCGCACTTGTTTCCATCGCTTTGCTCGGAGCGTGCGCGACCGCGACCCGGCCGGTCAATCCGCCGATCACGCAAGCCGATCCGCGCTCGGGGTACCGCTTCGAGACGCGCCAGGCGAATGTCACCGACAAGCAGAACCTCGTCGTGCTCGCGTTCTCGGGCGGCGGGACGCGCGCGGCCGCGTTCTCGTTCGGCGTTCTCGAATATCTTCGGCGCACTGAAGTGGTAGGACCGCGCGGCAGAACGGGCAACCTGCTCGACGAGGTCGACGTGATCACGGGCGTATCGGGCGGCAGCTTCACTGCGCTCGCGTACGCCTTGTACGGCGACAAGCTGTTCGAAGAATACGAGCAGCGCTTTCTGAAACGCGACGTCCAGGGCGAGCTCGTGAAGCGCTCCTTCGACATGTCCAACTGGGGCAGGTTGAGTGGCACCGCCTGGGGCCGGTCCGAGCTCGCGGCCGAGTTCTACGACGAGATCCTGTTCAACGGCGCGACGTTCGGGGACCTCAATCGGGGTAAGGGACCGATGATCCTGGCGTCGGCGACCGACATCTCCACCGGCTCGCGGTTCGTGTTCACCCAGCGGACGTTCGACGTCATCTGCTCGGATTTGAACGCGGTGCGGCTCTCCCGCGCGGCGTCGGCATCGTCGGCCGTGCCGGTCGTGCTGTCGCCGGTCACCCTGAACAACTACGGGGGCACCTGCAAGTCGTCGATGCCCGCGTGGGCGAGGCCCTTCCTCGATTCCGACAATCCGCCGCGCCCGGCGGCACGGGCGATACGCTCGCTGAGATCGGAGGCCGCCTTTGGCGACGGCAAGAGCCGGCCCTACCTGCATCTTGTGGATGGTGGCGTGTCGGACAACGTGGGGATGCGGGCGGTGCTCGATGCGCTCGAAATCCTGCAGGCGCTGCACGAAGCCGGGCAGCCGACTCCGCTCGATAACGTGCGTAGAGTCATCGTGTTCATCGTCAACTCGCTGTCGTCGCCGCCGACGAACTGGGACGCCTCCGAAGAGCCGCCGGGCACCATCGACATCCTCCTCAAGTCGGCCGGCACTCCGATCGATGCGTATTCGTTCGAGGCGGTCGAACTCCTGCGGGACACGGCAGCGCGCTGGCGGACGATGCGCGACATCCGCAGCTCCCCGGCGTTCAACGCGAGCCGGGATCCGGCCGTGGCGAAGGAAGTGGACGCTCCCAACGCCGAGATCTACGCGATCGACGTGTCGTTCGCGCAGCTCAAGGACAAGGCGGAGCTCGACTTCCTCAATGCCCAGCCCACGACATTCGTGCTGACGCCCGAGGCCGTCGATCGCCTGCGCGCCGCGGCGGGGACGATCATCAGCCAGTCGCCCGAGTTCCAGCGCCTGTTGAAGGACGTGGGCGCCAGGGTGATCTCGAGTCCCGCGACGGGCGCCAAGGCGACCGCGCCCTGATGCTGGAATTCAAGCTTTGGCGCGACTTTGGATACGACCGGGCCTGATTACGAAACCGCGGCGGCGGGCCCGCGCCACCGCAGCGCCAGAATCGTGAGATCGTCCGCCGGATCCGCACCGTCCGCGAACGCGTCCACCTCGGAGCGCAGTCGGTTGACCACGTCGACGGCAGTCGACGCTGCGCGCGACAGTTGCGGCAGGATCGCGGCGACGCGCGCGCTTCCGTGCAACTCGCCGGCGCGGTTCATGGCTTCCGTGACGCCGTCGGTGACGACGCAAAGAAGGTCGCCGGCTCGCAACGTGCAGCGCGCGCCTTCGTAGGCGAAGTCGCTTGCGACGCATAGCGGAGGTCCGTCGCCGTCCTCGATCCGGCGGACTTCGCTGCCCGACGCGTCGATCAGGAACGGATTCTCGTGCCCGGCGTTGCAATATTCGAGCTCGCCCGTCTCGAGATCGAGAATCCCGGCGAACGCCGTGACGAACAGCATCTGCGGGTTGTCGCGCGAGACTTCCGCATTGGCCGCCGACATGAGGAGGCCGATGTCGGTGTTCTGCGCGCGCAGCGTCGCGCTCTTGTAGAGGGCCTTGCTGACCGCCATGAAGATGCTGGCGGAAAGCCCCTTGCCGGCGACGTCGCCCACGAGGAAGAACAAGCGCCGCGCGTCGAGCAGGAAGTAGTCGTAGAGGTCGCCGCCGGTCTCCCGTGCCGGTACCATCGACGCGCCCATGTCGATGCGCCGGTCGCTCGCGAGGAAGTCCGCCCGCGGCAGCGTGGCGGTCTGGATCGCGCGGGCCGCCTCGAGCTCGCCGATGATGCGGGCGTTCCGCTCGCGCTCCTTCGCGACGGCGCGCTCCAGAAGCTTCCGCTGCCGCGTCGCCTCTGCGAGCGTCAACACCAGCACCACGCCGAATACGAGCACGAGGCTCGCGGCGGGCGTCGCGGCGTCGAACAGCAGCCGTCGCGTCTCAAACGCCTTGAACGAAGCGAGCCCGAGGGCGGCGACCGCAACGATCAGCAGCAGCGCCGCGTTGCCGGCCTTCCAGCGCGGGGTCGCGTACACGAGTGCTCCGGCCAGAACGGTGAACAGCAGCGCTTCGAGGCCGGGGGCGAAGGCGGGCCGGCGCAGCAGCGTATCGTCGTACAGGTTTTCCAGCAGCTGCACGTGGATCTCGCTGCCGGGCATGCGCTCGCCGATTGGGGTGTTCTGGTATTCGAGCAGGCCAAGACCGGTGACGCCGATTAATACATACATGCCGGCAAGCCGGTCGGCGCCGAGCTTGTCCTCGAGAATGTCGATGGCCGAAACGAAGCGGTAGGACCTCCGTGGCGAGTAGTACACACGCACGGCGCCATCGGCTTCCGTAGGAACTTGGAGGTCTCCCGCTTCGACGCGTTCAACCTTCGAGTCTGAAGCGAACAGCCGCACGGACTTCGCGCCCCGTGCTTGGCGGAGCATCTCGATGGCAAGAGCGGGCACCAGCGTACCGCCGATACTGGCGACGAGCGGGATCCGACGGACGACGCCGCCTTCGGGATCGACCGAGATTAGCCCGCGGCCTGCGGCGGCGCGATCGAGTGCGTCGATGCTGGTGAGCGCGCCGGCAAAACGGGTCAGGGGGAGCGCTTCTACCGTCGCAAGGGGATCGCCACCGGCGGAGTCGCGCACGGTGAAAAGCGTGGCGCGGAGCGGCATCCCCGTCGCCGCCGGCATGCCGGCGATGGCGACCACGGCATTGGCTTCGGCGAGTGCCGCGGCGAGCAGCGCATCGTTCGACGGACGGTCGGCGAGCGCGGCAGCGAGCGCGGCATCACCTTTCCTGCCGCGCGCGAGCAGCCGCTCCGGTGACGATGCATCGACTTCGGGCATCAGGATGTCGAGTGCGATGGCAGCGGGTCCCTGGCGATTGATCGCCTCCACCAACTCGGCCATCACGCTGCGGGGCCATGGCCATTGGCCGATGGCCTTGAGGCTCTTCTCGTCGATCGCGACGACAACGGCCGGCGCGGACTTGGGAGTGCGCGGCGCAAAGGACTGACACGCGTCGAACCACGCCGCCCGAAGGGCGGACAGGAATGCGGCGTCGCTGGCGATGACGACGGCCAGCAGGACAAGGACGGCGGCTCCCGCGAGGCGGATGCGGCCGGCACGGCGCGCGTCCGGTGCGGACGCCGCCGCTGCGTTCACAACTCGATTTCCATGCCGTCGTAGGCGGCGCTGATCCTGAGCGGCTGCCCGGTGCGCGTGATTTCCTCGAGGCGCCGCGTATCCGCGAGCACGGCGTCGATCGCCTGGTCGCTGTACGCGGGCTCGTGATGGAACAGGACGAGGTGGCGCGCGCCGGCCAGCTGGCAGAGCTCGACGCCGACGACGTTGCTCGAATGTCCCCAGTCGGCGCGAATCGACACCGCGTCGGCCAGCGAATACATCGCGTCGAAGATCACGACGTCCGCGCCGCGGAAGAACGCGGCGTAGCTTTCCGTCTCCATCGGATCGTCGAGCTTGTGCTCCGAATCGGTCGTATAGACCAGCGAACGCCCGCGCGACTCGAACCGGTAGCCGTAGGAGTCGCCGGCATGCCGCTGCAGCATGGTGGTGACGGTCAGTCCCGCCGCAGTGTGCGGCTGGTCGGGCATGAGGTAGACGAACTCGATGTCGGCGTGCAGGAACGAAAAATCGACCGGGAACGATGGCGCATCCTGCTGCCGTCGCAGCGCCGATTCGAGCCAGGAGTGGCTGCCGTAGATGAAGATGCGGTTGCCCGGAATGTAGGCCGGCGCGAAGAACGGCAGGCCCATGATGTGATCCCAGTGCACGTGGGACACGAACATGTGATACGTCTGCGGCGATTGCGCGCCGTGACGGGCGATCGCCGCGTTGCCGAACGGGCGCAAGCCGCTGCCGAGGTCACAAAGGACGTATTCGCTCCCGCCGGTTTCGATCTCGACGCAGGACGTATGACCGCCGTACGTGCCGGCCTCGGCGAAGGCGAGCCCGTCGACGTAGCGCTCGGCTTCCGCATCCGTCGAGAACGTTCGACCCGACGCCCCGCGCAGCGCGGCGACGATCTTGCCGCGGACGGCGCTCGCCGTGAGGGCGACGGGAAGCGAGCCGCGCGTGCCCCAGAAACGTATCCGCTTCATCGAGTGGCGGTGGGCTGCGCCGCGTCGAACGCCGCGAGCGCAGAGGGTGAGAACTGCTCGATGGCGGCGCGAACCGTCGGGAACACACCGAGGACGCGGTCGAAGCGGCTGATGGCGAATATCTCGGCGACGACCGGCCTCAAGTTCGCCACTGCGATCTTGGCACCGGCGCCCCGCAACTCCTTCGCGGCGACCATCAGGATGCGCAGGCCGGCGCTGCTGATGTAGTCGATGCCCGCGAAATCGAGCGCGAGCACGCCCTTGCCGGCGCACGCCGTCTTGATGAGTGGCGCGAGCGCCGCCTCGAGGGCTGCGGCGCTGTGGTGGTCGACGCGTCCAACGGGGACGGCGACGATGACGTCGGCGAATTGGCGGCTCGAGGTTTCCACGATCCAGTCACGCGCGATGGAGGTTCGGCGATTGTAACGCCCAAGGCAAGGACGCGCGATTCCGGTGGCGGTGCATCCTGCGCCGGCCCGCGTCTACGAGGAATGCACGACCTGCGGGCGATGTTCACGCTCGGTTCTCGCGACCGCGCCTTCCTTCCGTGACAACTTTTTCCAAGCGTTTTCAGCGTTTTAGGACCGCTTGCTGCCTCGCCCCCAGCGCTTCCGCGGGACAGGGCGCGGAGCGTCCGAATCCGTTCCGGGGAGCGCTCTGCATGTCGTCGAAGTCCATGGTGACTTGTGCAAAAATGATCGGTCACGCGATCCGGTCGGAATGGATGTGGTCAACGGGCGTCGGCGGTTGTCGGCGCGCCACTCTCGGAGATGACGAAATGAACAAATCGAATGCCGTGCGGATGGCTTGCGCGGGTCTCGTTCTCGCCGCCACGACGACCGCAGTCATGGCCCAGTCGGCGCCCGCGCCGACGTTCAAGGTCGGCGATCGCTGGGTCTACAACGTGAAATCGGGTGTCGGCATATCGCCGATCACTTACCAGGAGACGCGCGAAGTCACGGCGGTCAGCGGCGCGAGCGCGAAGGTCAAGATCACCGGCAAGACCGCGAGCGGCGTCGATTTCACGCGCGTCGACGAGTACTCGGGGCCGGCTGCGCTCAAGTATGGCGCGCCCTGCGCGGACGAAGCCTATCGGTTTCCGACGCCGCTGCAGCGCGTGACGTTCCCGCTGGGTCCGGGGCAGCGCTCGTCCAAATGGGTCGACGTGATTGCCGAGCCCGCCGGAACCAAGGGCCAGGTCAACTATTCGGTTCGGACGCGCAGTTGGGACAAGCAGACCGTGCCGGCCGGAAGCTTCGACACCATCCGCGTCGACAGCCAGATGACGCTGGACGACTCCACGCCCTTCCGTTATGCGACCGAATGCAGTCTGAGCTACTGGTATTCGCCCGCCGTGCGCGGCACCGTACGCGAGCAGCGCTGGGCGCAGTACACGCAGATCGGCGACATCCAGGGCAGGATGCCGGTGCTGAGCAAGCACTACGAGCTCGACAGCTTCACGCCGGGGAAGTAGCGTGGCGCGCTACGCGCCCGGCAGCCGGTAGTCCTTGTACTGCTCGCGCAGCGTGCGCTTCGACAGCTTGCCCGTGGCGGTGTGCGGCAGCTCGTCGACGAACACGACGTCGTCCGGCGTCGACCACTTGGCGATCTTTCCTTCGTAGAAGCCGAGCATCGCGTCCCGGTCGACGCTCGCGCCCGGCTTGCGCACGATGAGAAGCAGCGGCCGCTCGCTCCACCGCGGGTGGCGTACGCCGATCACCGCCGCCTCGGCAACCGCCGGATGGCCGACGGCGACGTTCTCGAGCTCGATCGAGCTGATCCATTCGCCACCCGACTTGATCATGTCCTTCGAGCGGTCCGTGATCTGCAGGTACCCATCGGCATCGATCGTGCCGACGTCGCCCGTAGGGAGCCAGCCGTCGGCGCTCAGAGGATTGCCGCCCTCGCCGCGGAAGTATTCGCGCAGCACCCACGGCCCGCGCACCAGGAGATTGCCGGCGGCCTTGCCGTCCCACGGCAACTCGGCGCCTTCGGCGTCGACGATCTTCATTTCCACGCCCGGCAGGGGACGCCCCTGCTTGAGCGAGAGCTCGAACCGCTCCTTCGCTGGCAGCGACGCGTGCTTCGCCTTCTCGGTGTTGATCGTCCCCACAGGACTCATCTCGGTCATCCCCCAGCCGTGCAGCACGTGGAGCCCGAAGTCGTCCTCGAGCGTCCGCACCATCGCGGGAGGCACGGCGGCACCGCCGATCGTCGCGGCCTTGAGCGTCGAGAACCTGAGGCCGCGCTCCTTCATGTGCGCGATGAGACCGAGCCACACCGTCGGCACGCCGGCCGAGCTCTCGACCTTTTCGGTCTCGAAGAGCTCGAACAGGCTGGCCCCGTCCATGCCGGCGCCGGGAAACACGAGCTTCGCGCCGGTGAGCGGGGCCGCGTAGGGGATGCCCCAGGCGTTGACGTGGAACATCGGGACGATCGGCAGCACGACGCTGTGCGACGAATAGCCTTTCGAGTCGGGCAGCGAGACGGCGTACGCATGCAGCAGCGTCGATCGGTGGCTGAAGAGCACGCCTTTCGGATGGCCGGTGGTGCCCGAGGTGTAGCAGAGACCGGCCGCGGTGTTTTCGTCGAACTCGGGCCAATCGAAATCGTCGCTTTCGGCCCCGACGAGTTCTTCGTAGCAGAGAACATTCGGCAGCGTCGTCGCCTTCGGCATGTGCGCGCGATCGGTCAGCGCGACCCAGTGCGCGATCCGGGGGCAGTGCGGCGCGAGCTTCTCCGCGAGCGAGAGGAACGTGAGATCGAAGAAGACGACGCGGTCGTCGGCGTGGTCGACGATATAGGTGAGCTGGTCGAAGAAGAGACGCGGGTTGATCGTGTGAATGATCGCTTCCATCCCCGACACTGCGTAGTAGAGCTCGAAATGCCGGTAGCCATTCCAGGCGAGCGTTCCGACGCGATCCGCCGGCTTGATGCCGAGCCTTGTCAGCGCCCGGGCGAGCCGTCGCGCCCGCACGTGCGCCTCGCGATACGTGCAGCGATGGATGGGACCCTCGATCGTCCGGGACACGATCTCGGCCTCCCCGTGACAGCGATCGGCATGGCGGATGATCGACGAAATCAGCAAGGGGCGGTTCATCATCAGGCCCAGCATGATCGTTGCCTCCCGGTTACGGAACTCGTCGTGAATGATGCAGTGCAATATGCGGTCCGCCAAGCGGCGGCGCGGGCGTATCCGGCTGCAGGAAACCATTGCCGCGCGGCTTGTCTTGCGCCAAACGTGCCATTAGCATCTGACGCTTCGGCGAACGCGCTCGAGCAGACGCTCCATGCGCACCGGCGCTCGCCACCGCGGGCAACGATCCGCGGACACGCAACGCAGCAGGAGGAGCCATGGTTCGACAGGTGCGCAGGATCGTTTGGGCAGCCATGATAGGAGCCGTCGGTGTCGCCGCCGCGGGTGCCGGCTCGGCAGCCGCCGACGTGAAGATCGCGTTCATCGATCCCTTGTCCGGCGGCGCCGCCAGCACCGGCATTCTCGCGCAGAAAACGCACCAGTTCTATATCGATGCGATCAATGCGGCCGGCGGAATCAACGGGGAGAAGATCCAGCTCCTTTCGTACGACAACAAGGTCAACCCGCAGGAATCGCTGATCCAGCTCAAGAAGGCGCTCGACGAGGGCGCGCGCTTCGTCGTGCAGGGAAACGGAAGCGCCGTCGCGCTCGCCATCACCGAGGCTGTGGAGAAGCACAACGAGCGCAACCCCGGCAAGGAGGTGCTGTTTCTCAACTACGCCGCGGTCGATCCCGCGCTTACCAACGAGAAGTGCAACTTCTGGCACTTCCGCTTCGACGCCGATGCCGACATGAAGATGGCGGCGATGACCGACGTGATCGCGAAGGACCCGAAGGTCAAGGCGGTCTATCTCATCAACCAGGATTACTCGTTCGGCAAGGCGGTTGCTGCGGCGGCGCGCAAGATGCTGTCCGAGAAGCGCCCCGACATCAAGATCGTCGGCGACGAGCTTCATCCGCTGCAGAAGGTGCAGGACTTCTCGCCGTACGTCGCGAAGATCAAGGCGTCCGGCGCCGACACCGTCATCACCGGCAATTGGAGCAACGACATGGTGCTCCTGATCAAGGCGGGCAAGGACGCCGGGCTCAAGGTCGGCTGGCAGACGTATTACGGCGGCAGTCCGGGCACGGTCACCGCGGTGGGCGAGGCGGGTGTCGACTCGCTGAAGCAGGTGTCCGAATGGCACAAGAACGCAACGCCGGACCTCGATGCCACCGTGGTTGCGTTCGACAAGCGGTTCCCGGGCAAGGAGAACGAATACGCGTATTGGCGCGCCCGCAACATGTGGGACATGTTCGCCGCAGCGGCCAAGAAGGCCGGTTCGAACGATCCCGTCAAGGTGGCGCGGGCGCTCGAAGGAATGACGATGCAGACGGCGCTCGGCGAGATCGAGATGCGCGCCGACAATCACCAGATCCTGCAGCCCCTTTACGTGTCGACGCTTTCCAAAGGCGTGAAGTACGACGCCGAAGGCACGAATCTCGGTTGGAAGACCGACGCGAAGGTCGAAGGCAAGGCGACCGCGCTGCCGACGACGTGCAAGATGGAGCGGCCGAAGTAGGCCACGCGCGTCGCGCCGTCATGTATTTTGGCGCGCCGGGAGGCTTCCCTTCGGGCTTCATCGCCGCGACTCACACCCGTAGGTGGACGCGGGTCGCGGCACCGAAGCGAACAGCAAGCGGCGCGGTCCACGCGATGGCACCGTGCGTCGTGCCTCGTGA
>Ga0068863_100002019_pt1 | contig 20112 bp, 39 predicted proteins | sample KBSSwiS62_FD_66596 | JGI IMG/M metagenome (GOLD analysis project Ga0068863, IMG submission 66596) | Switchgrass rhizosphere microbial communities from Kellogg Biological Station, Michigan, USA - KBS Switchgrass S6-2 | ecosystem: Host-associated > Plants > Roots > Rhizosphere > Soil ...
GTCTCAGGAAAAGATAGCGACGACACAGAGGGCGCCGTTGCGATTGACGATCAGGCGGCTGCATAAGCCTCGCTGAGATAGGGCGACATTCGATTCGGTCTCCTTACGGTCTGGGGGATTGCCCTCATCCTCCCACCGATGGCGAAGCGCGATGACTGGAATACCTTACGGGGAAGCGAACTCCCTAAAGCGGCCCCCCTGTTGGGGGCGCTGACATGATCAGACAGCAAGCCGCCGAATGAGGCCCGTCAATCAGAACGTCGATGATCACCCAGTGTGTGCGCATACATCACCTCAGTAGGCGACGAACTAATGCCAAAAACACCCACCGAATGGTTCGTCGCTCTTTGGCGCAGCGGTCAAGAGACGTCCGATGAACTCTGGGCGGAATTTGTGAAGTGGTACTCAGAGAACGGAAACAGAGCTGCATATGAAGCGGTAGCCGCTCAACTACGCGACGCTGAAGATTGGTGTTGCGACCTGGGCGCGTATCACAATCAACATATCCGTCAAGCCTTCGACACATGGTGCACGCAGCATCCGACGGAAGGTGCGCTCGCCCACAACTGGGATTTCATGATGGCCGTCCACAGGAAACACATGCGCCGGATCGTCCGGTGGCGTCAGGTATACCCATATCCCAAATGGGAGGAGTTTTGCCAGCAAGCCGCGCGCAGGATGTCAACCTTAAGGATCACGGCGCCGCCAGGTGGACTACCCCCTCGCCGCGAGCACTGACAGAAATAGGTTCAATGCTTGCCAGCACGCGTAGCGGGCGACGTGGCGGGCTCAAATGACACCCCGGCAGAAAACGCTGTCAGAAGCGGACAAGTGGTACCACGAAATGTGCGCGTCCGAATCAGCGCACCCTTCTCCGCAACGTCAAGCTGAGTTCGCGAAGTGGCTGCTCGAACCTGCGAATCGCTCCGCGTTTCTGACCACGATGAAGATATCAAATGGCCTCGTCATGCTCGCCAACATGCCAGCTCGTGAAGCGCGCGAGTTGATCGGGCCGAGCTATCGGCCATTTTTGTCGGTGTTACCCGAAGACGGATTGGAATAGAGATCCCCATCGTTCGGCCTGTGTCCAGAATTTGGATGTGCTGGGGAATGGAGTGACGTCGAGCAGGCTGCCGGCGGGAAACCATTGATAGTTCGCCGCGGCAAACTGCTGCAACGTGTGAATTTGTGTTTGCGCTCGGTCGATCATGTGCGGCGCAGCACGACGTTAGTCACGTCCTTGCGCATCGCCTCGAATTGCTCGGGCCGAAGTTCAATGCTTGGTGTCTGCATCCTTTGACTGTTGCCACCGTTGTTGCCTCAACCAAAAACATCCGCATGAAAGCCATTCAACCTGCGACTTCCCACTCCCCAGCCCGCGACCTGCGCCAGCACTGAGAGTTGAACAGCGCGCGTGTTTGGCCTACATTTTGAGCACCGAGGTTTTCACATGAAAAAACGTGCGACAAAAAGGACGGCGCCGCGTAGGCCAAAACAGGAAGCCCCACAAATCTTCGTCCTGATTTCCGACAAGGGCCAACCGACCTATGCCCGCGCCAGTATCCGCGTGAAACCCGGTCAATATCGGTATCTGCGCTGGCGCGACGGTAAGCATGTCAAAGGCTATTACCTCGGCAAAGGGTCGCGCTGATTGGCCTACAGTCTGGTCCACCAGGTCCTGCAGGCCTCGCCGCGGCCGCCGGCGCCGACCAGCTCGTCGTGTAGGCCAAACAAAGTCCGATTTCCGCCGTCCTCATGCATCGCGCTCAAGGACGGCTCTGGCGCTGGAGGGCTCGTAAGGAGCGAGTTGCGCATCAACACCGATCAGGGAAATTGCGGCTGGGGGTGTACTGCGCTGACCAGACATCCACGTGTCTAATCAGCCGGGGCGCCAAACATGGAATCGACCCTGCCCAGAGCAGAGCGCAGCTTCTCTGTTGAGGATCGACCATCCAGGTGGAGTCCTATCCTTCTGATCGTCTCGGCAGACGCTCGCAACAGGAAATCGGTCGGCCAGGCATCTGTGTCGGTCGCACCGGTGCCTTGATGACGCTCCATAAACGTGGCATCCAAACGCGTGGCCATTTCGAGATCGATCCGCTTACGAACTCTGCCGGAAATCTTGTTATAATTCCAACATGCGCCGGCTAATTGGGCGTTCGTGAGTGCCGCGACGTCATGAAGCAGGGCTGTCAATACGGCTTCATCCCACGCCACTATTATCGCCTCATCGCCCCGTGTTCTCTCATGGTACTCAGAGAACGCGCGGGCACGCGCGTCTAATGTCGGATCTATCCGTTTACCGACTTCCATATAGAGAAAATCTTGGAGTCTGCAGGCAGGCCACCAGTGCAGTGTGGGAATCACATCCGCCAGTTCCTGATTTGTCCACGAGCAGATTTTTTTCGCGATTTTCTGGTAAGCCTGGTAAGCGAGGAATCGTTCAGCCGCCGTCACGTCGCCCATATGCAATGTTCCCCTTCTTGAGACGGAAGTTCTTTAGATATACGGCCGAATATCACCTCCGCGATTTCCTGACCAAAGCTCAAGCGGCCCCACTCACACGAGGCTCTTGCATCGCGTGCTATGCCGTCAAGTCGTTGGTCGCCGGACAGCGGTTAAGGCCAAGAGGCCGTCCGGGGGCAAGGGTGGGCCTTATACAGCCATGCGCGGCTCGCTTTGCTGGTGGTGCGGGTCGCCGTGCCACAGTCGCCAGCATGCCCGCCTACGGCAAAATCTGGGTCATGGACAGGTTCGCCTACGATGAGCGTCAGGCCATCATCGAGGCTGACCGGCTATGGTGCCTAGAGGCTTCACGGGAAACGGCGGAGTCGGCCTACAGCACGCGCATGGGCCGGGTCTGCACCGATGCAGCCAATGGGGATTGGGAACCGGCGCAAGCCTGGTGCACGGAAATTGGCAAGCGCTTCGGTGCCTCCACAGCGGCGGGCGTCATGCAAGACATTTGGGACAATCTCGACGGGGAACTGAAGTGGCGTGATATCGCGGCGTCGGTGTCGATCACTTCCAAACCCGCCGCTCCAGCAACGTCAGCCAACGGTCCCAAAAATCGCGCACCGGCATCCCGCATGTCGTCGCCCAGGTAGGTTGGAAGTCTTACTGCAGGCTACGCCGTTTAGCAGCTTGTTCGACTTTGAACCTATCAAGGAAGCTTCCGCGCCCGGTGATCTCCCATACCACGCTCACGGTCACATACTCCTGCAGATGCTGAGGTGATCGTTTAAGCCATTCGACCAACTCGGGAAAACACGCCGATTTTTCTTCCTTCATGCGCAACATCCAGTCTATAGCTTCGAGTCTTACTGACGCGGGTGGCGCAATAGCGTGCGACATTTGATTAGGGCTCCTTTGATTACTCAGGTCCGTGGGTATTCAGAATCGAATCATCTCTATGACCCTCTTCTGACTGCGATCAGTTTCGGTGGGTGATCGGGTACGGATCGGGGAAGAATATTTTCGGCTGCACCGCGGTAAGGTGGACCGAGGTAGGTAGCGGGAGCCGGTGTAACCGCAGCTTATTGTCAGACAGATCTCTCTATTGCAGAGCGGGCAAAGAATCGACGTTCATTTTCCGCGTCACAACTGGAAGGACTTCCGGCGGTGATCACCGAGTGCCGACTCCTTAGAAATAAGGGCCTCAATTCAACGCCTGAGCCGGATGCGTGTCAGCCACCGACAAAGCGGGGCCCCTGAAGGTGCTCACCATCCGCTTACGAGGCTCCGCGAAACGGTTTCCAGTTGGGCTGAGCCGCCACGTCAATGTCGCGGCCCGCCGGCGTGATAGTAAGCTGGCCCTGCGGCTTTCCCGCCAAGAGCCCGCGGCCAATCAACCCTTTCGCCACCCCTAACGCAATCGGAGCCTCCGGTATCCGCGCCAACACTTCGTCCCACGGTGCTCGCCAGTAGAATTTCTGGTCCGGATGTCGCTGCCCAAAATCAAGCAAGCGCAGTGCGGTGAGGGAGAACGGACTTTCTGGTGCGCGCGGCTTGGTGGCAGGCAAGCCTCGGAGATGGCGGCAGACCCGGCGGCCGCGGGTCGTCATACGGACCCACAACACCGAAATCGGACGGCCTCGGGTCGCAAAACCAGAGGGCGTATATTTCAGTTCAACTAACCTCAAAGAACCCAGACGCGACCAAGTTGCTCCGGCGCCAGAGTCCACGAGGCGCTCGCGGACCAGTTGGTCCCGCAATTCTCCGCTCCCAAGAAATCGCCGCTGCCCGATCGGGCCATACTCCATCCAGCGCCACACCTCCGCCGGCGGCGCTCCGAAATACTTGTTGTTTTCTTCTGCACGCTGGTCCAGGTCGAAAGCAGCCAGCAAGTATGTACGTTGACGATTGTTCAGCTCACCTGCAATGATCGGGGGCTGATGTGCCACGATCGCTGGCTGGCGAGATTGTTGGGTCCGACCTTTTACAGCCATTGGCGACTCAGTAAAAACGAAGCGTCAGTCTTCATTCTCAGAGCCGATCAATGCTCCGTCGCACGCCAGGATCACGTCCTCGCGCGCCTCGTTCCAGACTTCCTCGAACAGGACTCTGCAATACGCGGTTACGGCTTTCGGTGTTGCGATCCACACCGCGTTTTTGCACCTCTCGCACAACGTGTGCCGCGACGGCCTCCGCCCCTCGGCGATGTGCAGCAGCGTCGGCGAGAAGTATTGGTACGGCAGTGGAAGGTAATCCTCCGGCTGAGGAGCCTGATCCGGCGCCGCTGTCTCCTGCTGTATCGGTTGGGGCTGCTGCCGCCCCGGACGATCCGTCATACACACCACCTGCGGCGGGAACCGCTCCAAACTTTGGAATCCACGTGTACTTGCGCAGCTCCTTAGCGGCCTCAACACGGCCGCGGCCGGCTTCGCTCTCTAGGTACTGCAACCAAGTCTTTTTAGTCGTGATACTCACGATCCGTCGCGCCCATTCTCCAAACCGGCGACGTACTGCCTGCATCGCAAGTCGTATAATTTCTGTCATGCGCTCAACCGCAAGCCGCGCCAGTTCAGCGTCGCGCCACTCGCGCGCACGCTTGAGCCTCGACACGCGCTCGCGCGCCAACTTCTCCGCGCACTTGCGGTACTCCGCATACAAGAATCTTGAAGACCCACCGTCATATAGCGGCGCGCGTCGATAGCTGCACGGCACGCGAGGTTCAGCCTTCGCGTGCTGGAACGGGCCGAACCGCGATTCCAGGTTGCCGCGTCCGCCGAATACCCGGTGCGAGGCCACTGCCCAGCGCGAGCCATCCTCACCGCGGCCGGTGAGGATCAGGCCGCGCCCGCTGGCCTCGATCTTCACGCCGCGCTGCGCGCAACGATCGTGTACCTCGCCCCAACTCCGGCACGTGACGATCTCCAACTCCCCCAGTACCCATGCGGCGAAAGACCGCTCTCCGGACCGTCTCTCGGTTTCACGAGCCCGGCCGAGTTTCGGTCCCTTCGGACCCAACCCCTGATCCGTCCGAACCAAATCCAACTGGTCCTGCAGGTCCGCGCACAGGTTTGAGAGCTTCGTCTTGTCCCGCCACGGGACCTTGATCGTGTACTCCCGCGGGTGAATCAGGTTCACTAGCACATGCACGTGTACGTTGTGCGTGTCCCGATGCACGATGCTCATGCGCTGGTACTGCCCATAGCCCATGCCCTCCACCAGCTCATCCTCCGCCTGGCGTAGGCGCTCAGGTGTCAGCTTGGGGGTGTCTCGGGAGTCGAACGAAATTACCAGGTGGTAATTTCGCTCGCTCTTCGCGCGGGCATTCCTTGCCTGCGTGGCCACGTACTCGATCCGGGCGGCCACCGGGTCGCGCGAGATGAAGTTCGTCAAGCGAACTTCCCCGCGCTCCTGATCCTCGCCTGCCAGGTAATTCATCAGCCGATCGATCGCGCCAAAAGCGCCCGTGCCGAGGCCGGTCGGAATTCGACGCGCGATCACAGCAGCGCCCGTGCCGCGACTTCTAGCACCTCGCCCATCCGCGCCACCTGGTGCTCGGCCTGGCGGCGAAGCTGCGCCAGGCCAGAGGGGTCCACTCTGGAGCGACCCGCGACAGCGGGTCGTTCCAGGGTGGAGGGCGCGGTGCCCGAGGCCGGCGATTGTCCGGCGACGGCGCCGCCAACGGCGGCGCCAGGCACCGGGCTGAGCCGGCCGAGCTGTTCGAGCAGGCTGCGCTGTCCTTCGCGGAGCGCAATCAGCGCGTCGAGCTTGTCGAGGTGTGCATGCGTCGCGCGGGGCTTATCGCCCAGCGCGACGGAGCGCAGGAACTCAGCCACCGACAGACCGGTGGCGCGCGCAGCTTCGCGGATCGTCCGCTCCTCAGCGGACGAGACGCGAAGCTCAACTCGCCATGGACGCCTCTTCGGCGCTGCCATCGAAACCTCCACCCTTGCCCTGCACAGCCGCTCAGAGCCCCGAACTCCCTCGCGAAGTCGGCGCGACAGCGCCGGATTCGCGAGGGCGGAGGGATTCCTAGCGGCTGTGACCATACAACCTTGGCCGGAAGGCTTCCCCCTCCTAGCTCTCAGGATTCGGTGGTCGATTGCCGCTTGAACTTAGCCGCAATCATCTGACGTGTGGAAAAAGATGCTCGATTTGAGCATCAAGGGAGAACAAATATCAGGAAACTGCCATAACCCTTCACAAAGGGGACTGATATCCGAGTCGAATTCACATATTTGAGCAGAATTCGACCAGGAAACTAGCACAGATTGACAAGAAATCAGCAAACGCCTACCTTGTGAGTAGGATTCGAGTGCGAGGCATGTCAAAGCTGTGCAGACCGTGACGGAAACGAACCCGAGGGACGGCGCGAGCCACCTGAGCGATAGCGTGGTGCTCACGCCGTGCCAGCAGCGCAGCGGCACCGGCATGACCTGCTGCTCCTTCGAGGAGCAGCAGGGTCGGGGTCGCGTGAGCGCCCGGCATGCACCGGGCACCGACACCACCGCCCCGAACCCGCGAGCCGACGCCGCCTTGGCGGCGTTCGGTGAGCGGGGAGGGGTTGGTGCGGAGGCAAGGGCCGCAGGCGGCGCTCCGGCGCCGCGACGACAATCTTCCAGAGCGGATGACGGCTCAGGTGATCAGTCATGAGCACGTGCCGAACCTGGCTCAAAGCCGTGCGGATGACCGCTGATGCCAAAACACGCGCAGCTATGATTGGCGCCGCCGTGCTGGGAGATGCCAGCGGGTATACAGTCGAGTTGCGGGACGGCTCGCAAATATATGTCGGCCGTCAGGACTGCGCATATTGCGCTCGGGCCGAGGCGTTTTCGCGAGTATCTTCCCGCATCAATGAGGGTCGCGCGCTGTGTGACTTCGCTCCGCCACCCGTCCAACTATCTACAAAGAAGGATCTCGAACCAACGGCATGCATGTGCGGGCACTCTGTAGAGGAACACGGACATGACACGAAGTTTCCGGCCTCCACAGCGTGCAGAGTGAAGAGATGCAAGTGCATCGCCTTCGAGGGCGACATGGATGAATGACGCCATTCAAGGGAGATCGGTCATCGGACAACCAACAGAGAAGATTGGGGTTTGGGGTTGGCGATTCGTTGCTCGCGCGGTAAGGACTTTGAGATTCAAATGACAGGTGAGCATTCCAAACCTGACTCGGTGAGATCGGAACTCATCTTTCGTGGCACCGAGGAATGGCCCGAAATATCGGGGATGAGCAACTTCGACCACACGATCGATGAGGGCTTCGAACAGTTCCTACGGAAGAGGCCCGCCGAGCGGTGGGGGCGACATATTGGTTGGAACTTCATCGGTAAGGTCTGGTTCGAGGCGGACCGGTTTCACTCTGAAGTGTGGCTCGATGGCTCACCTCGGGAGGTCATACACGCGGATAGTTTGCGCGAGCTGATGAATGAGAGTGTCAAGTTTGGACTTGGTCAAGAGCGCACCGAGGATGCGATACAAATGGAAGGATGCGGAATACGGTAAATGATCAATGGTTCGCCGAGCAGTACGAGTGAGTGTCACTTACCTGGACATCGGCACGTTCAGGGTGAGCCGGGCATACCGAGGCCGTTAAGTCCAAGTATCTAGGTCTCGCGAATAAGCTTGACGTTCCGGTGTGTAGATATATAGAATGGCTACATGAACAACCAGAACTACGAGTCTCGGAAATGAGCATTTGGACGTTACCATCTCGGTTCAACGATCAAATATTCGACAGCTTGCGGCAGTCGTTGGGCTACACCTTCGTGGCCTACTTCACAAACACTTATGCTGGGCACGGGCGTGTCGAGCAAGAAATGAGCGACGATCGGAGCGACTTTTATCAACTGCGGCATCACATGCGCGGTCGCAAGACCCGAGCCGGTGTTTCCGAGCATCAGCGTTGGATGGCGTGGCCTCACGAGGCTAACGGCGGCGCCAAGTGGCTGGCAGATACCGACCAGCCGTAACTTCCGAATGTGTCACCAAACAAAAGACTGCCGGAGTTTCGGGAAAATGAACCTTCCAACCATCCAACTTACTCTGACCGATGCCGAGGGACGCGAAACAGCGCACGATCTGCCGGCTAAATTTGAAGTCTGTGGGCGGTGCAAAGGCACCGGCGCGCACGTCAATCCTGCAATAGACGGCAATGGCATCAGTCCAGAGCGCTTTGCGGATGATCCTGATTTTGCAGAGGCCTACTTCGCTGGTCACTATGACGTTCCGTGTGAGGATTGCCACGGTCAGCGGGTCGTCCCTGTCATTGATAAGGATCGCTGCAACCCCGATTTGCTCGCGGAATATGAGCGGCAGCAACGCGAGCTGGCGCAATGTCGAGCAATGGAAGAGGCGGAGCGTCGCGCCGAAATGCGGGCCGCCGGAGAGTTCACGCCATGACCAAAGCTGAACGCGCCGCCAAGATGTTTGCCTTCATCATCGAGAATGCCAATGCCGGCCGCACTGTTTATCTGCAGACCGCGCTCCGCATCACCTCGCTGAAGAAGAATCACTTGCCGCAGGTTCGCGTGAAGGACGACTCATTGGAGATTCAGTGCGGCAAGCGCTGGATCGATTACACCTATGTGAATCGCGTGACGGCCGCGTGAGCCATGGTGACACGACCAACTATCTACCGGTGGCAAATGATTCGTGAGCTTGTGTGGGGAAACGACTCGAAGGAAGTGGGACGTAAAACTTACGATAGCGTCTCCTATCTGCTGTCGTGTGCCACCTGGAAGGTGATTCTGCCGATTCACAACGGCAAGCCGTTCGAGTGGTGCCACTATTACCGCGATGGACAGTTTGTCCGCACGTATCGTGCATCTGACTATCCACGAAGGCAACGCGTATGAAACCTCGATACCGATGGGTACAGGCCGGCTACTGGGAATTGTCCGGCGACTTAGATAGCTGGAATTATCAAATGCGCGTATGCCGAGGGTGGCCGCGTACGCTCTGGGCGTGACCTGGCCAACTAATCTAACGGATCGATCCTCGGACATGAATAGTGAAACTGTTGTTGTGGCTGCCACCAGCAAGCTTTTCGACCTGATGGTGTCTGTGCTTAGTGAGTGGTCTGAGCGTGAAGGATTGCTGTTTGACGGCGATGCACACGATATGCTGAGGAACCCGAAACTTACAGACGAGCAGCGTGAGTTCCTGCATAGGTACTGTGAATTGTGGGATGTCGCAAACGTTTGAAATGAGCACGTCAGCAGCAACACGTCAGCTAGCGCGCCTTCTCGTTCCGCAGCGGATGACGCCACGCCGAAAACTCGAATTGCACCGACTTTTGCATGAGATTCTGAGAGAAAGTAAGGCGACCAATGCGAATGCTGTTTATCGGTGGGCTAGTGAAGCGCTTGAAATTCTCACCGGTGCTTAAAAGGCAACTTGGACAACTAACGGCGGAACGATCTAGGGTACTAGAATCGTGAAATACACACTCAAAGGCATCCGACCCGGATATGCTGTCGTCTGCGTAGAGGGGGTATCGGTCGGGCACGTGCAATTCGTGCGAGCCATCAATCCGGTACTGGGAAATACCGGATGGCACGCGTTTGTGAATTCTCGGCGCGTAGGCCCAACGTTGTGTCACACGCGCGCCCGCGCCGCCCGCGCCGTCGCTGAAGCAGCCTCGGACAACCACACAGGTGGGCAAATGAAAGAGCCCGAGTGGCCCAAGCATCCTGACGGTACCCCCAAGAAGATGGGAGAGCTGACGCCAGCGCAGCAACGTGAACAGTTCCAAGCCGCATTGCGGCGCCTAAAGCCTGAATTCGCCAATATGGGCGTGAAGCTCGTCGAAGGCAAAGACCACTAACCAGTCCAACTACCTACGGATCGTTACCTGACAACCAATGGAAAAAGCCATGAGCAACGGTAGCGTCGTTTGGACCGACATGCACGGCCACAAGAACGCCGGCAATCTCAAGGGCGTTCACCTGTTTGAGCGCGTTGGCTTAGGAAAGGCGCCGTTCACGGTGGTCGGCTATGGGGAGCATGTTTATCAGGCATGCCCCGGAGCACCGATTCAGCCGGGAACAAGTTGTATGTATTGCGGGACCGGCTGCCGCTACGTGGCAAACATCCTGAGCAGTGACGGCCAGAAATTTCATGTCGGTCTCGACTGCGTGATGAAGACCGGCGACGGCGGCCTGGTCCAAAATATCAAGCGATCGGCCGAGTATCGTAAGATTCAACGCGAAAAGCGCCACGCTCTGGATGCACGAAAAGTTGACGAGATCGAGCAAATTTTGGTGCGGATGGAAGCCGACGAGAAGCTATCTCACAGCGCCAGCCACTTTCGATATCGGCTTAGCTGGTGTGGTGCCGCCGGACGGGCGCGCATTCTGAAAGAGCTGCGCGAATTTCAGTCATCTTCCCAACTATCGGCGGGATCGGCTCCGCCAACAAGCAATCGGCAGGTAGGTAACTTGACGGCCTTCATAGTCACATTCGATAGCCAGACTTGCAGTTACCGTGCCCATGCGAAGGCCTGCAGCGCCATCGGCAAGCTCGCCATTGTCGGCACGTATGACAATCTGGAAGATTGCGTGCAAGCGTTTTATGACGACGCTGTGGAGAAGGGTCAGACGGGCCAATACTCCGAGTGCGAATGCTGTCAAGATGCGGAACGTGTCGCGCCGCTGATAGTTCGCAGATCCAAGCCGCTGTAATAAGCTAACCTGACCCACTAACGGATCGATCATCGGAAATCCGCTGACAAGCAATCGGAGCCTGCAAAATGACCAGTGCCAAAAATCTCCATGGGGCCATTGCGCGCAGTATCGCCTACGACGGCGGGAGAGTCGTCGTTCGATTCGGGTCGCATGAAAGCCTTCATACCCTGTTTGGTAGGCTGTCTGCCAGTACCTTATGCATTGATCAGACCTATCGCGAGCACATCAGCGATGGCGTAGCGTCAGGGCAAGTCTGGGGAGTAGATGAAAAGGGTAGGCGTTGGCATGTGAGTTTGCTTCCTGACCATCCATCTGGCAACCAAACCGTCAGAGCAACGTATATGAGCTATGTAGTTGAGAAGGTACGTTATTACCGCCCCGGTGAGGTGTACAGTACAGGGGAAGGCGTGCATGCATCGCACGAAACATTGGAGCGGGCACAGACGCACTTCACTGTTCTGGTGCAGTCCATGAAGGCGGACCCTTCACGTGACTACGCCATTGAATTGCGGGAAGGGGGCCGTGTGTTAGACGGCGCGGGGGCATCCATAGAGACGGCAAGGCAGTCCATGCGCCCTGCATTGTCGGCACGGGAAGCTGCCTCGCAGCGTTGACCAATTATCTGGGAAAATCAACATGACCCTTATCTTCATTGACCCGGTCGTGGCAATGCTCCACAACCAGAAGACCGACCGGTGGCATCCAATTCTGTTCATTGGCCACCCCCTTCCCGGCGGAATTGACGCCCCGATGCGCCACAAGTCGAAGGGACATCATACGGATGGGTTCGATACCAGAGAGCAGGCTGATGTGCGCGCCCGAGAGATGAAAGAGCAGGTAGACGGGGCGCGTCTGGTCGATACCGTCTTCGAATGGGACGGTGAGGATATACCGGCAATGGTGCATTTCTTTCCAGATCGAGGCTCAGTTCAACCAATTGCAGAGCGATCCGCCGACAACCAATCTTAGGAGCATCGGACATGAACGGAAATGACGAAGCTACCGTGACAAACGAAGAATGGTATGACCGGGAGATTGCTCCGAAGCTACTTGAGTTGTCCAACCTCTGCGGAAACCGCGGGATGTCGTTTGTCTCAACGGTTGAATACGCTCCGGGACAACGATCACGGACGCAACGGCTTACGCCCAGCGCTGGTCTGGAGATGAAAATGCTGGCCCTTTGCGCAGCCAGTGGTCTAAACGTGGACGGATACATGATCGGACTAATCCGCTACTGCCGCGAGCATAACATCGATACTTCGCAGAGCGTTTTCCTGAACCAAAGCTCACCCGACCAACTAACAGCGGATGAGACATAGAGTCTCAGCACCTATCAACCATCATGACACCGCAATCTGAACAACAGCAGATGATGGATGCAGGTTTCGAATGGGACCCATCACATCAAGGCTATCCCCGCTGGACCCACATGAAGCTTGGCACGACTGCGCTACGACAGCCGTATATGTCCGATAAGCAGTGGGACGAGCACCGCGCCAAAAAGATCGAGGAAGCTCGGAGCGCTGACCAACTATCTGCGGATAGATCATCGGACAACCAATCAGAGAAGTGACATGAAAGCTACGGAAGCAGAGAAGGCAAAGTTCAGCGGGCGAGCCACAGTGACCTACCGATGCCAGATATCGACCGATCCGCCAGGGCAGTCCTCTGTCGAGTGGACAGACACAGAATATTCTTTTGGCACGCAGGCAGAGGCGCTGAAGTGCGGCCGATGGTTAGCAGACAAAAGCCTCCGGCGTTTGCGTTGGTCTGCATCAGAGACTGACATGGCCGCCACACATCGCTGGACAGATCGCGGCCCGATCCCCGCCATCGGACACATATGAGCGTTACGCCGATGCCATCCTGTACCGTGCAGCGACGCGTGCTGATACAGCACAGCACGTTGTATCTGCCGTCCGGGTTAAGGGGGATCGGCAGCCAAGAATGGGTAACCCAAGCATGCGGAAAACCCTTATTTGAGGATGCAGAGATTGCTGCGGGAAAATGTCGAAGTTGCCTTGCAGGCTGGACACACCCCGAGAATTACCCCGTGCAACAATCACCAATGAGCACACCAGACCAAATCCCTGAGTCAGTACGCGACGATATACTTGCGTTGGCTGCCTCATACTCCCGCAACAAAGCCATTCTGCTCAAGGCTCTGCGTGCTCAAGGTCTCCCCGATTCATGGTTGCTCGCTTGGGACGAGAAATTGGAGCGCCTTAGAGTCGCAGTTCAACTAACAACAGAGCAGTCCGCTGACAACCAATCTTCGGAGCATCGGAAATGAGCGATACAGGTAACGGTTATTAAGTCAGCCCCAACCACGGGAGGCTAAATCATGACTTACAAGGATTTCGATCAGATCCTTACTGAAGCGGAGGCTCGTGCGGCGGATGAGACTTTGCCCGAGCAGGTGCGCGAGAACTCTCGCGAGACCGTGGCTCTATGCCTAGAGCGCATGAAGCGCGACGGACTCACGCGCGAGCAGCTTGCCGCCGATTAAGCTCGGACCAACTATCAGCAGAGCCATCATCGGACAACCAATGAGCGCGTCGGTTCAATGTGGCAACATGGTATCGACTGGTTCCGGTCCGTCGGGACTGGCATCGATGCCCGGCCAAGGCGAAATGGTGGCGTCCTCTAAGAGAGGGGAAGAAACGCTTCGCGTGCGGTCGTCACAAGAAGAAGGGGTTCGATTGGAAGCCGATAACTGCTGAGCAGCCCGCAGGTACAAGGTCATGAGCCAAATTCGCATCAAGTTGACAGATGCTCAATTGGTCGCGCTCGGTACGGCGGGCGCCTTCGAGGAACCTCTCGACGAGCGTGATGAGGTACTCGCCGCTGCAATACAGCTCGACTACCTAGTGAGCGACGAGCCAGAGAAATTGGCTTGCATCATCTGGGAGCTGAGCAACGAAGCCGATGATCGCGCCGCAAACCGCAACTATGATTTCAACCATTTGGATGCCGCTGGCCGACGCATGTATCGCACTGACAGGGATGTATTTTCGCGGCTCGCGAGAAAATTGGATAGAAGAGCACAAGTCCAAGTAACAGAACAACGATCCGCCCACAACCAGTCTTCAGAGCAACCATGAGACGCCCAGGCTATCGAGAATTCATCAGATGGGTCGCGGAAAACGACTCTCCGGCCGATTGCGAGTCAGAGCAAGAATGCGCGGAGCTTGTGAGCGCCTGTATGGTCCGCGATCTGTTCGATGTCTCAAAGGAGCGCGTCGGGAAGGACATCTGGCGTATACGACAAGACCAACTATCTACGGATCGATCATCGGACAACAAAACTGCAACTCGGGAGAAATCGTGAACCAGTGTCCAAGCGGTTGCAGCACTCCCGTTGTAGTCATTCGCGACGGCATGCCATTCACTGAAGATGATCGTGGCACGCATCGATCGACAGTGGCCGAACTGGTAGCCGAGATTCAGCGTCTACGGGCAGAACTGGAAGTAGCGCAGAAACAAGTCCAAATATCTACGGATCGATCATCGGGCAACCAATGAGCGCGTCGGTTCAATGTGGCCATATGGTATCGACTGGTTCCGATCCGTGGGACTGGCATCGATGTCCGGCCAAGGCGAAATGGTGGCGACCTCTAAGAGAGGGAAAAAAGCGCTTCGCGTGCGGTCGTCACAAGAAGAAGGGTTTCGATTGGAAGCCGATAGCTGCTGACCAGCCAACGGCGGATCGCTCCGCCCAACAACCGAATACGCAAGCGGACGTGAAACCTCGATACAAGAATAAGGACATGCGCTCTCTATATGAGCGCATGTTGCGATTGGCTGAAGACAAATCCAGTGAGCTGTATCACAAGGGTCAGCCCAGGCGCGGCGCCGGGCATCGCGCAGCCTTCTGGGATGGTCACAGCGGAGAATTCACCTTGCGAGGGCCGAAAAGGTCGCCTCATGCCGCGGCCGGGACCCTCTCGGCAGCCTGCTTTATGGCTGGTCGCGAGTTTCGCCGAAGATCGGGCCCAATGAGCACGTCGGTTCAATGTAGGACCATAACTGTCTACTTTCGCAGCGGCGTTCCCGACAATTTCAAATGGCGGCGTGTTGACGAGCGTTACCACGATACAAACAGCGGACGCGAAGCTGCTAAGGATAGATGCTACGAGCTACAGAAGGCGGGCTACCATGCGCTATATCAATACACGGACGTTCTCGACCGCATTGGATTACCCGAGACGTTCTCGGCAACGGATCGATCATCGGACAGCAATGTGGATGCACACGGTGAGTAACACGTGGAACCCCGCGCCCCAGGAACAGCATTCCTCGTCGGGTTGGAGGCTGAAACGGACTGCTCAGTGCATCAAATGCCCGTGGCGAATCGATACTGATCCGCGCGAGATTCCCAACGGCTATTCGGAGGAGAAGCACCGAGCCCTGGAGAACACCATTGCCAAACCATCGGATGGACTACTAGGTCCGAACCGTGCCATGGCCTGTCACGAGATCCACGACGCGCATTGTATCGGGTGGCTGGTCAACCAGGTGGGTCCGGGGAACAACATTGGGCTGCGCATTAGCATGATGACTTGTAAGAACGCTCACAAGATACGCCTGCGCGGCGAACAGCACGCGCGCTTCGAGGACACGCTGCCATGACCGACGTTCCGACCTCAAATCAGGTCATCCTTGCGCGCGGTTCCCCTACCACGGAACAGAGCACCGAGCCGAAACGTCGCAGCCTCGAAGCTGACGTGCAACACAAGACATCGGAACAGAAAGTCGATTCCCTTACCCTTAAATGGGGAACTCTCAAGAGTTGGAATATCAACAGCGAGAGAGGCATAGCGCTACTGCAGCGATATCGAGAGATTGGTCAAGCATGGTCAGCAGTACACCAGATAGATACCCCTGAACAGAAGGAGATTATCTGTCAACTAATTGATGGCTGTGATGGTGATATTTATCTCGAATGGGGATCAGGGGGCCCCGTCTCAAAGGACAAGGCGAAGGAGTACGTCCGCCGCTATCGCCGCTATGGGGAAAAATCATGAGCAGAGAGGCGCTCACTGAGAAGAAGCAGGACCTGTCGCAGGTCAGAAGGGGCGCCGGCGTGATGTGCACGCACTACGCTTGCCGCTGCGCCCGCTCCGCCGAGCTGGCGGATATGGCGGATGGCGCGGGCGATAGTCGCCTCCTGGTGGAGGGGATCGGCGTGCATTCACAGGAAGTGAACTGCCGGCAGCAGGTAGTGCCTCGGGATGACAGCAGTGGTGGGCGAGATATCGAGGAGATGCGACAGTGATCTCCACCCTCGAAGGCAAGCTCGCCGCAAAGCCAGAGCCCGGCGTGATCCTGGTGACGGCCGCCTGCCTCGGATACGAGGTCCATGTGCCCATGGCATTGTGGTTGTCTGGCGGCAGACGGCGCCTGGGACGTATCGGCGGGGATGTGTTCCTTCACATCCACCAGGTCGTGCGCGAGGATTCCCAGGCGTTCTATGGCTTCCAACATGTGAGCGAGCGCCGGATGTTTCGCGCGCTGATGAAGATCGATGGCATCGGCCCGCGCAATGCATTGCGCGTCATGTCGGCCGTGGAGCCGGCAGTCCTCGCCAAGCTGGTTTCCAGCGGTGACGTGGCGACTCTTACGCGAATACCAGGCATCGGCACCAAGACTGCCGAGCGGTTGGCCGCGCATATGGCAGCGACTCACGAGGACGACCTTGCGTCCTCATCGGCGGATCAGTCCTGTCAGGACCAGGCGCACGATGCCCTTGTGGCGGCTGGGCTCCACGACAAGGACGCGGAGATGGCAATTAAAGCTGTGATGACCCGCAAAGAGAATGACGCCAGCGACCTCTTCAAGCGCGCGATGTACCACGTAATTTTCGGAAAGCGCCGGCCGCGGCCTGGCAAACCTGCTAAGAAGAAGAAATCAGGAGTCGTGGAGGTCACGCGCGCTCCCAATACCTCGCCTGTTGCTCCCTTGTCGCCTGATCCGACGCCGTCGCGGGTAAAGCGAGCGGACGAGAAGCCGAGCACGTCGCCTTTGTTGGGTAAGAAGAAGGCGCTGGTTAAGCCAGTCAGCAGGAAGCCCACGTTCCGGGAGCGCTTCATGAGCGAAAAGGGCTGAACCCGTGTATGCCAGTGACGCGAGTTCGTATCTGCGCAGTAGCGTCCACATGGCTTGCAATCGCACCAGATACCGAAGGAGGAGAGGATTCGATGCAATCTACATCATCGCCGACGACGATCGAGGCACGTGAGGTCACCGAGGCGCAGTTTCAGGCTCTGCTGAGCCGAAACTCTGTGTCATTCGGGGGGAGTGTCGATCTTCCCCAGGTGATAGTGAAGCAGTTGGCGATCTTCGCATCACGCCAGAAAGGTGACTGGCATTACTTTGAACTGTCGAACGGTGGCTTTTATGTTGTGCCGGACTCAACAAGGCTCCCTGTCGAGGAAAATCGACTCCCTGCATCGGTGAACGCTGAATCCGCCGAAATAAGCGTCGATGCGGCTGGCATCGCAACCAGCTTATGGGTCCTCCGTAAGTCTATGTCGGATGATCCAAGCCTATCGCACTACTATCAATGCCTGCAGGGCTATGCTGACCAGCACGCTGAGGCGGATCTAATTCGTTTCGTGGCTGCCAATCCCCGTGTGGTTCATTTCTCCGAGCGCACTACATTTGGACCCCCGGATTTCACAGTCTCACTGAACGGCCGTGAAGTTGGCGCCATCGCTGGGTTGAATGCCGAGTTGGAATTCTTCGATTTAGAAACCCCCGAGAAGCTCTTGGACGACTCGGAGTTTACGGATGACGAGCGCGACGACATCGCAGTCGCTTTTGAGCGATACGAAGAAGCACAAGAGGCGAAGCGGTTCGGGCAATCGAACGTGACGGCGGAACACAGCGATGAAGACGATCTTGATGAAGAAGACGATCTTGACCACGACAGACCGACTCCCGAGCGCTCACGGTGAATAAGCATTCGCCCAGTCATGTGTGTGTCTGGATCGGACCCAGTGTCGGGTCATGGCAGTGTGACGGCTCAGTCCGAAGCTGCGTGACGGGCCAGGGATCGAGGGGTCGTGCCCTTATGGGGGCTGTGGCTGTAAGAAGGGCGGTGTGTCGGTCAAATTGCATGACATCTACTCAGTGGTTCAGTCTGGACGGCGCCGTAGTAGGCCCCCGCGCCGAGGGAAGTAAGGTATGAGCGAGTCGCCGAAGTCTGTCGATACGCCCGCGGATGACGCGGAGGCGAGCGGCCGTGGTCAACGTGCTGACCTGTTGCCGGATCTCGATGCGAGCCTGGATGCTTTCTACGAGAAGGAAGGGAAACCCAAGCCGCATCGCGCCGTGATCGTGGCGCTGTTCGGCTGGATATACGAGAAGGAAAGTCAGGGCCACAAGGTCATCAACGTGTACCGCTCCTTGCGGGCGGACAACCGAGTGGTGTGCTCCTCGCACAGCTTCATGCGGATCTACAAAGACCTCAAGCGTCAGCACGAGGCGGGGAATCAACAAGCCCACGGCCAGGCGGCCCCGGCCTCGCCACGGCCCAGCACCGGCGGACCCACTAAGACAGCGCCGCTGCGCAAGCCTGACGAACTGTGACGAAGCCTTGCGCGTTAGTGCAGTACCGGATGAACCGAACACAATTGCACAGATAGCTCAATCAGACATGGCCTCAGTAGAAAATAAAACCAAAACCCAGGACCTCTTCCTGCCCCAGTTCGCCGCGCACGCGGTGATTGACTTGGAGCGCCAGATCAAACAGATGAAGCGCATTTTCGGCAATATCCTGTCCGTGAAGGCGCACGAGGTAGCTGTCAGCCTCATCCGTAACGCGGTACATGTGATGTTGCCCGACAATGGCGAAATCTATCGCTCGAATGCGTGGGGCGGAGACCTCCCGAATTCCGACGAGTGCGAATCCTTTCTGGGTCTGCCGGGACCGGTCACGTGTTTTGAATACGCCTGGACCCACCCCAAGGCGCCCGAGGATTGCACCGTGGGCACTAAGCGCATCACGATAGCCCACGATACACGCCAGACGGCTGAGAATCCCCTCAGTGATGGTGAAAGTTGCTCCACGCAGATTTTCAGCCTGTACTACGACGAGGTCCACGGCCATTGGAAGTTTTACCCCATGGTCTACAATCTGGTCCAGCCGTTGGAGGTTCACGCTGGACCCATTGTCCAACACGGGCTGCGGGAATGGGGAATACGCGCCTCTCTGCAAGATCTTGAAAGCGGCCACTTTGCCAATCCCGAGGCGCTGACCGAGCGGGAAAAGAAGATGCTGGGCGAGATACGCTCGGATATCAACGCAGTCATTCAGTGCTGTCATGCCTTGCGGGCGGGCGCGAGTTTGGAGGAAAGACGCGAGACGTCTGCCTCACGCCGTTGGAAGTTTGAAAAGAAGGGCGTCGCTGGCTTCACGTACCATGTCCTCAAGCTGCCGGCGCACGCGCGAGTGGATCGGGACCGTGGCGAGCCACTGGGCACACACGCCTCGCCCCGTGGGCACGTGCGCCGCTCGCATATCCGCAAATTGCCGAGTGGGACCTTGACGTTCGTGAGGCAATGTTTGGTCGGAAATTTCAAGCAAGGCGTCGTCCACAAGACCTATCAGGTGAAGCAATCCGACCTCTGAAGCGGATCGTGCGGGCGACGTTGGGCCATGGATGGAGCATGCCAGAGCCGCCCGGATGCTCAGCAACCAGTCTAAGCACGTGGAGGTATTCCTGATGGCCTCGGGGCTGCGGACATTTCGAGCAAGGAATCTGCGCCGCCGGGGGGCGATGGGGCAACGGCCCCCGCAGAGAGCGCGTCTCCCCCGCTGCGGATTGGTGGAAGTCCGCGGCGACGTTAGAGCCCTTGGAGACCTGCCGCGGTGCACAAAACCAAAATGGGATTTTTTGCACTGTGCCATATGATTATGGCTATCAGTAACAAAGGAAGTTCGATGGCTGACTTTGACGTAATTGGCG
>Ga0068863_100002025_pt1 | contig 20082 bp, 17 predicted proteins | sample KBSSwiS62_FD_66596 | JGI IMG/M metagenome (GOLD analysis project Ga0068863, IMG submission 66596) | Switchgrass rhizosphere microbial communities from Kellogg Biological Station, Michigan, USA - KBS Switchgrass S6-2 | ecosystem: Host-associated > Plants > Roots > Rhizosphere > Soil ...
GCGCCGCCGCGCGGACTGAACACGCGGGCCCAGAACGAAAACCCGAACTCGGAAGGAACCTTGCTCGGGAAGTACCATTTCTCGGCGAACGCCCACAGCAGAAGGTTGGCGAGCGGCCCGAAGATCGCAAACGCAAACAGCGCGAGCAGCACGGCGATGAGGACGGTCTGCGGCCAGCGCCGCGGCATGCGGATGGCGGCCGCATCGACGCTTTTGCTCGCGGCGACGGCGGCCGTCATGGCTTCGTTTCGGCGCCCTTCACCGCGTGACGCAGGTAGAACCAGGCTCCTCCCGCGGCCACGAGCAGCGACAGGAGGCATAACGCGTTCGCGACCGCGTAGTCCGAATGCGTGTTGATCCGGTACGCGACGTCGACGGTGACCATCGTCGGCGAATTGGGGTTGATCATCAGCGGCACCGAGAGCACCGACAGCATCGTCACGAACGACAGCACGACGCCGACCAGCACCGTGCCGCGAACCTGCGGCAGCACGATATCCCACAGCACGCGCCAGCGTGGCGCGCCCAGGTTGCGCGCGGCCTCGATGTGCTGACGGTCGAGCGAAGCCATTGCGCCGGCGACGAGCAATGTCACGAACGGCGCCTGCTTCCACACGAACGCGACGACGATACCGCGCCAGTCGAGCAGGCTCTGGGCCTGCAGCGGCTCGATCAAGCCGCTGCCGATCAGCACGTGGTTCAGCATGCCGTTCTTGGCGAGAAACGTTCGCATCAGCTGGCCGGCGACCACGAAGGGAATGAACAGCGGCCAGCGATAGAGCCAGCGCAGCACGGCGACCGCGCGCGGATTCTCACCCAGCGTCAGGTAACCCGCGATTGCGATCGAAAGCACCGCGATCAGTGCCGACGACAGGAGCACGATCGCGAGCGAGAACAGGAGGTCGGTGGTATAGAGCTCGAACGACTTGTCGAAGTGCTGCAGGGTCAGGCTGCCGTCCTTCGCCCGGAACGCGAGCGCGAACGAGATGGCGAGCGGAACGATGAAGAACGCGACGACGATCGCCAGCGCCGGCGAGATGAGCGCCAGCCCGACGTGACGACCGCGGCGCTCGGCCGCGGCCGCCATTCCTTCTGCTGCCACTGCGCTCTCGGGCTACTTCAGGACGACGCGCTCATACCCTTCGACGATATCGGTGAAGTAATCGGACAGCGGGAACGGCCGGCCGTACTTCGCGAGATCGCTCGGCGAGATGTCGGTGAAAAGCTTGTTCCAATCCGCGGGCGGAAGCTTCGACTGCACGAACTGCGGATCGATGCCGGGATACCAGTTGAACTGCTTGACGATGCCGTCGGCCTGCACCTCGGGACTCTCGGCCAGATCGATGAACTTCTTCGCCAGCGCCGCGTTCGCCGCCTTTGCCGGGATCACGTAGTACATCGGCTGCCCCGGAAGGCCCGGCTGCGGTAGCGACAGCTTGATCTTCGGGCTCATCTTGCCGTCCGCCTGCCACGTGTAGAACATGTCGACCCACACGGGGCCCATCGCGATCTCGCCACGGTTCAGCATGTCGAGCGTGCCGGCGTTGCCCGGGGTCATCACGACGTTCTGGTTGAAGTCCTTCAAGCCCGCGAGCGACTTCTCGATCGTCGCCTTGTCGCCGGCGGAATAAGGTCCTTTCTCCAGCTTGTCACCGAGGCCCGAGTTCGCCGACACCCATCCCATCACGAAGCCGACGCCGGACATTCCCCCCTTCACGCCGTTGTACCCGAACTGCTTCGGGTTCTTCTTCACCCACTCGGCAAGCTCGGCATACGACTTGGGAGGCGCCTTGACGAGGTCGGGGTTGTACGCGAAGGCGATCTGGCTGTGGAACATCGGCAGCACGTAGCCGTCGACATTGGAGCCGAGCGCGTTCTTCGCCGTGTCGCGGGAAACGAGCTTGCCGGCCGCGACGTCGTTGCGATACGGCATCAGCAGCTTCTCGTTGACCATCGTCGCCGCGCCGCGCTGGTGCACGACGGCAACGTCGACATCCCACGCGGCCGTCCCCGCCTTCTGCTGCGCCGAGAGCTTTTCGTAGATCTTCTGCGAGCCGGAATCGCCTGGACCCGTGCCGACGGCACGCACTTTCACGCCGGGGTTCATGGCCTCGAACTTCGGTCCGAGATAATTGTTGACGTAGTCGACCATGTTCTGGTCGCCGGCGCTGACCACATTGAGCGTGGTCTGGGCCGCGGCGGGCAGCGCCGCAACGAAGGCTGCTGCCGCTGCGATGGCGGCCGTGGTGAAAAGACGGAAGCGCATGAAATCCTCCTAGTGGCTCGTAATGGACTCGCGGGGAAACAACATCAGCGCCGCGCGCGGAATCGCGATGCGCGCGGACGTTCCTTCATCCATCCGCTCCGGCGCGTGCACCCAGACCTCGGTGCCGCCCGTGCGGACGCGATAGCGATAGCCCTGACCGACGTAGAACGCCTGGGCGACGACGCCGGGCAGCATCAGCGCGTCGGCGGGAGTGGGCGCGGTGGACGAAATCAGAGTCGCGGCATCGCCGCGGAAATGCGCGCGGACAGCGCGCCCCCCCGGGTTACCTGATTCCTGCCCGCTCGCGGCCGCGAGCGTGCCATCGGCGCGCTCGACCAGATCGAGCCCATTGTCGGCGCCCATGAAGCCCGCGACGAACGCCGTCGACGGGCGATGGAACACCTCCTCGGGCGATCCGCACTGGATGATGCGGCCGGCGTCGATGACCGCGATCCGATCGGCGAGCGTAAGGGCCTCCTCGCGATCGTGCGTCACGTAGACCGCCGTGATGCCGATGCGCTGCTGCAGCGCGCGGAGCTCGTGACGCAGCTCGAGCCGGACCTTATAGTCGAGGTTCGACATCGGCTCGTCGAGCAGAAGCAGCGACGGATTGACGGCAAGCGCGCGGCCGAGCGCCACGCGCTGCCGCTGGCCGCCTGAAAGCTGGGTGACGGGCCGCGGTGCGAAACCTTCGAGCTGCAGCAGCGCGAGCATCTCGTCCACGCGGGCGGCAATGGCGTCCCTCTTCCACCCGCGCATCCGCAACCCGTACCCGATGTTCGCGGCGACGGTCATGTGAGGCCATAGCGCGTACGACTGGAACATCATCGCCGTCCCGCGCTTTTCCGGCGGCAGCGGCGCGATGTCGCGGCCCTCGACGCGAATGGCGCCAGAATCGGGCATGACGAAGCCCGCGATCGAGCGCAGCAGCGTCGTCTTGCCGCAGCCCGAGCTGCCGAGGAGCGCGACCATCTCGCCGCGCTCCACGCTCAGGCTCACGCGGTCGAGCACGCGCGTGGAGCCGTAGGAAACCGTCAGTTCCTCGATCGAGAGGTAGGCCGCCATAGCCGTACAGTATGACCCGATTGCCCGGGGGCCGCCAACCGCCCGGGTTTCGTTTCAGACGCCCTAGTGCAGCTCCGTGAAGATCTTCTCGGCCAGGGCCCGGCTCACCCCGGGCACGCGCGTGAGGTCGTCGACGCTTGCGGCCTGCACACCCTTCAAGCCGCCGAAGTGTGCCAGCAGGGCCTGGCGCTTCTTTGCGCCGATCCCGGCGATCTCCTGCAGCGTCGACGTGGTTCGCGCCTTCGCGCGCCGCGCGCGGTGGCCCTGGATCGCGAAGCGGTGCGCCTCGTCGCGGATCTGCTGCAGGAGGTGCAACCCGGGATGATCGTGCGGGAGGTTGAGCACGCCATCGCGGTCCGGGAAGACGATGTCCTCCTCGCCCGGCTTGCGCTCGGGTCCTTTCGCGATGCCGATGAGCTTGGTCGAGTGCAATCCCTGCTCGGCCAGCACCTCGGAGGCGACGCTGACCTGCCCCTTGCCTCCGTCGACGACCAGGAGATCCGGCGCCGGATATTCGCCGGAGACGATGCGCGCGCAGCGGCGCGTCAGCGCCTCGCGCATCGCCGCGTAGTCGTCGCCGCCCGCGGGCGGCGTCACGTTGAAGCGCCGGTATTCGGACGACTGCATCGCCAGCCGGTCGAAGATCACGCACGAAGCCACCGCGCGCTCGCCCATCGTGTGCGAGACGTCGAAGCACTCGATCCGCTGCGCGCCGGCGGGAAGCCCGAGCGCCTTTTGCAGCGCGTCGAGCCTGTCCTCCTGCGTCGCCTTCTGGGCGAGCTTCTGCCGGATGGCGAACTCGGCATTCTGCGCGGCCATCGCGAGCCACACGCGGCGCTCGCCACCCGGGTTCCCGACGATTGCAACCTTCTGACCCGATTGCGCCGACAGCACTTCGGCGAGCGCATCTTCCTCCTCCGCACCCGCGGCGATGATGGTCGGCGGAACGGGACGCTCGACGTAGTGCTGCGCGAGAAACGCCGACACCACTTCGGGCAGGCTCAGCGCATCCGCGTGCCGCGGAAACCACGTGCGGTCGCCGACGTGCCGGCCGCCGCGAACCATGACCACGTTGACGGCAACGAGCCCGCGCTCCGAAGCGGCGGCGACGACGTCGATGTCGCCCGCCGTCGCGCTCTCGACGAACTGGCGCGACTGCAGCGTGTTCAAGCGCGTGATCTTGTCCCGGATGCGGGCCGCGCGCTCGAACTCGAGCGCCGCGCTCGCCGACTCCATTTGCGACTGCAGCTGTGCCAGCACTTCGTTCGTCTTTCCCTGCAGGAACAGCACGGCGCTCCGGACGTCCTCCGCGTAGTCCGCCTCGCTCACGTAACCGACGCACGGCGCGCTGCAGCGCTGGATCTGATACAGCATGCACGGGCGCGACCGGTTGGCGAACACCGTGTTCTCGCAGGTCCGGATCTGGAACACCTTCTGCAGATGGGCCATCCCTTCGCGCACCGCGCCCGCGCCCGGGAACGGACCGAAATAGCGGTGCACGCGATCGAGTCGGCCGCGATGGAAGCGCAGCTGTGGAAACCTCTCCCCTGTCAGACAGACGTACGGATAGCTCTTGTCGTCGCGGAAAAGGATGTTGTAGCGCGGCTCTTCCGCCTTGATGAAATTGTTCTCGAGGAGCAGCGCCTCGCCTTCCGAACGCGTCACCGTCGTCTCCACGCGGGCGACCTGCGACAGCATCACGGAGATCCGCGTCTCGTGCGCGCCCTTCTGGAAATAGCTCGCGACGCGCTTCTTCAAGTCGCGCGCCTTGCCGACGTAGAGCGCCTCCCCCTTGTCGTCGTACATGCGGTAGACGCCCGGACGATGCGGCAGCGAGCGAAGGAGTTCGCGGGCGTCGAATATCGGCGGCGACGGCGGGGACGCCGGCGGCGGCAATGGCGGTCCGGCAGGCGTCTTGCTCATCGAAACGTTCCTGGCGTTGGGCTAGGGCCTGCTAGGCGGCCCGGCGCGCCCCTTCGCGGCGAAGGTGCACGGCGATCGCGTCGAAGACCGCCTGAAACATCGGCGCGGTCAGCCGGCCCGTGTTGGTGTTGTAGCGACTGCAGTGATAGCTGTCGAACATTGCGATCCCGCGCGAAAGCTCGTGCCGCGCGCCGTGCGCGAAGGGGAACTCCGGACGTCTCCTACCGAGCGCGAGGAGCGTCGCCTCGTGCGCGATACGGCCCAGCGCGAGGATCGCCCCGCCGTCGGGCACTTGCGCGAGATCGGCCGCGAGGTACGTGTTGCAGTTGCGGATCTCGGCGGGCGCCGGCTTGTTTTCGGGCGGCAGACATTTTACCGCGTTGGTGATCCGGCAGTCGACGAGCGCCAGGCCGTCGTCGCGCGCCATCGCTACCGGCTGCGAGGCGAACCCGTACGCGTGCAGCGTCGCATACAGGAGGATGCCCGCGTAATCGCCGGTGAACGGGCGGCCAGTCGCGTTCGCGCCGTGCATGCCGGGGGCGAGGCCAACGATGACGAGCCGCGCGTCGCTCGAACCGAACGGCGGCACCGGCCGGCAGAAGTAGCCCGGGTTCGCCTCGTGCACGCGGTCGAGGAACTGCGCGAGCCGCGGGCACCGGCGGCAGTCGATGTCGTAGACGGCTGACGCGGAGGACTCTGGCAAAATGTCGCGGCGCGTCATGAGCGGAAAGCCTATCACGGCCGACCGTGCCGCGACGCTGCATCTCTTCAGAGACGCCTCAACGATGCTTCCCGGCGAATCGAACCTCGAAATCCGAACGGTCCTCCCGCCCCGCGCCAATGGCAATGGTGGCAAGCCGCCGCTCCTGTTCGTTCACGGCGGCTACTGCGATGCGTGGTGCTGGACGCCCTACTTCCTGCCGTGGTTCGCGGCCAGAGGTTACGCGTCGCACGCGCTCTCGCTGCGCGGCCACGGAGCATCGGCAGGCCGGGAGACGATCTTCGTCGCGGGTCTCGACGACTTCGCCGCCGACGTGCTGTCCGTCGCGTCCACGCTCCCATCGCCGCCGGTGCTGATCGGTCACTCGATGGGCGCCGCCGTGATCGAGCGGCTGCTGCTTTCCCACCCGGTGCGAGCGGCCGCGCTGATCTCACCGGTGCCGCCGGCCGGCGTTCTGCCGATGGCCGCGCGGCTCGCCGCCGAGCAGCCGGACTACCTGATGCGGCTGCTGCAATTCGACCCGGCCCGGCTCACCGCGCACGTGCTGGACGTGCTGCGCCCGTATTACTTCAGTCCCGACGTTGCGCCGCAGATCCTGTTCCAGGCGACGAAGCACTTGTGCGCGGAGTCGCCGCGCGCGCTGCTTGACCTTTCGCTGCGCCTGCATTGGCAGCTGCCCCAGAGTAACGACGTGCCGCTTTTCGTGCTGGGCGCGGAAGGCGATCGCGTTTCGACGCCTGCGGACGTCAAGGCGACCGCACGGCATCACGGTGTCGAGGCGACCATTGTCCCCGGGCTCGCGCACATGCTGATGCTCGAGGGCCAATGGGAGACGGCGGCGCGGGAGCTCGCGCGCTGGCTCGCGACAATTAAATAGGGTCAGAGACGAGTTTTGCGCCGTTGGAGACGGATGCCGCGCGCACTCGTCTCTGGGCGCGGCTAACCGCAGCAACGCAAAGGTCGTCTCTGACGCTACTTACGCCAAAAGTCGTCTCTGACCCTACTTAGTTGTTGCCACCCGACTGGCGAGGAAGTTTTCGAAGTCGTCGGCCGCGATCGGGCGGCTCGCGAAGTAGCCCTGGAAGTAGTGGCAATCGCGAGCGGTCAGGAAGTCGAGTTGGGCCTGCGTTCCCACGCCTTCCGCCACGACCTTGAGGTTGAGACCGCGTGCGAGGCCAATGATGGCCTCGGTGATGGCGGCGTCGCCGGGATCGGTCTCGAGGTCGGCGATGAACGAGATGTCGATCTTCAGCGTGTCGATCGGGAAATGCTTCAGGTGCGTGAGCGACGAATAGCCGGTTCCGAAGTCGTCGATCGCGACGGTGAAGCCTTCCGTGCGCAGCGCGTGCAGCGCCTTGCGGATCGCGTCGAGGTCGTGCAAAAGGCTCGTCTCGGTCACCTCAAGCTCGATCCACTCCGGTTTGCACCCCGCGCGGCGGACGATGTCGCTGATGCGCTGCGCGATGTCGTCGCGATAGAACTGGCGTCCCGACAGGTTGATCGAAATCGTGAGCGGCAATCCCTTGTTGCGCCACGTGACGCATTGCTCGGCCGCCGACCGCAGCACCCACTCACCCAGTGCATGGATGAGGCCCGATTCTTCGGCAAGCGCGATGAACACCTTCGGCGAGACGCTGCCGTACTCCGCATCCGTCCAGCGAAGGAGCGCCTCGGCGCCGACGATCGCGTTGTCGGCCAAGCGCACGACCGGCTGGTAGTGGAGACGCAGCAGTCCATCCTTCAGCGCGTTGCGCAAGGCGCTTTCGAGCCGATGCTGGCGCAACCGGTGGTGGGCGAGGTCGGCATCGAGGAACTGGAACGTGTTGCGGCCGAGCTCCTTCGAGTGGTACATCGCGACGTCGGCGTGCTTCAGGAGCTCTTCGGGATCGTCCGAGTCGTCGGGGTAAACGCTGATCCCGATCGACGAGGTCACGTAGATGTCGTGCTCCTCGATCTTGAACGGCTGTGCGACGGCTTCGAGCAGCTTCCGCGCGATCGTGCCCAGCGCCGCCGGCTCTTCGAAGTCCTCGACGACGACCATGAATTCGTCGCCGCCGAGTCGCGCGAGCAGATCGGTGTCGCGGAGCGCACTGCCAAGCGCCGCGCTGACGGACTTCAAGAGCTCGTCGCCGATGCGATGGCCGAGCGTGTCGTTCACGTTCTTGAAGCGGTCGAGGTCGATGAACAGCACGCCGACCCGACGGCCGCTGCGCTTCGCGTGCGCAATCGCCTGCGCGAGCCGCTCGTGCAGCAGCACGCGATTCGGCAGCCCGGTCAGCGCGTCGCGCGTCGCCATGTGCTGCAGCCGCTCCTCGGCCTGGATGCGCAGCGACACATCCTGCACGAACGAAAGGATCGAGACGATGTTGCCGTGATCGTCGAGCAGGCACGAGTGATACCACTCGCACCAGATCGTATGGCCGCCCTTGCGGCTGTTGCGCGTAAGGCCGGTCGTGCGCGGCTCCTCGCCGCTCATGAGACGCGTCAGGAGCTCGGCGACTGCACCCCGGTCTTCGTCGTGCAGCAGCGGGTTGCCGTCCAGAGGCATGCCGAGGACTTCCTCCGCCCGCCAGCCGAAGAGCTCCTCCGCCTGCGGCGACCAGCGCACGAGCCGGTAATCGCGATCCCACTCGAGCACCGCCAGCGGCGTGTTGTTGATGTGCGAGGACAGCATCCAGTTCGCGCGGCGCAGCGCGTCCTCGTTTTTCTTCTGGTCGTGGACGTCGGTGTGCACCGCGTAGATGCCGATCACGCGACCTTCGGCGTCCCGGTTCGGCGCGTAGTGGACCGATTCCCACCGCTGCTCGCCCACCGGCTGCGTGAGGAGCTGCTCGACGGACACGGTCTCGCCCTGCAGCACGCGCTCGAGCAGCGGACGCATCTGGGCGAAGCGCTCCTCGCCGACGACGTCGGCCACGGCCCGACCGTTGAGCTCGTCGCGCTTCAGGCCCAGCCACTCTTCGTTGTGGCGGTTGAGGAAACGGTAGCGGTAGTCGCGATCGATGTAGGCGACCCGCGCCGGCACGTTGTCCATGATGAGGCGCAGCTCCGACTCCGACGCCCGCAGCGCTTCCTGCGCCTGTTTCAACTCGCTGATCTCGTGCAGCACCACGTAGACGCCCTGGATGGCGCCGTCGATGCGGTGGTCCGGCACCATGCGGCCGCGAATCCAGCGCGAGCGGCCCGACGCATCGACGAGGGCGCGCTCGAAGCTCACGGTCTCGCCGGCGAACGCGCGGTCCTGGTACGGCGTCTCGGACGTCGTGTCCTCGAGACCGACGACTTCAGCCGTCGTCTTGCCGATGACCGCGGCACGGTCGAGGCCGTTCAACTGCAGGAACGCGTCGTTGACGAACGCGTAGCGCCGTTCCGTGTCGAGGTAGACGACCGGATCCGGAATGTTGTCGGTGAAAAGACGAAGCTGCTCTTCGCGCGCGGCGAGGGCCTGCTCGGTGCGCTTCAGGTCGTGGATGTCGTATTCGGTGCAGTAAATCCCGCGAAGCTTGCCGTCCCCATCGAAGTCCGGCGCGACGCGACCGTGGACCCAGCGCTGCTCGCCGCTCGCCTGCGCGTCCATGCGCTCGTACTCGACGTGCTCGCCGCCGTGCGCGCGCTCGAGCACCGGGCGCAGGAACGAGGCGACCGCGGGTGCGAGCACTTCGAACGGCGTGCGGCCGTAGATCTGATCCTGTGGCAAGTCCACCCAGTTCGCGAACGCCTGGTTCACGAACGTGTACGTCGAGGCCCGGTCGAGATAGGCGATCGGGCCCGGAATGTTGTCGGCGAACAGCCGCAGCTGCACTTCCTGCTCGGTGAGCGCATCGCGAATGCGGACGTCGTCGTCGATGTCCGTCATCACCGCGAAGATGCCGTCCACGCGGCCGCCGACTGCCCGGTCCGGGAACAACGTCATCCGCACCCAGCGCAGCTCCCCAGTGTGCTTGCGTTCCCTGCGCTCGAACGAGACCTTGGCGCCGCCGAACGCGCGGTCGATGTACTCGTCCATGTCGGCGAAGGTGCCGCCGGCGATCAGCTCCTGCATGCGCCGGCCGAGAAGGTCGTCCGGCGCGACGCCTATCCAGTCGCCGAACGGCTTGTTCGCGAACCGCAGCTTCAGGTTGCGATCGAAGTGGATGATCGGCGAGCCGACACTGTCGGTCACCAGCCGCAGCCGGTGCTCGCGTCCGCCGGCCTCGAGCTCGAGGCGCTTCAGCTGGTCGACGTTGGCATAGCAGATGAGAAACCCGCGCACTTCGCCGTCGGTGCCGCGATCGGGGTAATAGTCGACGTGAATCCAGATCGCCGGCCGGCCGGGCACATGCAACTGGCGTTCGAAGCCGGTTCGCTCGCCGGCAAGGGCTGCCTCGACGTAGGCTTCGTACAGCGGAAAAACTTCCCGCCCCATCACGTCCGCGATCAGCTGCCCGATGACGTCGGTGTAGATCTTTCCCGTCCACTCCAAAAACGCCTTGTTGACGAAGCGGTACCGCCGGTCGCAATCGACGTAGGCGATCGGCTGCCCCAGCGCGTTCAGCTTGCGCTGCGACAGGGACGCGAGGTTGCCGGTGCTGGCGACCCTCGAGGCCTTGCGCTCGACCGTGGCGAGGCCGAATCGGGTCAGGGACTGCGTCAGCGCCATGGGGAGCAGCGGTTCATTGGGGGTGGGCGGGCCGGATTTCGCACTCGTTCGCCAAGTGATAAGCAAAGTCCAGGCCCGATCGGGCTGCCGGGACGCTTTCGTGCCATCGACATGAGGCACGCGCGGGCTCGCGAGAGCTTCGAAAAGGAACGCGTTGCTGACGTTCGTCAGAAAGCAACCCTCGCAGTCACTCGAGGGAGCGCGACGCCATCGGCTACACTTGCGTTGTGCACGACAAACCAGCACACCACAACCACGCGAGGTACGCCATGCGTAACAGTCGTTTTGCATCGATGGGGCGCGGACTTCGGCACATTGGCGGCGCGCTCGTTCTCATTGCGGCGTTGCCCGTGTGGGGCGCCGAGGCCATCCTCTACGAAATGGACAACTTCAGGGGCCAGGCGTATCTCGCCGACAAGACGCTCACCGATGTGACGACCGGCGGATTCAAGCAGCGCGCGTCCTCGGTAATCGTCCGCTCCGGCTCGTGGCAGGTCTGCACCGACTTCTACTTCCGCGGGCGTTGCGAAACGATTTCGCCGGGCGAATATCCGACGCTCCGCAGCATGCGGCTCGACAACCAGATTTCATCGATTCGCGAGCTCGAATGGCAAGCAGCGCCGGCGCCTGCACCGGGCGGCCCGCCACCGCGACCCGGACCGGGCGGAGTGGGACCGGGCCCCGGGCCCGGCGGACCCGGGCCGCAGGGTCAGGTCGAGCTCTACGAATACGACGGATTCAAGGGCCGCGCGTACGCCGTCAACGGCGCGGTCGACCACCTGCCGAACGACTTCAACGATCGCGCGAGCTCGATGGTCGTGCACAGCGGCCAGTGGGAAGCCTGCGAGAACATTGGCTACGGGGGAAGATGCCAAGTCTTCGGCCCCGGCGGCTATGCCAACCTCGGTGGCATGGCGAACCGCATCAGCAGCATTCGTCCCGTTGCAGGTCCCGCGCCGATTGCGCCTACGCGGCCCGGTGGCGATTGGGGCCGCGGCGCCCGCGCCCTGCTGTACGAGAACGCGAACTTCTCCGGCCGCCAGTTCATCCTCGACAACGAGGTCGCGAGCAATTTCGCGAACAGCGGCTTCAACGATCGCGCTTCGTCGCTGCGGGTGGAAGGCGGCTACTGGGTGTTCTGCAGCGATGCGAACTTCCAGGGCGACTGCCTGACGTTCGGGCCCGGCGACTACGCAAGCTTGCCGCCCTCGCTCAACAATCGCATCTCTTCCGGCCGCCGCATCCGGGATCAGTACCCGTACAACCAGAGCCCGAACTGGCAGCGGTAACGGGCCCGAGAAGGGATGGCAAGCGTCGACGACATCGCGGGGTTGCGTCGCATCCTGCTGCAATCCCGGGTGATCGCCGTCGTGGGCTTGTCGCCCAACTGGTACCGGCCGAGCTACTTCGCCGCGAAGTACATGCAGGAGCACGGGTACCGCGCGATTCCCGTCAATCCGAACGCGAGCGAGATCCTCGGTGAGACGTGCTATGCCAGCATCGACGCGATTCCGGTGCCAGTCGACATCGTCGACTGCTTTCGGCAGGCCGACGAGATGCCCGACCTCGCGCGTGCCGCGGTGGCCAAGGGCGCGAAGGTGTTCTGGATGCAGCTCGGGCTTCGCAACGACGAAGCGGCGCGGATCGCAGATGCCGCCGGACTCGATGTCGTCCAGAACCGATGCGTCAAGATCGAGCACGCCCGGCTGATGGGCGGCTTGCACTGGGCCGGCGTGAACACCGGCGTCGTCTCGGCGAAGCGAGAGCTCGTGACGCGAGATCGCAAATGACGGATCGCGCATTCGGATTCGATACGCTGTGCCTGCACGCGGGGCAGATTCCCGATGCGGCGACCGGAGCGCGCGCGCTGCCGATCTACCAGACCACGTCGTTCGTCTTCGACAGTGCCGATCACGCGGCGAGCCTTTTCAACCTGCAGACGTTCGGCAACGTCTATTCGCGGATCTCGAACCCGACGGTTGCGGCGCTCGAGGAGCGGGTGGCCGCACTGGAAGGCGGCCGGGCGGCGCTGGCGGCGTCGACCGGCATGGCGGCGCAAATGCTCGCGCTGCTCACGCTGTGCCGGCACGGGGATCACATCGTCGCCGCGCGTACGCTCTACGGCGGCACGTACTCGCAGCTCGCGACGACGTTCGACCAGTTCGGCATCGGCGTCACCTTCGTCGACGCCGACGACCCCGCGGCATTCCGCGCAGCACTGCTACCGACGACGAAGGCGCTCTACGCCGAGACGATCGGCAATCCCCAGCTGAACGTCTGCGACATCGCCTCGCTGTCGGCGGTCGCGCACGAAGCAGGCATTCCGCTCGTCGTCGACAACACGATGGCCTCCCCCTTCCTGTGCCGGCCTTTCGAGCACGGCGCCGACATCGTCATTCACTCGGTGACGAAATACCTGGGCGGCCACGGCACGACCATGGGAGGCGTCGTCGTCGAATCCGGCAAATTCCCATGGGACAACGGCAAGTTTCCGCAGATGACCGAGCCCTCGCGGGGGTATCACGGCGTGCGATTCTACGAGACGTTCGGCGACTTCGGCTTCACGATGAAAGCGCGCATGGAGACGATGCGCACGCTCGGTCCCACGCTGGCTCCCTTGTCGGCTTTCCTGCTGCTGCAGGGAATCGAGACGCTGCATCTGCGGATGCCGCGGCATTCCGAGTCGGCGCTCGCGGTCGCGCAGCACCTTGCGGCACATCCGGCGGTGGAATGGGTGAACTATCCGCTGTTGCCGGGCAATCGCTACGAGCCGATCGCGCGCCGCTACCTGCCGCGCGGCGCCGGCGGCATCCTGACGTTCGGTGTCAGAGGTGGAAAGATCGGTGGCGCCCCGGCTGGCGTGCGCTTCATCGAGGGTGTGCAGTTCCTGTCGCATCTCGCGAACATCGGCGACGCGAAGACGCTCGTGATCCATCCTGCGTCGACCACGCATCGGCAGCTCACCGAGGACGAGCAGCGCGCGGCCGGCGTCACGCCGGAAATGATCCGGCTCTCGATCGGCCTCGAGTCGCTGGACGATATACTCTGGGACCTCGATCAGGCGTTGGAGAAATCGCAGCGATGATGCGCTATGCGGAAGTGCCGTGGCCCTGGGCGGGCGTGACGATTGCGCTCGTGCTGCTCGCGCAGGAAGCGCTCGTGAAGCTCATCGGCGACTCGAGCTCGCTTGCCATGACGTCATGGCGCATCCTCGTGATGACGATTGGAGTCACCTCGCTCGCGCTCATCCTGCTGCCACGGCGACGGCCCGCGTATCTCCTCGGTGCGCTGACATGCGCGGCGCTGATGGGGTGGGCGCTCTGGCTGCAGTACGGTCTGGGACTCGATCCGTGCCCGCTGTGCTCCCTGCAGCGGATGGTCGTGATCGGCATCGGCGTCGTGTTCCTCGTCGCCGGCATCCACAACCCGGGCCGCCTGGGCGCGTCGATCTACGCGGGGCTCACGGTCATCCTCGGCTTGTTCGGCGCCGTCACGGCGATGCGCCACGTCTGGATCCAGTCGCTGCCGAAGGGCCAGGTCCCCGAGTGCGGAATGGGCCTCAATTACATGATCGAGACCATGCCCCTCTCCGACGTGCTCTCCAAGGTCTTCAAGGGCAGCGGCGAGTGCGCGGAAGCGGGCTGGTACTTCCTCGGCCTCGCCATTCCGGCCTGGACGCTCGTGTTCTTCATCGCCATGATGGCCGCGGCGATCGTCCTCATCCGCCGGGATTGAACGACCCCCACGCTCACGACGTTTGCTGCCGCCGAGGCGGCACCGTGCGCCGCCGTTGCGTTCAAGCGGCCCGGCGCGCATCCAGGTAGACGCGGGCGGCGTTGCCGCCGAATACGGCCGCCCGCTCGTCGGCATCGAGCTCGCGCAGCGCTTCGTGCGCCATCGCATGCCAGCGGTCATAGCCGCCGGCGAGCCCCACCACCGGCCAGTCGCTCCCCCATATCAGCCGACGCGGCCCGAATAACTCGAGCAACGCGTCGATGTACGGCTGCAGGACGTCGAGTCCCGCTTCGTCGGGCGCTTCGGTCACGAGACCGGAAAGCTTGCACGTGACGTTCGGGTGTGCCGCGATCATCGACATGTCCGCGCGCCATGGATCGATCGCGCCTTCGCGGATTCGCGGCTTGGCGCCGTGATCGACGACGACGGCGAGATCGGGATGCCGGTCGAGCACCCGGGCGAGCCGTGTCAGGTGCCGCGGCAACACGAGCGCATCGAAGACCAGGCGGTGAGCGACGAGCGCGTCGAATGCACCCCGCAACGCGGGGCGAAGGAGCCAGTCATCGTCGGGCTCGTCCTGCACCATCGGGCGAAGTGCCACCAGCCGCGGATGCGCGGCGAGGCGCGCGATCTCATCTGCGGCGTCCGGCGCCGCAAACGGCGCCCAGCCGACGACCCCCGCAACGAGCGGAGTCGCGTCGGCCAAGTCCAGCAGAAAACGAGTCTCGGCCACCGTCGGTGCGGCCTGCACGAGGATCGTCGCGCCGATGCCTCGGCGTGCGACGATCGGCGCAAGATCGGCCGGCAGGAAGTCGCGGTAGATGGCGCCTTGCGCGGGCGTGAGCCACCCGTAGTCGGCCCGATCGATCCGCCAGAAGTGCTGGTGCGCGTCGATCGTCGGCGGCATCCGCTCGAGCTTGGCGGATGGCACGGGACCGGGTAGCGTGTCCATGGCGTTCAACTCCGCAGCGAACGAACGGATGCCGTCGCGCTACGCCGTGCGCAACAACACCGTCGCCATTGCGGCGATGCCTTCGCCGCGCCCGGCAAAGCCCAACCGCTCGGTGGTCGTCGCCTTCACACTGACGCCGCCCTCGCCGCACGCGAGATCGGCCGCGAGATTTGCCCGCATCGCCGGGACGTAAGGCGCAACCTTCGGCGCCTGCGCGATCACCGTCACATCGAGATTGCCGACGCGATAGCCGCGCGCCGCTGCGAGCGAGACAACGTGCCGCAGCAGCACGCGGCTGTCCGCATCCTTCCAGCGCTCATCCGAATCCGGAAAGTGGCGGCCGATGTCGCCCAGCGCAAGCGCGCCGAGAATGGCATCGCAGACGGCGTGCAGCAACACGTCCGCGTCGGAGTGGCCGTCGAGGCCGCGCTCATATGGAATAACGACGCCGCCCAGCACGAGACGGCGACCCTCAACGAGCGCATGGACGTCGAAGCCGTTACCAACTCGTACGTCGCTCAACGCGCTCCCCTAAATGCGCTGAGGCGCGTCGCGCGGCTCATCGGGCCCTACGACCAGCGGCTCCAGCGCGGCCCGGATTCGAGGCGGTATCGGCACCGGACGCTCGGTCGCACGATCGACCCACACGTGCACGAAGCGTCCCGCTGCCGCGGGCTCTTCGTCGCCGCGCCGGAAGATGCCGATCTCGTAGCTGACGGACGACGTGCCGAGGCGAGTCACCCGCAACCCGACGTCGACCGTCTCCGGGAAGGAGAGCGGCTTCGCAAACCGGCAGCTCGTCTCGACCGCGTAGCCGATCGCGCTGCTGCTGTGGATGTCGAGGCCTCCGCAACGGATCAGGTGCTCGTTCACCGCCGTGTCGAAGTACGAGTAATAGGTGACGTTGTTGACGTGGCCGTAGCTGTCGTTGTCCATCCAGCGCGTGGCGATCGGCATGAAGTGACGATAGCCCGCGCGACTGACGGACGGGGCGGGGCCGGCACGCGCGCTCACATCACACCCCTGGCGCGGGCCGCGTCGGCGCTCGCTCACCGCCCAGCATCCGCTCGTCGAGAAGCTCGATCCAGTGCCGCACCGGAGCTTTGGCGCCGTTCGCGAGGTGCGTCATGCACCCGATGTTGGAGGTGGCGATCACGTCGGGACCATCCTGCTCCAGATTGGCGAGCTTCGCCGCCTTGAGCTCCCCCGCGAGCTTCGGCTGCAACAGCGAGTATGTCCCCGAAGAGCCGCAGCACAAGTGGGGATCGGCGACCGGCAGCAGCTCGAGACCGATCGCCTGCAGGATCTCCTCCACGCGTCCGCCGAGCTGCATCCCGTGCTGCAGCGAGCACGGCGATTGAAACGCGACCGTTTGCGCGCCGAGGTCGAGCGCGATTGCCGGGGCGATGCGCGTCCATTCTTCCCCGATCACTTCGACGGGATCGCGGACCAGGCTCGCGATGCGCTGCGCGCGTTTGCGATATCCCTGCTGATGCAGGAGCAGCCGCCCGTAATCCTTCACCATCACGCCGCAGCCGCTCGACGAGACGACGATGGCCTCGACGTCACGATCGACGTGTGGCCACCAGACGTCGACGTTGCGGCGGATGATCTCGAGCGCACGCTCCTCGCCGCTCAGATGATGCGGCAGCGCGCCGCAGCAACCTGCGGCTGGCACGCGCAGCAGCGAAATGCCGACCCGGTCGAGCACGCGGGCGAGCGCCGCGTCGATATTCGGCGCGATCGCGCGCTGGACGCACGCGTCGAGCGCGAGCATCTTCCGGGGGTGCCTGGCCTCGGGCCAGACGCCTGCCGGACGCGCCGCCGGAATCTTCGAGGCGAGCTTCTGCGGCAGCAGCGGCCGGAGCAAGCGTCCAGTCGCAAGTCCGAAGCCGAAAACGCCGCGCGACAGCAGCGTCTCGCGGAGGAGCCAGCGACCGGCGCGCGCCAGCGGCGAGCGCGGCGCACGCTGGTCGACCACATGCCGGCCAATGTCGACGAGGCGGCCATATTTGACTCCCGAGGGGCACGTCGTCTCGCAGCTCCGACACGTGAGGCAGCGGTCGAGGTGCAGTCGCGTCTTGCCGCTGACCTCGCCTCCCTCGAGCATCTGCTTCATGAGGTAGATGCGGCCGCGCGGACCGTCCAGCTCGTCGCCCAGCAGCAGATACGTGGGGCAGGTTGCCGTGCAAAACCCGCAATGCACGCAGGCGCGCAGGATTGCGTCGGCTTCCCTGCCCTCGTGCGTGTCGCGGATGAAGTCGGCGAGCGCGGTTTGCATCGCTTAAGGTGGCCTAGAGACCAGGATAAAGACGGCCGGGATTCAGGATTCCGCCCGGATCGAAGTGTGACTTGAGCCGGTGATGAAGGAGCAGCAGCGTCTCGGGCAACGGATGGAACACGCCGGCCGTCTTGTCCGACGCGCGGAAGAGCGTCGCGTGACCGCCGTGCTGGCTCGCATAGGCCCGCACACTCGTCGCGTCGGCACGATCGGTTGCGGCGAGCCAGCGCAGCGCGCCGCTCCATTCGATCGTCTGCTCACCGCCCAGTTCCCGATACGGGGCGCTCGCCTTGACGGAGATGCGCCACAGCGGCGCGTTTCGCTCGCGCGCCTCACCGAACCACGGATCCGTTTGCTCGCGAACGCCTTCCCAGAATTCGTCGGCGGCGGGAAGCGCCGATCCGCCGATCTGTCGCGCGGCTGCCTCGACCGCGGGCGCCGCGCCCGAGAGCCGCACGGCGAGCAGATGCCCCCGATGGCACGTCGCCGAGATGGGTAACGGCCTGCCGATCCACGCGTTCGCCATGTTCAGCGCGTCGGCCGCCTCGCATTCGAGCACCCGCGTCGCTTCGACCTTTGGCAGCGGAACGCACTTGAGCGAGATTTCCGTCAGCACGCCGAGCGTCCCCAGCGAGCCGGTGACAAGCCGGGACAGATCGAAGCCCGCGACGTTCTTCATCACGCGACCGCCGAACGAAAGATCCTGGCCCCGCCCGTCGAACATCCGCACCCCGAGCACGATGTCGCGCATCGCTCCCCCGTACGGACGCCGAGGGCCGGACAGCCCGGCGGCGACGGCGCCACCCAGCGTCGCGTTCGCGCCGAAGGCGGGCGGCTCGCAGGCAAGCATCTGGCCGGAAGCGCGCAACGTCGTCACGATCTCTTGGAGCCGCGTGCCGGCGCGCGCCGTCACGACGAGCTCCGTGGGATCGTAGTCGACGATGCCCGCGTAGGCGCTCACGTCGAGTAGATCGTGTCCGAGTCCGCCGACGCTCGCTTCGCCGTAGAAATCCTTGGTGCCGCCGCCGCGAATCGCAAGCGGCGTCTTCGCGTGCGATGCAGCGCGGATCCGCTCACCGCACGCTTCGAGCACCGCGTCCGTCAATCGATCACCCTCGGGACCGCGCCTCGCGACCGCTCGCGGGTGCGGCGGTTAGCGACGCTCCACCTCATGCGGAGGCAGCTCCCTGATTCGCGAGCCTGTCCCGGTAGAGGATCCGCGGCTCATCGGCAGCGATGATGTCCGTTTCCTGCAGCGCAGCCGCTTCCCACTCGCGGACCGATGGATGCGACAGCAGCGCCTGCAGGTACGTGCCGGCGTCGCCGCCCGGAGCGACGCCGTACGTCCGAAAGCGAAACGCGACGGGCGCGTAGAACGCGTCCGGTACGCTGAACGCACCGCAAAGATACGGCCCGCCGCTGCCGAAGCGGCGCCTGCTTTCGTTCCAGATCTCGGTGACGCGTCCGATGTCGCCCTCGAGCCCGGGAGACCAGGGACGAATGTCGACGCGCTCGCGGATGCACATGGGCATCTCGTTGCGCAGCGACGAGAACCCGGAGTGCATCTCGGCGCAGATCGAGCGCGCCCACGCACGCGCGACGGCGTCGGCCGGCCACATCCCCGAATGCCGTTCCGCGAGGTACTCGGCGATCGAGAGCGAATCCCAAACGACCGTCGCGCCATCGTGCAGGCACGGGACCCGCATCGTCGGCGAGAACGAGCGAAACGCCGGATTGAGCGTGCCCTCGCTGGATAGCGCCACCGCGACCTCCTTGAACGGCGCACCCGACAGCTTCGTCGCAAGCCAGCCGCGCAACGACCACGACGAGTAATTCTTGTTGCCGACGTAGAGTGTGTACAAGTCGCCCCCTAGAGTGGAACGGTCTTGCCCGGATTCATGATGTTGCAGGGATCGAGCGCGCGCTTGATCGTCCGCATCAGCTCGACCGCGTCGCCATGCTCGGCGACGAGCGCATCGAGCTTGTGCACGCCGACGCCGTGCTCGCCCGTGCACGTGCCCCCCATATCGATCGCGCGCATGCTGATGCGCTTCGCGAGCCCCTCGGCACGCTCACGCTCGCCCGACTTCTCGTCCGGGTCGAACAGCACGCACAGGTGAAAGTTGCCGTCGCCGACGTGACCGACGATCGGAGCGACGAGGCCCGTCGCATCGGCATCGGCCTTCGTCTCGAGCACGCAGTCGGCGAGCCGCGAGATCGGCACGCAGGCATCGGTCGCGAACACGTGCTTGCCCGGAGCCAGCGCCTTGGCGGCGTAGTACGCGTTGTGCCGAGCCTTCCAGAGACGCGATCGGTCTTCGGGAGTGGTCGCCCGCTCGAACGCGCTGCCGCCGAACTCGGACGTGATCGACTCCATCTGCGCGACCTGCTCCGCCACGCCCGCCTCCGAGCCGTGGAACTCGAACAGCAGCGTCGGCTTCGCCGCCAATCCTTCGAGCTTGGAGTAGCGAATGCACGCCTCCATCTGGACGTCGTCCAG